>Ga0265320_10000113_pt1 | contig 70098 bp, 61 predicted proteins | sample 4827metaG_FD_202087 | JGI IMG/M metagenome (GOLD analysis project Ga0265320, IMG submission 202087) | Rhizosphere microbial communities from Carex aquatilis grown in University of Washington, Seatle, WA, United States - 4-8-27 metaG | ecosystem: Host-associated > Plants > Roots > Rhizosphere >...
GGGGTGATGGCGCCGCCGGAGATGATGAGCTTCATGGCCTCGCCCGCGGTCATCTCGAGCTCGACGATCTCGCGGCGGGGGACCAGGATCAGGAAGCCGCTGGTCGGGTTGGGCGAGGTCGGGATGAAGACCGACCAGACCTCGTCCTTGAGCTTCGCCTGCGTCTCGCCCTGGCCCCGGTTGGTGAGGAAGCCCACGGCCCAGACGCCCTTGCGCGGGAACTCCACCAGGACGGCCTTGCTGAACATCCGGCTCTGCGAGCCGAAGGTCCCGATGATCTGCTTGACCGTGTTGTAGATCCCGCTGACGCCGGGGATATGCAGGAGGATCCGCTCCGCCACGCCGAGGAAGAACTTGCCGAAGACGTAGCGCGAGACGTACCCCAGGGCCGTGACCAGCACCATCACGATCAGCGTGGCCAGGATGTCCCAGACGACGGTGAGGCTCGGGCGGTCGCGCAGCGTCTCCGGCAGGTAAAAGAAGAAGACCGGCCGGAAGGTCCCGCCGATCAGGTCGATGATCTTCTCGAACGCCAGGATGGTGACGAGGAGCGGCGCGAGGAGGAGGGCGCCCGAGATGAAGGCGTTGCGCAGGCTGACGAAGCGGGAGACGGGCGGGGCGTCGGGCATGGAGTCGGACCCAGGCTAGCGCTCAGGCCCGCCCGGAGGAAGGCTGAAAGGAAAAGCGCGGCAACGCCCGCGCCCGGCGGAGGAGCGCCAGAGCCGCGGCCTCGGCCCGGCGCATCGCCCGCCGCGGCCGCGGCGCCCGGTCGTCGTGGCCGGCGAGGTGGAGCCAGCCGTGCACGAGGTAGAGGGTGAGCTCCGCCGAGGGATTCCCGCGGCCCGCCCGCCGGGCGGCGTCCGCCGAGACGCAGATTTCGCCCGCGGGCCCGGGCGGCGGGCCGCCGGGGAAGGTGATCACGTCCGTCGGCGAGGGATCGGCGAGGAACTCGCCATGGAGCCCGGCCAGCGCCGCGTCGGTCAGGAAGGCCACCGAGATCTCGCCGCCGTGCCCCAGGACGGAGGCCGGGGTGGACAGCGCGGGATGGTGCTCGTCCAGCGTCCGCAGGGCGCGGACGAGGGCGCGGCGGTCCAGGCGGAGCAGGGGATGGAGGCGGCGGATCGCGATCGGGCGCTTCAACTTTCGGCCTTGAGCTTGCCCTCCGGCGCCTTGTCGCCCTCCGGGTCGACCACGCGCGCGTGCAGCATGTTGAGGAGGGTGAAGGTGAAGCTGTTCCTGATCTTCGCGATGTCCTCGAAGGTGAGCGGCGCCTCGGTCAGCTGGCCGTCGGCCACGCGCTCGCCGATCACCCGGTCGATGATGGCGCCCAGCTGGGTCGGCGTCGCGGAGCGCAGCGAGCGCGAGGCGGCCTCGACGCCGTCGGCGAGCGAGATCACCGCGCTCTCCTTGAACTGCGGCTTGGGGCCGGGGTAGCGGTAGGCGGCGTCCGGCACCTCGGGCGCCTCGTCCCCGGCCTCGCCCCGGCGGGGCGGGGCGGCGCCCCGCCGGGCCGCGGCGGTCGCGACCGCCCGGGCGTAGAAGTAGCGGGTCCGGCTCGTCCCGTGATGCTGCCAGATCACGTCGATGACCGCGCGCGGCAGCCGGTGCTTGGCGCCGAGCTCGGCGCCGTCGGGCACGTGCTGCAGGATCCGCCGGGCGGAGTCCTCCGGGGCCATCGCGTCATGGGGGTTGACGCGGTCGCGCTGGTTCTCGGTGAAGTACGCCGAGTAGGGGATCTTGCCGATGTCGTGGAAGAGCGCGCAGACGCGGGCCAGGAGCGGGTTCGCGCCGATCGCGTTGCTGGCGTTCTCGGAGAGCTGGGCCACGACCAGGGAGTGGTGGTAGGTGCCCGGCGCCTCCAGCTGCATGCGGCGAAGCAGCCGGTGGTTGTAGTCGGTCAGCTCCAGCAGCGTGATGTCGGTCGTCCGCTTGAAGAGCGACTCGAGGACCGGGAGGAAGCCGACGACGGCGATGCCGGTGACGATGCCGCCCAGGAGGCCGGCGCTCATCTCCCGCACCAGCGTGTCGACCGGCGTCTGGTCGGCGATCCCGATCAGGGCGGCGAAGGCCGCGACCGTCAGGCCGCCGGTGCCGGCCGCGCTCACGACCCGGGTGCGCCGGCTGGCATGGCGGCACCCGAAGATCGCCACGAGCGAAGCCAGGAAGGTGATGACGAGGAGGTCGAGCCGGTTGCCGTAGATCACCCCGGTGAAGATGGAGATCAGCAGGGCCATGAAGATGGCCGAGCCTGCGTCGATCAGGATGGCGACGATCAGGGGGGCCAGCGCGGTCGGCGCGACATAGGGCAGGGTCGAGGCCCAGCTGCTGTCGTGCAGGAAGAATTCCGCGCCGCCGAAGGAGTAGACCAGCCGCACCAGCGCGAGGTTGATGATGACGACGACGGCCAGGAGCCCCAGCCGGCCGTTCCGCCGAAGCGTCTCGGGGTCCTCGAGGCGGATGTAGAGGACGGAGGCCAGGACCATGGCGAGCACCAGCAGGACGTGCCCGAAGAGCGTGAGGCCCTCGCCGCGCTCGACGTCGCCGTGCGTCCGCAGGTATTCCTGGTAGGCGCGGAACATCTCGTACTGCTCGGCCGTGACCCGCGCGCCGGCCTCGATGATGCTCTGGCCGCTGGCGACGTTCACCGTGACGGGGGGGAGCCCCGCCAGGACCTGCCGGATCCGCTCCTGGGTGGCAGCGCGGTCGTAAACCAGGTTGGCCGTCACGCCGTTGCGGAAGAAGCGGAAGAGCGCCTGGGCCGCGGGCCGCGGGACCCCCTCGGTCGCAAGGCTCACGCGCAGGAAGGTGAGCGCGTCCTCGAGCGACTGCACCGGGCGGAGCGAGACCTCCCCGCCGGGCCGCACGATCTGGAAGACGGCCACGTCCCCCGGCCCGGCGCCCCCGAGCGCGGCGTCATGGACGCCGCTGCCGTAGATCTCGTGCAGCGCGGCCACGCCGCTGTCGAATAGGGTGGCGCGGGTCGCCGGGTCGCCGGCCGACAGGAGGGCGCCCAGGTCCTCGGCGGTCACGTGGTAGGGCCGCGCGGCGTTGAACTGGTCGGCCAGCGCCTGCAGCGCGCCGTTGCGGTCGGTGAAGCTGAGGTTGGCCGAGCCGACCGGATGCGCGGACTCGAAGGCCGCGAGCTTCGCCAGGAGCTCGTGGGCGGCGGCCTCGAACTGCTGCAGGGGCGCGGACTCGATGGCGTAGACCGGCGGGACCCGGCCCAGCGCCTGCTCGCGCGCGGCCCGGGTCCGCTCCTCGCTCGGGTAGGAGAACGGCGCGCTCGCCGCCACCTGCACCGTCGCCAGCTGGTTCGGGAGGACGGGCACGTTCGCCGTGTTCACGCCGACCGAGCTGATCAGGACGATCACCGCCACCGTCAGGATGAAGATGAGCCCGGCCACGACCCGGCTCTGGTCCAGGAACTCGCGGAAGGGCGCGCCGGGCGCGGCCGAAACGGGGCCCCGGCGGCCGGCCGCCAGGCCGCCGACGAGCAGCTTGAGCTGGTTGCGGACGGACATGGCCTAGGCGCGGGCCTCCCCGGCCGGGTTCTTGAACCGGTCGTAGGCCTCGACGATGCGCTGCACGAGGGGGTGGCGGACCACGTCGGCGCTGCTGAAGGTGTGGAAATCGACCCCCGGGACGTCGCGCAGGACGTTGCGGACCTCGAGGAGGCCCGAGGCCTTGGACCGCGGCAGGTCGATCTGGGTGATGTCGCCGGTGATGGCCATGCGCGAGTCCTCGCCCAGCCGGGTGAGGAACATCATCATCTGCTCGGAGGTCGTGTTCTGCGCCTCGTCGAGGACGATGGCGGCGTGGCTGAGGGTCCGGCCGCGCATGTAGGCCAGCGGGGCGATCTCGATCGCGCCGGCCTCCGTCAGCCGCGCGACCTCCGCGGGCTCAAGCATGTCGCTGAGCGCGTCGTAGAGCGGCCGCAGGTAGGGGAGGATCTTTTCCCGCAGGTCGCCAGGGAGGAAGCCAAGGGTTTCCCCGGCCTCGACCGCGGGCCGGGTCAGGATGATCCGCTGGACCTCGTGCTTCAGGAGCGCGGACACGGCCGCCGCCACGGCAAGATAGGTCTTGCCCGTGCCGGCGGGACCGATCCCGAAGACGACGGACTGCTTCAGCATCGACTGGAGATAGAGCTTTTGGGCCAGCGTCTTCGGCACGACGCTGCGGCGGTTGGTCGCGATGACGAGCGGCTGGTCGAGCAGCGCCCGCAGCTGCGCGCCGTCCCCGCGGGCGAACGAGTCGGCCAGGCGGGTGAAGTCGGGCGAGCGGATGCTCATCCCCTGGCCGCGGGCGGCGTCCAGGAAGCCGAAGAAATCCTCGGCCAGGGCGAGCGGGGCCTCCGGGGCCTCGATCTTCAGCCAGCCGTCGCGCGAGACCAGCTTGACGCCCAGCGCGCGTTCGGCGTGCCCCAGGTTCTCCTCCCGGCCCCCGTAGAGCTGGCTGAGCGTGCGCGGACTCGCGAAATGGAGGACCTTGGAGGGCATGGGGCGCAGGCCGCTCAGGCTGCGAGCATTTTCCGGGCCGCCGCGGCGAGCCGCTCCCAGGTCTCGTCGAGGGCCTGGGGCAGGATCCGGGTCGAGCCCACGACGGGCATGAAATTATTGTCGCCGTTCCACCGCGGCACGAGGTGGGCGTGGAGGTGCGTGATGCTGCCGCCCGACGCGGACCCGAAGTTGAAGCCGACGTTGCAGCCGTCGGGGTTGAAGGTCGCGGCCAGCAGCCGTTTCCCAAAGGTGATCTCCTCCATCAGGTCGGTCCGCTCGGCCAGGGTCAGCTCCTCGAGCTCGGCCACGTCCCGGAACGGCACCGCCAGGAGGTGCCCGGGGTTGTAGGGATAACGGTTGAGGATCAGGTAGGAGAGAGGGGCCCGGTGCACGATCAGCGCCTTGCGATCGTCGCCCAGGGCAGGCAGCGCGGTGAAGGGTCGCTCCATCCCGGAAGGATGGCCCGGCGCCTGGATGTACTCCATGCGCCAGTAGGCATGCAGCTGCTGCATATTCAAAACCTGCCAAGCCAAGCGGATCGGGGGGTAAAGTCAAAGCTGGCGTCTCCGCGCCTTTCTGGGCCGATTTTCGCACTTGCTAATTATATGACGAACGTCATTTAAACGAGCCCGTAACAACCTGTCCCTTCCATGCGCTATTCGCGTGACCATAAGCATGCCACCCGCCGCCGGATCGTCGCCGCGGCCAGCGCGGCTTTTCGCGAAAAGGGGGTGGACGGGACGGGGGTTGATGAGGTGATGCGGCGGGCCGGCCTGACCCACGGGGGCTTTTACGCCCATTTCCAGAGCAAGCTCGAGCTCCTCACCGAGGCCTGCGCCGACGCCTTCGACGCCGCCCTGAACAACCTCGAGCGGATCGCCGCCCAGTCCACGCCCGCCCGCCGCGCGCGCGTCCTTATCGACAGCTATCTCTCCCGGCACCACCGCGACAATCCCGGGTCCGGCTGCCTGATCGTGGCCGTGGGCGCCGACATGGCCCGCTTCAACGGTGCCGGCCGCGCCGGCTACTCCCGCGGCTTTGAGCGGCACCTCGACCGGCTGTGCGGCGCGCTCCGGCTGGCGGAGGACCCGGCCCGGAACCGCGACCGCGTGAACCACCTGATGAGCGCGCTGGTCGGCGCGCTGCTCTTCGCCCGGGCGGTGGACGATCCCGCGCGTAGCTCCGCCCTCCTGCTCTCCGCCCGCCGCACCCTCCGCGAGGAATTCTGCCAATGAACACCGCTCCCCGTCGCGTCGCGATCACCGGCCTCGGCGCCGTCACCCCCGTCGGCCTCACCGCGCCGGCCACCTGGTCCGCCCTGACCGCGGGCCGCAGCGGCATCGGCCGCCTGGAGCGTTTCGATCCCGCCGAGTGCGCCTCGCGAATCGCCGGCGAGGTCCGCCATTTCGACCCGGTGGCCCCGCGCTGCAGCCCCGTCCATCCCCGCGGCGCGGCCGGCGGGGCGGTGACCAGCCCGCTTTCCCCCAAGGAGGTGAAGAAGCTCGGCCGCTTCTCCCATCTCGGGCTGGCGGCGGGCCTCGAGGCCTATGCCGACTCGGGCCTCGACGCCGTGCGCGGGACCCTGCGGCCCGAGCGCATCGGCGTGAACCTGGGCGTGGGGCTGGGCGGCCTCCCGGAAATCGTCGCGATGCACGAGGTCTGGCGGACGGGCGGCTTTCGCAAGATCTCTCCCTTCTTCATCCTGCAGTCCGCGCCCAACATCCTCGCCGGGCAGATGGCCATCCTCCTCGACTGCCGCGGCCCGAACCAAAGCGTGGCCTCGGCCTGCGCCACGAGCGGCCACTCGCTCGGCGAATCGCTCCGCGCGATCCAGCGGGGCGACGCCGACGTCATGGTGGCCGGCGGCGCCGAGGCCGTCATGACCCAGATCGCCGTGGGGGCCTTCGCCCAGATGCGGGCGCTCTCGACCCGCAACGACGCGCCCGAGCAGGCGTCGCGGCCCTATGACGTCGACCGCGACGGCTTCGTGATCAGCGAGGGCTCGGTGGTGTTCATCCTCGAGGAGTTCGAGCAGGCGCGGCGACGGGGCGCCCGGATCTATGCGGAACTGTGCGGCTACGGCGCCACCGCCGACGCCCATCATCTCTCGTCGCTCGCCCCCGAGGCGGAAGGCTCCCGCCGGGCCATGCAGCTGGCCCTCGCGGACGCCGGCCTCGCGCCGGGCCAGGTCGGCTACGTGTCGGCGCACGCCACCTCCACCCCGGCCGGCGACGGCGAGGAGGCCCAGGCGATCGCCACGGTCTTCGCCCAGGGCAGGGAGCAGCTCCACGTGAGCGCGGTGAAGTCGATGACCGGGCACCTCCTGGGCGGCGCCGGCGCGCTCGGCGCCATGGCGGCGGCCCTCGCCATCCACCACGGGGTCGTGCCCCCGACGATCAACCTCGACCGGCTCGACCCGGCTTGCGCCGCGCTGGGGCTCAATTTCACGCCCAAGGTGGCGGTCCAGAAGCGGGTGGATGCCGCGCTCGCCAACAGCTTCGGTTTCGGCGGGACCAACGCCTCGCTCGTCCTCCGCCGCGCCTGAGCGGCGGCCGGCCCGCCTTTGACAAAGGGGCGTTCCTCGATTCCCTCCGTCTCTGCCGCCTCCATGCAGCCCATCCCGCACGAAACCCTGCTCGGCGCGCTCACCTGGCGCTACGCGGTCAAGAAATTCGACCCGGCGAAAAGGATCCCCGCCGCCACCTGGAGCGCGCTGGAAGGCGCGCTCGTCCTTGCGCCCTCCTCCTACGGCCTCCAGCCGTGGAAGTTCATCGTGGTCCAGGACCCGGCGGTGCGCGCGCGCCTGTCCGCCGCCTCCTACGGCCAGACCCAGCCGGTGGACTGCTCGCACCACGTCGTCTTCGCCCTGCGCAAGAACCTGAGTGCCGCCGACGTGGACCGCTACATCGACCGCACGATCGCGGTGCGCGGCGGCGAGCGGGAAAGGCTCAAGGGCTATCGCGACATCATGGTCGGCTCGACCGAACGCGCCCGGACCGCGGGCACCCTCGACACCTGGATGTCCCACCAGGTCTACATCGCCCTCGGGCAGTTCATGGCGTGCGCGGCGCTGCTCGGCGTCGACACCTGCCCGATGGAGGGGCTGGATCCGGCCAAGTACGACGAGATCCTCGGCCTCGCGGCGCAGGGCTACGCGACGCTCTGCGCCTGCGCCGCCGGCTATCGCGCGGCCGACGACAAGTACGCCGCCGCGCACAAGGTCCGCTTCCCGGCGGGCGAGGTCGTCCACTACGTCTGAGGCCCCGCGGGATCCCACCCATGCGCGTCGCCCGGCTAGCCGCCATCAACCGCCTGGAGCTCGCCACCGCGCCCGACCCCGTGCCCGCCGCCGGCGAGGCGCGGGTGGAGCTGCGGGCCGCGGCGCTCAACCACCGGGATGTCTGGATCAAGCTGGGCCAGTACGCCGGCCTGAAGTTCCCGTGTATTCCCGGCTCCGACGGGGCCGGGGTCGTTACCGCGGTGGGCGCGCCAGCGGACGCGGCCTGGGTCGGCCGCGAGGTCGTGATCAATCCCGGATCCGGCTGGGGCGACGAACCCCGGGCGCAGGGCGCCGCCTTCTCCATTCTCGGGCTGCCGCGCGACGGCACGCTGGCCGAGCAGATCGCCGTGCCGATCGAGCAACTCTCGCCGCGGCCCGCGCACCTCTCCTGGGAAGAGGCGGCCGCGCTGCCCCTGGCCGGCCTGACGGCCTATCGCGCGCTGTTTCGCCGCGCCCAGCTGCAGGCGGGCGAGCGGGTCCTCATCTCCGGGGTGGGCGGCGGCGTCGCCCTGTTCGGCCTGCAGCTGGCGGTCGCCGCGGGCGCGGAGGCCTGGGTCACCTCGAGTTCCGAGGAGAAGATCGCGCGCGCCGTCGCTCTCGGAGCCCGGGGCGGTTTCCTCTACTCGCGTCCCGGCTGGGCCGAGGAGGCGGCCCGGGCCCCAGGACTGTTCGACGTCATCCTCGACAGCGCGGGCGGCGAGGGCTTCGGCGGGCTCATCGACCTGGCGGCCCCCGGCGGACGGATCGTCTTTTTCGGCGCGACCCGGGGGAACGTGCCCGACCTGGCGCTGCGCAAGGTCTTCTGGCGCCAGATTTCCCTGCTCGGCACCACCATGGGCAGCCCGGCCGATTGGGGCGCCATGCTGGAATTCGTGGGCCAGCACCGCCTGACGCCGAGGGTCGAGGCGGTCTTCCCGCTGGCGCAAGCCGCGGAGGCCTTCGCCCTGATGGAACGCGGGGGCCAGTTCGGCAAGATCGTCGTCCGGCTTCGCTAACAATTCGTCAATCGGCCCTTTTAAAGTGGCGGGACCGCCCCGGTCGCGAGTAGATGGATGCAGAGATGACACCCAACCTGAGACGATGGACGCTGCTTCTGCCCTGGCTGGGCCTCGTCCTCGCCGGCTGCTCCACCCATACCCAGGTCAACCATGCGGCGCGGCCCGACCAGATGCACCACATCTTCGTCGAACATCTTCTCGCCGACGGCAACAATATCGACGAGCTGATCGCGCGCGAACTCCGGCGCCTCGGGTACGACGCCTCGGCCGGCCCACTGACGATGATGCCGGAGGGCACCCAGGCCATCCTGGCCTACCAGCCGAGGTGGGCCTTCGATTTCACGACCTACCTGATCGAGCTCGACGTGGCGCTGCGCGACGCCAAGACCGGCGAGGAGATCGCCGTCAGCCGGTCCTTCCGGCCGTCCATCACCGGCAATGATCCCAGCGCCATGATCCAGCGCGTGATCGATCCGATGTTCGAGGCGCCGAAGGCGGCGGTACCCAAGGCGCCCTGAAAGCGGCCCGGCTGGCGCCCCCGGCGGGACTCGAACCCACAACCAGTTGATTAGAAATCAACTGCTCTATCCACTTGAGCTACGGGGACCAATCCGGCGGCCAAGGCTGGAGCGAACCTCGCGCCCGGGCAAGAAAGGACTCCGGAGCAGGCCCGCAAAGGATTGCCGCGCCGCCGTGCCCGGCTCAAGGTGCGCCACCATGGTAACGATCACCGGCGAATATCAGGGCGAACTCCATTGCACCGCGACCCACGGTCCGTCGGGCAACAGCCTGGCAACCGACGCCCCGCGGGACAATCAGGGAAGGGGGGAGGCCTTTTCGCCGACGGACCTCGTAGCCACGGCCTTCGCCACCTGCATCGCCACGACGATGGCGATCGTCGCCCGGTCGCATGGCGTCGACCTTGCCGGACTCCGCTACGAGGTGACGAAGGAGATGTCAGCCGATGCGCCTCGCCGGATCGTCCGCCTCGCCGTGCGCCTCTCGATGCCGCCCGCGGCCCGCCAAGCCCCGGTGGGCGTGCTCGAGAACGCCGCCCATTCGTGCCCGGTCGCCCTGAGCCTGGCCTCCGGCGCCGAGCAGGCGATCACCTTCGACTGGCGGTGAGGCCGCGGCAGGTCCGGCTGTTATACTTGACTCGGCTTTTGGGGATTCTACTTTCTCACTCTTTCCCGGTTTCCGGGGTGGTAGCTCAGCTGGTTAGAGCGTCTGCCTGTCACGCAGAAGGTCGCGGGTTCGAGTCCCGTCCATCCCGCCATTTTACCTGTTAGTGGGTAACAGGTTTCATAGCTGCAGCTCGAAATAGACCAGCGGGCATCCCCGATAGCTGGCGCGCCCGACTTCGCGGAATCCGCATTTGGCGTAGAATCCGCCAGCTCCGCCCGGGGCGGCATAGGCGTCGAGGCAAAGGGAGTCGGCCGGCCATTGGCGGCAGATCTTCCTCACCTCCTCGAGGCACCGCCGGCCCATCCCCTGAAGCTGGAGGTCCGGCCTGATCGCCATGGAGAGCAAGTAGAGCGGCCGGCAGGCCTTGCTGAAATAGCTCCGGTCAATGGCCCACGGCTTCTTCGTCGTCAGCCGCAGGCTCGCCACCAGCCCGGCTTCCCGGCGCACCACGAAGACCTTCGAGTTCCGCAGGTCGAAGCGGACGCCGGCCGCCGTCGAGGCTTTCGACCAGGGCCCGGGGCCATGGTCAGCGGTCAATTTGCCGGCCACCGCCGCACGGAGGGCGACGAGCTCGGGCACGTCGTCGGTCGTCGCGGCTTCCAGTCTGATCGGCATCTCGGGCCGGATAAAAATCCCGCCCCCGTTGGCGGGCGAGCCTCAAAGATTTGGCGCCCCAGCATCCGGCCATTTCATCCCCGGTGACGAACCTTCCGGAGGTGTCGAATAGGGGAGGCCTTCCTGATTTGCATAGTATTAAACCACAGCATCTTGAACCTGATTTGAACCGATAAATAAGCCTCCGCGCCTTTCCCCATGCTATGCTAAGGCGTGGCCCGGCCCCCTGATCCATCCTCCCCGGCGTAGTCGCCCATGCAGGCCAAGAAGCGCAACCTCCGGCTGGGGCTCGAGACGAAGGTTTTGATTCCCTTCCTGCTTGCCCTCGGCCTCCTGCCGGGGATCGCCGCGGACCTGATCGTCCATTCGAACCTGCGGTTCGCCTATGACCGGCATTGGCCGCTGATCGCGGCGACCGTGGTGGCGGTACTCGCCAGCGCCGCGGTCGTGTGGTTCTTCGCGCGCCGCGTGACCCGCCTGCTGCGGGAATTGCGCGCCCTCACCGAGATTGTCGGCCGCGGGGACTTTTCCCGGCAGATCGCGTACGCCGGGAACGACGAATGCGGCGACCTCGCCGAGGCCTTCAACTGGATGACGGCCGACCTGCAGAAGTCCCGCCTGCCGCTGCTGAAGGCCGCCGAGTCCCTGGCCGACACGCGGGAGCGGATGGTGCAGAGCGAGAAGCTCTCCACCGTCGGCCAGTTCGTCGCCGGCGTGGCCCACGAGCTGAACAATCCCCTCGCGGTCGTGACCGGCTTTTCCGAGCTGCTTCTTGAAATGAAGCCGGACGAGCGGATGCGCGAGCAGGTGGAGATCATCGGGAAGAGCGCCGAGCGCTGCCACAAGATCGTCTCCAACCTCCTCCGGTTCTCCCGGGTGCACCGGCCCGAGAAGAAGGTCATCCGGGTCAACGACACGATCGACGAGGTCGTGGAGCTCATGGCCTACGACCTGCGCACGAGCAATATCGAGGTGGTCAAGGACTTCGAGGCCGTCCTGCCGCCGATCATCGCCGACCACCACCAGCTGCAGCAGGTGTTCGTCAACCTCCTGGGCAACGCCCGGCAGGCGGTGGAGGCCTTCCGGCCCGACGGGCGGATCATCCTGCGCTCGCGCGCCAGCGACGGCCGGGTCCGGGTCGAGATCGCGGACAACGGCCCGGGCATCAGTCCCGAGAACAAGAAGCGCATCTTCGACCCGTTCTTCACGACCAAGCCGGTGGGGAAGGGGACCGGGCTCGGGCTGAGCCTGGTCTCGGAGATCGTCCACGACCACTCCGGCACGATCGAGCTCGCCAGCGAGCTCGGGCACGGCGCCACCTTCATCATCGAGCTGCCCATCTGCGCGGAGTCGGTGCCGGCCGGGCCGGTGGCGAAGCGGGCGCAGCAGCGGCGGCTGCAGCCTCCCGGCACGAGCGGGAAGTTCGTCCTGGTGATCGACGACGAGGAGTGGTTCCTCACCCTGGCGCGGGAGCTCCTCGGGGCCGTCGGCCATGCCGTCGAGCTCGCCGTGAGCGGCGAGGCGGCGCTCGCGGCGGTCGAGCGGCGGGACTACGACGTGCTGGTCTGCGACTGGAAAATGCCCCGGATGAACGGCATCGAGTGGTACGAGCGCCTCCTCGAATCCAAGCCGCACCTGGCCGAGCGCGTCCTCTTCATGAGCGGCGAATTCATCGACCCGTCGTTCCAGGAGTTCCTGCGGCGCACCGAAAGGGCCTGCCTCCCCAAGCCCCTGCCGATCGAGGAATTCAGGGACGCGGTCGACAAGATCCTGACCGTCGCGGGAAACAACTAGTTGTCCCGGGGCCGGTCCGACCGGGCCGCGCTCGCCCCGCTGGCCAGCCGGATGGCCGCGGCGAGCGCCTCGGAGGTGAAGGGCTTCTGCAGGAAGCCGGGGAATTCCGCCTGGTCGACGGGATTGGGGAGATCCTCCTTCTCCGAGCCGCTCATCATCACGACCGGCATGTCCGGCCGGACGCGCCGGAGTTCCAACAGGATCTGGCGGCCGTTCATCGGCCGCATCGTCCAGTCGACGAGAACCGCGTGGATATCCCGGCCGCGCTCCTGCACCAGCTTCAGGGCGGCGGCCCCGTCGGTGGCGACGACCGCGCTGTAGCCCTGGATGGCGAGCAGCCCCCGCATCAGGACGCAAAACAGGGCATCGTCATCGACGACGAGGACGGTCTTGCCTGGGGTGCCTTCAGGGGATCCGCTCACGATTTCATTGTTCCAACGGCTAGTGTAGCACGCATCCGGCCCCGAGACCCCGGGAAGGGAAAAAAGGGCGAAATTCGCCGATTCCGGGCCCGGCCCCTGGCTAAGCCGGCTGCAGCCGCCCCGCGATCGCCGCCTTGGCCCCGTTCAGGCCAACCAGGGCCAGCAGCTTCTGGCGAAACTTGGCCCAATCGAACGTCAGGTAGGTGCCCCCGCGCTCATAGTGGCGGATGAAGGCGAGCCCCATCAGATGGGTCAGGGTGCCCGCGACGAGGCAGCCGCCCACGAACCAGAGGGGGATAATCACCGGGGCCAGGGCCGCAATCGCCCGCCGGGACCCCGGGCGACCCAGAAAGAGCGCCATGACGCCGCCGCCCAGCGCGCCGATCAGGAGCACGCGGACCGCCTTCGCATCAAAGGGCTTTTGATAATGGCGCGAGAGCTCGTCGAGCATCCGGAGATGGGCCGCGGTGACGGCGGTGGTGCAGAGGATCGGCTCGGGAATGAGCGCTGAGCCCGCCGAGAGGAGCACATGCTCCTTCACGATGCGCCGGGCCTTCGCGGTGATTGCCGGAGTGACCTTCAAGGGAAGGCCCGAAGCTGTCCGGATCGGCCGGCGATGCAAGTCTGCTACGCGGGCCGCCCGCAGAAGTAACATCAAGCCGGCTTCAGGCAGGCATCGAGCTTTCCCTTCAGGCGGGTCAGCCCCAACTTTCCCCGCACCTCGCGGCCGAATTCCTCCCAGTCGAAGTTCTGGTAGGTGCCGCCGCCCTCATAGTGGCGGATGATCGCGTATCCCAGGAAATGCGTGAGGCTGCCGGCAAGGATCGAGCCGCCGATGAAACAGGCGGGAAGGATCACCGGCGCCAGGCCGGCCAGCGCACGGCGAACCACGGGCCGGCCCAGGACGCAGCCCGTGAGGGCGCCGCCCGCCGCGGCGATCACGTAGACCCGGATGACCCTCGCATTGAACGGCTTTTGATAGAGCCGGGAAAGCTCGCTGAGGAGGCGCACGTGGGCGGCGGTCACCGCCGTGGTGCAGAGGATCGGGTTCGGAATGAGCGCCGAACCGGCGGAGAGCAGCATGTGTTCCCTGACGAGGGCCCGGGCCTGCGCGGTGATTGCGGGAGTGAGCTTCAAGGGATCGCCTTCAAAATGTCCCGGGAGGCCGGCGATGCAAGTCCCCCGCGGCTGACCCGGCCCAAATAGGCTTTCCCCGGGCGTCCTCCGGCAAAATATAGGGCGCATCCAAGCGCGGTGATGGGACGTCTTTCCCCGGTCGGCCCACCCCCCGCCGGCCCATCCGCGCCGCGCTTCCTTCCCCCGAGCCCCCCGCATGAAAATCCGCACGTTCTCCGTTTCCTCGTCGATTGCCTTCGCGATCGCCGCCGTTCTCACCGCCCCCCTGCGCGCGCAGGACGAGGCTCCCGCCCCGGTGGCCAAGGTCCTGCCGGACCGCCCCGATCCGCGCGAGATCCCGGTTCCGCCCGTCGCGACCTCGCTGCCCTCGCTGCCCGGCGTCGACGCCCTGCCGGTCCGCAAGGAGATGCCCGACGCGCTCACGATGAACGACGGGACCAAGGTGACTACCCGGGAGCAGTTCAAGCTTCGGCAAAAGGAGATGCGGGAGATCCTGGAGTACTATCATGTGGGACGCCTGCCTCCCGCCCCCGGCAACGTGAAGGGCAAGGTGACACAGTCCGAGGTCGTGACGATCCCGGCCGTCGACCTTCCCGGGGCCAGCGTCGACCTGAAGGTCAGGTACCGCCTCGTTCACCTCACGTTCGGGCCGGACGAAAAGCTCTTTCTCGACGTCGGCATCCTGACGCCGGAGGGTGCCGGCCTCGTGCCGGCCGTAATCCAGCCGGGTGGGGAGCCCCCGGGGGGACCCCGCCTGCCCACGCTGGCGAAGGGCCCGATGGAGGGCCGCGGCATGGATATTCTCCTCCCGCCCGACATCGCGCTCGCCCATCCCGGCACCAATCCGCCCCGTCCGCGTCCGCCCGGCGGTCCCGGCGGCGGCTTCGGCGGCCCGGTGACACCGCAGTCGCTTGCCCTGCGCGTCGCCCAGGTGCTGAACCACGGCTACGGCTACATCACCTTCAACACGAACGACTGCGCCGAGGACACCACCCTGCGGCTGCCGGACGGGACCTTCGCCTTTCGCACCACCCGGTTCTATCCCGCCTATCCCGGTTACGACTGGGGCATCATCGGCGGCTGGGTCTGGGGCACCATGCGCGTCGTGGACTACCTGCAGGGCGACGCCCTCGTTGACAAGGCGAAGATCATCATCACCGGCACCTCGCGCATCGGCAAGGCGGCCATGATCTCCGGCTCCTTCGACGACCGCATCGCCATGGTCGCCCCGGGGGCGAGCTCCGGCGGCGGCACGCCCGCCTACCGCTTCAGCGGCGGCGCCACAACCCAGCAGCCCAGCCGCGGGGGCAAGGAGGGCCTGACCCTGATGGTGATGAAATACGGCAACCAGTTCGGCCCGAACCTCCATCAGTTCTGGGGCCAGGTCGACAAGCTGCCCTACGACGCGCATTGGTTCGCCGCGCTGACCGCGCCCCGGCCCTTCATCATGCTGGAGGGCACGAAGGACCAGAATGTCGTCCACAACGGCATCCGGCAGACCTGGCTGGCCGCCCAGCCGGCGTTCGCCCTGATGGGCGTGCCCGAGAACCTCGGCGTCTGGTGGTCCGACCGGCCCCACGGCTTCGGGGACACGGACTGGGACGGCCTGCTTTCATTCGCCGACAAGCACCTCCTCGGGAAGCGGGTTTCCCGCGCCTTCGATCTCTTCCCGGCGGACACTGACGCCACGGCCAACAACTGAGCCGAATCCCCCCAGCCGGCCCCAATCCCGACTCATCCCCCATGTTCAAATCCCTGATTCCGTCCCTCGCGTTCGGCCTCGGCACGCTCGGCCTCGCCGGTCCCGCGCTGGCCCAGTCCGTTCCGGCCCCGCTGCCGACCGCGTCCCCCTTCAATGTCCGTGACTTCGGCGCCAAAGGCGACGGCAGCACCAAGGACACCGTCGCCTTCCAGAGGGCCCTCGACACCTGCGCGGTCTCCGGCGGCGGTGAAGTCGTGGTCCCGGCAGGCAACTACCTGATCGGCAGCATCCAGCTCGGCTACCATACCACGCTCCGGCTCGAAAAGGGTTCCACGCTCTCGGGCAGCCCGGACATCGCCGACTACCCGATGATCGACGTGCGCTGGGAGGGACGCTGGCAGCCCGGCCACCGCGGACTCATCTATGCCGCCAACGTCGAGCAGGTCCGGCTCGTGGGTCCCGGCACCATTGCGGGCGCCAAGCTGCTCCTCTACGGCGGGGACGCGGACGTCCCCCCGCCTGCGCCGGCCAATCCGCCGCCCGGCGCGCCACCGGGATTCCGCCGCGTGCCGGGGGCTGGGACCAACGGTCCCGACGGCTCGCGCAACCCCGTGGTGATCGAGATGATCTCCTGCAACGACGTCGTCTGGGACGGCTTCACCGTCACGCAGGGCGGCAACTGGGCCACCCATCCCACCTATTGCAACAACCTCGTGATCCGGCATGTGAACATCAGCGGCAACCGCGACGGCATCGACGTGGATTCCTGCGAAGGCGTCCGCATCGAGGATTCCACGATCAACACGGGCGACGACTCGATCAGCCTCAAGTCCGGCCGCGGGATGGACGGCGCCCGCCTGGGCCGGCCCTGCGCGGACATCCTGATCACCCGCTGCGACCTGACCGACCGCACCTTCGCCTGCCTCGGGATCGGCAGCGAGGTCTCGGGCGGCGTGCACCATGTCCGCATCGAGCACTGCACGCTCAACGCCCCGCGCTCCTTCGCCATCTACATCAAGACCCGGATCGGCCGGGCGGGGGACAACCGGGACATCTCCGGCGACGACCTCGACCTCGTGGCCGGCAGCTTCCTCCGGATCAACCTGACCCGCGGCGGCAACAGCAGCACGACGGACGACCCGGTGCCCGGACTCCTCGGCTATCCGACCGGCGGGAATTTCAGCTTCTCCAACGTCCGGGTCGCGGCCGCCACCCTCCTGCAGGCGGACGAGATTTCCGCGAAAAAGCCCCTCCAGGGCCTGACCCTCAGCAACATCACCGGCACGGCCAAGAAGGGGATGACCATCGCCAACGCGACGGGGGTCCATCTCAGCGGCATTGCGGTCACCGGCTTCGAGGGCGCGTTGCTCGGCACGGTCAACGTGACCGGCACGGGCCTCGAGGGCGCGGTCGCGATCCCGGCCCCGGTCGATCCTCCGCCCGGCAACGCCCGCGGCGGCGCGATCCGGGGGCCGCGTCCGCCCCGGCCGCCGCGCCCGGACGGGGAAACGCCCCCGGCCTCGCCGCCACCCGGAATGTAGGGGCCACGCCCTCCCTGGAAAAAAGCGAATTTTGTTTGCTCGGGCGAAAAGGCTCGCAGATGAATGTGGGGTCTGGCGCGAACACGCTCGCGACCGGACAGACTCGTTCACTATGACACCGATCGGACACCGAGGCTTTATCGCCAGGCGAAAAGCACCCAGGTCAGGGACCGCCTGCTGCAGGTTTTCCGATTGGGGAACCCGGCGGAGGCGACATGACCCCGGCCCGTAACGGCCATCCCCCGCCCGCGGGTGGGCTGGAATCGGTCCACGGCTTTGCCGCCGCCAAGGCGGCGGGGCGCAAGATCGTCATGGTCACCGCCTACGACGCCTGGTCCGCCCGGCTGCTCGCGGAAACCTCCGTCGACTGCCTCCTCGTCGGCGACAGCGCGATGATGGTCATCCACGGCGAGCGGGACACGCTGGGCGCGACCCCGGAGCTTATGGCCATGCACACCCGGGCCGTCGCCCGCGCCGCCCCCGGCAAATTCCTCGTGGCCGACATGCCCTTTCTTGCGCTCCGGCGCGGCCGGACCCACGCGCTGGACTGCGCCGCCGCGCTGCTGCGGGCCGGCGCGCACGCCGTGAAGGTCGAGGGCGCCCGCGGGCAGGTCGCCCTTATCCACCACCTGGTCGAATCCGGCATCCCGGTGATGGGGCACCTCGGTCTCACGCCCCAGCGGGTCCATGCCCTGGGCGGCTACCGGGTCCAGGGTCGCGGGCCGGCCGATGCCGCGCAGCTGCGCCAGGACGCCGCCGACCTCGAGGGCGCGGGCGTCTTTGCCCTTGTGCTTGAGTGCATCCCGGGGAGCCTCGCCCGCATGGTGACCGCCGAACGGGCCGTGCCGACCATCGGCATCGGCGCGGGCCGCCATTGCGACGGCCAGGTGCTCGTGCTGCACGATTTCCTGGGACTCAATCCCGGCTTCCGTCCCCGGTTTGTCCGCCGTTTCGCGGATGGCGCCACCCTGGTGCGGCGGGGCGTGGGCCGGTTCGCCCTCGCGGCCCGCCGCGGGAATTTTCCCACCGCCAAGGAGGGCTTCTGACCCATGCCGGCCCTTTGCGAGACGCTGGCCGACTGGCACCTGGTGCGCCGCGCCCTGGACCGGACGGACGCATCCGTCGGATTCGTGCCGACCATGGGCGGTCTCCATGACGGCCACCGCTCCCTGCTGGAGCGGGCGCGCGCCGAGAACGACCGGGTCGTCCTCAGCATATTCGTCAATCCCACCCAATTCGAGGATCCCGGGGACCTGGCCCGCTATCCGCGGACCAGGGAGGCCGACCTGGCCGTGGCGGGCGACCTGCCCGATGTCGTCCTCCTGCCGCCCGCCGGCGAGCTCTATCCGGACGGCTACCGGTATCGCGTGACCGAGACCGATCTCAGCCGCCGCTGGGAGGGGGCGGCCCGGCCGGGGCACTTCGACGGGGTGCTGACCGTCGTGCTGAAGCTTCTCAACCTTGTCAGGGCCAACCGGGCCTACTTCGGGGAAAAGGATTGGCAGCAGCTGCAACTCGTTCGCGGAATGGTCCAGGCCCTCTTCCTGCCGACCGAGATCGTCCCGTGCGGCACCCGGCGCGAGGCCGACGGCCTCGCGCTGAGCTCGCGCAATCGCCGGCTTTCCCCGGAGGGCCGCGCCCGCGCCGCCGCCTTTCCCGCGCTGCTCCGGGATTCCGGCGGCGCCGCCGCGGCCGCGGCGGCGCTCCGCGCGGCGGGATTCGGCGTCGACTATATCGAGGACTGCGGCGAGGTCCGCCTCGGCGCCGTGCGGCTGGAAGGAGTCCGCCTGATCGACAATGTCCGGCTCTAAGATCGCCTTCGTCCTCACCGGCTCGATCGCCGCGTACAAAGCCTGCGACGCGCTCTCTCAGCTCGTCCAGCGCGGCCACCAAGTCCGTCCGGTCGCGACCGAGGCGGCCCTGCGTTTCGTGGGCGAGGCCACGCTGGAGGGGCTGACCGGCCACCGGGTGCTGACCGGCCTTTTTGAGCCCGGCGCGGCCATGGAACACATCAGCCTTTCCCGCTGGGCGGACCTGGTCGTGGTCTGCCCGGCCACCGCGCACACCCTTAACCGGCTGGCCGCCGGCCTGGCTGACGACCTCGTCGGCGCGCTCTTCCTGGCCCATGACCGGACCAAGCCCTTCCTGGTGGCGCCGGCCATGAATCCCGCGATGTGGCGGCATCCCGCGACGAGGGTAAGCGTGGCCCGGCTGCGCGAATGGGGCGTCGCCTTTACGGCGGTGGGCGAGGGACGCGTGGCCTGCGGCGACAGCGGGGAGGGGCGCCTGGCCGAGCCCGCCGACCTGCTCGCGGCCATCGAGGCCGCGCTGGCCCGGCCCCGGCGGCGCTGGCGCATCCTCGTGACCAGCGGCGCCACCGCTGAGCCGATCGACGCCGTGCGGGTCCTGACCAACACCAGCTCCGGGCGCACCGGCGCGGAGCTCGCCCGCCATTTTGCGACCCGCGGCCATGATGTCGTCCTGCTGCGGGCCCGGACCGCCGCCGCGGCCGGGCCGCCCTGCCGCGAGGAGACGTACGCCTCCTTTGCCGACCTCGACGCCGCGCTCACCCGCCTCCTGACGGAGGAGCATTTTGACGCCGTGATCCACGCGGCCGCGGTCGCGGACTTCCGGATCGCGGCGATCGAGCTCGACGGCGTGACGCAGCCGCCCTCGGGAACCGCCAAGCTGCCCTCGGGCGGGGCGCCGGTTCTCCGGCTGCAGCCCAACCCCAAGCTGGTCGACGCCATTCGCGCGCGCAGCGGCCGCCCGGCGGCCCGGCTGGTGGCGTTCAAGCTGACGCAGGCCGCGACCGAAGGGGAGGGAAGGGCGTCGGTGGCGGAGCTGTTCCGCCGCGCGGCCCCGGATCTCGTCGTGCACAACGACCTGGCCACCCGCGACGAGACCGGCGCCTTTCCCGCCGACATCTACCGGTCCGACGGCACCCGCGCCGCCCACTGCGCGGACCGGGCGGACCTCGGGCCCGCCCTCGAGCGACTGCTGCTGGAACCCGCTTTTCCCGATGCCACCTCCATCCCCCACGCCCATGCTCCTCTGCCTTGATGTCGGCAATACCCAGATCCACGGCGGCGTCTTCGACGGCGACGCCCTGCGCTGCCAGTTCCGCAAGTCGACCCAACCCCTCGGCTCATCCGATGAACTGGGGATCTTCCTGACGGCGGCGCTGCGGGCCCAGGACGTGGACCCGGCAGCCATCGACCGCGTGGCCCTCTGCTCGGTCGTGCCGGCGGCCCTGCACTCCGCGAAGAACGCCAGCCTGCGTTATTTCCGCCGCGAGCCCTTCGTCCTCCAGGCCGGCGTGCGGACCGGGCTCAAGGTGCGGTATGTCAATCCCGCCGAGGTCGGCGCGGACCGGATCGCCGCCGCGATCGCCGCCGTCCAGCGGCGGCCGGGCGGCAATCTCATCGTGGTCGACTGCGGGACCGCGACCACCTTCGACGTGATCACGGCGGGCGCCGACTACCTCGGCGGGGTCATTCTCCCCGGCCTGGGGGTGTCGGCGGATGCCCTGGCGACCCATACCGCGAAGCTGCCGCGGGTGGAGATCGCGCGGCCGGGCGGGGTCCTCGGCCGGACCACCGTCGAGAGCATCCAGTCCGGACTCTACCACGGCCATGTCGGCGCGATCCGGCACATCGTGGCCGAGCTCAAGCGCGAGGCCCTGGGCTCCGCGCCGGCGCACGTCATCGGCACCGGCGGCCTCGGCCGGCTGTTCGAATCCGAGCGGCTGTTCGACGAGATCGTCCCCGAGCTGGTGCTCTGGGGCCTGAAGCAGGCGGAGGCCATGAGCCACGAGGGCCGCCCCGAAAGAAAATGAGCCAACCGCGATAGGCGCCCGGCGGCGGTCCTTTCCCGGCGGGGACGCGGAAGGGGGCGATCCGGCGGCCGGCCCGGGCGCTGGCGCGAATGCTGCTGAGGCAACAGTCACAAGGTGACCGGACCGGACCGCACGAGAAATCGAGTAATCGACAGCCGCCAGATCGCAGCGTTTTCCGCGCTGGTGCGGCACCGCCGTTTCATCCTGGCGGCGGAGGAGCTGTTCCTGACCCAGTCGGCGGTCAGCCATGCCATCAAGACCCTGGAGCGGGACGTCGGCTGCCAGCTCTTCGAGCGCAACGGACGCAGCGTCGGCCTGACCCGCGCCGGCCAGCGGTTCCTCCAGCACACCGAGAAGATCCTCGACGAGATGCGCGCGGCCCGGCTCGAGCTGGAGGAGTTCTCCGCCGCCCATCACCGCAACCTGTGCGTCGGCGCCGGGACGCTGGCGGTCCACTATGTCCTGCCGACGGTGCTGCGGGACTTCCGCAAGCGGTATCCCAAGTGCCGGGTGAAGCTGGAGGCGGGGAAGCTCCCCGACCTGCTGCAGCTCCTGGCGGCGCACAAGATCGACTTCGCGATCGGCCTGGCCTGGGGCCGGGCCGGGGAGTTCGTCTACGAGGAGCTCTTCGAGGACGAGCTGTTGTTCTACGTGGCCGCGCACCATCCCTGGGCGCGGTTGCGCCGCGTGCCCCGCACCGACATTGCCGAGGAGACCTTCGTCATCCCCCTGAAGGACGGGCCCACGTCCGCCTTCGTCGAGCAGCACTTCCGCTCCGAGAAGATCACCCCGGTGAACCTGACGGCCCCGGGCAGCCTCGAGGCGGCCAAGCAGCTGGTGGCGACGGGATTCGGCGTCGGCGTCTTCACCCGCTGGCAGGTGAGGGCGGAGGAGAAGGCCGGCGCCATCGTCGCCGTGCCGCTGACGCCGAAGCGCCTCATCCGCCACTGGGTGGCGGCGCGGCCGAAGGGGAGGGAACTCCTCCCGATCGAGCTGGAATTCGTGAAGAGCTGCAAGGCGGCCTTCGCCGATCTCGGCCGCGATCCCTGACGGCGGCGGCCCCGGCGCGGCGATTCGCCTCCGCGGCGCCGGACGGTCCGTGAAATTTCTTCCCTGGAGCCCGCCCCAACGTGAATTGTTTTCACCGTCGCCCGCCTTTACGATCAGGCCGGAGTGGATACAGTGGCTTATGTCAGAGAATCCCCAAACTCCGCTGGCTTATGCCAGAGGACCTTTCAACCCCGTCAGCCCCGGCGCCCACAGCGCGCCACACCCCGCCATGAAAATCATTAAAATCGCCCTCCTCGCGAGCCTCGCGCTCGCCCCCTGCCTCGCCTCCCGCGCCGCCACGCCGGCGCAGAATTGGCTCGAAACCTACTACATGAATCCGCGGCCCGACGCCCTGCCGCGCATGGTCCAGGAGCTGAGCTACCAGGGTTACTTCGACCAAGCCGGCCACAGCGCCGTGGCCATCGGTTTCCTCAGCACCGTCTTCCAGCAGAACCCGGACCGCGTGCCCGGGTGGGTCGCGGCCCTCGGCCGCCTGCCGCTGGCCCATCAGCGCCTCGTCGCCGCCGCGCTTTGGCAGGCGGGCAACCCATTGGGGGCAAAGATGATACATCAGCTGGCTGGCGGCAGTCCCGTCCGCGCCGAGATGGAGCGCCTGGCCGCCACCACGAGCACGCCGGTCGCCGCCACACCCGTGGTCTCGCCGTCCTCGATGAACCTGCAATGGGGCGCCTTTCTCGCCAGCGGCAGTGAGCGGAACATCGTCGCCATCCTCAACGCCATCGGCACCGGCCAGCCCGGCCTGGACGACGCCGCCCGCTACAGCCTGGCGCAGAACGCCGCCGCGCATCCGCGGGTGATGGAGATCTGCCGGGCCCAGCTCGGCAACGAGTCCAGCGCCACCCAGGCGGTGGTCCGCGCCGCGCTGCAGGACGCGAGCACCCGTTCCGGCTCCGGCAGCTGAACCGGACCGGCCCAATCCAACCAGCCTCCGCGGAGGCTGGTTTTTTTGCGCCATGAGCTTTTCTCACGCCGGGCGCGCCGATCCGCGCATGCCTCCATCATCCGGCCGCCGCCCGGCCGGCCGGCATGGCACGGAGCGTGCACCACGGCGGCATGCTGCCAATCCACCGCCTCTCCGTCCTGGCCGGCGCGCTCGCGCTCGCGGGCGCCGTCCTGCCGCCCGCGCTCCGCGCCGGCCCCGCGGCCCCGTCCTCCCCGGTCGCAATCCTCTACCAGGCGCCGGCCCTGCCGGGCGACCCCGCGCGTGACGGCGCCGCCGAATTCTCGGTGCTGCTCTGCGTCGCCCAGCTGCGCCAGGCCCATCCGCTGGCGGGGCTCGTATGCGTGGCCAACCACTATACCGAGCTCCAGTTTCGCACCCAGCAGGCCCTCGGCCGCGTCGCCCTGATGGGCGTCCCGGTGGCCAAGGTCCCCTGGGGCGGGCGGGCCTCCGCCAATCCCGAGCGGATCTTCATCGACGCCCGCGCGCTGGCGCCGGCCGCCGCCGAGCGGCTGCTGGCGCAGGGCCTGGCCCGTTACGGGGCGCTGCCGCCCGCGCGCGACCCGGCCCGGCCGACGGCCGCGGAACTCACCGCGATCCGGGCCCGGATCGCGCTGTATCAGTCCCTGTTTGACGCAGCCAGCCGCGCCACGCAGGTCGCGATGCGCTAGATCCGAGACCAAACCATCGCTCCTCCGTCGTTTCCGCCGGCGCTGGTGTTCCGGCGGTCCGGGGCACCGGGATGGAGCAGACCGCCGTGGTACCGGGCCCTTCGGTCCGGTTCCGAATGGAGAACAAGCCGTTCATGAGGTCCGCCCTGTACGCCATCGTCCTCAACCCGAGGCCCGGCCTCTCGCCCGCCGCGGCGGGCAGGCCGCTGCCGTCGTCGCTGATGACGAGGTCCATCCGGGCGCCCGAGGCGGTGGCCACGATCGAGATATGGCGAGCTCCGCCGTGCTGAACCGCATTGCCTACCGCCTCCTGGGCAATGCGAAAGAGATGGGTCGCGACGTCCTGGCCGAGGGCGGGGAGAGGCGAGGGAGCTTGAAACCGGCATTCGATGCCGTAGATCGCCTCGCTCAACACCGCGAGGTCGGTCAGCGCTGCCGGGAGATGCCGGGCGCCGAGCCCGAGGGGGGAAAGCCCGCGGGCGAGGTTGCGCATGTTCTGGATGCAGCTCTGGATCTCCTGGCAGACATGCTCGAGATGCGGTTGCGCCTCGGCCGAGACGAGGCCCGGCCGGGTCCGGAGGACGCTGCCGATGAAGCCCACGCCGGCCAGCCGCTGGCAGATGTCGTCATGCAGCTCCGTTCCCAGGCGGATGCGCTCACGCTCGCCGGCCTGGATCAGCATTTCCTCGAGATCGCGGCGCTCCTCCCGGCTCATGCAGAGCAGGATCGTGGTCACCGTGGAAATGCAGACATAGACCCAGACGAGGAGGTTGGAGGCCGCATCCTGGCCCGGGAGGAAGGGGCCGCGGCCCGTGGCCGTGCCCTGCGCGGCGCAGATGGTGACGATCAGCGTGCAAACGGACACCCCGCGCAAGTCCAGCCGCAGGGCGGCCCAGACGAGGAAGGGGTAGGGGAGGAAGGACTGGGGATAGCCGCGCAGCCCGAGCAGCGCCGGCGCGAAGAAGATGCTGAGCGCGGTCAGGCTGGTGAGCGTTGTGACCACCGCGAGCTCGATCCGGCGGGCCGGGCGCCAGCGCACCCGGGAGCCGGGCGCGAAGGCGAGGACGATCGGCGCGGTGGCCATGACGCCCGCCGCGCCTCGCATGGTCCACAGGAGGCAGAAGGGCAGGAAGGGGTGCGCCATCGGCCGGTGGGTCAGCCGGTAGAGCCCGAAGGCGAACATCGAACACAGCAGGCAGGGCAGCAGGGAGCCGAAAATCAGCAGCAGGATCGCGTCCCGCTCCGTCCGCAGGGCGGGATTGAAGCGCACCCGCCGCAGGAGCTCGAAGGCGAGGGCGCTTTGCACCACCCCGACCAGCGCCGACGGCCACAGCATCAGGCTGGGCCCCGTGGTCGCGGCCGCGACGGCGAGGTGGGTCAAAAAGAGGAGGGGCAGGCAGCGGTAGCCGCAGACGAGCAAGGCGGAGACCGCCACGCCGCTCGGGAGCCAGATCGTATGGAACACCGGGTGCGCGCTCCGAGCGTAACCGACGACATCGGCGAGCGCATAAAGCACGGCGTAGGTCAGCATCCGGCGGAGGTCGCCGCGGTCCGCCGGGACCGGGGCGCGGGTCTTCGCCGGTTCCGGCGGAGTGGGGGCGGCGGAAGGCGACAGGGAGACCATGGGCGAGTTCGAGCAGTTCCAATGCCAGTGCTTGGCATGCAACGTGCATAATCCGGCCGACGCGCCCCGGTCACCGCAATTGACTACCTCTGGGATCGCCGAACGCACCGCCGCCTGGGCCTCCTCGCCCGGCAAGGCCGGGATTCTGATAGTCGACGACCATCCGATGACCCGCTTCGGCATCAGCCAGCTGCTGGACGGCCAGTCCGACCTCCTGGTCGGCGCAGAGGCGAAAGACAGCGTCGAGGCCATGGACTTCATCCAGCGCTATCCGATCGACTTGGTGATCGCGGACATTTCCCTCCCGGGCCGCAACGGCCTGGAGCTGATCAAGGACGCCCTCGCCCTGCGGCCGGCCCTCAAAATCCTGGTCTGTTCGATGTACGACGAGCTCCTCTACGGCGAAAGGGCGCTGCGGGCGGGAGCGCGGGGCTTCATCATGAAGGATGAGGGGGGCCTGGCCCTCCTGCGGGCGATCCGCGAGGTCCTGCGCGGCCAGGCCTACCTGGGCGGCCGGCTGGCCGCCCGCATGCGGACCCCGGGCCGCCCGACGGGCCCGGGCCCGCGGGAGCCGGCGCTCGAGCGGCTGAGCGACCGGGAGCTGGAAATCTTCAACCTGCTCGGCCAGGGCCGGCGCTCGGCGGAGATCGCCACGCTGCTCCACCTGAGCGTCAAGACGGTGGATACGCACCGGGCCAACATGCGCGAGAAGCTCGACCTGCCCAATGGCGCGGCCCTGGCCTACTATGCGACCCACTGGATCGCAACGACGGTCTGATCGCCGCGGGCCCGCCCGGCCGCGGTTTGTATCGGTTTTGTCAATTCACGGCGCGCCCGTCCACCGCGGATGCGCCCGGTTCCTAAGGTTTTTCCTGAGCCCGGGTTGCCCGACGGCCTTCTGGTATAGCGGGTGCTGACAGGGCGCCGAACCCGCGAGCCGCGGGGGCGATAGTCCAACCACTGCAGCTGCTGTTTAAGTTCCAATCCACCAACATGCCAACCAACACTCGGATCCTGTCTCTTGCCTTCCTGCTGGGCGCAGCCTGCGCGGGCCTGCCCGCCCGCTCGGCGGCCCAGGCCCCGGCGACGCCGGCGACCACCACGACTACGACCACCACCACGACCAGCACCGGGGCGCCGGCCGAGCCGATCACGGTCATGGAGGCCTTCGCGGTCAGCGACGTGCCGCCGGAGCGGCAGGTGCTGCCGACGGCGCGGCCGATCGACAGCGTGCTGGGCGACCAGCGCAACATCATCGACACGCCGCGGGCGGTGACGAGCATCAACAAGGCGTGGATGGACGAGCGTCAGATCCACGATTCGACGGATTTCTCGCAGTTCGCCGCGGGCGTCTATTCGCCGCCGGCCTTCGGCATCGCGGGGACGCCCACGATCCGGGGCGATCCCGGCGCGATCTACTTCAACGGCCAGATCGGCCTCTTCAACGGCAACAACGTGTTTCCCAGCTTCAACGGCGTCGAGTCGCTCGACATCGTGAAGGGCCCCGCCTCGGTGGTCTACGGCCCGCAGAACAACGGCGCCGGCGGCTACGTGAACCTGGTCAACAAGAAGCCCTATTTCGACTTTGACCACACCGAGGTCGGCCTGACGCTCGGCTATTGGACCAGCGGCCACTCCTATTCCAATCCCGAGTTCAAGCTCGACGAGGGCGGCCCGATCGACAGCAAGCTCGCCTACCGCGTGAGCTACCTCAGCCGCTACGGCCAGGGCTACGCGCAGAACCAGCTCAACCAGACCCAGGATCTCTACGTGGCGCTGAGCTACCACGCCACCAAGAACCTGAGCATCGACTGGTTCATCGACGGGTATGAGAGCAAGTTCAACGAGAACACCGGCGTGAACCGGATCACGGCCCAGTACCTGGGCCAGCAGCTCTACTGGGCCGGCCCGGTGCTGCCGAAGAACGCCGCCGGGAACCCGATCACGACGGCCAACACCGCCAGCTTCACCACAGCCACGGGCGCGACCGTCAAGATCAACACCGGCGGCACGAACCTGCTGCTCCTCGATCCGAGCCAGGCGCACCTCGTCAAGCTCGAGCCCTACCAGACCCTGCTCGGGCCCAGCGACAGCGCGCGGGCCCACCGGTACTTCACCCAGCTGATGGAGACCGAGCAGTTCGACGAGGACACCAAGCTCGTCAACATGACCATGCTCGACAACGCCTTCACGCGGAAGTTCGAGCTCTACGGCTTCACGACCTACATGCCGATCGACTACCTGGTCGATAACCGGACCCAGTTCGAGAAGATCTTCAACTTCGGCAGCATGAAGGACACCGTGACGACCGGCCTCGACCTGCGGCTGATGCGGACCCGCTCCTACCAGAGCAGCAACGAGCCGTACTTCCTCTACGACCTGTCCGCCTCGAGCAAGAACTTCGTCCTGCCGGTCTACGCCTCGACCGGCATCTTCACCGGCTGGCACGTGCCGGGCGCCCCAACCTACAGCGCCACCCCGGGCTCCAGCACGCAGGATTCCCGCCTGACCGATTTCGCCCCGTTCATCCAGAACGACTTCCAGTTCACGCCCAAGCTCTCGGCCATCCTGGGCTTCCGGATCGACCACATGCAGGCCCAGGCCGCGAGCCCTTTCCTGAAGGGCGATCCCGCGCAGAAGCTGGCGGACGCACCCTATGGGCTGTTCTACGACACCACGGCGAGCGTCTCCGACCCGGCCTACTTCGCCAGCCTGGTCTACAAGCTCACCCCCGCCTCGTCGATCTACGCCACCTGGAACCGGGTGAACGCCAACCTCGGCGGCGGCCTGGGTGGCGTGAACGCCTTCTCGAGCAATCCGATCACGAGCCCGCCGAACACGGTCCTGACGAACAACATGAAGGCCCTGAGCAAGCTCTATGAGGTCGGCTACAAGTCCGGGTTCTTCGGCAACACGCTCTACACCTCCATCGCCTTCTACCAGCAGACCCGGGTGACGCCGCAGGTCAGCCCGGCGCCCAACGTCCTGATCAAGGCAGACGGCATCGAGGCCGAGGTCGTCTGGCAGCCGAGCAAGAAGCTGACGGTCAACGCCAACTACACCTACCAGGACCTCACCAGCTACGCCTCGGCGTTCAGCCAGGGCACCGCCTCCTACCTCGACGGCTATCCGACGACCATGATCGTGGACGGCCAGAAGGGCCTGGGCGCGGGCAGTCCCACGACGGGCGCCGGATCGCAGTTCACCTTCTCGCCGCCCACCGGCAAGGTCCGGACCGCGGGCCTGCCGGCCGATACGGCCAATGTCTTCGCCACCTATGCCTTCGCTCCAGGATGGGGCATCGGGATGGGGCCGCAGATCATCGGGCGCCGGCCCGCGGCGACCTACGGCCCGCTCTATATCTACGGCGAATATCAGCTGGACGGCTTCGTCTACTACCGCGCCAAGAAGTGGGACGTGCAGCTCAACGTGAAAAACATCACGAACCAGGTGCTCTTCGACCCGATCTCCGCGACCAGCACCGGCAACGACGCCATCCTTCCGCGGCCGCCGATCTCGGCCTCGATCACGTTCCGGCTGCACCTCTGAGGCCCCGAACCATGCGCACCCTCACTTGCCTTGCCGCCGGCTGTCTTCTCGGCATCGCGGCGGCCCGGGCCGGCACCACGCTGGTCAAGGGCGGCCTCCTCATCACCGAGAAGTCGATGACCGAAATCCCCTACGTCGGATACCTGACGTACGGGGACGACGGCAAGATCATCGCGGTCGGGGCGGGCGACCCGCCGGCCTCCCTCCACGCCGACACGGTCATCGACGCCACGGGCAAGATGATCGCCCCGGGGTTCATCTCCGCCCACAGCCACCTCTACTCGGGTCCCCTGCGCGGCCTGGGCGTCAGCGAGACCCTCTACGGGTGGGGGAGGGCCTGGGGCATCTACAACCAGCTGGCCAACGCCGACGACATCTACTGGTTCACCCTCAACGGCTCGGTCGACTTCCTGCGCAACGGCATCACCACGGCCTTCGACTTCACCTATTCGCCCGTCCTCGGCGGCCAATCGGTGGGGGCCGGCGACAAGGTCCCGGCGCCGGTGCTCAAGCCCGGGCCCTTCGACGAGAAGCAGATCCAGGCCAAGGCCGACGCCGGCCTGCGCTTCATCAACGCCGTCGGGCTGCCCCGCGTGGGGACCCATGACGAGATCATCGCCCGCTTCGGCCGGATCTACCAGTGGACCCAGGACAACTACGGCGGCAACCCGCTCTTCCTCAAGACGGCCCTGAGCGGCGGGGTGCAGCGCGCGCCATCCAAGGAGACGGCCTACCTCGAGGTCGAGGTGATGAAGAAGTTCGGCGTCCTGGACCATTCCCACTTCCTCGAGAGCCCGGACCGCGTGCCCGAGCAGCAGGCCAAGTTCTACTGGTACCAGGAGGCGGGGGCCCTCGGCCCGAACTTCATCTTCGCCCACTTCATCCAGACCAACGACGACATCGTCCGCATCGCCGGGGCCGCCGGCTGCAAGATGAGCTGGCAGCCGACCTCCAACAGCCGCCTGGCCTCGGGCGTCGCCGACGTCGTGAAATACGAGGCCGCCGGGGTGGGGGTGTCGGTGGGCCTGGACAACCAGTCGTGCACCGACCTGTGCGATCCCTTCCAGAACCTCCGCATCGGCCTCGCCCTGATCCGGACCAAGTACAAGGACGCGAAGTCGCTCTCGGTCGAGAAGATGCTCTTTCTCCATACGCTGGGCAGCGCCCAGGTGCTCGGCATCGCCGACAAGGTCGGCAGCCTGGAGCCCGGCAAGTTCGCCGACTTCCTGGTCGTCGATCCCCGCGATCCCGAGACCGGGCCGATCCTGAACCCGGTCGCGCACTACGTCTACGCCTGCGGCCTGCGCAACCTCCAGAAGGTCTATGTCGGCGGGAAGCTCGTCGCCGACGGGACCAAGGTCCTCACCTTCGACGAGACCGTCATCCGCCGGGAGATCGACGCGCGCGTCGCCCGGCTGCACGCCCAGGTCCTCGCGCTGCCCAAGGCCACGGCCAACGCGATGCAGGAGGATCCGAACACCCTCGAACTGGAATCCGATCTCGCCTTCAACGAACCCTGAACCCGGTCGCGGCCCCGCGCCGCGCCGGGCGCTTTCTCCCGTGAATCTCAAGCGAACGCTGTGCGCGCTGCTGCTCCTGGCGCCGGCCCTGGGCCGCGCCGCGGCCCCCTCGCTCCTCGTGACCAACGCCCTCCTGGTCACGATGGATCCGGCCGGGCGCGAACCGGTGCGGGGCTTCCTCGCCGCCGACGGCGCGGGCCGGATCGTCGCGATCGGCCCGGGCGCCCCACCGGCCTCGCTGCAGGCCGACTGGACCTTCGATGCCGGGGGCAAATGGGTCCTCCCCGGCTTCCTTTCCGGGCACAGCCACCTGACGCAGAGCGCGTTCCGCGGCATCGCGGCGGGCCAGGAACTGCTCGGCTGGATCAAGGTGCTGAGCGGCCACTCCAAGGGCGGCTACATCCCCGGGGACCTCTACGCCTTCGCCCTGCACGGTGCGATCGACTACCTGCGCCACGGGATCACGACCTGCTACAACTACACCAGTCGCGGGCCGACCATGTCCGAGGAACAGTATGACGAGCAGTTCTTCGCCGAGCTCGATTCCAGCCAGCGGTTCGTCTTCGGCCTCAGTCTGCCGGGGGCGAAGGGCCCCGCGGCGATGCACGAGGCCTTCGACCGGTTTGTGGCGGTCAGCCAGCCCTACCGCGCGGACCCGCACTTCCTGAAGCTGAGCCTGGCGAAGAGCGGGCTGATGTCGCACGGCGGCGAGACCTCCATCGACACCGAGGCGGAGATCGCCCTGCAGCATGGCCTCGACATCCAGATGCACTACCTCGAGCCGAAGATCGACGAGGAGGCCCAGCGCGCGGCCTTCCCCAAGATCGTGGCCAGCGGCGCCCTCAAGGCCGGGGTGATGTACGCCCATTTCATCCACACCGACGACGAGATCGTCAAGGTCTCCGCGGCCGCGGGGGCGCGAATGATCTGGAATCCGCTCTCCAACGGCCGTCTCGCCTCGGGCCTCGCGGACATTCCCAAATACCAGGCCGCCGGGATCAAGGTGGGCATGGGCATCGACGGGCAAGCCAGCGCGGACATGTCGGACCCTTTCGAGAACATGCGGATGGGGCTCTACCAGACCCGGATGGCCCACGAGTCGGCCCAGGTGATGCAGCCCTACGACGTGCTGCGGCTGCACACGCTCGGCACGGCGGAGGCCCTGGGCGTGGAGAAGGACGTCGGCTCCCTCACGGTCGGCAAATATGCGGATTTCGTCGTGGTGGATCCCGGCGCCATGGACACGGGTCCCGTCTTCGATCCCTACGCCACCCTCGTCTTCGCCTGCAGCATTGCGAACGTCGACTGGGTCTTTGTCGGCGGCCAGCCGGTGGTGCACCGGGGCGAACCGCTGAAGCTCAACTCGCCGCGCCTCGACCTCGAGGTCAAGGCGCGGGTGGCGGCCCTCACCCAGCGGCTGAACGCCGCCCCCAAATGATTTCCCTCGCCACTTGGTTTCGCTGGAGCGCGGCCCTGGCCCTGGCGGGAGTCGCCGGAGCGGCCCGGGCCCAGCCCGCGGCCCCCGCCAAGCTCATCGTGCGAAACGCGACGATCGTCACCCTGGAGGATTCCCAGCCGGATCCCTTCCTCGGGTACCTCGTCGTGGGCGCCGATGGCCGGATCGCGGCCGTGGCCCCCGGCGAACCGCCGGCGGGACTGGCGACCCGGGAGACCTACGACGCGGGCGGCAAGGTGGTGATGCCCGGCTTCCTTTCGGGCCACAGCCATCTCTGGCAGAGCGCCTTCCGCGGCATCGCCCCGGACCAGTGGGTGACCGGCTGGCTGCTCCTCATCCACCGCACCTACGGGCCCTTCTTCGGGGCGGGGGACCCTTACTACTTCACCCTGCACGGCGCCCTCGACTACCTCCGCCACGGCATCACCACGACCTTCAACTATTCGCAGAACCTCAATTTCACCCCGGCCCTCTATGAGGAGGAGTTCCAGGCCGAGCTCGACGCGGGAGCCCGCTTTATTTTCGGCTACGCCCTGTCCGCCCGGCCCGACCTCGCCACCTCGCGCAAGAACTTCGAGGCCTTCTACGCCCGAGTGCAGGCCCTGCCTCCGCCGCCGCTCCTGCTCAAGGTGAGCCTGGTCGGCGAGGGCTTCGCACCCGATTACCTCAAGTACGCGGCGGATCTCATGCGGGAGCACGGCCTCGACATCCAGATGCACTACCTCGAGGCCCCGGGCGCGGCCGCGGTCAAGCAGCAGGGAAGCTTCCCCGACCTCCAGGCCGCCGGGCTGGTGAGCTCGAAGCTCGTCTTCGCCCATTTCATTCACCCGACCGACGCCATGCTCCAGCAGGTCGGCGCGGCGGGCGGGGGCATGATCTGGAACCCCCTGTCCAACGGCCGGCTCGGCTCCGGCTTGGCCGACATCCCCCAATACCAGAAGGCCGGCGTCGCGATCGGCATGGGCCTGGACGGCCAGGCGAGCGCCGACATCGCCGACCCCTTCGAGAACATGCGGATGGGCATGTACGGCCTGCGGATGAAGTACCAAAACGCGACCGTCATGATGCCGATCGACGTCCTTAAGCTGCACACCATCGGGACCGCCCGGGTCCTCGGAGTGGCCGACCAGGTGGGCACGCTGCGGCCGGGCAAATACGCCGATTTCCTCGTCGTCGATCCGGCCAACATCGACACCGGGCCGGTGACCGACCTCTACGCGACCCTGGTTTTTGCCTGCAAGATCTCGAACCTCGACCGCGTCTACGTCGGCGGCGAGTTCGTGGTCGATCGCGGCAACCCTCGGCAGCACGACATGGCCCGCATCTCCGCGGAGGTACGGACGCGGGTCGAGGGTATTCGCGCCCGGCTTTCCGATTCCAAGCGCAGCCAAACCAGCTTCAGCCCGATCACTCCATGATACCCGCGTCGTCCCGAATCTTCCTCCGCGCCTCCCTCCTGGCGCTGGCCGCCTGCGGCCTTGTCCTCGTCTCCAACGCCTCGGCCGCCCCGGCCAAGCTCCTCGTCAAGGGGGCCACCTTCCTCACGATGAAGCCGGGCCAGGAGGACCCGTTCGTCGGCTACATGGTGATCGGGGCCGACGGCAAGATTGCCACCATTGCACCAGGCGAGCCGCCCGTCGACCTCGACGTCGCCGAGACGGTCGATGTCGCGGGCAAGATCATCATCCCCGGCTTCGTCTCGTCCCACAGCCACATCTGGCAGAGCGCATTCCGCGGCCTGGCTCCCAACGCCTTCGTCACCAACTGGGTAACCGCCGTCTACCGCGAGCAGGCGATCTTCGGCACGCCGGAGGATTTCTACTGGTTCACGCTGCACGGGAGCCTCGATCACCTGCGGCACGGCATCACCAGCATCTATAACTTCACCGGCGGCGGCGCCCCGGGGTCGACCACGGCGAGCAGCCTGTCGCTGGCGTTCCAGGAGCAGCAGTTCCTGGGAGGAATCGACTCGGGCGCCCGGGTGATGCACGCCTGGTCGCGGCCCCGGACGATCGGCGAGGCCGAGCAGCGCAAGCTCCTGACCGATTTCCTGGCATTTACCGAGGCCTACAAGAAGTCGCCGATCTTCCTCGGCGTCTCGATCTCGGGCTCGGCGATGCCGGCCGCGGCCGTCGCGCTGGATGCGGCCCTCGGCAAGGAGTACGGGTTTGTGAACGAGACCCACTATCTGGAGTCGCCGCTGGACGTGCCGAAGCAGCAGGCCAATTTCGACAACTTCGTCAAGGCGGGGGCCCTCGGGCCCGGGCTGTTCTTCGGCCACTTCATCCACACGAACGACGCCATGCTCGAGGCGGTCGGCAAGGCCGGGGGCGGCATGTCCTGGCAGCCGCTCTCCAACGGCCGGCTCGCCTCGGGGATCGCGGATATTCCCAAGTATCTCAAGTACGGCATCAAGGTCGGCATGGGCGTCGACGGCCAGGCGAGCGCTGACCTGCCCGATCCCTTCGAGAACATGCGGGTGGGCCTCTATTTCATCCGCGCCAAGTACGAGAACGGCAACGTGCTCAAGCCGATCGACGTCCTGCGCCTACATACCATGGGCAGCGCCACCGTGATGCGGATCGACGACAAGGTCGGATCGCTCGAGACGGGCAAGTACGGGGACTTCCTCGTCATCAACACGACGACGGTCGATCGGGGCCCCGTGTATGACCCGTATGCCACGCTGGTTTTTGCCTGCACGACCGAGAACCTCGAGGGGGTCTACGTGGGTGGCGAGTTGGTGAGCTCGTACACCAAGCTGCTCAAACACGACTTCTCGGTCGTGCAGCGCGAACTTTATGAGCGCGTCGCCCGCATCCGGGCCACCAGCGCCGCGGCCCAGCCGGCGGCGGCGCCGGCGTCGAAATAACCCAGACCGTCTTCCCATGAATATCCGCCCTCTCTCCGTCTCGCTCCTCGCTCTCGGGTGCCTGCTGCCGCTGGCCGCCCGCGCGGCCCCCGCCAAGCTCCTCGTCAAGGGCGGCACCTTCCTGACCATGCAGCCCGGCCAAGAGGATCCCTTCGTCGGCTATATGGTCATCGGGGCCGACGGGAAGATCAGCGAGGTGGGGAAGGGCGAGCCGCCGGTCGGCCTGGAGGCGACGGAGACCGTCGACGTCGCGGGCAAGATCATCATCCCGGGCTTCATCTCGGCCCACAGCCACATCTGGCAATCCGCCTTCCGCGGGCTGGCGCCAATGGGCTACGCCAGCGTCGGCTGGAGCCAGGCGGTCTACCAGACGCAGGCGGTGTACGGCACGCCCGAGGATTTCTACTGGTTCACCCTGCATGGCGCCCTTGACCACCTGCGCCATGGCATCACCACCGCCTATGACTTCGCCTACGGGCGGCGGGCCGGCGCCTTCCAGGACCAGCAGCTGCTGGGCGAACTTGATTCCGGCCTGCGGGTCGTCCACGGCTGGACCCACCCCACCAATGCAACCGAGGCGGAGATGCGGGCGCAGCTCAAGGAGTTCCTCGACTTCGCCGAGCCCTATCGGAAGTCACCCCTCCTGCTCGGATTTTCCATCTCGGGCGTGGCGACGCCGGCCAAGAACGTCGCCATCGAGGCCGCCCTGACGAGGGAGTATGGTTTCGTCAACGAGACCCACTACCTGGAGACGCCCGTGGATATCGAGCGGCAGCAGGCGTATTTCCAGAACTTCGTCGCGGCCCATGCCCTCGGGCCGAGCCTCTATTTCGGGCATTTCATCCACACGAATGACGCCATGCTCGAGGCCGTCGGCCAGGCCGGGGGCGGCATGTCCTGGCAGCCGCTCTCCAACGGCCGGCTCGCCTCGGGGATCGCGGACATCCCCAAGTACCTGAAGTACGGCATCAAGGTCGGCATGGGCGTCGACGGCCAGGCCAGCGCCGACCTGCCCGATCCCTTCGAGAACATGCGCGTCGGCCTCTATCTCATCCGGGCCAAGTACGAGAACGGCAACGTCCTGAAGCCCATCGACGTCCTGCGCCTGCACACGATGGGCAGCGCCACCATCATGCACATCGACGACCGGGTGGGATCGCTCACCGTGGGCAAGTACGCCGATTTTCTCGTGATCAACACGACGGTCGTCGACCGCGCGCCAGTGTACGATCCCTATGCGACGCTCGTCTTCGCGTGCACGACCGAAAACCTCGAGGGGGTCTACGTGGGCGGGGAACTCGTGAGTTCGTACAGCAAGCTCCTCAAGCACGATTTTGCCGTGGCCCAGCGTGAACTCTACGAGCGCGTGGCCCGCATCCGGGCCGTGAACGCGGCGGCTCCGGGCCCGGCGCCGCTGCTGGGGCTCCCCCCGGGCGTCCCGCCCGACCCCTTCACCCCGGCCGCGGCCGCCACCGCCAAGTAGCGCCGAAGCCATCATCCGTCCCTTTCCCGCCATGAAAAACATTCCACGATCCATTCGTTTCGCCGCCCTCGCCGGTGGGCTTCTCGCCCTCCTGGCCGCGGGGCTTCCCGCCTCCGCCGCCCCGGCCAAGCTCCTCGTCAAGGGAGGCACCTTCCTCACCATGAAGCCGGGCGAGGAGGATCCGTTCATCGGGTACATGGTGATCGGCGCCGACGGCAAGATCTCCGCGATCGGCAAGGGCGAGCCGCCGGTCGACCTGGAGGCGACGGAGACCGTCGACGTGGCGGGCAAGATCATCATCCCGGGATTCATCTCCTCGCACAGCCACATCTGGCAGAGCGCCTTCCGCGGCATGGCCGCCAATGCCTGGGTCCGGGGCTGGGGCACGACGCTCCGGGGGCAAAGCGCGTTCGGGACGCCCGAGGACTTCTACTGGTTCACGCTGCACGGGAGCCTCGACCACCTGCGCCACGGCATCACCAGCATCTATAACTTCACGGGCGGCGGCCAGCCCGGCTCGCCCACGGCTCCTGCGGAGTCCCTGGCGTTCCAGGAGCAGCAGCTCCTAGGCGGCATCGATTCGGGAGCCCGCGTGATGCACGCCTGGTCCCGACCCCGCACGATCGGCGAGGCCGAGCAACGAAAGCTCCTGACCGACTTCCTGGCCTTTGCGGAGCCCTACAAGAAGTCGCCGCTCTTCCTCGGCTTCTCCATCTCGGGCAGCGCCATGCCGGCAGAGGCGGTCGCCCTGGATGCGGCCCTCGGCAAGGAATACGGGTTCGTCAACGAGACCCATTACCTCGAATACCCCGTGGACGTCCCCTCGCAGCAGGCGCTCTTCGACAACTTCGTCAAGGCCGGGGCGCTCGGGCCCAGCCTCTTCTTCGGCCATTTCATCCACACCAATGACGCCATGCTCGAGGCGGTCGGCAAGGCCGGGGGCGGCATGTCGTGGCAGCCGCTCTCGAACGGGCGCCTGGCCTCCGGCATCGCCGACATCCCCAAGTACCTGAAGGACGGCATCAAGGTCGGCATGGGGGTCGACGGGCAGGCCAGCGCCGACATCCCCGATCCCTTCGAGAACATGCGCATGGGCCTCTATTTCATCCGGGCCAAGTACGAGAACGGGAACGTCCTCAAGCCGATCGACGTCCTGCGGCTGCATACGATGGGCAGCGCCACAGTGATGCGGATCGCCGACAAGGTCGGCTCGCTCGAGCCGGGGAAATACGGCGACTTCCTCGTGATCAACACGACGATCGTCGACCGGGCACCCGTCTACGATCCCTACGCCACGCTGGTCTTCGCCTGCACGACGGAGAACCTCGAGGGGGTCTATGTCGGCGGCGAACTGGTCAGCTCCTATACCAAGCTCCTGAAGCGCGACTTCTCGGTCGTCCAGCGCGAGCTCTATGAGCGGGTCGCCCGGATCCGGGCGATTGCTGCCATTTCCCCGCCACCCCCGCCCGCCCCGTCGGCCAGCGGCGCCAAATAAGCCCAAACTTACCGCACCGATGAAGCCAAACTCTCCAATTGCCTCGATTCGCCCCCAGCAATGGACCACCGCGGCCGGGTGGGCCGCCCTCGCCCTTCTCCTGCTGGCGGCGGCGCCCGCGGGCTTTGGTGCCACGCTGCTCGTCAAGAACGCGATCTTCATCACGATGAAGCCCGGCCAGGAAAAGCCGTTCGTCGGCTACATGCTCGTGGGCGACGACGGCCGCATCGCCCAGCTGCAGCCGGGGCTGGCGCCGGCGGATCTGGGCGCGGACAAGATCGTCGACGCCTCCGGCGAGATCATCGGTCCCGGCTTCATCTCGGCGCACAGCCACCTGTTCACCAGCCCCTTCCGTGGCATCGGCTTCACGGAGACGCTTTACGGATGGGGCTTGGCCCTGAGCCGGCTCTACAAGCACGTGACGGCGGACGACGTGTACTGGTGCACGCTCCACGGCTCGGTCGACTTCCTCCGGAACGGCATCACCACGGCATTCGACTTCACCAATACCGGCGTCATCGGCGGTGCCGCGGTGGGAGTGAACGAAAAGGTCCCGCCGCCCATCCTGAAGCCCGGGCCCTATGAGGAGAATCAGATCCGGGCAAAAATCGACGGAGGAATCCGCTTCATCAACAGCATCGGCCTCCCCCGCGTGGGCACGAAGGAGGAGATGATTGAACGCTACGGGAAGGTCTACCAGTACGCCTATGACAACTACGGGACCAACCCCCTTTTCCTGAAGATGGCGCTGAGCGGCGGCCTGCAGCGGGCGCCGACCAAGGATACCGCCTATCTCGAGGTCGAGGTCATGAAGAAGTTCGGGGTGATGAACCATTCGCACTTCCTCGAAAGCCCCGAGCGGGTGGCCGAGCAGCAGGTGAAATTCTACTGGTACCAGGAAGCCGGGGCGCTTGGGCCGAACTTCATCTTCGCCCATTTCATCCAGACCAGCCCGGACATCCTCCGGATCGCCGCCCAGGCGGGGTGCTCCATGAGCTGGCAGCCGACCTCGAACAGCCGCCTGGCCTCGGGCGCCGCCGACATCCCCCTCTATCGGGCCTTCGGGATCGGGGTTTCGGTCGGCCTGGACGACCAGGCCTGCACCGACATCTCCGATCCCTTCCAGAACATGCGCATCGGCCTCGCCCTGATCCGCACCAAGTACAAGGACGCCAAGGCGCTGTCCGTCCATGACATGCTCTACCTGCACACCCTGAGCAGCGCGAAGGTCCTTAAGATCGACGACAAGGTCGGCAGCCTCGAGCCCGGCAAGTTCGCGGACTTCCTCATCGTCGATCCGCGGGACCCGGACACCGGTCCGATCCACGACGCGGAGGCGACCTACGTGTACGCGTGCGGGCTGCGCAACCTCAAGGAGGTGTACGTCGGCGGCAAGCTGGCCGTCGAGGGCACGAAGGTGCTGACGTACGATGAGGCCCGCCTCCGCTCCGAGGTCTACACCCGGCTCGCCCGGATGGAGGACGAGGCCAAGGCGGAGGAGGCCCAGGGCCACGCCACCGCCTTCGACAGCGAGGTCCTGGCCGGCTTCGGCCTGCCCGCGGCGCCGGCCGCCTGGGACGTCCTCGCCCGGCACGCTTTACGCTGAAGGGGGCCATGCGATTCCCGGCCGGACTTATCTGCTCGCTTGCAGTGCTGGCCTGCGGTCCGGCCGTCTCCGCCTGCGCCGATCCCGCCCTGACCAAGGACGGCTACCTGAAGGCGGGGTTCGACCTCCTCGGCTCCTTCGAATTCACCGCGCCGAACGACACCGGGGCGCCCGCCCCGCCCGCAGCCGTCGCGGCGGCGATGGCCCAGGTGCCCGCCCGGATCCAGGGGCTCGACGGCCGGAAGGTCATGGTCACCGGCTACATGCTGCCGCTCAAGCTGACCGGCAACCGCGTGAGCGAGTTCCTCCTCGTGAGCAGCCCGATGATCTGCTGCTACGGGACCGTTCCACAGATGAACAACTGGATCATCGTGCGGATGTCCGGCCCGGGCGCCGCGATCCTGATGGATTCACCGATCCAGTTCCTCGGCCGGCTGCACGTCGGGAAGGTCGTGGAGGACGGCGTCCTGGCGGGAATCTACCTGCTCGACGGCGAAAAGATGGGCGATGGGCAGGATTGAGGATGTCCTAGGGCAGGGGCACGCTCACCGGCGCGAAGCCGGCACCCGGGGCCCGAAAACGGCACTGGCCGCGAGCGGGGAAGTCCCCGCCGCGGCCAGTGCAAACTGGCAGAGGATCAGGCCCAAAGCCTGTTTTACCACACGCCGCGGATACCCACCTCGTAGGTCGGATCGCCGTACTGCGAGCGCAGCGTGACGTGTCCGTCCACGGTGTTGTACTGCGGGCGGTTGAACAGATTGTAGACCTGGAAGTACGGGGTGATGCGCTTGTTGATGGCGTATTCCAACCGTACGTTGGTCGTCGGATAGGGCCCGAACATCGTCTTGCGGACGTAGAAGTTCGTGCTCTGGCCGGTGTAGGCCACCGAGTCGTTGGTGAGCGACAGGAGGCTGGGCCCGGTGTAGTTGAAGGTGACCAGGGCGTTCAGCTTCTTGTAGGTCCCGTTGACCTCGAAGTTGAACTCGTTGGTCACGGCGGTGGTCTGCAGCTGCAGGTAGGCGATCTGCTGCAGGGCCGCGTTCTGGAACGAGCTGGCGTTGCTCAGCGTCTGGTTCGTCCGGAGGCCTCCGATGAAGAGCCGGCTCCAGTTCGCCTGCACGCCGACCGTGTTGAACGGCGCCGGCAGGAACGACAGGGTCTGGTTATACGCCAGTTCGAAGCCGTTGTAGTACCCGCTCGTGTCGTTGATGTTCGCGGTCGAGGTGACGTTGTAGCTCGTGATCGGGGCGTTCAGCGCGGCGGTGTTGATGCCGAACTGGTTCGCGATCGCCTGCGTGCCGGCCTGGGTCAGGCTCACGATGTAGTTCTGGAACTGCTTGTGGTAGACCGAGGCCGAGACGAAGCCCGAGGGAACGAAGTAGTACTCCGCCGTCAGGTCGTAGTTGTAGACCACGTAGGGCCGCAGCTTCGGGTTGAAGATCGAGATCGTCCCCGTCGGGGAGGAGGCGGTCGGATCCGTCACGGTGGGCTGCGAGGGCACCAGCTGGTTGTAGTCCGGCAGGCCGAGCGACTTGGCCGCGCCCAGGCGCACGTCGAAGTCCTTCGTGAAGTTGTACTTCATGTTGAGCGAAGGATAGTAACGCTTGTCCAGGACCCGGTTGTTCGAGGGCTGGCCGGCCACCGCCGGAGTCGTGGGGGTCGCCGGTTGGGCGCCGGTCGGCAGGCGGTTGTAGGCGTCGATGGTGTGCTGCTCGTAGCGGATGCCGGCCACGATCAGCAGGCGGTCCCACAGCGTCGTGTCGACGCGGAAGTAGGGGGCCTTGGTGTACTCGTTCCAGATCGCGTAGCTGTCGCCGGAGATGGCGGCCGCGGGGATCGTGGAGGCCGGGAAGGCCTGGAGGGCCTTGTAGGGGCTGATCCAGGGGAAGCCGCCGATGCCGTAGCCGACGTTGTGCTGGCCGAAGACATTGTCCTGGATGGCCTGGACCGCGGCGCCGCCACCGTTGGCGGCCGTGAAAGTCGTCAGGGTGTTGAGGAAGACCGAGTCCTGGCGGACGTGGTCGTCATAGCGGTAGCCCACCTCGAGGGAGATCGGCGTGGCCGTGTCGAAGGCGTACTTCAGGCTGGCGGGACCGCCCGACCAGGTGTCGTAGCCGGTCTGGGGACGCAGGCGGACCTGGGCGAGCGAGTAGCCGCCGAGGTTCTGCACGTTGACCGGGGAGGCGCCCGCCGGATCATAGCTGGCGATCCGGCCCGGGTTCAGCGTGCCGATGTTCGTCATCGTGGTCGTGATGCCGCTGATCGCGGCGTCGACTTCGGCCACGTTGCCGTACTGCGAATCCCGGTACTTGCTGTAGGACTGCGTCCAGTAGGGGGTCGTGTTGAAGGTCAGCCGGTCCGTCAGCTTGTCGGTGATCGGGAGGTTGGTCAGGTAGGTCGTGCCGAACTTCCAGCGCTCGGAGACCTCCATGCCGACCTTGCCCTTGCCCGCCTGGCTGGTGACGCTGTTCTGGCCCACGTAGGTGGGGGTGGTCACGCCGGCGGCCAGGGCCGCCAGATTGCCGATGGTGAAGGTGAAGTCGCGGTCCTCGAAGACGAGCCAGTACCAGGACCAGCCGGCCGTCAGCTGGATCTTGAGGTTCGGGGTGGGGCGCCAGTCGAAGGTCCCCTCGAGCTGCTGCCGCTTGGTCAGCTTGTCCTCGCGGATGACGTCCCAGGTGCTGTAGTACGGGTTCGCCGGGGTCGCGCCGTTGGCGGGATTGTCCTGGAAGCCGTAGGTGATGCGGGGATAGTCGTTGTAGATCTGCGACTCGGAAACGCTGATATCGAAGCCGAACTTGTCGTTGACCGGGTTCGAGTACTCGATGACTCCGCCCGGCTGGATCTTGTAGACCTTGGTCGCGCTGTAGCCCGGCTGCTTGGTCAGGTACAGGTCCGTGTCGAGGGCGGACTCAAAGACCTTGTAGGAGAGCAGGGCGCCCTCGCGGTCGAACGCGCTCTTGCTGACGAAGTTGACGGAGCCGGCCGTGCTGGTGGCCTGCTGGTCGGGGGTCAGGGTCTTGCTCACCTCGATGGTGGCGACGTCGTTCAGCGAGACCTGCTCGAACTCGAACCGCCGGTTCGTGTTCGCGGAGGAGGCGCTGGCCAGCGGGTTGCCGTTGAGCGTGATGTTGGTCAGGTAGGTCGGCAGGCCGCGCAGGCCGATGGCGCGCGCGTCGTTGGCGTTCCACTCGACGTTCACGCCGGGGAGGAAGCGAAGGTAGTTGGCCGCATTGCCCTCCTCGATGTCGCCGTACTGGTCGCTGGCCTCCACCAGCTTCTGGTAGGACGAATTCTTCTGCTGGGCGATGGCGGCCGCCATGCCTTCCTTCGTGCTTTCCACCGTGAAGGTCTCCAGCTTCACGATGTTGCTGCCGAGGCTCACCGGGAGGCTGAGCGTCTGGCCGGCGGTCACGGTGACGGGGATCGTCTTCGTGGCCTGGCCGGGGTACGAAACCACGATCGACTGGGCGCCGGCCGGCACGTTCTGGAGGTAGAACTCGCCGCCGCGGCCGGTGATGGTGTGGATGCTCGTGCCCTGGACGGCGACATCCGCCGCGACCAGGTATTTGCCGTTCTCGGGCTCGAGGACGGTTCCGTTCACCGAGCCGGTGCCGGAGGAGGTGGTGACCGTCGTCGTGGTGGTCGTGGCAGTTTGGGCCTGGGCGAGCGCCGGGAAGGCGGCCGTCAGGGCAAGCGAGCTCAGGAACAGGCTGAGCTGGCGGATCGAGGCAGGGGGGGGCAGTATCATTTGCAGTAGGGAGGTTAATCTCACGAACACGTGTCCGAACGATATGCGGACCTATCTTTGAACGAAACGGAGGGTGGGGGGTTCTAACCTCTGGTCGGGGAGTGACCGTAACGGCCACTTTCCGCCCAGGCTGCGCACCCATAGGGGCGGTGCGCGGTACTAACAGGGGCCGTCACACAAATTTTACGCTAAATTTAAGTCAACGATTTATTTTATAGGCCCCATTAGTTTGTAGGTCGTGTTGAAAACCAGCACGATATGCCGGGTGTAGAAGACCCGTATCTTGACCTGGCCCTCCATCGGACCGCTCGGCATGGCGCGACCCTGGACCAGGCGGCCTGCGCCGTCGGTGCGCACCGCCTGCCCGACGAAATCGACCGGTTCCCCGCGGGCCAGCCGGGCGAGGTCGGCGTCGGGGAGCTGGACGTGAAACCGGCCATCCTCGTTGAAGAAGAAAAAGGGGAAGACCGTGACCGTGTAGGTCGAGATGAATTCCGCCCCGGAATGGGTGAGAGTGGGGACGGCCAACGAGACCCCGGCCAGAAGGACCGACGTCTTGGAGGGCGCGATTTCCGCCGTGGCGATCACCGGCGGGGGCGGGGGCACCGGCAGGGCCGCGAGCGGCAGGGCGGACGCCAGCAGGCCGGCGGCGGAAAACAGGCGGGGAAAACGCATCACGGGGTTTGAGAGCGGGATAGGAGAGGAAGGGGGCGCGCGTCCCGGGGCAATCCTCTTTCTCGTTGCACGCGGCGAAGCCAGCCCCCTTCGTAATCCCCATGGCCAAAACCTCCCAGGCGACCTGGGGCGGCCGCTTTGGTGCCGGCCCCGCCAAGTTGATGCTCCGGTTCAGCGAATCGGTGTCGGTCGACCGTCGGCTGGCCCCGTTCGACATTGCCGGGAGCAAGGCCCATGCGGCCATGCTGGCCAAGGTCGGCCTGATCACGCCCGCCGAAAGGAAGGCGATCCACCGGGGCCTCGATGCCATCGGTTCCGAGATCGCGGCCGGCACGTTCCGGTGGCAGACCGGCCTGGAGGACGTGCATATGAACATAGAGCATGCCCTGGCCCGGCGGGTTCCGGCCGCGGCGAAGCTGCACACGGCCCGGAGCCGCAACGACCAGGTGGCGACCGATACACGGCTTTTCCTGAAGGAGGCCTGCGCGGTCCTGCGGGAAAGGCTGCGGCTGGCGGCCAAGGCGATCCTCGCCACGGCCGCGGCGAACCGGGAGGTCGTGATCCCCGGCTATACCCATCTCCAGCGCGCCCAGCCCGTCTTCCTCGCGCACCACCTCTTCGCCTGGCTCGAGATGCTCGAGCGCGACCGGAGCCGCCTGGCCGAGGTCGCAAGCCACGCCAACTGGTGCCCGCTCGGATCCGGGGCGCTCGCGGGCACGACCCTGCCGATCGACCGGGAATTCACGGCGCGGGCGCTCGGCTTCGTCGACGCCCGGGGCCGGGCGCAGGTCACCCAGAACTCGATGGACGCCGTGGCCGACCGCGACCTGTGCGTCGAGTTCGCCGCGGCCTGCGCCCTCGCGGGCGTGCATTTCTCGCGGATCGCCGAGGATCTCGTCCTCTGGACAAGCACGGAATTCAAGTTCGCCGACCTGCCGGAGGCCTTCTGCACGGGCTCCTCGCTCATGCCGCAAAAGCGCAACGCCGACGCGTGCGAGCTGCTCCGGGGCAAGTCGGCCCGCCTGCAGGGCAACCTCCAGGCGCTGCTGACCCTGGCCAAGGGCCTGCCCCTGACCTACAACCGGGACCTGCAGGAGGACAAGGTGCCGCTCTTCGACAGCTTCGACCAGGTGGCGATTTGCGCCGACGTCCTCGCGGGCGTCGCCGCCGGGCTGAAGATCCACCGGCGGCGCTGCGCGGAGGCGGCGGCCGATCCCTTCCTCCTGGCCACGGACCTCGCCGACTACCTCGTCGAGCGGGGGGTGCCGTTCCGGGCGGCCCACCACGCCGTCGGCCAGGTGGTCGCGCTGTCGGAGGCCCGGGGCGTGGCGCTGCCGGAGCTGACGACGGCCGAGGTCCGGCGGATCCATTCCGGCTTTGGCCGCGACTGGGCGGGCGTGTTCGATCTTTCCCGCGCGCTGAAGAAGCGCACCGGCACCGGCATGCCCGGACCGGCGCAGGTCGGCCGGCAGTTCGCGCGCTGGAAGAAATTGCTCCGGACCCAGGGCTGACCTCTCGGATGGCCCGGATCCGCATCCTGTCCGACCGCGTCGCCAACCAGATCGCCGCGGGCGAGGTCGTCGAGCGGCCGGCCGCGGCCGTCAAGGAGCTCGTCGAGAACGCGCTCGACGCCGGGGCGACGCGGATCGAGGTGGAATTCCGCCACGGCGGCCGGGCGCTGCTGCGCGTGGAGGACAACGGCCGCGGCATGGACCGGGAGGACGCGCAGCTCGCCTTCACCCGCCATGCCACGAGCAAGATCGCGGAGACCGCCGACCTCGACCGGCTGGCGACCTTCGGCTTCCGGGGCGAGGGCCTGCCGTCGATCGCGAGCGTGTCCCGCTGCACCCTGCAAACGCGGGCGGAGGGCGGCGAGGCCGGGACGGAGATCCTGGTCAACGCCGGCCAGGTCGTCCACGCCCGCGACTGCGGCCGGCCGGTCGGGACGCGGGTGGACGTCGAGCATCTCTTCGCCGCGGTGCCGGCGCGCCGCAAATTCCTGAAGACCGACCGGACCGAGGGCGCGCACATCACGCAGTGCGTCCGCCTCTACGCCCTGGCCTGCCCCGGGGTGGCGTTCACCCTGGTCGAGGACGGGCACGTCACCTTCCGCTCGCCCGAGTGCCCGGGCCTCGCCGACCGCGTGGCCGAGATCTTCGGGCGCCAGCTGGCCGAGACCCTCGTGCCCGTGGCGGCGGAGGAGGGCGGCTGGCGGCTCCACGGCCTCGTCGGCCGGCCGGGCGCGGGCCGGAGCACCCGCCACGAGACCATCACCTTCGTCAACACCCGCCCGGTGGACAGCCGCACGCTGAACTACGCCCTGCTCGAGAGCTTCCGCGAGTCGCTCCCCGCGGGGCGCCATCCCCCGGCCTTCCTCTTCCTGGAATGCGATCCGGCGGCGGTCGACGTGAACGTCCATCCGGCGAAGCGGGAAGTCCGCTTCCGCGACGAGGCCGCCGTGCGCTCGTTCGTCATCCGCAGCCTCCGGCAGCGCCTCCGGGAGCTTGCACCCGCCGCCGATTTCGGCGCGGCGCCCGCGCCCGCCCCGGCCGCCGTGCAGGAGGCGCCGCCCGGCGCCCCGCCGGCGGCTCCCGCGGCCCGCCCACCGGAACCGATCCGCCCGCCGGACTCCCGCGCCGCCGCGGCGTCCGCGGGAGCGCCGCCCGGCGCCCCGATCGCTCCGGCCTGGCGGTTCCTCGGCCTCGCGCACGAGGCCTACGCCCTCTTCGAGACGCCCGCCGGCCTGGTCCTGCTCGATCGCCGCGCGGCGGGCGAGCGGGTTTGGTTTGAGCGGCTGCAGGCGCAGTTCCGCGCGGGCCGGGTGCCGAGCCAGCGGCTGCTGCTCCCGGTGCCGCTCGAGCTCGACCCGGTGGCCGCGGCGCTCCTGCTCGACCGGCTGGATTTTCTCCGCGCCCACGGGCTCGAGCTGGCCGAGTTCGGGCGCAATTTCTTCCGCATCGAGGCCGTGCCCGACTGGATCGGGGAGGGTGAGGCCGAGGCTTTCGTTCGCGACATTCTCGGCGCCCTGCGGGACGGCCGCCTCGCGGGCGAGGACCCCGCCGCCGCCCGCGACAACCTGGCCCGGCTGGCCGCGGCCCGGGCCGCGCGCCTGCCGGGCCACGCCGGCGAGGCCGAGCTGCGCTGCCTCGCCGCGGCGCTGTTCGCCACCCCGTCCCCCCTGACGAGCCCGGCCGGCCGGCCGACCTTCATCGAGCTGGGCCACGGCGAACTCGCCCGGAGGTTTGGAAAATAGCATTGCGATGCGGATGGCACAATTCCTGTTGTAATCCCACCTTCTACTCATGCCGCCGCCTTCCCCCGCCGCTCCGACCACGCCCGCCGCCCCCGGGCGCCGACCCACCCAGGACCCGCCCGTCGAGGTCTTCCGGTCGCTGATCCTGCGGCACCTCACCTCGACCCTGGGCCGGCATGCCGGATCCGCCACCGCGCGGGACTGGTGGGTCGCGACCGCGCTGGCGGTCCGCGACTCGATCCATGAGCGGATGATCGCGACGCAGGCGGTCCACAACGCGAAGAACGCCCGCCGCGTCTACTACTTCTCGCTCGAGTACCTGATGGGCCGGCTCTTCGGCAACAACCTTCTCGCGACGGGCCTTTTCGACACCGCCAAGGAGGCCCTGGGCCTGCTCGGCCAGGACTTTGACCAGATCCGCGAGGCCGAGGTCGACATGGGCCTGGGCAACGGAGGCCTCGGGCGGCTGGCCGCCTGCTTCCTCGATTCCCTCGCGACCATGGACTATCCCGCACTCGGCTACGGGATCCACTACGAGTTCGGCCTGTTCAAGCAGGTCTTCGTGAACGGCAACCAGGTCGAGCGGCCCGACAACTGGACGCTCTTCGGCGATCCCTGGGAGGTCGTGCGGCCCGAGTACACCCAGGAGGTCCGGATCTACGGCCGGGTGGAGAACGTCTTCGACGACCGGGGAAATTCCCGTCCGCGCTGGGTGGACACGCGGACCGTCCTGGGCGTGCCCCACGACATCCCGGTGGCAGGCTATGGCACCAGGACCGTCAACCTCCTGCGCCTCTGGGCCTCGAAGTCGGCCGAGGACTTCGACCTGGCGGAGTTCAACCGCGGGGGCTACGTCGAGGCGGTCCACCAGAAGGCGGTCGGCGAGACCATCTCCAAGGTGCTTTACCCGAACGACAAGACGGAGAACGGCAAGGAGCTGCGCCTGGTGCAGCAGTACTTCTTTGTCGCCTGCTCGATCCGCGACATCATCCGGCGGCATTTGCGCAACCCGGCCAACAGCTGGGGCAACTTCCACGAGAAGGTCGCGATCCAGCTCAACGACACGCACCCGGCGGTCACCGTCCTGGAGCTGATGCGCATCCTCCTCGACGAGGAGAACAAGGCCTGGGACGAGTCCTGGGGCATCGTGATCCGGACCCTCGCCTACACCAACCACACCCTCCTCCCGGAGGCGCTGGAAAAATGGAGCGTCCCGCTCTTTGAGCGCGTCCTGCCCCGCCACCTCCGGATCATCTACGAGATCAACGACCGCCTGATCCTCGCCTGCGAGGCCCAGTGGCCCGGCGACAACGCCAAGAAGCGCGCCTGCTCCCTCTTCGAGGAGAACGGCCAGAAGATGGTGCGCATGGCCAACCTCGCGGTGGTGGGCTCGCACGCGGTCAACGGCGTCGCGGCGCTCCACACCGCGCTCCTGAAGAAGCACCTTTTCCCCGAGTTTGACGCCCTCTATCCGGGCAAGTTCCAGAACAAGACCAACGGCATCACGCCGCGGCGCTGGCTCCTGAAGAGCAATCCCCGCCTGGCGGCGCTGGTGACCCGGACCCTCGGCGGCGACGCCTGGGTGCGGAACCTGGACCTCCTGCGCGGCCTGGAGAAGTTCGCCGACCAGGACGCCTTCCGCATGGAATTCATGGCGATCAAGCGCGAGAACAAGGTCGACCTCGCCCGGATCATCGCGTCGGAATGCGGCGTCACGGTCTCGCCCGACGCGCTCTTCGATGTCCAGATCAAGCGCCTGCACGAGTACAAGCGGCAGCACCTGAACCTGCTGCACATCCTGGCCCTCTACCGGCGCCTGTTGCAGGACCCCAAGCTCGATCTCGTCCCCCGCGTCTTCATCTTCGCCGCCAAGGCCGCGCCCAGCTACGATGTGGCCAAGAACATCATCAGGGCGATCAACGTCATCGGCGCGCGCATCAACGCGGACGAGCGCACCCGCGGCCTGCTCAAGGTCGCGTTCCTGCCCAACTACCGCGTGTCGCTGGCGGAGAAGATCATCCCCGCGGCGGACCTTTCCGAGCAGATCTCGACCGCCGGCAAGGAGGCGTCCGGCACGGGCAACATGAAGCTCGCCCTCAACGGCGCCCTCACGATCGGCACCCTGGACGGCGCCAACGTCGAGATCCTCGAGGAGGTGGGGGCGCCGAACATCTTCATCTTCGGCCTGACGGTGGAGGAGGTCGAGGCGCTCGTGGCCAAGGGCTACAACCCCTGGGACTACTATAACCGCGACGAGGAGCTGCGCGCGGTCGTCGACTGGCTCGGCAGCGACTATTGGACGCCCGGCGAGCCGGGCGCCTTCGGCGGGGTGCACCACTCCCTCCTCGGGGGCGGCGACCCGTTCCAGGTCCTGGCCGACTACCGCGCCTATTCGGACTGCCAGGAGCGGGTGGACCGCGCCTACCGCGACGCGAAGGCCTGGGGCCGCAGCGCCGTCCTCAACACGGCGCGGATGGGAAAATTCTCCAGCGACCGGACCATCCGCGAATACGCCACCGACATCTGGAACTTGCCGCCGCTGCCGATTCCCTGACAGCCTCCCACCCATGGCCCTCCTCTCCCCGCGGCTGCTCCCGGCCCTCCTCGGGTTCGCCGCCAGCGCCGCCCTCGGCGCGGCGGGGGACTTCAAGCCCGCCATCATCTACGATTTCGGCGGCAAGTTCGACCGCTCGTTCAACCAGTCGGCCAGCGAGGGCGCGCAGCGCTTCAAGCAGGAGACCGGCATCGCCTACCGGGAATTCGAGATCAGCAACGCCTCCCAGCGCGAGCAGATCATGCGCCAGCTCGCCCAGCGCGGCTCCAGCATCATCGTCGCCGTGGGATTCACCCAGGCCTCCGCCGTCGAGCAGGTGGCGAAGGAGTTTCCCGCCGTCAAATTTGTCGTGATCGACGGGGTGGTGGACCTGCCCAACGTGCAGTCGGTCAACTTCCGCGAGCAGGAGTCCTCCTATCTCTGCGGCATGGCCGCGGCGCTGTCCTCGAAGACCGGCAAGATCGGGTTCGTCGGCGGGATGGACATCCCCCTCATTCGCAAGTTCGAGCTGGGGTACAAGGCCGGCGCCGCCCACGTCAATCCGGCGATCGAGGTCTTCGCCAACATGACCGGGACGACGCCGCTCGCCTGGAACGACCCCACGCGCGGCTCGGAACTGGCCCAGGGCCAGTTCGGCCGCGGCGCCGACGTCGTCTTCCATGCCGCGGGCGCGACCGGGGTCGGGGTGATGCAGGCCGCGCAGGACGCCCACCTCCTCAGCATCGGCTGCGACAGCAACCAGGACCACCTTCATCCCGGCAGCGTCCTCACTTCCGCGGTGAAGCGGGTCGACGTGGCCGTCTACACGACCTTCCAGGCGGCGAAGGCCGGCACCTGGCAGGCGGGCCAGCGGGTCCTCGGCCTCGCCGAGGACGGCGTCGGCTATTCCCTGGACGAGTTCAACCGCGGCGTCCTCACGCCCGCGATCGTCCAGCGCCTCGAGGAGGCCAAGGCCGACATCATCGCCGGCCGGATCAAGGTCCCGGAATACAAGGGGCAATGAGCCGAGCCGTTCCCGCGCTCGAGCTGCGCGGCATCGAGAAGCGCTTCGGCGCGGTGCACGCGAACCGCGCGATCTCGCTCACCGTCGCCGCCGGCTCGGTCCACGGCCTGGTCGGCGAAAACGGCGCCGGCAAGTCGACGCTGATGAACATCGTCTACGGGTTCCACCCGCCCGATTCCGGCGAGATCCTCGTCCGCGGCCGCCCCGTCCGGCTGGCGAGCCCCAGCGACGCCATCGCCGCCGGGATCGGGATGGTGCACCAGCACTTCATGCTGGTGGAGGATTTCACCGTCCTGGAGAACGTGCTCCTCGGCGCCGAGGGCGGCGCCCGCCTGGCCGGGGGCCGGGACCGGGCCCGCGCCTCCCTCGCGCAGCTGGCCCGCGACTACGGGCTCGAGGTGCCGCCCGACGCGGTGGTCGGGCACCTCTCCGTGGGGCAGCAGCAGCGCGTGGAGATCCTCAAGGCGCTGCACCGGGGGGCGGACCTCCTCATCCTCGACGAGCCGACCGCCGTCCTGACGCCCCAGGAGGCCGACCAGCTCTTCCAGCTGCTCGCCCGCCTTCGCGGGCAGGGCAAGACGGTCATCCTCGTCACCCACAAGCTGCGGGAAATCATGGCCGTGACCGACCGGGTCACCGTCATGCGCCAGGGGACGGTGGTGCATGAGACGGCGACGGCCGACACCTCGCCCCGCGCGCTGGCCGAGCAGATGGTGGGACGCTCGGTCCTCCTCCAGGTGGAAAAGTCCCCCGCGCAGCCGGGCGCGCCGGTCCTCGAGGTGACCGGCCTCGCGGTCCGCGACCGCTTCGGCGTGCCCCGCGTCAAGGACGTGAGCTTCACCGTGCGCGAGCGGGAGATCGTCGGCATCGCCGGGGTGGCCGGCAACGGGCAGTCGGAGCTCCTCGAGGCCCTGGCCGGCCTGGCCGAGCCGGCGGCCGGCTCGATCCGCCTGGGCGGCCGCGACCTGGCGGGCCTCGACGCCCGCGCGCGCCGCCGCCACGGGCTGGCCCACGTCCCGGAGGACCGGCTGCGCCTGGCGATCATCGCCTCGTTTCCCGCCGAGGACAACGCGATCCTCGGCTACCAGGACGGCTCCGCCTACAACCGCGGCCTGCTGCTCGACCGCGCGGCGATCCGGGCGGGCTGCGAGCAGAAGATGGCCGCCTTCGACGTGCGGCCGCCCCAGCCCCGCCTGCGCTCCTCGGCCTTTTCCGGCGGCAACCAGCAGAAGCTCGTCCTCGCCCGGGAGATCGACAGCTCCCCGCGCGTCCTGCTCGTGGGCCAGCCGACCCGCGGCGTCGACATCGGCGCGATCGAGTTCATCCACCGCCGCCTCGTCGCGCTGCGCGACGCGGGGGTCGCCCTCCTGCTCGTCTCCGTCGAGCTCGACGAGATCCTCGCCCTGGCCGACCGCATCCTCGTCATGGCCGGCGGCGAGATCGTCGGCGAACTGTCCCGGGCCGAGGCCACGGAGGAGAAGATCGGCCTCCTCATGGCCGGGGTAAGGGCCGGGACATGAGCGCGCCGGCCAAGCTTCCCCGCTGGGCCGACTGGGGGCTCCTGCCCGCGATCAATCTGCTGGCGGCGCTGGTTCTCTCCGCCGGGATCATCAAGCTGGTGGGCGAGAGCCCCTGGGCCGCCTTCAAGCTGATGGCCGGGGGCGCCTTTGGGACGCCGGACGCCGTCGGCTACACCCTCTACTACGGGACGAACTTCATCTTCACCGGGCTCGCCGTCGCCGTCGCCTACCACGCCGGGATCTTCAACATCGGGGCCGAGGGCCAGGCGTATATCGGCGGGCTGGGCGTCGGCCTCGTCTGCCTCGCCGGGGGCGCGTGGCCGTTTTGGGTCGTGCTCCCGCTGGCGATCCTCGCCGGCGCCGTTTTCGGCGCGGCCTGGGCCTTCATTCCCGCCTGGCTCCAGGCGCGCCGGGGGAGCCACATCGTCATCACGACGATCATGTTCAACTTCATCGCGGCGGCGCTCATGACCTACCTCCTGGTCAATGTCCTGATCAAGCCGGGCCAGCAGTCGCCGGAGACGCGGGAATTCGGGGCCCACGCTTTCCTCCCGCCCCTGCACCAGCTCCTCCGCCACGTCGGCCTCAACGCCGCGCCCTCGCCGCTGAATGTCAGTTTCCTCCTCGCCCTGGCCGCGTGCTATTTCGTGTGGCTCCTCGTCTGGCGCACCCGGTGGGGCTACGCCCTGCGGGTCGCGGGCCAGAGTCCCGCCGCGGCCGCGTATGCCGGCATCTCCCCGGGCCGGGTGACGATCGGCGTCATGCTGCTCTCCGGCGCCCTCGCGAGCGGGCTGGGCGTGAACGTCCTGATGGGCGAGCAGCACCGCATCCTCCTCGATTTTCCCGAGGGCGCGGGCTTCGTCGGGATCGCGGTCGCCCTCATGGGCCGAAACCACCCGGTCGGCATCCTCCTCGCGGCGGTCCTCTTCGGCGCCCTCTACCAGGGCGGCTCCCAGCTGTCCTTCGACATGCCGCACGTCACCCGCGAGCTGGTCGTCGTGATCCAGGGGCTGGTGATCCTGTTCTGCGGTGCGCTGGAGAATGTGTTCCGCCGCCCGCTCGCGGCCCTGTTGGGGCGCAACCCCTGAGCCGACCGACCGATGGAGACCTACACCCTCATCGTCCTCCTCCTCGCCGGCACGATCCGCGTCGCGACGCCGCTCGTCCTCGCCGCGCTGGCGGGGCTCTTCTCCGAGCGCTCGGGCGTGATCGCGCTCGGCCTCGAGGGCATGATGCTCGGCGCGGCCTTCGCGGCCGCCGCGGTCTCCGCCGTCAGCGGCTCGGCCTGGCTTGGGCTGGCCGCGGGCGTGGCGGCGGCCTCGCTCCTCGCGCTGCTCCTCGCCTTCGCCTGCGTGACCCACCGCGGCGACCAGGTCGTCGCGGCCATGGCGATCAACATCATGGTGGCCGGCTTGGCCCCGACGCTCGCCCTGGCCTGGTTCGACCTCGGGGGGCAGACGCCCCAGCTGGAGGGCGCGCACCAGCGGTTCACCTCGCTCGCGTGGCCCTGGGCGCTGGAGGCGCGGCGGGTTCCCGTGCCCGGGCTCCTCTATGCCGACCTCCTCAGCGGCCACAATCTCATCGTCTATTTCGCCGCCGTGCTGGTGCCGGCGAGCGCCTGGGTGCTCTACCGCACGCGCTTCGGCCTGCGCCTGCGCGCGGTCGGCGAGAACCCGACGGCGGTCGACACCGCCGGGCTTTCGGTGACGGGGCTCCGGTACCGGGCGGTCCTTATCTCCGGCGCGCTCTGCGGGGTCGCCGGCACCTACCTCTCCACCGCCGCGAGCTCCGGCTTCGTCCACGACATGACCGCCGGGAAGGGATACCTCGCGCTGGCCGCGCTCATCTTCGGCAAATGGCGGCCGTGGCCGACCCTGGGCGCCTGCCTCCTCTTCGCCTTCACCGACGCCCTGGCCTCGCGCCTGCAGGGGGTGGCGCTGCCGCTCGTGGGCGTCATCCCGGTGCAGTTCATCCTTGCCCTCCCGTACGCCCTCACCGTGCTGCTCCTGGCCGGCTTCGTCGGCCGGGCGGTCGCCCCCCGGGCGATCGGAGTCCCCTATTCGAAGGAAAAATGAGCTACGAGGAACGCCTGCAACGCCATCTCGGCCGGAAGCCCGATCTCGCCCGGGCCCTCTTTGTCGCGCCCAACGCCACCGTGAACGGCGACGTCGTCCTCGGCCCCCTGAGCAGCGTCTTCTACGGCGCCGTCCTCCGCGGCGACATCCAGGAGATCCGGGTGGGCGAGGGGACCAACATCCAGGACAACGCCATCGTCCACCTGGCCGACGATTTTGCCGCGGTGATCGGCGCCTGGTGCACGATCGGGCACGCCGCGATCATCCACGCCTGCACGATCGGCGACGAGTGCCTGATCGGGATGGGCGCGACGGTCCTGGACGGCGCCGTGATCGGCGCGGGCAGCATCGTCGGGGCGAATTCCCTGGTGCCGCAGCACTTCAGCTGCCCGCCGGGCTCGATGGTCTACGGCTCGCCCGCCAAGGTCATCCGGCCGCTCAAGGACGCCGAGCGGGCCGGACTCAAGCCCTGGGCCGAAAAGTACGTCGTGGTGGCGCGCGCGCACGCGGCGCTGCACGGCCGGCCCGCCTAGCGCTCCAGGGTCAGGAACGTATAGCGCCAGTTGGCGTCCGCGCCCTCGCGGCGCGCCACTTCCCGCCAGGCGAGCTGGCGCCAGTCGGGGAAAAATCGGTCGCCCGGCACCTCGGCGTGGACGAGCGTGAGATAGAGCCGCAGCGGCCGCGGCCGCGCCAGGGCCTCCTCGTAGATCTGCTGCCCGCCGCAGATGTAGATGTCGCCGTCGAGTCCGTCGGCCAGTTCCAGCGCCGCGGGCAGGGAAGGGGCGGTCGCGGCCGACACCGGCGCGGGCACCGGCTGGTGGGTGACGACGATGGCGCGGCGTCCGTCGCGGACGGCGCCGGGCCAGGTCTGGAAGCAGACCCGGCCAAGGACGACGATCCCGCCCGCGGTCTGCCTTTGAAAGAAGGCCCAGTCCTCGGGGATCTTCCAGGGCAGGTGGCCGGCGCGCCCGATCACGCGGTTCTCCGCGCAGGAGACGATGACGTTGAGGACGCGGGCTTCCTTTTCCGGCATTGCAACAATTTGGCGTGAAAATAGCCTCCGTCCATGACTATCGGCGTTCCGAAAGAGATCAAAATTGGCGAGACGCGAGTCTCGATGACGCCCAGCCTCTGCCGGCGCTGCGTGGCGCTCGGGGCCTCCGTCCTGGTGGAGAAGTCGGCCGGGATCAGCGCCGGCTTCACCGACGCCGAATACCGGGCCGCCGGCGCCCGGCTGGCCGGCTCGGCCGCCAAGGTCTGGTCCGGCGCCGACCTGATCCTGAAAGTGAAGGAACCGCTGCCCGCAGAATACCCCCGCCTGCGGGCGGGCCAGGCTATCTTCACCTACCTCCACCTGGCGGCCAATCCCCGGCTGACCCGGGTCCTCCTCGAAAAGCGCGTCCTCGGCATCGCCTATGAGACGGTGGAGGCGGGGGGCGGGGCGTTTCCCCTGCTCAAGCCCATGTCCCAGATCGCGGGCCGCCTCGCGATCCAAGTCGGCGCCTACTTCCTCCAGTCGCAGCACGGCGGCTCGGGCGTCCTCCTGGGCGGGATTCCCGGCACGATGCCCGGGCACGTGGTCGTCGTGGGCGCGGGCAATTCCGGCGCGCATGCCGTCCAGATGGCGGCGGGCATGGGCGCCCGCGTCACCGTCCTCGACCTCGACACCCGCAAGCTCGAGGCCGTCGACATGGAATACCGCGGCCGCGTGGTGACGCTGATGTCCAACCCGGCGAACCTGGAGGCCGAGGTGGCCAATGCCGACCTCCTGGTCGGCGCCGTCCTCATCCCGGGGGCGAAGGCCCCGCAGGTGATCTCGCGGAAGATGGTGGCGCGGATGCGCCCCGGCAGCGTCATCGTCGACATCGCGATCGACCAGGGCGGCTGCATCGAGACCATCCGGCCGACCTCGCACCGGGAGCCGGTGTACACCGAGCACGGCGTCATCCACTACGCGGTCCCGAACATGCCCGCGCTGGTCGGCCGGACCTCCACGCTGGGCCTGACCCAGGCCACGGAACCCTACGTCGCGCTCATCGTGCAGCAGGGGCTGGCGCGGGCGCTGGCGGAGCATCCGGCCCTGGCGGCCGGCGTGAACACCCGGTCGGGCCAGGTCGTCTGCGCGGCGGTCGCCCAGGCGCTGGGGTACGCTCGCGGCTGACCGGCCGATGCCGACCTGCGTCATCGCCGGCGGCGGGGCGGCGGGCTTCTTCGCCGCCATCGCCTGCGCGGAGGCGAATCCGGCCGCCCGGGTCACGCTCTGCGAGTCGGGCGCGCAGCCGCTCGCCAAGGTGCGGATCTCCGGCGGGGGCCGGTGCAACGTGACCCATGCCTGCTTCGAGCCGCGCGAGCTCGCCCGCGGCTACCCGCGGGGCGGGCGCGAGCTCCTGGGCCCCTTCCATCAGTGGCAGCCGCGGGACACCGTCGCCTGGTTCACCGGGCGCGGGGTGGAGCTGAAGACCGAGGAGGACGGCCGGATGTTTCCCGTCACGGACGATTCTGCGACCGTCATCGATTGCCTGCTGGCCGCCGCCGGGACGGCGGGCGTCCGCCTGCGCACCGGCACGGCGGTCAAGGGAGCGGAGCGAGCCGGGTCCGGTTACCGCGTTCTCCTCGGCGGCGGTGAAACGCTGGATTGCGACCGGCTCCTCCTCGCGACTGGCGGCGGCAAGTCCTCGGCCGGAATCGCGATCGCGCAGCACCTCGGCCACACGATCGAGCCGCTGGTTCCCTCGCTGTTCACCTTCCACATCGACGACCCGCGGCTCCGGGGGCTCGAGGGGCTTTCGGTGCCGGACGCCGCGACCGCCATTCCGGGGACCAGGGTCGCCGCCCGCGGGCCGGCCCTGATCACCCATTGGGGGCTGAGCGGCCCCGCCATCCTCAAGCTCTCCGCCTGGGGCGCGCGCGAACTGGCGGCCGTCGACTACCGGTTCAACCTCGCCCTCAACTGGCGCGGCGGCTCCACCACCGCCCAGATTCAGGCAGAGCTGGCCGCGGGCCGCACCGTCCATCCGCGCCGGCAGATCAGCTCCTGGAATCCCCTGGGCCTGCCGGTTCGCCTCTGGGAACGCCTGGTGGTGGCGGCCGGGATCGCGCCGGAAACCGTCTGGACCTCCGTTTCCAAGGTCGCGCTCCAGGCCCTGGCGGGCCAGGTGGCCGCGGGGAACTTCACCGTCACGGGGAAGACCACGAACAAGGAGGAATTCGTGACCTGCGGCGGCGTGAGGCTTGCCGAGGTGGATTTCCGGACGATGGAAAGCCGCCGCTCGCCCGGGCTCCATCTCGCGGGCGAGGTCCTGGACATCGACGGCATCACCGGCGGCTTCAACCTGCAGTCGGCCTGGACCACGGGCCGGCTGGCCGGGCTGGCGATGGCGGCGGGCTGAACTACTTCCCGGCCGGTACCAGCTTCACGCTCTCGAGCGCGACGCGCTCGATCGGGACGCTCTTCTCGCCGCCGCCCTGCTTGGTCGGCACGTTGGCGATCTTCTCCAGGACATCGTCTCCGCCCACGATCTCGCCGAAGGCGGTGTACTGGCGGTCCAGGAAGCGGGCGTCGCCGTGGACAAGGAAAAACTGGCTGCCGGCGGAGTCCGGGTGGCTCGAGCGGGCCATCGAAATCACGCCGCGCACATGCGGCTTGGCGTTGAACTCGGCCTTCACCTTGTAGCCCGGGTCGCCCGTGCCGGGCATCCCGCTCGCACCCTCCTTCGTGTTGGGGCAGCCGCCCTGGACCATGAAGCCCTTGATGATCCGGTGGAAGGCGGTGCCGTCATAGAAACCCTCGCGGGCGAGCTTCTTGAAGTTCTCGACCGTCTTGGGGGCCACGTCGGGCCAGAAGGCCACGGTGATCTCTCCATAGGAGGTCTTGAGGACGGCGTTTTCGGCGGGGGCGGGATTACTCATGGGTCAGGCAACGAATCGGCGGGCGGTGCCCGCCGCAAGTACCAATTATCGGGTCAGGGAAAGGGCCGGAACTCCCCCTCCCGGTTTTCCCGGGTCAGCCGGGTGAATTCCGGCTGGGGCAGGCTTTCCAGGAAGATTCGGCCGTAGGCCTTGGCGAGGACGCGGGCGTCGAGGATCGTGATCAGCCCGCGGTCCGTCTGCTTCCGGATCAGCCGGCCGATCCCTTGGCGAAACTTGATCAGGGCGTCGGGCAGGGTGAGGTCGTTGAAGGGATTGCCCCCCTCGTCGCGGATCCGCTCCGCCTGCGCCTCCGTCACGGGGTGGGTCGGCGGATCGAAGGGCAGCCGGGTGATGACGACCTGCGCCAGCGCGTCGCCCGGCACGTCCACGCCCGTCCAGAAGCTGTCGGTGCCGAAGAGGACCGCGTTGCCGAGCGAGCGCATCCGGCGGGCGAGCTCGGTCCGCGAAGCCGCCTCTCCCTGGAGCAGCAGCGGCCGCTCCGCGTCCCGATACCGGGGCTCGAGCGCCGCCGCCACCGCCCGCAGGTCGCTGTGGCTCGTGAAAAGGACCAGCGACCCGCCGCGGACCCGGAGGGTGCAGAAGGCGATGTAGTCCGCCAGCGCGTCGAGGGAAAGCCGAGCCTGGTCGGGCGAGGGCAGGGGCATGTCGGCGGCGACGAAGACCCGCATCTGGCGCGCAAAGTCGAAGGGGGAGGGGGCGATGGCCAGGCGCGCCCCCTCGGCGCCGATCCGGGCGGCGAAGGGCGCGATCTCTCCGGCCAGGGCCAGGGTGGCGCTCGTGGCGATCACGGTCACCCCGCAGCCAAAGAGCTGGCGCCGCAGGGCCGGGGCGACGTTGATCGGCGCGCTGCGCAGGAAGAGGATCGTCTGCTGCCGGCCGCCGCGCTCGGCCCAGTAGACGTGGCCCTCATCGGCCAGGCCCAGCCATTCGCCGATGCTGGCCTGGTAGGACTGCAGGCGCTCCTTCTCTTCCAGGAGCTCGTCCCGCTCGCGGCCGTCATCGAGCTGGTCCGCCATCCCGGCGACGAGCCGCTGCAGGCCGGCGAGGGCGGACTCGAGCTCGGGATGCGGCGGCAGCGCCTCGCGCAGCCGCACGATCGGGCGCGCCGCGAGCAGGGTGGCGTCGACGGTCGCAAAGAAGCGGGTCGCCGCCCCCAGGGCCGCCTCGACGAAGGGCTTCGCCTGCGCTCCGCGGGCCTTCACGAGGAGGCCGCGCCGCGTGCGCGGGTTGTAGAGGTGCTTCAGCGCGCGCTCCAGCCCGTGGCTGCTGAGCGAAAGCCCGAAGTGGGCGGTCGCCACCTCCGGGACCGTGTGCGCCTCGTCCAGGACCACGAAGTCGTCGGGGAAAAGGACCCCGTGCAGCTCACCGGTCGCGCCCTCGGCGCGGGCCCCGCCCGCCCGGATCAGGGCGAAGAGCAGGGCGTGGTTGACGATGATGACCTGGGCCGAGCGCAGGCGCGCGCGGGCCCGCTGGTAGAAGCAGCGCTCGCAGTCGCAGTACTTGCGGGCGCAGGCGGACGAGTCGGCGCTGACGGCCTCCCAGACCTCGGGCCGGGGGGCGGGGCTCAGCTCATGCCGCAGGCCGGTCGCGGTCGTATCGGACCAGGCGGCGATCCGCTGGAGCTCGGCGTAGTCCTCCTCGGCGAACAGGCTCGCCCGGTCCTCCAGCGCCCGGGCGAGCCGCGTCGTGCAAAGGTAGTTGGACTTGCCGACCAGGAGCGCGGACTTGAAGCCGGCGTAGCGCTCCAGCGCCGGCTCGGCGGCGAACAGCCGCCGGCACAGGGGCAGGTCCTGGGTCTCGATCTGCTCCTGGAGCGAGATCGTGTGGGTCGAGACGATCAACGGCCGCTGCGTGTCGACCGCATGGATGAGCCCGGGCACCAGGTAGGCCAGGGATTTGCCGACGCCGGTCCCGGCCTCGAAGAGGAGGGGTCCATCCTCGCCGAGGGCGGCGGCGACCGCGCGGGCCATCTGCTCCTGGGCCGGCCGGTGCTCCAACCCGAGCCGGGACTCGAGCCAGCCCCCCTCGGCAAAGGCCTCCCCGACCTGTTCCGGCAGCCGCGTGGCGGGACCGGAGGAGGCGGAGAGTTCGTCGTTGAGGCCGATCATGATTGGGAATCCAATACCCTAACAGATGACACCACCACCCGGCAATGCCGACAACTGGGTCGAGGAGCTCGCGCGCTTCCTGCGCGCGGAGCCCGGCGTCAGCGCGGTGCGGCTGGATCGCGCGGCGCACAAGGTGGCGGTCGCCACCGTGCCCGGCCGGGTCATGCTGGACGATTTCGAGGCCCGCCTGGCCGAGACCGTCGCGGCCATCGAGGCCCGCCTGGATGCAACCGGGGCGTCACGGCCCCCGGCGGGTTTTTCGCTGCGCAAGGAAGGGGATGCGATGGTCCTGGGGCGCGACTCCTGCGAGACGGCGGAGAAGCTCTGGCTCTGGCGGGAGATGGAGTGGCCCGAGATCAAGGCCGAACCGTCGCCGGACGACCAGGAATGGCGCCAGCTCGCCGGCCTGGCGGCGGCGTGCGGCATCGCCGGGATCGCGGGAGGCCTGGCGGAGCACTTCCTGCCGGGCCTGCCGCTGCTGTACCACGGACTTTTCCTCGCGGGACTGGTGACCGGCGGCTGGGACGCCGCCGTCGACACGGTGGAGAACCTCCGCAAGCGGGAGATTGACATCCACTTCCTGATGGTCGCCGTGGCCGTCGGCGCCGTCTGCATCGGGGCCTGGGGGGAAGCCGTCCTCCTCCTGTTCCTCTTCTCCACCTCGGGCGCGATGGAGGAGTACGCGCTCGACCGGACCCAGCGCGAGGTCAGCGCCCTGCTCAAGTCCTCGCCCAAGACCGCGCTGCTCGTCACCGCCGACGGCGGCGAAACGGAGGTGGCCGTGGAGGACCTTAAGGTCGGCCAGCGGGTGCGGGTCAAGCCGGGCGGGGCGTTTCCCACCGACGGGATCGTCGCCTCGGGCCGCAGCGCCAGCGACGAGTCCAACCTGACCGGCGAGGCCCAGCCCGTCCCCAAGGACAAGGGCGACCAGGTCTTCAGCGGCACGATCAACCTGTGGGGCGCGGTGGAGTTCGACGTCTCACGGCTGCCCTCCGAGAGCACGCTGCAGAAGATCATCCGACTGATCCAGACGGCCCAGAAGCTGAAGGCCCCGAGCGAGCGCTTCACCGACAAGTTCGGCACCGGCTACACTTATTTTGTCATCGGGCTGGCCGGGACCATGTTCCTCGTCTGGTGGCTGGGCTTCCACCTGCCGGCCTTCGACAACCTTCCCGGCGAACGCTCGGCCTTCTACCGGGCCATGACCCTGATGGTCGTCGCCAGCCCCTGCGCCCTGGTCCTCTCGATCCCGTCCGCGATCCTCGCCGCCATCGCCTGGGGCGCGCGCCACGGCGTCCTGTTCCGCGGCGGCGCCGCGATTGAAAGCCTCGCCGAGGTGAGGGTGGTGGCGCTGGACAAGACCGGGACGCTCACGACCGGCGAGCTGACGGTCGTCGGGACCGAGAGTTTCCCGCCCGGGCGGGAGCGGGAGGTCCTCGAGCTCGCGCACGCCCTCGAGGCCAAGTCGCAGCACCCCCTCGCGCGGGCGATTGTCCGCCATGCCCGGGCCCAGGGCGTGGGCGCCGCCGCCATCGAGGATTTCCAGTCGATCACGGGGCAGGGGCTGCGCGGCCGGCTGGACGGGGCCACACTGCTGCTCGGCCGACGGGAGCTCCTCGAAGCCGGCCCGCTGGCGGGATGGGCGAAGGACCTGCCGCCCGCGGCCGCCGAGCTGAGCGAGGTGTGGGTGATCGGCCACGGCCTGGTCGGGCGCATCCTCCTGCGCGACCAGATCCGCGCCGAATCGCGGGGCGTCCTCGCCGAGCTCAAGGCGATGGGCATCCGCACGGTGATGCTGACCGGCGACCGGACCCATGCGGCCGAGGCCGTGGCCCGCGAGCTCGGCATCGACGAGGTGCGCGCCGGCCTTTCCCCCGAGGACAAGGTGGCGGCGATCCAGGCGCTGCGCGCCGGGGGCCTCAAGGTCGCGATGGTCGGCGACGGCGTGAACGACGCGCCCAGCCTGGCGGCGGCCGACGTCAGCGTCGCCATGGGCGCGCGGGGCAGCGACTCCGCCCTCGAGCAGGCCGAGGTCATCCTGATGCACGACCGGATCGAGAATTTCCTCGCCGCCCAGCGGCTGAGCCGCCGGGCCCGCGCCATCATCCGCCAGAACCTCACGATCGCCCTGGGCGTGGTGATCGTGATGGTCATCGCCACCGCCGCCGGCTCCCTGCCGCTGGCGGTCGGCGTGGCCGCCCACGAGGGCAGCACGCTCATCGTCTGCCTCAACTCCCTCCGGCTGCTTTTCGGTAAGAATCGGTAGGCGGTCCGCCTTCGCCTAAGCTTCGGCGACCAAGTTTGAATCCAGGACTGAGGGCTCAGTCCTGGATCCAAACTTGGTCGCCCGGGCGCACCTCGTCATAGAGCTCGATGACATCGAGGTTGCCCAGGAGGACGCAGCCGGCGCTCTGGGGCTGGCCGATCCTGTCCTCGCGGCTGGTCCCGTGGATATAGACGTAACGCTCGTAGGTGTCGACGTCCCCCCCCTGGTTGACCCCCGGCTCCAGCCCGCGCAGCCAGAGGATCCGGCTGGTGATCAGGTTGTCCTCCGATGCCGGCATCTCCGAGAAATGCCGCCCGGTGGGCAGGCGGGACTGGAAAACCATCCCCGCCGGCTGCCCGCCGCCGATCCGCTCGGCGATCTCATGGAGCCCGCGCGGGGTCCCGAGCGAGTTCTTGACGTTGGAAGGAGGGCGCTTGGAAGTGGATACCAAGTAGCTCTTTACCAGCTTCTTCCCGTGGTAATACTGGAGCGTCGAGGCGCCGATCCGGACCACGAGGGACCGTGCTGATGGCTTGATACCAAGCCGCAAGCGGGTCTTAGTTAACGATTCCCAAGGCGAATCCATGAGCAGAACGGCATCCTTCACGGTTGGTATCGTCGGCGCCACAGGCGGCGTCGGTCAAGAATTGCTGCGTCTTTTGCACGAGCGGCAATTCCCGATCGCGTCCCTGCGGCTCTGGGCCTCGGCCCGTTCGGCCGGCAAGGCCCTGGCGGTCGGCGGCCAGCGCCACACCGTGGCGGAGGCCAAGCCGGGGGTGTTTGCCGACGTCGACCTGGCCTTCTTTGCGGCCGGCGGCGCGACCACCCGCGCGCTGGCGCCCGATGCCGTGAAGGCGGGGTGCCTCGTCTTCGACAAGAGCTCCGCCTACCGGATGGACCCGGCCGTTCCCCTCGTCATCCCGGAGATCAACCCGGAGGCGCTGCGCACCCACCAGGGTATCATCGCCAATCCCAATTGCTCGACCGCCGTCACCCTGATGGGCCTGTGGCCGCTGCACCAGCGCTTCGGCCTGAAGCGGTACTTCGCCTCCACCTACCAGTCGGTCTCCGGCTCGGGGGCTGCGGGCTTGCAGGAACTGGAGGGCCAGGTGCAGGCCTATGCCAAGGGCGAGCCGCTGACCAAGGCCCTCTATCCCTACCAGATCGCCTTCAACGTCATCCCGCAGGTCGACAGCTTTGGCGCCGACGGCTACACCGGCGAGGAGACCAAGATGATGCTGGAGAGCCGCAAGATCATGGGGCTCCCGACGCTCGCCGTCTCGGCCACCTGCGTCCGCGTGCCGGTGGAGCGCGCCCATTCGATCTCGATCAACGCCGAATTCGCCCGCCCGGTCAGCGTCGAGGAGGCCCGCGCGGCCATCGCCGCCTTCCCCGGCGCGGAGCTCGTCGACGATCCCGCCAACCGGCGGTATCCGACCCCGCTCGCGTTCAGCCGGCAGGTGAAGTGCGGCGTCGGCCGCATCCGCCGCGACAGCGCGCTCGAGAACGGCCTGGCCCTCTGGGTCTCCGGCGACAACCTCTGGAAGGGCGCCGCGCTCAATGCCATCCAGAACGCGGAGCTGATGATCCGCGAAGGCCTCCTCAAGCCCAAGGCCGCCCTGGCCGGGGTCTGAGCCAGGGGTCTTTTGGCCGATCTTTTTCCGGCGGACGCCTAGCTCAGTTGGTTAGAGCATCTCCTTTACACGGAGAGGGTCGGGGGTTCGAGTCCCTCGGCGTCCACCACCCATCGGAATGCGATGGGTGCCACGTCCCGTCTCCGCTCTTTGAGTTACGCCGTGGTGAACTCCGCGCAGCGCGCGAAGCCGGGCCGTCGTTGGCTCATCATTTTCCCCGCTGCGAGCCAGCTTGACGCGCGATTCCCCGCACGGTAGATCGTCCGGTTCCACAGGGCGATTCCCATCCCGCATGCTCCACACCATCTCCGTCCTCGTTGAGAACAAATTCGGCGTCCTGGCGCGCTTGTCCGGCATGATTTCCGGGCGCGGCTTCAACATCGAGTCGCTCAACGTCGCCCCGACGCACGACGCGTCGCTGTCGCGGATCACCCTGGTGCTCAATGGCGACGACGCCTCGCTCGACCTCTGCACGAAGCAGCTCCGCAAGCTGATCAACGTGGTCGAGGTGACGGATTTCAAGCAGGAGCCGCCGATCGCGCGCGAGCTCGTTCTCGTCAAGGTCAGGGCCGACGCGAAGCAGCGAGCCGGCATCTTCCAGGTGGTGGAGGACTTCCACGCCCACGTCGTCCACCAGACCCCGGACACGCTCGTCATCGAGCTGGCCGAGGACGACCAGCAGGTGGGCGCCTTTCTCGCCCGCCTCGAGGCCTTCGGCATCGTCGAGCTGGCCCGCACCGGCCGCCTGGCCCTGAAACGCTAGGGTCCCCGATCCGAGCTTCCGCCCTTCGCCCTTCAAATTTATGCCCGCCAAAGTCTATACCGACAAAGACGCCGATCTCGGCGTGTTCCGCAACAAGACCCTCGCCGTCCTCGGCTATGGTTCGCAGGGCCACGCCCATGCGCTCAACCTGAGGGACAGCGGCTGCAAGGTCATCATCGGCCTCTACCGCGGCTCCAAGTCCGCCAAGGTCGCCAAGCAGCACGGCTTCAAGGTCGTCGAGACGGGCGAGGCGGTGCGCAGCGCCGACGTCATCATGGTCGGCCTGCCCGACATGAAGCAGGCCTCCGTCTTCAAGCAGGACATCCTGCCCAACCTGAAGGCCGGCAAAACCCTCCTCTTCAGCCACGGCCTCGCCGTGCACTTCGGCCTGATCAAGGTCCCGAAGAATATCGACGTCATCATGGTGGCCCCGAAGGGCCCCGGCCACATGGTGCGCCGGCTGTACGTCGAAGGGAAAGGGATGCCCGCCCTCATCGCCGTCGGCCAGGACACGTCCCGGAAGGCGAAGAAGCACGCCCTGGCCTGGGCCAAGGGCATCGGCTCGACCCGCGCCGGCGTCCTGCAGACCACCTTCAAGGAGGAGACCGAGACCGATCTCTTCGGCGAGCAGGCCGTCCTCTGCGGCGGCGCCAGCGCCCTCGTGCAGGCCGGCTTCGAGACGCTGGTCGAGGCGGGCTACCAGCCCGAGATGGCCTATTTCGAGTGCCTGCACGAGCTGAAGCTCATCTGCGACCTCATGTACGAGAGCGGCATCGCCGGGATGCGCTTTTCCATCTCCGAGACCGCCAAGTACGGCGACATCACCCGCGGGCCGCGCGTCATCAACCGCGGCGTGAAGAAGGAGATGAAGAAGATCCTGACCGAGATCCAGACCGGCAAGTTCACCCGCCAGTGGGTCAACGAGTACAAGGGCGGCCTCAAGAACTATAACCGGCTGCTGCAGCGCGGCGCCAAGCACCAGATCGAGAAGACCGGACTGCGCCTCCGCTCGATGATGCCCTGGATGACGAAAAAGAACATCAAGGGCGTGCAGGCGAGCTATTGAAGAAGATCGTCCTCGCCACCCGCAAGAGCCCGCTCGCGCGTGCGCAGGCGGAAATGGTCTCCGCGCACCTGCGCGGGCGGCTCGGGGCGACGATTGAGCTCCTGCTGGTGGTCACCACCGGCGACCGCCAGGCGGAGTGGTCGCTGGAGAAGATGGGCGGCAAGGGGCTCTTCACCTCGGAGCTGGAGCAGGCGCTCCTGCGCGGCGAGGCCGACCTCGCGGTCCACAGCTGCAAGGACCTCCCGGGCGACAACGCCCCCGGCCTCGTCGTCGCCGGCTACCTCCCGCGGGCCGATCCCCGCGACGTCCTGGTCCTGCGGTCGGGCGTCGGCTCCCCGGCGCGCCTCGCCACGGCCAGCGCCCGCCGCCGCCTCCAGGCGGCGGAGCTCTTTCCCGGCGTGGAATTCTGCGAGATCCGCGGGAACGTCGACACCCGGCTGAAGAAGATCGCCGAGCAGAACCTGGCGGACGGCACGATCCTGGCCGCCGCCGGCCTGGGCCGGCTGGGCATCTCCGGCTGGCCCGGCCTGGAGTTCCGGCCGCTGGCCCTGGACCAGATGGTGCCGGCCGTGGGCCAGGCGGCGGTCGCCATCCAGTGCCGGGCCGCGGAGGCCCCGCAATGGTCCGGCCATTTCGATGCGGCCACCGCCGGCGACGTCGGCCTCGAGCGGGCCTTCCAGGCCCTGCTGGGCGCGGGGTGCCAGACGGCGTTCGCCGCGCATGTGACCGGGGAGACCCTCCACTTCTTCCACGCCCGGACGGGCCGGCGCCGCCTCCCGCTTCCGGCCGGAGCCCGGGAGGATCCCGCCGCCACCGCCGCGACCCTGTTGAAAAACCTGGGGTTCGCGCCATAGTATCCGCTTTTCCATGAGCCAGGACCGACCCATCGCCGGCAAGCGCATTGTCGTGACCCGCACGCGGGAACAGTCCTCCGAGCTGGCCACCCGGCTCGCGGCCCTCGGGGCCGAGGTGATCGAGCTGCCGGTCCTGCGCATCTCCAAGCAGGTGGACCTGCAGCAGCTGGCGGACGTGATGCTGGAGCTCGCAAGCTACGACTGGATCGTCTTCACGAGCGCCAACGGGGTGCGCTTCTTCTTCGATGAATTTCGGCGCATCTTCGACGACATCCGCGCCCTCGGCCTCCTGCGCATCGCCTGCGTGGGCGACGGCACGGCCCGCCGGATCGGCGAGCTCCACCTGCGCATCGAATGCCAGCCGTCCGTCGCCACCGCCGAGGCCCTCGCCGACGCCCTGGTCGAGACCGGCAGCCTCGACAGCGCCAAGGTCCTCGTCATCACCGGCAACCTCAACCGCGACGTCCTCGTCCGGAAGCTCGAGGCCGCCCAGGCGATCGTCGACTGCCTGCAGGTGTACAAGACCGAGCCCGTCGACCTGACCGGCAGCGCCGTCGCCGCCGACTTTCGCGCGCGCGGCGCGGACGCGGTCCTCTTCGCCAGCTCCTCTTCGGTGGACTCGTATGTCGCGCAGGGCGACGCCCTCAAGCTCGCGGCCGGGGCCCGCCGGCCGCTGTTCGGCAGCATCGGCCCCCAGACCAGCTCCAGCCTGAAGCAGAGCCGGCTCGCGATCGATTTCGAGGCCCCGACCCCGGGATTCGACGGGCTGGTCTCCGCGCTGGTCGCCAAGGTGGGGGGCGCGTCATGATCGGCGGATTCAAGTTCAAGGTCTGCGGGCTGACCTCGGCCGCCGACGCCTTCGCCTCGGCCCAACTGGGGGCCGAGTACCTCGGCTTCAACTTCTATCCCCAGTCGCCCCGGGCGGTGACCCTGGAGGCCTTCCGCGCCATGGCCGACCGCCTGCCCGCGGCGCACAGGGTGGCGGTCTGCGTCGAGCCCACGCCGCTGCACCTGACGGCGCTCGCCGGCAGCGGCTGCCAGTATTTCCAGATCCATTTCCGCCCGGAACTGCCGCCGGCCCAGGTCGCGGCCTGGTCCGCGCAGGTGGGACCGGAGCGCCTCTGGCTCGCGCCCCGGCTCGCCCCCGGGCAGGAGTTCCTTCCCGCGTGGCTGCCGCTCGCCCATACCTTCCTCGTCGACACCTACGATCCCGAGAGATTCGGGGGCACCGGCAAGACCGGCGACTGGAAGAATTTCGCCCGGCTGCAGCAGGCCCATCCCCGCCGGACCTGGATCCTCTCGGGCGGCCTCAACGCGGAGAATGTCGGCGAGGCCGTGCTCCAGAGCGGCGCCCGCTTCGTGGACGTGAGCAGCGGCGTGGAATCGGCCCCGGGGATCAAGGATCCCGCGAAGCTCGAGGCCTTCGTCACCGCGCTGCGGCGGCGCCCTCGTGCCTCAGCAGCCGGAGCTTGAGGTCGGTGCCGAAGGCGAAGCCGGTCAGGGTCCCGTCGGCACCGATGACGCGGTGGCACGGCACGATCAGGCAGATGGGATTCGTGGCGTTGGCCCGGCCGACCGCGCGGGCGGAGCTGCCGAGACGCCGGGCGATCTCGCCGTAGCTGCGCGTCTCCCCATAGGGGATTTCCTCCAGGGCCCGCCAGACCTGGCGCTGGAAGGGGCTGCCCGCGGGCGCGAGCCGCAGGGTGAAGCCGCGCCGGCCCCCGCCAAAATAGGCCCGGACCTGCCGGCGCGCCGCGGCTCCCGCGGCCGTGTCACGTATTACGTGACACGGGCCCGCGCGCTTTTGCAGCGCCGCGAGGTCGCCGAAGGCCGTGGCAACCACCTCGCCGGCATCGTTCACGGCGACGGAGAAATCGCCGAGCGGGGTGGGGAAGGTGGAGCCGTAGGTGGCGGAGGAGGATGATTTCATGGTGGGAAGGGATCTGGCCGCCGACGGACCAATCACCGGGCGTGCTGCCTGCGATAGGCCGCCGGCGTGACGCCCTGGCCGCGGCGGAACTGGGTGTGGAACGCCGACAGGGAGCCGAAGCCGGCGGCGGCGGCCACCTCGACGAGCCCGGTCCGGCGGCCGGACAGCCGGCTCCGGGCCGCGGCCAGGCGCGCGCCGCGGAGCACCTCCGCCGGAGTCGCACGGCAATGCTGCCGGAAGAGCTCGAAGAGCCGGGTCGCCCCGAAGCCCGAGCGGCGCACCACGCTCCGCACGTTCGGGAAGCCTGCGGGCTCCGCCCGGATTTCCGCGACCAGTCCCCGGATGGTGTCCCGGGCGGGATCGGCGCCCCGCGCAAAATCGTCGGGATGGCACTTCCGGCACGGCCGAAACCCGGCCGCGCGCGCCGCCTCGGCGGTCGGGAAGAAACGGACGTTCATCCGCTTGGCCTTGCGGGCCTTGCAGGAGGGCAGGCAGTAGATGCCCGTCGTCCTCACTCCCGTGAAAAACCGCCCGTCACAGGCGGCGTCCCCGGCGGCAAAGCGGGCGTACATCTGGGCATCGGTCAAGCGCACGCCGGAGTGTAGCATAGGCCGCCGCCGCTGTCGTCCGGATTCTTCCGGGGCAACTTTTAGGGTGCCATGACGTCTTTCGGCTGCTTCGATCAAGTTCACCCCATGTACCTCCGCCGCTTCGTCGTCCCGTCCCTGCTCATCCTTCCCGCGCTCGCCGTCCTGCTGACCAGCGGCTGCGCGACCGCCGCCTCCGCCCCTGCGGCCGCGGGGTCCGCCCCCGCGGCCGGCTGGGACCGGGAAGCCGAGATCCTGAGCCATATCCACGCGCCGCAGTTCGCCGACCGCTCCTTTCCCATCACCGACTACGGCGCCACCCCGGGGGCCGATGCCACCGCGGCGCTCCGCCAGGCGATTGAGGCCTGCCACGCCGCGGGCGGCGGCCACGTCCTGGTGCCGGACGGGATCTTCCTGACCGGGGCGATCCGGCTCCTGAGCAACGTCGATCTCCATCTCTCCGCCGGCGCCACCCTGCGCTTCGTGACCGACCCGGCCGCCTACCTGCCGGTGGTCTACACCCGCTGGGAGGGCATCGAGTGCATGAACTACGCCCCGCTCATCTCCGCCCTCGACCAGGAGAACATCGGGGTCACCGGGACGGGCACCCTCGACGGCCAGGCCTCGGACGAGACCTGGTGGAAGTGGACCATCGCCCAGGGGGCTGGGCCCCGGCCCTTCGCCGCGGATGCCAAGGCGCTCGGCGTCATGGGCGAGACGGGCGTCCCCGTCAGCCAGCGGATCTTCGGCGCCGGCCACCATCTCCGGCCCAATTTCATCCAGCCCTACCGCTGCCAGAACGTCCTGATCGACGGGGTGACGATCGTTCGCTCC
>Ga0265320_10000114_pt1 | contig 69880 bp, 72 predicted proteins | sample 4827metaG_FD_202087 | JGI IMG/M metagenome (GOLD analysis project Ga0265320, IMG submission 202087) | Rhizosphere microbial communities from Carex aquatilis grown in University of Washington, Seatle, WA, United States - 4-8-27 metaG | ecosystem: Host-associated > Plants > Roots > Rhizosphere >...
CTCTTCCGCCAGACCCGCGCCGTGTTCGTGGCCGATCCGGTCGAGGTCGAGCATTTCACCAAGCAGATCGCCTACAACGTCATCCCGCATATCGACGACTTCCTCGATTCCGGCCTCACCAAGGAGGAGTGGAAGATGATGGTGGAGACGCAGAAGATCCTCGACCCCGACATCCAGCTCACCGCGACCTGCGTGCGGGTGCCGGTGTTCGTCGGCCATAGCGAGGCCGTGACGGTGGAGTTCGAGCAGCCGTTGACCGCCGAGCGCGCGCGCCAGATCCTGCGGGCGGCGCCGGGCGTCCTGGTGGTCGACAAGCGCGAGGACGGCGGTTACGTCACGCCGATCGAATGCGTCGGCGAGGACGCGACCTTCGTCAGCCGCATCCGCAAGGACCCGACGGTCGAGCACGGGCTGTCGCTCTGGATCGTGGCGGACAATCTGCGCAAAGGCGCGGCGCTGAACGCGGTCCAGATCGCCGAATGTCTGATCAACCGCAAGCTGCTGAAGAGGGCGGCAGCATGACGCAGGACGATTTCGCCGCGCTGATCGCGCGCTTCGCGGCCGCCGCGACGGCCGGCGACGGCAAGGCGCTGGCCGACTGCTTCACGCCGGACGGCGTCTATTACGACTATATCTACGGCCCGCATCAGGGGCGCGGCAGCATCTGCGAGATGCTGGAAGAACTCTTCCACCGCGACGCGGCCGAGTACGACTGGAGGTTCTTCGATCCGGTGGTGAACGGCGACATCGGTTACGCCCATTCGCTCTCGACCTTCATCTCCAAGGTGCCGGAATATGCCGGCAAGGAAATCGTGATCGACGGGATGAGCCGTTTCGTGCTGAAGAACGGGCTGATCGCCGAATATCACGAGAGCGTCAATGGCGGAGTGGCGCATGCCCAATTGGGCCTGTCGCCCGAGCGGATGGCCAAGGTCATGGCGCGCTGGGCGGGGCGTCTGCGCGAGCGGCCCGACGTGCAATCCTATGCCGCAGCGGTCCGCGCCCGCTACGCCAAGGGCTGACTTTCGCCCGGCGGCGCTCTGGCGCTACCTTCGGGCCTTCGCCATTTCAGGGGCTCTTCATGACGACCATGCGGCCGCGCCGATCGGTGCTCTATATGCCGGGCTCCAACGCCCGCGCGCTGGAAAAGGCGCGCGGGCTGCCCGCCGACGCGCTGATCCTGGACCTTGAGGACGCCGTGGCGCCCGACGCCAAGGATGTCGCGCGCAAACAGGTGTGCGAGGCGGTCAAGGCAAGAGGCTTCGGCAAGCGCGAGGTGATCGTGCGCATCAATGCGCTGACGACGCCCTGGGGCGAGAACGACCTGGCCGCCGTCGCCGAAGCGCAGCCCGACGCCATTTTGGTGCCGAAGATCTCCACGCCGGCCGATCTGAACGCGGTCGAGGCGGGGCTGGTGCGATATCACCATCTGCGAAAGATGTCGGTCTGGGCGATGGTCGAGACGCCGGTGGCGATCCTGAACATCGCGTCGATCGCCGCGGCCGGCGGACGGCTGGCCTGTTTCGTGATGTGCACCAACGACCTGATCAAGGAAATCCGCGGCCAGCACACGGCCGACCGCGCCAATCTGTCGGCGGCGCTGGGGCTTTCCGTCCTGGCGGCGCGGGCGAACGGCCTGGCGGTGATCGATGGCGTTTATAACGACATCGCGGACGCGGCGGGCTTCACGGCAAGCTGCGAGCAGGCGCGCGCCTTCGGCTTCGACGGCAAGACCTTGATCCATCCGAGCCAGGTCGAGCCGTGCAACACGGTGTTCGCACCCTCCGCCGAGGAGGTCGCGACGGCCCGCCAGCTGATCGCGGCGTTCGAGTTGCCGGAGAACAAGGGCAAGGGCGCGATCAAGGTCGATGGACGCATGGTCGAGCTGTTGCATGCGCAGATCGCACGCGGCACGGTCGCCATGGCCGACGCCATCGCGGAGCTGGAGCGCGCATGACCGCCAAGACCAATCCCGGCAACTTCTTCGAGGACTTTCATCTCGGACAGAAGCTGGCGCATGCCACGCCGCGCACGCTGAGCCAGGGCGACGCGGCGCTGTACCAGGCGCTGTACGGCTCGCGTTTCGCGCTGCAATCCTCCGATTTCTTCGCCCAGGAAGTCGGCCTGCCCAGAAGCCCGCTGGACGACCTTTTGGTGTTCCACACCGTGTTCGGCAAGACGGTGCCGGATATTTCGCTGAACGCCGTCGCCAATCTAGGCTATGCCGAGGGTCGGTTCCTCAAGCCCGTCTATCCCGGCGAGACGCTGAGCGCCCATTCGGAGGTCATCGGCCTTAAGGAGAATTCCAACCGCCAGACCGGCGTCGTTTATGTCCGCACCCATGGGACGAACGAAAAGGACGAGCAGGTCCTGACCTATGTCCGCTGGGTGATGGTGCGCAAGCGCGATCCGAACGCCGCGGTCAAGGACGCGGTGGTGCCGAAACTGGCGGAGGCCGTCGCGCCCGCCGATCTGCACGTTCCCGCGACGCTCAAATACGACACGCTGTTCGAGACGGCGCAATCGGGCAGCAGGCATCTGTGGGACGATTACGCGGTCGGCGAGAAGATCGACCATGTCGACGGCATCACGGTGGAAGAGGCCGAGCATATGATGGCGGCGCGGCTCTATCAGAATACCGCGCGGGTGCATTTCAACCAATACACCGAGAGCCAGGGCCGTTTCGGGCGGCGGCTGATCTATGGCGGTCATGTCATCAGCCTAGGCCGCGCGATCTCGTTCAACGGGCTCGCCAATGCCTTCACCCTCGCCGGGATCAATGGGGGGCGCCACGTCAATCCGCTGTTCGCCGGCGACACGGTGTTCGCGTGGAGCGAGGTGAAGGACAAGCAGCCGCTGGGCCATCGCAAGGATGCCGGCCTGCTGCGGCTGCGCCTGGTGGCGACCAAGAACCTGCCCTGCGCCGGATTCCCCGACGCCGACGACGGCGGCAAATACCCCGAGAACGTCATCCTCGATTTCGACTATTGGGCGGTGATACCGCGCGCATGAGTCTGCTCGAGCGTTATCACCGGGCGATCGCCAGAGGCGAGCTCAAACCCGACGCGGCGCAGGCCCGCGCCGCCGCCAGGCTGGCCGCGCTGGGCAAGGCGCTGCGCGCCTATCGTCCCGGCCGCCGGCTGTTCTTCGGCATGCGCAAGCCGCCGCGCGGACTTTATCTGTGGGGCGATGTGGGGCGCGGCAAATCGATGCTGATGGATCTGTTCTTCTCGGACGTGGAAACGCCGAAGAAGCGCCGCGTGCACTTCAACGAGTTCATGGCCGACATCCACGCCGCGATCCATGTCGAGCGGCAGCGGCCCGACGCCGGCGATCCGATCCCGCCGGTGGCGCGCGCCGTGGCCGACGCCGCGCATCTTCTGTGTTTCGACGAATTCCAGGTGACCGACGTCGCCGATGCGATGATCCTGGGGCGGCTGTTCCAGCAGCTGTTCGAGCGCGGGGTGGTGGTGGTCGCGACGTCCAACACGCCGCCGGACCGGCTGTATGAGGGCGGCCTCAACCGCCAGCTCTTCCTGCCCTTCATAGCGCAGATCAAGGCGCGCCTCGACGTCGTGGAGCTGGACGGCGCGGTCGATTTCCGGCTGCACCGCATCTCCGGTCTGGCGGTCTATCTGTGGCCGCTGGGCCCCAAGGCCGATGCCGCGATGGACGCCGCCTGGCTTCGGCTGACCGACCGCAAGCAGGGCGCGCCGTCTACGCTGACCGTGCTGGGGCGGACCTTGAAGGTGCCGCAGGCGGCGCGCGGCGTGGCACGGTTCGCCTTCGCGGATCTGTGCGCCCGGCCGCTGGCCGGCGCCGACTATCTCGCGGTGGCGCGTGCCTTTCACACCGTGCTGATCGACCGCATCCCCAAGCTCGGACCGGCGAACCGCGACGAGGCGCGGCGCTTCGTGCTGCTGATCGACACGCTCTATGACGAGGGCGTCAAGCTCATCTGTTCGGCCGCCGCCCCGCCGGAAGAGCTTTACACCGCGGGCGACGGCGCGGACGCCTTCCGCCGCACCGTGTCGCGGCTGAACGAGATGCAGAGCGACGACTACCTCAAGCGTGGCCATGGCATTCACAGCGACGCGGCGGCGCCGGTATAGTCCGCCCGATGCTGTCGCAAGTCCTTTGGTCCTTCCTGTTCATCGTCGCGGCGTTGGCGGTCTATCGCTGGCGGCGTGCGATCGTCGACGGCCTGGCGCGCTTCGATGCCGCCAATGTGCGGCGCATCGCCGAGCAGGAACGGGAGAAGACCGATCCCCTGGCGCATTACCGCCATACCTTGAAGACCGCCGAGGAACAGGTCGAGCCGGTGAGCGAGATCGTGGAGAGCGATGCGCGGCTGGGCACGCCGATAACGCGCTATGTGTTCGAGGGCGAGCGTTTCATGAGCCACGCGGAAGCCGAGCGCGTGCGGGCTGAGAAGATCCGCGCCATCGCGCGCGGCTACTACAGGGAACTGCCGATCGCGCTGGCGGAACGGCGCGGGGATAAGCTGAATTAGGTGATCCTCCCCGTGAAACGGGGGAGGATCACTACGCCGCCTCGCCCCTCATGAGGCGCGGCAGCTTGCCGACGTCGCCGCCGGCATGGCGCATGAAGAAGCGGCGCGCCGGACCGATGCGATCGACCAGACCGATGCCGACATCGCGCAGCAGACGCAGCGGCGCAAAGTCGTTGGAGAACAGCCGGTTGAGCCCGTCGGTCGCGACTGCCATGGCCAGCGAATCGAAGCGGCGCCAGCGTTCGTATTTCTTCAAAACGTCGAGCGCGCCGATGTCGAGGCCGAGCCGCGCGGCATCGAGCACGACATCGACCAGCGCGGCAGCGTCTTTCAGGCCGAGGTTGAAGCCCTGCCCGGCGATGGGATGGATGCCATGCGCCGCATCGCCGACCAGCGCGAAACGCGGCTTGATATAGCCGCGCGCCAGATGGAATTTCAGCGGATAGGACCAGCGTGGCCCAACCGCCCGGGTCGCGCCCAGATGATCGCCGAACCGCGCGGCGATCTCGGCGTCGAATGCATCGGCGTCGAGCGCCATCATCGCGGGGACCAGCGAACTCTTCTCGGTCCATACCAGCGACGATCGGTTGGCATATTGTCGGCCTACCGCTTCGCTACTTGAGGCCGAGGTCATCGGCAAAATGGCGAACGGGCCCGACGGCAGGAAATGCTCATAGGCGACGCCCCGATGCGGCTTTTCGTGCTCCACCGTCGCGACGATGCCGTATTGATCGTAGGACCAGGCGATCACCGACAGGCCCATATGCTCGCGCATCGCGGAGTCGCGCCCGTCGGCGGCGATGGCAAGCGCGGCATCGAAGCCCTGGCCGTTCGAGAGCGTGGCGCGGATGCCGCTGCCCACGGGCTGCAAGTCGGTGAGCGCGGCCGGCGCAACGAAGGCGAGGTTGGAAAGGGTCTGCGCGACGGCGAACAGGCCGGCGCGGATATGGCGGTTTTCGACGATGTGCCCGAGCGCGTCGGCGCCGATCTCCGCCGCATCGAAATGCAGAGAGAAGGGGGAAGGCGTCCCGCCCAACTTGGCATCGGTCACCAGGATGTCGCGGATCGGCTCGGCATGCGCCGCCAGATGCGGCCACACCCCAAGTGCCTGAAACATGCGCACCGATGCAAAACTGAGCGCGCTGACCCGGCCGTCGAACTTTGCGTCGAGCGCCGCGACGGGGGGAACGGGGTCCGCCACCGCCACCTGGAGCCCGCTTCTGGCGAGGGCGATGGCCAGGGTCATCCCCACCAACCCGCCGCCGCCGATGATCACGTCGCACCTTGTCATGGCCCTAGCCTAGGCCGCAGCGGCGCCGGATTCGCCGGGGAAATTGTCCCGCCCAATTGAACCGCGATTTGCCGGACCCCTCCCCTTAGAGGAGCGGAAAGCATAAAGAATACCTATAATAGGAATATCGGCAGGCGGGCCGCTCGTATCAAGGGCACGCCTACTTTATTTGCAGTCAATTGCCTCCTGATGATTTTTTAGGCGATTTCGACCGCTCGAAAAGTCGGCGCCCTCCCCGCGGAAAGAAAATTCCCTTTTGAATCAAGGAACCGTCAGATCGCTGCGGCGCGGCACGGTTCTTGATGAAGTGTTAACGCCAGGAGGCAATCCCGGCGCCATTAACCATGGAAGGACGACAGATGAAGCTCATCACGGCGATCATCAAACCCTTCAAGCTCGACGAGGTCCGGGAGTCGCTTTCGGCGCTGGGCGTGCAGGGCATGACGGTCACGGAAGTCAAAGGGTACGGCCGGCAGAAAGGCCACACGGAGATCTACCGCGGGGCGGAATATGCCGTGAGCTTCCTGCCGAAGCTCAAGATCGAAGTCGCCGTCAAAAGCGAGATGGCCGAAGCGGTGATCGAGGCGATCACGTCCAAGGCCAAGACCGGCCAGATCGGCGACGGAAAGATCTTCGTCACGCCACTCGAACAGGTCGTGCGCATCCGTACGGGGGAAACCGACGGCGATGCGCTCTAACCGACACACCGAAAGCATTGGGATCCACAAAGGGGAGCATGTCATGAGTTTTTCGAACTGGAAGCGATTGGGGCTCGGCATTGGCGCCGGCCTGGGCGCCTTGGCGCTGACAACGGGCTCGGCGCTGGCTGCGGCGCCACCGCCCGATCCGCTGAATTCCGGCGACACGGCGTGGATGATCACGTCGAGCGCCCTGGTCCTTTTGATGACCATTCCGGGCCTGGCGCTGTTCTATGCCGGCATGGTGCGCAAGAAGAACATGCTGGCCACCGCGGCGCAGAGCTTCGGCGCGACCTGCATCATCTCCGTATTGTGGATGATCATCGGCTATTCGGTGGCGTTCACGACCAACAAGGACAGCAACCTCAACCAGTACATCGGCAGCTTCGACCAGTTCATGCTGTTCCAGATGGGCCTCAAGAGCATCAACCCGCTCGCCGGAACGATTCCGGAATCGGTTTACATGTTCTTCCAGATGACCTTCGCGATCATCACCCCGGCGCTGATCGCCGGCGCGATCGCAGACCGCATGAAGTTCTCGGCCTTCATGTGGTTCATGTCGCTCTGGCTGCTGTTGATCTACGTGCCCATCGCCCACTGGGTGTGGGGCGGCGGCTGGCTGGGCACGCTGGGCGCGCTCGACTATGCCGGCGGAACGGTGGTGCATCTGAACGCCGGTACCGCGGGTCTCGTCGCCTGTCTGATGCTGGGCAAACGCGTGGGCTACGGCACCGAGAACATGGCGCCGCACAACCTGCTGTTCGCCCTGATCGGCGCTTCGCTGCTGTGGGTCGGCTGGTTCGGCTTCAACGCCGGCTCGGCGGTGACCGCGGGCTACAATGCCGGCATGGCGGCTGCGGCGACGCAGATTGCCACGGCGGCGGCGGCACTGGGCTGGATGTTCTCCGAATGGATCATCTCGGGTAAGCCTTCGGTGTTGGGCATGATCTCCGGCGCGGTCGCGGGCCTCGTCGCCATCACCCCGGCATCGGGCTTCGTCGACGGTCTCGGCGGCCTGATCATCGGCGTGTCGGCGGGCGTGGTCTGCTACATCGCCTCGGTCTGGGTGAAGAAGCTTCTGGGCTACGACGACGCGCTCGATACTTGGGGCGTGCACGGCGTGGGCGGAGCGCTCGGCGCCATGATGACCGGCGCCTTCGCCAAGAACGCGATCAACTCATCGTCCAAGGGCTGGCTGTTCGACGGCAACCCGCACCAGATGCTGATCCAATTCTACGACGTCGCCGCAGTATTCGTGTATTGCGGCATCGGCACCTTCATCATCCTGAAGGTGATCGACATGATCGTCGGCATAAGGGTCTCCCAAGAGGTCGAGGTCGAGGGTCTCGACATCAACCTCCACGGAGAGGCGATACACGGCTGATCCCCCGTGTAGCGGTTCTTCCTCCTCAACTGGGGCGCCTCGAAAGAGGCGCCCTTTTTGTTTGCGGCGAAGGATTCGGCGACGGCTGCGCGTTACACAGACGCCGTGAGATTCATGTGGTCGCGCGCCGTGCGCATTACAGCGCCGTCGTGAATTTGATTTAACCGCCTCCGCGGTGCCCGCGAGAAGACATTCGCACCGAACCCGCCTAAGAAAATCGAGCCAGTCACACGCCGGTGCGCCGATGGCCGCGATACGCGCGTCAGTTTTCGCGGATGGGAATCTCTCCGCGTCGCAGGAACCACCCGCTCCGCGCGCCGTATCGGCGCTCGACGAAGAGGACGCCGCGATCGCGGCGTTCTCGCAGCCCACTCCGGACGGACGCTTCGACGACGAAGCCATCGCATTCATGGGCAGTCTGGCGGCGCGGCGACGCTCGGTCATCCTGGCCTTCGCACCGAAGGCGGCCGGGACCTTCTTCCGTTCCGCCGCGATCGACGCGATCGATGGGCAGCTGGTCCGCACGGTCCACGCCCAAGGCGAGCGCGACGCGCAATTCTATCTCCCGACATTCCTCAGCTATTACCTCGACAAGCTCACGCCCAGCACGATGGTGACTCATGTCCATATGCAGGCATTCACCGCGAACCGGCATTTCATCGAGGCGCTCGATCTAAAACCCGTCATAATGGTGCGCCCGATCGCCGACATGCTGACGTCCTATTGGGACATGCTGGAGCAGGATTCCGAGTCGCGCCACGAAGGATTGAATTGCCGGATCGCGCCCGACTTCGACGCCCTGCCGCGCGACGCGCAGGCGGATTTCCTGGTCGATATCCTGGGACCCTGGTACGCCAACTATTTCGCGACATGGTTCGACTATGCGGACATCGCGCCGCAGCGCGTGTGCGTCCTGGACTATGGCGCCTTCGTCGCCGATCCCGCCGAGGCGTTGCGGACCGCGCTCGCCCATGCCGGCCTTCCCCGCTCCTGCGAGGACTGCCAGGCCGCGATCGAGGCGAATTGGTCGCAACGCGAGTCGATGCGCTTCAATCGCGGCGTGAGCGGACGCGGCCGCGACCGCTTCTCGGCAAGCCACTTCGCGCGGCTCGAACGGATGCTGGGCTATTATCGGCTGTCGCCGCGGCGCATGGCCGATCTCCTGGGACACTGAGGCCGACGGCAACGCAATTCTGCGCTGCCCACTTGCATAAAGGTGTGAGGAAATCGCCGGCAGGCGGTGCTAGATAGCGGTCATGCTGTTTCCCGGCCGCCTCTCCGAACTTCCGCCGTCGGCCTTCGCCAAGCTGGCGACGCTGCTCGATCCACACCAGCCCGGCCTGCCGCCGATCAGCCTGGCGGTGGGCGATCCCAATGGCGCCGTGCCGGATTTTGTGGGCGAGGCGATCGCACGGCATGCGAAGGATTTCGGCACCTATCCGCCGATCAACGGCAGCAAGGACTGGCGCGAGGCCGCGGCCGGTTGGCTGGCGCGGCGTTTCAAGCTGGCGCCAAGCGCGGTCGATCCCGACAAGAACCTGCTGCCGCTGAACGGCACGCGCGAAGGATTGTTCCTGGCCTTGTTCACGGTGACGCCGGACGTCAAGGCCGGACAGCGCCCGGCCGTGCTGATCCCCAACCCCTTTTACCAATGCTATGCCGCGGCGGCGTTGTCGGCCGGAGCCGAGCCGGTCTTCGTGCCGGCGACCGCGGCGACCGGCTTCCTGCCCGACTACGCCGCGCTGCCAAAGGCGCTGCTGGAGCGCACCGCAGCGGTCTATCTGTGCTCGCCGTCCAATCCGGAAGGCGCTTGCGCCGACGCCACCTATTGGCGAACGCTGTTCGATCTAGCCGAGCGCTACGACTTCACGGTGTTCGCCGACGAATGCTATGCCGATATCTATCTCGCGCACGAACCGCTCGGCGCGCTCACCGCGCGCGGCGCGCCTTTTGAGCGGCTGCTCAGTTTCCATTCGCTGTCCAAGCGGTCCGGCCTGCCCGGGCTGCGCTCGGGCATCGTGGCGGGCGAGGCCAAGCTGATCGAACGCTTCCGCCAGTTCCGCAACTATGCGGGACCGCAAGTGCCGCTACCGATCATCGCGGCGAGCGCGGCGGCGTGGCGCGACGAGGCGCATGTCGAAGCCAACCGCGCCGCCTATCGCGCAAAGTTCGCCGCCGCGCAGCGCCTGCTCGGCAATCGGACGGGATTTCATCTGCCCGAGGGCGGCTTCTTCCTGTGGCTCGAGGTCGGCGACGGCGAGGCGACGGCGCTGCGGCTATGGCGCGAGGCGGGCGTGCGGACGCTGCCCGGCGCCTATATGGGGCGAGATGTGATCGCGGAAAATCCCCGCACAAACCCTGGGTTTTCGTACATCCGCGTGGCGCTCGTTAACGAGGTGTCAACCATTATGGCGGCACTCGAAAGGATGAGCGAAGTTCTGGAGCGGCCATGAGCCCGGCAATACGGCGCGTGACGGCAGGCGGCGTCTATCAGCCGCGTTCGCGCGGCGCGGCGATGGCCGACGCGCTGGCCGATGCCCGCCGCTCGATGGCGCGGCTGACCAGCATGCTCGCCATGCGCGGCGCCGGCGCGCTTTTGTTTCTCGGTTCGGCCGCGGCGCTGGTGGCGCTGGCGAGCTACACCTCCTCCGATCCGTCCTGGAACAACGCGACCGGGACGGGCGCGCGCAATCTGCTGGGCGGTCCCGGCGCGATGGCGGCGGACATGCTGCTGCAGGCGTTCGGTCTCGCCGCGCTGGCCGCGCTGGCCCCGCCGCTGGTGTGGGGCGCGCGCGCGCTGTTCGGCAAGTCGCTGAGCCACACGATGTGGCGGGCCTTCGCCTGGCCGCTGGGCACCGTGCTGTCGGCCGGCGGGCTGGGCGTGCTGCCGGCGCTGGCGAGCTTGCCGGCGCAGAATGGCGGCGTCACCGGCATCGCGGTCACGGCGCTGTCGGCGCATGTCGCGCAGGTCTATGGCCAGGGCTGGATCGCGATCGTGCTGCCGCTGTTCCTGCTGGCCGCGGGACTGCCGCTGGCCTTCCTCGCCACGGGCCTGCGCCTCAATCCCATGCTGCGCGGGATCGCGAACATCCCCGCCGCGGCGGTGTGGGCGGGGTCGCTGCTCAAGATGCCGAACTTCGCCTTCCGCAGCGCGCGCGATTACGACGAAGAGGACCACGAGCCCGAATTCGACGACGACGCGCACGACGATGCCGAGGGCTACGCGCTGGACATGGCGCCCGAGCCGATCGCGGCGGCGCGCCTGGCCGAGCGGCAGCAGAGCCGCATCAAGCGCGAGGAAGCGCGCAAGGCCGCGGCGACCAACATCAAGCGCGCGCGCCAGCCCGCGCTCGACCTCGTCAGCGGCGAATATCAATTGCCGGCTTTAAGCCTTCTGGCGGAGCCGGTGGTGGTGCACGACACCGCGGCGCTGTCGGACGAGGCGCTGGAGGAAAACGCCCGCATGCTCGAAGCGGTGCTGACCGATTTCGGCGTCAAGGGCCGCATCATGGCGGTGCGCCCCGGGCCGGTCGTGACGCTCTACGAGTTCGAGCCGGCGGCGGGCGTGAAGTCGTCGCGCGTGATCAGCCTGTCCGACGACGTGGCGCGCTCGATGTCGGCGGTGGCGGCGCGCATCGCGGTGATACCCGGGCGCAACGTGATCGGCATCGAATTGCCCAACCAGACGCGCGAGACGGTCTATCTGCGCGAGATGCTGGCGAGCGGCGAATACGACAAGGCGCGCGCGCCCTTGACGCTGGCACTGGGCAAGACGATCGGCGGCGAGCCGGTGATGGCCGACCTTGCCAAGATGCCCCACCTTCTGGTCGCCGGCACGACGGGTTCGGGCAAGTCGGTCGGCCTCAACACCATGATCCTGTCGCTGCTCTACCGGCTGACGCCGCAGCACTGCCGGATGATCATGATCGATCCCAAGATGCTGGAGCTTTCCGTCTACGACGGAATCCCGCACCTGCTCTCGCCGGTCGTCACCGATCCCAAGAAGGCGGTGGTGGCGCTCAAATGGGCCGTGCGCGAGATGGAAGACCGCTATCGCAAGATGAGCAAGCTCGGCGTGCGCGGCGTCGAAGCGTTCAACGAGCGCGTCCGCAAGGCCAAAGACAAAGGCGAGACGCTCAAGCGCACCGTGCAGACCGGCTTCGACCGCGAGACCGGCAAGCCGACCTATGAGGACGAGGTGCTCGAGCTCGAGGCCATGCCCTATATCGTGGTCATCGTCGATGAGGTCGCCGATCTGATGATGATCAGCGGCAAGGAGATCGAGGGCGCGGTGCAGCGGCTGGCGCAGATGGCGCGCGCCGCCGGCATCCATCTGATCGCGGCGACGCAGCGCCCGTCGGTCGACGTCATCACCGGCACGATCAAGGCGAATTTCCCCACCCGCATCTCGTTCCAGGTCACCAGCAAGATCGACAGCCGCACCATCTTAGGGGAACAGGGCGCCGAGCAGCTGCTGGGCGCGGGCGACATGCTCTACATGATGGCCGGCGGGCGCATCAAGCGCATCCATGGGCCGTTCGTCACCGATCGCGAGGTCGAAGACGTCGTGCGCTTCCTCAAGAGCCAGGGCACGCCGGAATATCTCGATGCCGTGACGGAAGAACCCGACGACGACGGCGACGATCCCTATGCGCTGATGGGCGCGGGCGGCGGCAACGCGGAAAGCGGCGACGATCTCTACGACAAGGCGCTGGCGATCGTGGCGCGCGAGCGCAAGGCGACGACGTCCTATCTGCAGCGCCGCCTCCAGATCGGCTACAACAAGGCCGCCAGCCTGATCGAGCGCATGGAGCATGACGGCGTGGTCAGCCGCCCCAATCACAAGGGGCTTCGCGAGGTCCTGTTGCCCGATCATGGCGAGACCTAAGGCGTCGCATCCTTCGGGCTGAGCAGCAGATTGAGCAGCAGGCCGCCGACGCCGCAGGCTGCGATCACCGCCGCCATCGGAAGCGCGCTGGGCTGCGCCAGGGCGCCGAGCAGCAGCGACGAGACCGTCGCCAGGCCGAACTGGAACGTGCCGAGCAACGCCGAGGCCATGCCCGCGTTGAGACCGAAGGGGCGCATGGCGAGGCCCGCGCCGGTCGGCACGATGGCGCCGTTCAATCCGACATAGAGCATCAGGCCGAACGCGATGCCCCACAGCCCGCCCAAACCGGTGAGCGCCAAGCTCAGCAACAGCAGGCCGGCGCAAGCCTGGCCGAATTGCGCGCCGACGAGGACGCGCTCGGCGCGCATGCGGCGCATGAGCCGGCCGGCGACCTGCGATCCGGTCATCAGCGCAACCGCATTGGCGCCGAAGAACCAGCCGAAATGCTGCGCCGGTACGGCGAAGATGTCGATGAACACATGCGGACTGGCGGTGATGTAGCAGAACAACCCGGCATGCGACGTGGCGATGGCGAGCACGAAGCCGATGAAGCGGCGGTCGATGCCGATGCGCCAGAAGTCGAGCAGGAGCGTCACCGGCGTCAAGGCGCGACGCGGACCGGTGTGACTCTCCGGCAGCCGCACCAGCACGACCAGGAACGCCGCGAGGCCGAAGATCCCCTGGATGAGGAACACCGAGCGCCAGCCGAACCACAGCAGGAGGTAGCCGCCGAGCAGCGGCGCCAGCAGCGGTCCTAAGCCCATGATCAGCATCATCACCGAGAAAATGCGCGGCGCTTCGTCCGGCGCAAACAGATCGCGGACACAGGCGCGCGCGATGACCGTGCCGGCGCAGGCGCTGACCGCCTGCACGAAGCGCAGCGCGATCAGGGGCGCGATGCCGGTCGTGGCCGAGCCGAGGAGACAGGCCAGCACATAGAGGCCCATGCCCCAGAGCAGCGGACCGCGGCGGCCGAAGCGGTCGGCCAGCGGGCCGAACAGCGCCTGACCCAGGGCGAAGCCCAGGAAGAACGCGGCCAGCGTGTGCTCCACCGCGCCGATGGCGACATGGAAGTCGCGCGCGATGGACGGCAGCGACGGCAGGTACATGTCGGTCGAGATCGCCGCGAAGGCGGTGAGCGCGCCGAGCAGGGCGATCAGCTCGATGCGGCGGGCACCCGTGGGCGCCGGACGGGCGGCGGTCATCCCCCTTCCTAACGCAGCGGCGGCAATGTGTCCTCTTCGACGGCGAACTGCGAGGCGACCCCCGCTTCTGTCGGGGCGGCGAAATCCGCTATGCTGCGGCACGTCGATTGGAGACCTACATGCGCAGAACGATTGCCTTCGCCGCGGTGCTGCTCGCCGCTTCCCCCGCCATCGCGGCCGACGCGAACAACGGCAAGACGGTGTTCGCCCGCTGCGCCATCTGCCATACCGCGACGAAGGGCGGACCCAACGGTTTGGGCCCCAACCTGTTCGGCGTGGTCGGGCGCAAGGCCGCGTCGCTGCCGGACTTCATGTATTCGGGCGCGCTCAAGAGTTCCGGCATCACCTGGACGCCCGACAAGCTGGCCGCCTGGGTCGGCGGCCCGCAGCGGCTGGTGCCCGGCACCAAGATGGCATTCGGCGGCATCACCAGCGCCGCGCAGCGGGACGACGTCGTCGCCTATTTGCAGACGCTGAAGTAGCCGCGCTTTCACGGTGAGTTGAAGATCGGAGGGTGCCTGCCGGCTGGTAGGCTCGCGGCGCGGACACGCGCGGCGGCGTATGACGATCCAACTGAACCGCAGACTGTTCCTGGCCGGGACCGGCACGGCCCTGGTCGTCGGCCTGAGCGCTTGCAAACCGCGTCACGCGGCGCGGACCGGCGCGGCCATGGACGACGCGTTGAACCTGTGGGTTGCGGTCGCACCGGACGGCATCGTCACGATCCGCATGAACGCGACCGATATCGGACAGGGCGCGCAAACCGGCATCGCGCAAATCGTCGCCGACGAGATGGACGCCGACTTTTCCAAGGTGCGCGTCGAGATGGCGCCCGTCACCGATGCCTATCTCATCAAGGGCGACGACAAGGGCTACTACACCGGCGGCTCCAGCTCGATCGCCGAGCAATACGAATTGTTCGCCCGGGCCGGCGCGGCCGCGCGTGCGATGCTGGTGGCCGCGGCGCAGGCCGAATGGCAGGACACCGACGCGCCCTGCAGCGTCAGCAATGGCGTCGTGACGAATCTGGCGACGCGGGAAGCCCTCTCGTTCGGCGCATTGACCGCGCGCGCCGCGTCCATGCCGCTGCCCGCTCATCCGCGTCTCAAGGCGCCCGGCGAGCGACGGCTTGTCGGGCGCGACGTTCCGCGACTCGACATTCCCAACAAGGTGCGCGGCCGCACGATCTACGGCATCGATGTGAAGATCGACGGCATGCTGGTCGGCACGATCGCCCAGTGCCCGTGGTTCGGCGGCAGTCTTAAATCCGTGGACGCGGCACCCGCGCTGGCGATTCGCGGCGTCGAGCGCGTGGTGCGGCTTTCGAACGCCGTCGCGGTGGTCGCGCGGAATTTCTGGACGGCCCGCAAGGGGCTCGAGGCGCTGTCGCCGCAATGGACGAAGCCGGCCGATGCGGTCGCCTCGGATGATGCGATGCGGCAGGCGCTGCAGGCCGAAATCGGCGCGCCCGACTCCTATGTCGGCACGCCGGATTCCCGGACGAAGAGCGCGACGATCGAACGCGTCGCACAGGCGTTGGCGACCTCCCGGCGCGTCTTTCGCGCGCAGTACGAGGTCCAGCTTCTGGCGCATGCGGCGATGGAGCCCATGAACGCCACGGCCCGCGTGACGCCCGACGGCTGCGAGCTATGGGCGCCCATGCAGAGCCAGGGCGACATGCGCAAGGACGTGGCCCAGACGCTGTCGCTGCCACCCGCCGCGGTCACGCTTCATTCGATGACCTGCGGCGGCGGCTTCGGGCGGAGATTGAAAACCGATTACGGCGTGCTCGCGGCCTTGGTCGCGCGCGAGGTCGGCCGGCCGGTCAAGCTGATCTGGACGCGCGAGGAGGATTTCAGCCACGACTTCTATCGCCCCGCGAGCGCCGCGCGCCTCACCGCAAGCCTGCGAGACGACTGGACCATCGCGGCGCTGGATTATCGGGGCGCCACGAGCAACGACACCGCGGTCGGCGGCTTCTTGCACAATTATGCCATCGCGGCGGCGGCGGTGCGGCAGAAGAGGACGGCGCTGCAATTTCCAATCGGGGCGTGGCGGTCGGTCGATCCGTCGATCACGATTTTCCTCCTTGAAAGCTTCATCGACGAGATCGCGCATACCGCGAAGATCGATCCGCTTCAGTATCGCCGGATGCTTTTGGCCAAGGAGACGCGCCATCTGCGCGTGCTGAACGCCGCGGCGCGGATGGCGGATTGGGGCAAGCCGCGCGCGGGACGGGCGCAGGGCCTGGCATTCTTCAGCAGCCATTCCTGGGGCACGGCGGTCGCGCAGGTCGTCGAGCTGTCGGTCGATTCGAAGAACAAGATCACGCTCCACCGCGTGTGCTGCGCCATCGATCCGGGGCTTGCGGTCAATCCCAACCAGGTCAGGGCGCAAGCGGAGGGCGGAATCATCTTGGGGCTTTCGGCGGCGCTGGGCGAACGGATCACCCTGAAGGACGGCCGCGTCGAACAGACCAATTTCGACACCTATGCCGTACCGAGACTGGCGAGCATTCCCGAAATAGCCGTCGCCGTTCTGCAAAGCGACGGCGTGCCGCCGGGCGGATGCGGCGAACCGCCGGTGCCGCCGATCATGCCGGCGCTGGCGAACGCGGTCTTTGCCGCGACGGGCAAACGCATCCGCCGCCTGCCGCTATCGACGTCCGGATTTGCGGTCTGAGACAGTCGTCCCGGACTTCCCGCCCAACATGCGGCGGAATGACGCGTCGCGGCCGGGATTGCTGCGGTGCAACCAAGAATTCCGAGGGATTCATTGCTCTTGTTTCGCCAGCGAAACCGGAATGACGCTTCGTTGACACGGGGACGGCGCCGGTCCTAGTTTTTGCGCCGCAAAAAGAGGGGCGGGACACAAAATACGCAGGCCGCCGATCTGCGGCAGCGCTACACCAACCGCCTCGTTCAGGGATCCGCTAAGCTCATGAAGGTACTGGTGCCCGTCAAGCGGGTGATCGACTACAACGTCAAGGTTCGCGTGAAAGCGGACCAGACCGGCGTGGACCTCGCCAACGTCAAGATGTCCATGAATCCCTTCGACGAAATCTGCGTCGAAGAAGCGGTGCGCCTGAAGGAAAAAGGCAAGGCGACGGAAGTCATCGCCGTCTCCATCGGCCCCCAACAAGCCAGCGAGACCATCCGCACCGCGCTCGCCATGGGCGCCGACCGCGGCATCCTGGTGAAGACCGACGCCGAGGTGGAGCCGCTCGCCGTCGCGAAGATTCTCAAGGCGATCTGCGAGGCCGAGAAGCCGTCGCTGGTGATCGCGGGCAAGCAGGCGATCGACGACGATTCCAACCAGACCGGCCAGATGCTGGCGGCGCTGCTGGGCTGGGCCCAGGGCACCTTCGCCCACAAGCTGGAGCTCGAAGAGGGCAGCGCCAAGATCGAGCGCGAGATCGACGGCGGCTTGCAGACCGTGGAGGTGAAGCTGCCGGCGGTGATGACCGTGGATCTGCGCCTCAACGAACCGCGCTATGCCTCGCTGCCCAACATCATGAAGGCCAAGAAGAAGCCGATCGACGAGAAGAGCCCGGCGGACTACGGCGTCGACATCGCGCCGAAGCTGAAAGTGCTGAAGGTCAGCGAACCGCCCAAGCGCCAGGCCGGCATCAAGGTGAAGACGGTCGCCGAACTGCTCGACAAGCTCAAGAACGAAGCGGGAGTGATCTAACATGGCCTCGCTCGTCATCGCCGAACACGACAACAAGACGCTGAAGGAAGCGACCGCCAAGACCGTCAGCGCCGCGGCGCAGGTTTCGACGCCGGTGCATGTGCTGGTCGCCGGATCGGACGCGGCGGGCGTCGCGCAAGCGGCCGCCAAGATCGCCGGCGTGGAAAAGGTGCTGCTCGCCGACGATCCGCTCTACGGCAAGATGGTCGCCGAGACGATGGAGACGCTGATCCTGTCGCTGGCCGACAAATACGACGCGATCCTCAGCCCCGCCACGACCAACGGCAAAAACACCATGCCGCGCGTCGCCGCCAAGCTGGACGTCGCGCAGATCAGCGAGATCATCAAGGTGATCAGCGCCGACACGTTCGAGCGCCCGATCTATGCCGGCAACGCCATCGCCACGGTGCAGGCGGGCGCGGGCAAGAAGGTCATCACCGTGCGCACCACGACCTTTAAACCGGCCGGTGACGGCGGTTCGGCCGCGGTCGAGAAGATCGGCGCCGCCGCCGATCCGGGCCTTTCCAAATTCGTCGGCGAGGAACTGTCGAAGTCCGAGCGCCCCGAACTCACCTCCGCCAAGATCGTCATCTCGGGCGGGCGGGGCATGCAATCGGGTGACAATTTCCACATGCTCGACAAGATCGCCGACAAGCTGCACGCCGCCGTCGGCGCCTCCAGAGCCGCGGTCGACGCGGGCTTCGTGCCCAACGATTATCAGGTCGGCCAGACCGGCAAGGTGGTGGCGCCGGAACTTTACATCGCCGTGGGCATTTCCGGAGCGATCCAGCATCTCGCCGGCATGAAGGATTCCAAGGTCATCGCCGCCATCAACAAAGACGAAGAGGCGCCGATCTTCCAGGTGGCCGACTACGGCCTGGTCGCCGACCTGTTCAAGGCAATTCCCGAAATGGACGAAGAGCTCACCAAACTCGGATACTGAGTTCTTAAAGGATCAGCGCATGACTATCGAACGCATCGGCGTTATCGGCGCGGGCCAGATGGGCAACGGCATCGCCCATGTCCTGGCCCTGGCGGGCTACGACGTGGTGCTGGACGACGTCAACAAGGACCAGCTCTCCAAGGCGATCGCGCGCATCGACAAGAACATGCACCGCCAGGCGGCGCGCGGCCTGATCAAGGACGAGCAGGTCGCCGACGCGATGCAGCGCATCCGCACCACCACCGCGCTCGACGACATGAAGGACCGCGATCTCGTCATCGAGGCGGCGACCGAGGACGAGGCGGTCAAGAAGAAGATCTTCCAGGACCTGACGCCGCGCCTGAACGACAAGGCGCTGATCGCCACCAACACCTCGTCGATCTCGGTGACGCGGCTGGCCACGGCCACCGACCGGCCGGAACGCTTCATCGGCATCCACTTCATGAATCCGGTGCCGCTGATGCAGCTGGTGGAGGTGATCCGCGGCATCGCGACCGACGACGCGACGTTCCAGGCGGCGCTGGAGATCGTGCGCCGCACCGGCAAGACGGCCGCCTATGCCGAGGATTTCCCGGCCTTCATCGTCAACCGCATCCTGCAGCCGATGATCAACGAGGCGGTCTATACGCTTTACGAGGGCGTCGGAAACGTCGAGGCGATCGACACCGCGATGCGGCTGGGCGCCAACCATCCGATGGGGCCGCTGCAACTCGCCGACTTCATCGGCCTCGACACCTGCCTCTCCATCATGCAGGTGCTGTACGAGGGCCTGGCGGATTCGAAGTACCGCCCCTGCCCGCTCTTGGTGAAGTATGTCGAGGCCGGCTGGCTCGGCCAGAAGACCGGCCGCGGCTTCTACGACTATCGCGGCGAGCACCCGGTCCCGACGCGGTAAGGCTCAGACCTTGCACTCCGCGCTCTTGCCGCCATGGGCGCGCAGGACGTCCTTCGCGTAATACGCCGCCATGCCCTGCGCCTGTTTGTCGGGTCCGGCGCCAGGCAACGCCGCCACCGCCGTGCTCCAATCGGCGGCGCATTCCTTGGCGTCGCGCGGTGAGGCGGCGCAGGCGATGAAATCGTCGAAGGCCCTGCGGTAGGTCGCGAACTGCGCCCGCGACATCGGCAGGCCGTGCCCGGGCACCAGGACGCGGAACGGCGTGCGCGCAATCCGGGCCAGCGCCCGGCTCCAGCCGGCGGGACAAGCGGTGTCGAGGAAGGGCGCGGGCAGCGTCACCAGATCGCCGGCCGCCGCGACGCGCGATTTGGGGTCGTACACCCAGACGTCGCCGGCGGTGGCCGCGTCGGGCGCGAGATTGACGTCCAGAGTCTTGCCCGCGATCCGGCGCGCGGCCGATGTGTCGATCACGACATCGGGCTTGAGCGCCGCGCCGTTCGCGATGGTGGCCATATCGTTGCGCAGATCCTCCATCGTTTCGGGCGGCAGCTTGCCGCTGTCGAGATAGGGTTTGGCGTCCGCCGCGCTTTTGGGCAGAAAGCCGGTCAGCGCGCCGTCGATCGCGCCGCTGGCATAGACCTTGAGGCCGGGATAGGCGGCGCGCAGATCGGGATTGCCGCTGACGTGATCCAGATGCCAATGGCTGTTCACGATGGCCGCGATGGGCTTGCCCTGCGCCTTGGCGAAATCGAGGATCGCGGCGCGGTGCCAAAGATGGCGGCCGGTGTCCATCACGATGAGGCCGCCCGGCGCATCGAACACGATCGTATTGCCGTCGGGCTGGCGGTTGGGCCGAATGCCGCCCGGGATCAGCCACACACCCGTCGCCACGCTCTGCGCCTGGGGATGGGGGACCTCGTCCGCCCAAGCCGGCAGAGCGATCAAAAGCGCAGCGGCCATCGCGACACGAAACGGCATCGTCCAATTCCCCAACCAAAGCGGCGCCAGGATCGGACCGTCGTTACGCCCTGTCGATGCACGATCCGGTGATGGCGATCACCCCGCGAACCGCTTGCCGTAAAGGCTGGGCGCGACGCCGAACTGGCGCTCGAAGGCGCGGCGGAAGCTGTCGGCGCTGGCATAGCCGACCGAGGCCGCGACGCTATCCACCGTCTGGTGCGGCGCACCCAGGCGCTTGCGCGCCTCGTCGAGGCGCAGCCTTTCGACATAGGCGGCCGGCGGCATGCCGAACACCGCGGTGAAGCGGCGGCTGAAGTGGCGCACGCCGAGCCGGGCACGGGCCGCGAGCGCCTGCACCGACAGATCGCCGCGCAGGTGGCCGGGAATCCAGGCGGCGAGATCGGCGAAGCGATCGGTGGCGCGGACCTGAAATTGCAGCGGCTCGGAGAACTGCATCTGCCCGCCCGAGCGCTTCAAATAGACGACGAGTTCGCGCGCCACGGCGAGCGCGACGCCGCTGCCCAGGTCCTCCTCGACGAGGGCGAGCGCCAAATCGATGCCGGCCGTCACGCCGGCCGAGGTGTAGATGTTGCCCTGGCGGATGAAGATGGCGTCGGGTTCGAGCACGATCAGCGGAAAGCGCCGCGCGACATCGGCGGCGAAGCGCCAATGCGTCGTGGCGCGCTTGCCGTCGAGCAGGCCGCTCTCGCCCAGCGCATAGATGCCGGTGCAGACCGAGGCGATGCGCCGGGTGCGCCGGCGCTGTTTGAGCCATGTCGCGATCGCCCGATTGGTCGCGGGATCGCGCACGCCGGCGCCGCCGGCAATCACGATGGTGTCGAGCGGCGGCGCCTTGGCCAGCGGCAGATCCGGCACGATCCTGAGCCCGGCTTCCGACACGACCGGCTTGCCCGTCGGACCGAGCACCACCGTTCGATAGGCATCGCGGCTGTGCGCGTTGGCGGTGTCGAACACCTCCAGCGGCCCGACAAGATCGAGCGCGGTGATGGCGTCGTAGCAGATCAGGCCGATGCGGCGGGTCATGGCGGTCCTCCACCCCGCAGTTTTGTGCGGGCCAGGGGCGCGGCCCAGAAAAATTCGCAGGTCAAGTCCGAAATTGTCGGACCTTTGTCCTAGCGGCCCTCGGGCGCGCGGACCAGCATGGCGCGCTCGACGGAGGATCGAACCATGCGCCTTGTCGCCATCGCCCTGCTTGCCCTCTTGGCCGCGCCGGCCGCCGCCATGGTGCCGGACGCCAAATTCCCGCTGCCGAAATCCGGCGTCGTGAAGGTTGCCTTCGTGGTCTCCAACGACGCGACGCTGATCGACATCGCCGGCCCGATGCAGGTGTTCGACCAGGTCCAGTCGCCGGGGCAGACCGGCTTTCAGACCTTCACCGTCTCGGCCTCGCGCGCGCCCATCCATGCCGGCACGATGACCGTGGTGCCGGACTATACCTTCGACACCGCACCCGACGCGGACATCGTGGTCGTTGGCGCGCAATCGGGCGTCTCCGCGCCCTATATGGACTATCTGCGCCGCATGACGGGGCGCGGCAAGCTGATGCTATCGATCTGCACCGGCGTCGCCAAATTCGCGGAGGCCGGCATCCTGGACGGACTGCAGGCGACCAGCCATCACGACTTCATCGACATTTTTCAGAAGAAATTCCCGAAGATCCATTTCCTGCGCGACAAGGCCTGGGTGCACAGCGCGCCCATGATCTACACGGCGGGCGGCGAGACCTCTGGTATCGAGCTCGCGCTGCATGTCGTCGAGCTCTATTACGACCACGATGTGGCGGTGAAGACCGCGCGCTACATGGAATATCGCGGACCGGCCTGGCAGCGCTGAGCGCCCTTCCGCCGGCGCCGCACGGGCGCTAGCGTCGGGGCATGAAGAGATATCGCATCGGGGTCATCGGGCTCGGCCAGCGCATCGCGCATGTGCTGCGCGCCATGGACGAGGTGGGCTGGTCGCTCGACATTGCCGGCTATACCGATCCCAGGCCCGTGGGCCTGCCGATCCTGGCCGAGCGCGACATCCCGCCGGGAGAATCCTATCGCGATGTCGCGGCGCTTTTGAAGGACGGGCCATTCGATCTCGTCATGATCGGTTCGCCCAATCATCTGCATTACGAGCATCTGCTGGCGGCGTTCGCGGCCGGCTCTCCGATCTTCGCCGAAAAGCCGATCGTGCGGACGGAAGGGGAGACCTTCGCGCTGGCGCGGCATCTGGCGGACGGGACAACACCGCCGCTCTATATCGGCCTCGTGATGCGATCCATGCCGATCGTGCGCGAAACCATCGCGCGGGTGGATCGCGGCGAACTCGGCGAGCTGGTTTCGATGGACGCGACGGAGCATCTGCCGCCGGAGCATGGCGGCTATCTGGCGCGCAACTGGCGGCGCAAACGCGAATGGGGCGGTTCCTATTTCCTCGACAAGGTGTGCCACGACTTCGACATCTTCGGACGGCTGGCGCGGTCGCGCGCGTCGCGGGTCGTGAGTTTCGGCGGGCGGCGCATCTTTCACGCCGGCCGCACCGAGGCGCCGCGCACCTATTCCGACGGCGCGCCGGCCTATGCGATGCGCGACGCGGGCTGGGCCGGCGCCAACGACGCCTTCCACTCCGACATGGACGTCGCCGATCACCAGACCGCGCTGGTCGAATATGACAGCGGCTTCCAGCTTTCGTTTCACTCCAACAGCCATGTCGCCTTAAGCGAACGGCGCTGGTACATCGCCGGCACCGACGGCACGCTGCTGGCCGATCTGGTGCGCAACAAGCTGATGATCCGCCGCGCGATGAGCAAGCAGAAGCCGGAGCGCATCGACTTCGCGACGCGCACCGCCGACAACCATAACGGCGCCGACCAGGCGATGGCGCGCGATCTTCTGGCGACGTTTCAGGGCGGCGCGGCGTTTCCCGTGACGCCTTACGAGTCGATGGAGGCGGGCCTCACCGTCATGGCGATCGATCGCGCCCAAGCCGAGAGCCGCGTCGTCGACTGCGCGGCCATGTGGTCCGACTACGACGCGGCGCGCGCGCCGGACAGCGCCCGGAAATAGCCGATCGCGTCCGGCGAATCCCAGGCCGCCGGACCGACGGCGCGGCCGATCTCACGGCCTTGGCGGTCGATCAACACGGTCAGGGGCAGACCATAGGCGCCGAAGGCGCGCAGCAGCGCGAGATTGGAATCGACATAGGTGCCCAGCGCCCTGGCGTCATGCGCATCGAGGAAGCTTCGCGCCTCCGCGGCGCTGCCGCGCCCGACATCGACCGCGACGACATCGAAATTTCCGCCGGGCACGGCCGCCTTCAGCCTGGCGAGGGCCGGCAGCTCGCGCACGCACGGCGCGCACCACGTCGCCCAGAGATTGAGCAGGACGTATTTTCCCTTCAAGGACGCCAACGGGATGAGCCGGCCGGTGCCGTCGGCGATCGCCACCTGCGGCACCGCCGCCGGCGCCTTTTCCGCGGCGAAGGGGGCCAGGGCCGCGGGGGGCACGGCGCTTACGTTTGCAGGCCATTTCCAATATAGAACCACAGCCAGGGCGAGCGCGGCGACGGCGGCGATCGCGATCAGATTTACACGGGAAAGCGTCACGGGCGTCTCATGGTTGCGAACAAAATGTGGGGCGGACGCTTTGCCGGCGGGCCCGCCTCCATCATGGAGGTCATAACGCCCTCCATCGATTTCGACAAACGGATGGCCGCCCAGGACATCGCCGGATCGAAAGCGCATGCCCGGATGTTGGCGTTGCAACAGATCATCGGCCATGCCGATTGCGAAGCCATCCTGGGGGGCCTCGAGACCATCGAGAAGGAAATCGCGGATGGCACGTTCGCCTTCAGCCGCCAGCTCGAGGACATCCATCTCAATATCGAGTCGCGTCTGAAGGAGCTGATCGGCGATGCGGCGGGGCGGCTGCACACCGCGCGCTCGCGCAACGACCAGGTGGTGACCGATTTTCGGCTGTGGGTGCGCGAGGCCTGCGCCCGCGTGGACGAGGCGCTGGCCGGCCTGCAGCGCGCGCTGCTGGCGCAGGCGGAAACGAATTGCGCGACCATCATGCCCGGCTATACGCATATGCAGCCGGCGCAGCCGGTGACGTTCGGGCATCACTGCCTCGCCTATGTCGAGATGTTCGGACGCGACCGCACGCGCTTCGCCGATTGTTCGAAGCGGCTGAACGAGAGCCCACTGGGCGCCGCCGCCCTGGCCGGCACGCCGTTCCCCATCGACCGCGATGTGACGGCCAAGGCGCTGGGCTTTTTGCGGCCGATGCGCAATTCGCTCGATGCGGTGTCGGCGCGCGATTTCGCGCTGGAATATCTCTCCTGCGCCACCATCGCGGCGACGCATCTGTCGCGGCTGGCGGGCGAGATCGTGCAGTGGTCGACGCCGGCCTTCGGCTTCGTGCGCCTGTCGGATGCGTTCACCACCGGCTCCTCCATCATGCCGCAGAAGCGCAACCCCGACGCGGCCGAACTGATCCGCGGCAAGACGGGGCGCGTGCTGGGCGATTTCGTGGCGCTGGCGACGGTGGTGAAGGGCCTGGCGCTCGCTTACGGCAGCGATCTGCAGGAGGACAAGGAGCGCGTGTTCGACGCCGCCGACACGATCGAGATCTGCCTGGCGGCGATGGCGGCGATGATCGCGGATCTGACGGTCAAGCCGGAGGCCATGCGCGCGGCGGCGGAAGCGGGCTATCCGACCGCGACCGACCTCGCCGACTGGATCGTGCGCACCCTGAAGACGCCGTTTCGCGAGGCGCATCACATCGCCGGCAGCATCGTGCGCCGCGCCGAGGAGCTGAACCTGCCGCTCGAGAAACTGCCGCTCGCCGAAATGCAGGCGGTCGAACCCGCCATCACCGACGCGGTGTTCGCCGTGCTGCCGCTGGAGGCGTCGGTCAAGGCGCGGATGAGCTTTGGCGGGACCGCGCCGGACCGGGTGCGCGAGCAGTTGCATTTCTGGCGGGAGAAGCTGAAGTGACAATTACCGCCTGCACGGAGTCGAGCGCTCTAGATTTTCCCACAATCGTCATGGCCGGCTTTATGCCGGCCACCCATACTCACAATTGCATCAAGGGTGATCTTGGGTGGCCGGGACAAGCCCTGCCATGACGATTGGGTTAGGGTAAAGTCATGACAAAGAAGATCGCTCTGCTGTTGGCCCTCGCACTCGCCCTCGGCGTCGCCGGTTGCGGGGTGAAGAGCGACCTCGTCCTTCCCGACGGCAAGCCGACGCCCAAGGGCCAGAAGGACCCGTCCAAGCCGCCGAACCCGCAGCAGCAAGGCCTATGAACCATTTCGACTATCGCGGCGGCGTTCTGCATGCGGAAGACGTCGATCTGAACGCGCTGGCCGATGTCATCGGCACGCCGTTCTATTGCTATTCCTCCGCCACGCTGGAGCGGCACTACAAGGTGTTCGCCGCGTCGTTTCCGAAGGACGCGCTGGTCGCGTTCTCGGTCAAGGCGCTGGGCAATGTCGCGGTGCTGAAGACGCTGGCGCGGCTCGGCGCCGGCGCCGACGTCGTCTCGGGCGGCGAACTCAAGAAGGCGTTGCGCGCCGGCATTCCCGGCAACCGCATCGTGTTCTCCGGCGTCGGCAAGACAAGAATCGAGATGGCGCTGGGCCTCGATGCCGGCATCTACCAGTTCAACGTCGAGAGCGAACCCGAACTTCTGGCGCTGGACGAAGTGGCGCGCAGCATGGGCAGGCGCGCGCCGGTGACGCTGCGCGTCAACCCCGACGTCGACGCCAAGACCCATGCCAAGATCACCACCGGCACGGCGGAGACCAAGTTCGGCATTCCGTGGTCGCGCGCGCGCGCCGCCTATGGCCTGGCCGCGACGCTCAAAGGCATCGAGATCGTCGGCATCGACGTGCATATCGGCAGCCAGATCGTCGCGCTGGAGCCGTTCGAGCAGGCGTTCAAGAAAGTCGTCGCCCTGGCACTGGAGCTGCGCGCCGACGGGCATGCCATCTCCCGGCTCGATCTGGGCGGCGGGCTGGGCGTGCCCTACATCACCGACAACGCGCCGCCGCCCGATCCGTCGGCCTATGGCGCGCTGGCGACGCGGCTGACCAAAGACCTAGGCTGCCGCCTGATCCTGGAGCCGGGGCGGCTGATCGCGGCCAATGCCGGCATCCTGGTGACGCGGGTGCTGTACATCAAGAAGGGCGAGGCCAAGACCTTCGCCATCGTCGATGCGGGAATGAACGATCTGATCCGTCCGGCGCTGTACGATTCCCATCACGAGATCGTGCGCGTCAACGAACCGGCGATCGATACGCCGCGCGGGCGCTATGACGTGGTGGGGCCGGTGTGCGAAACCTCCGACATCTTCGCCGCCGAGCGCGAATTGCCGGAACTCGAAGCGGGCGATCTTGTCGCCATCTTGAGCGCCGGCGCCTATGGCGCGGTGATGTCTTCGGCTTACAATGCGCGGCCGCCCGCGCCCGAAGTGCTGGTCAAAGACGCGCAGTGGAGCGTGGTGCGGCCCCGGCAGGACGATGACGCGCTATTTGGAACCGAGCGAATTCCGGACTGGCTCGAAGGCTGACGCCACCGCGCGGCTGGTTGCGCTGTCGCGCGCGGCGATCGGATGGGAACGGGTGTGGCCGGCGCTGTGGCCGGCAAGTGGGCTCGCGGGCGTGTTCGGCGCCGCGGCGCTGTTCGATCTGTTCGCGCCGCTGCCTTGGACGGTACATGCCCTGATCCTGAGTGGCGCGATCACCGCGCTCGGCCTGATGCTCTATTTCGGGCTGCGCGAGGTGCGGCTGCCGGGCTGGCTGGACGGGGCGCGCCGGCTGGAGCGGACCAGCAACCTCAAGCATCGCCCGATCTCGGAAGCCGGCGACACGCTGGCGGTCGGCGCCGGCGATGCGCTGGCCGAGGCCTTGTGGGCGCTGCATCTGCGCCAGCTTCTGGCGAGCATCGGAAAGCTGCACGTCGCCTGGCCGGCATCGGGGATGCCGCAGCGCGACCCGCGCGCATTGCGCTACTTCGTGCTGCTGCTGGTGGTGGCGGGGCTGGCGTTCGCCGGACGCGACACCGGGCGGCGGCTGTGGGCCGCGTTCAACGACGAGAGCGCGGCGCAGGAGGCGACACTGGACGCCTGGATCGATCCGCCGGCCTATACCGGCGTGGCGCCGATCTATCTGTCGCGGCACGACACGCTGGCGGTGCCGGCCGGCTCGATCCTCAATCTGCGCGTCCACGGCGCCGGCCATGCCCCGGGACTGTCGGCCGATGGCGGCGGGACGACCGGTTTCGCGGGCAGCGACGGCGAATACGCCGCGAGCGCCCGCATCGCGGACAGCGGCGAGGTGCGGGTACGCAGCTCCGGCCGCGCCATCGGCACCTGGAACATCACGGCCATCGCGGACAGGCCGCCGTCGATTGCCTTCGCCGCGCCGCCGGGCCAGACCGAGCACCAGATCCTCAAGCTCGCCTTCAAGGCGTCGGACGATTACGGCGTCGCGACGGTGCGCGCCGTGATCGTGCCGCATCGCCGCCACGGCGCGGCGCTTACGGTCGATCTGGCGCTGGCGGGCACGGCCAAGCGGCTGGACCAGACCGCCTATGAGGACCTCACGGCGCATCCCTATGCCGGACTCGAGGTCGACATCGTGCTGCAGGCGATCGACGGCGCCGGACAAGTCGCGTCGACCAAGCCCATGACCATGCGGCTGCCGGCGCGCGTCTTCACCAATCCCCTGGCGCGCGCGCTGATCGAACAGCGTCAGATGCTGGCGACGGCCATGACGGACGCCGAGCGCGCCCGCGTCGCCGCGATGCTCGACGCGCTGACCATCGCGCCGCAGATTTTCTATGCCAACCAGTCGGGCATCTATGCCGGCATCCGTGCCGCGCGCTGGGCACTGGTCCATGCGACGCATGCGGACGATGTCGAGCATGTCGAGAACCTGCTCTGGCAGATCGCGACGGGACTGGAACGCGGCGGCCTGCTGTCGGCGGCGGAGGATCTGCGCCGCATCCAGGCGCTGCTCGCCCAGGCGCTGGCGCAAGGCGCGCCGCAGGACGTGATCGACGCACTGCTGCAGCGTTATCAGGAGGCGATGCAGCGCTACATGCAGGCGATGGCGGCGAACCCACAAGCCGACGGCGCGCCGCCGCCGCCAGGCACCAAGGTGCTGGGCCAGCAGGACCTGGAAACGCTGCTCAAGACGATCCAGCAATTGGCGCAAAGCGGGGCGCGCGATCAGGCGGCGCAGATGCTCGCGCTCTTGCAGAACCTGCTCGAGAATTTGCGGCTCAGCGCTGGCGGGGGCGGCGGCGACGCGGCGAACAGTCCGCAGAACAAGGCGCTGAGCGACTCGATCCACGGGCTGGGCGATCTGATGGGCAAGCAGCGTTCGCTGCTCGACAAGACCTTCAAGGGCCGGCAGGGCGAGGCGGTCGACCCCAAGGCGCTGCAGAAGGAACAGGGCGACATCCAAAAACAGCTCGGCGATATCGAGAAGGGGCTGGGAGCGCAGAAGATCCCGCCGCCCGGCGATCTTGGCCGCGCAGGATCCTCGATGGACCAGTCGGGCCGCGAACTCGGCGGCAAGGATTACGACGGATCGAGCGTCGATCAGAAGAACGCGCTCGATGCGCTGCGCGGCGCCGCCAACGACCTGGCCAACAAGCTGATGAAGCAGTTGGGCCAGGACCAGCAGAACGGTCAGGAAGATCCGCTCGGCCGGGGCGGCAACGGCACGTCGATCGGCAACGACGTCAAGGTGCCGAGCCAATCGGAACTGCAGCGCGCACGCGGCATCCTGCTGGAACTGCGCCGCCGCGCCGGCGAACGTGGAAGGCCGCAGCAGGAGCTGGACTACATCGATCGGCTGCTGAAGGCGTTTTGAGACGCTTGATCCTCCCCCGCGAAGCGGGGGAGGTGGCATGCCACAGCGAAGCGAAGGCATGACGGAGGGGGCGGCCGCCTCGCACCATCATCGCGAACTACGAAGGGTTGGCCCAGTCTCGCCCCCTCCACCGCTCCGCGGTCCCCCTCCCCCGCGTTGCGGGGGAGGAAAAGAGAGGCGTCACTCTCCTGCCCTTGCAAAGCGCACTTCGAGGTCGTGGGTGGCGACCGGCGGGCTGGAGAGCCGGGTGCGGAATTTCGACGTCTGGCCCGGCCCGAGCGTGGCGACGCCCGGCACGAAGGTCCAGTGATAGAGCTCGTGGTGATCGAGATCGAACAGCGTGACGCGCACAAGCGGCACGGTCAGTTCGTGATTGCTGCGGTTGAGGATGCGGCCGGTGACCGCCAACACCTGCTGGCCGTCCTCGGTCTGCAGCTCCTGCTTCACATCGGCGAAATCGATGCCGCGCGGATTCACCGGCAGGCCCGCCGCGGCGTAGAAAGACGACGTCTGCGGCAGCCAGGTCGCGATGGCATCGCGGAAGCTCACCGCCGCGGCGCCGATCACCAGGACCAGGACCACGAGCACGACCCAGCCGGCGACGACGGCCGCCCGGCCGAGCCAGGCGCCGCCGCTGCGCGCCCGCCGAACATCGTCCGCCGTCAACGCGGGCTGGACCGTAGGCTGCGGCGCGAAAGCCGCCACCCGGGCCTGCACGGGAGCGATGTCCGGTTCCGGTGGGGGCGGCGGAGGCGGCTGGACCGCGGGGCGCTCCTGGACCTCGATCTCGGCCTCGGGGTCGGGTTCGGGCGCCGGCCCGATCTGGTGCCAGACGTTGCCGCACTTGGCGCAGCGCACGCTGCGGCCGGCCGCCGGAAACTTCGACGCATCCGCCTGGTAGCGCGTTTCGCATTGTGGGCAAGTCAGAATCATACGAAGGAGTGTCCCCGGTTAGGGCAAAAATACCTTTAAGGCGCAACGGCTCGCAAGGCGGCCGGCCGCTCGATATGGTCCAAGTCCATGGTTCGCTTTGAAAATGTCGGCATGCGGTACGGGGCGGGTCCGGAAGTCCTGCGCGACGTGACCTTTCTGCTCGAACCCGGCTCGTTCACCTTCCTGACCGGTCTGTCGGGCGCGGGCAAGACCACCCTGCTCAAGCTCATCTACCTGGCCGAGCCGCCGTCGCGCGGATTGATAACACTGTTCGGCAACGATATGGCGACGGCGCGGCGCCGGGATTTCCCGGCCATGCGCCGGCGCATCGGCGTGGTGTTCCAGGATTTTCGCCTTCTGCCGCATCTGTCGGCCTTCGATAACGTCGCCTTGCCCTTGAAGCTCGCCGGACGCCATGAAGGCGAATACGAGCACGATGTCGAGGAATTGCTCTCCTGGGTGGGCCTTGGCGACCGCATGCAGGCGCGTCCCGCGACGCTGTCGGGCGGCGAGCAGCAGCGCATCGCCATCGCGCGCGCCGTGGTGGCGCGGCCCGATCTTCTGATCGCCGACGAGCCGACCGGCAACGTCGATCCGGAGATCGGCGCGCGGCTGATCCGGCTGTTCGGCGAGCTCAACCGGCTGGGCACGACGGTGCTGATCGCCACCCATGACCGGGCGCTGATCGAAAGCACCAAGGCGCGCGAGATGCGCCTGGTCGATGGGCGGCTGGTGGAACTCAGATCGGCGGTGCGGGCGTGAACGGCTCCAAACGCCTTCTGCCGCGCGAGAAGGGCGCGGCGCCGCTCGACGTCGTGATCGGCGTGATGGCGTTCCTTGCGGCGTTGGCCTTGGGCGCCTCGCTGTTGGCCGAGCGCGCCTCGATGGGCTGGCGGGCGGGCCTGTCCGACCGGCTTACGGTGCAGATCCTGGTCCCGACGCATGGCGACGTCACCGCCGCGCTGACACAGCAGACCGACGCGGCGGTCCATGTGTTGCGCGCGACACCGGGCATCGCACATGCCGCGCCGCTCACCGAGGCGGAAATGCAGAGCCTGGTCGAGCCGTGGCTCGGCAAGGGCGCGCTGGTGGCAGAACTTCCGCTGCCCAGACTGATCGATGCCGCGATCACGCCGGGTGCGCGCGTCGACCTTGTGGCTTTGACGGCGCGCCTGAAAAACGCCGCGCCGGACGCGCAGCTCGACGATCACGGCCATTGGATCGCGCGGCTGAAGAGCCTGGCCGACACCATCGTGTGGAGCGCTTACGGCATCCTCATCCTGATCGCCGCCGCCACCGCCTCCATCGTCGCCTTCGCGACGCGCGCGGGTCTTGAGGCGCAGCACGACATGGTGGCGCTGCTGCATCAGATGGGCGCGCATGGCGGCTTCATCGCGCGCGCTTTCGAACGGCACTACGCGCTGGCGGCTTTGGGCGCGAGCGCGGCCGGCGCGCTGGTCGCGGCCCTTCTGTTCCTGATGGCGGGCGGGTTGGAATTCGCGGGGCTGGAGGCGGTGCCGTTCCTTCCCCCCATCGCGCTGACGGTGCGCGAAGCGGCCTGGCTGGCGACGGTGCCGCTTGCCGCGACGCTGATCGCCTGGGCGACTGCGCGATTGTCCGTTCTGGCGGCGGTGCGGGAAATCTATTGACGACGACGCCCGCATTTTTGCCCGGTTTGGCGCCTAACGATCTCCTGAACGGCGACGCAGGGTTGTAACGATGAAGCTTTTGCAAATCCTCGGCGTGGTGATCGCGATCTATGTGGCGGGCTTTCTGCTGTTCGTCGCGACGCTGCCGGCGCGGCCGGAACGGCCCTTGCGCGCCGACGGGATCGTCGCCCTGACCGGCGGCGGCGCCCGGCTGGACGCCGCCGTGGCGCTGCTCGAAGGCGGCACGGGCAAGCGTCTTTTGATCTCGGGCGCCAACAGGGCGACGAGCAAAGTCGAGCTCAAGCAGGTGGTCGGCGGCCGACAGCGCTTCGATTGCTGCGCCGATATCGGCTATGCGGCGGAAGACACGTATGGCAATGCCGAGGAGGCCGCTTCCTGGACGGCGCGGCACGGCTACACCAGCCTGATCGTCGTCACCGCGAGCTATCACATGCCGCGCAGCCTGAGGCTGTTCCACGCGGCCATGCCGCATGTGCGGCTGATCGGCTATCCGGTCGAGCCGGCCGGCGTAGACATGACCAAGTGGTGGCATCCGGGCATGCTGCACTTGCTGCACAACGAGTACCTGAAGTATGTCGCCAGCTATGTGATGACCGCGGTTGACCGCAAGACGGTCGGCGGCAAGGCTTGAATTCCATCCCCCGGCGATTCTTCTTAGACTGATGACCATCCTTCGTTCGACGATCTTCATCGTCTGGTTCTCTCTCGTGACCGCGGTCATGGCCGTGGGATTCCTGCCGGCGCTGGCGCTGCCGCGACGCGTCACCGCGTGGATGGCCCGCCGCTGGGTTGCGCTCATTTTCTGGGGACTGCGCGTGTTCGCGGGTCTGCGCTTCGAAGTGCGCGGGGCCTTGCCGCCCAACGGCGTCCTCGTCGCGCTCAAACATATGAGCATGTGGGAAACGATGGCGATCTACCTGCTGCTCGACGACCCGGCGATCGTGCTCAAGAAGAGCCTGCAATATGTGCCGTTCTACGGCTGGTACATCGCCAAGGCGCGGATGATCCCGATTGACCGGGAGGGCAAGGCCAATGCCCTGCGCAGGATGGCGGCGGCGGCGAAAGCCGAACTCGAACACGGCCGCAGCATCGCGATCTTTCCCGAGGGCACCCGCGTCAGGCCGGGCGCGCCGCCGGCCTACAAGCCCGGCGTGGCCGCGCTCTATGGCCAGCTCGGCGTCGCCTGTGTGCCGGTGGCGCTGAATTCGGGGCTGTTCTGGACCGGGCCGGTCGGCTTCCTGAAGAAGAAGGGTACCATCGTGATCGCCTTCCTGGAGCCCATCCCGCCGGGGTTCAAGCGCCATGCCTTCATGACCCGGCTGGAAGGCGCCATCGAGGAGACGACCGGCCGGCTGATCGCCGAAGGACGGGCTCTTCTGGCCCGCTGAGCGTTTACCTTTTCTGAACAAATAGGGAACGTTTCTTGACTTTAAGGCCTTGAGGCGTTAGCTGTCTATCCCGCTTGGCGCGGGCGAAACCGACGAGCCCATGAGCGATATCTCCCGCCAGATCTGGGACATGAAGTACCGGCTGAAGACGCCGGACGGCACGCCCGTGGACCGCGATATTGCCGATAGCTGGGCGCGGGTCGCGCTGGCGACCGCGGCGGCCGAGCCGGCGGACCGGCGCGCCGAACAGGCGCATGCTTTCGCCCAGGCGCTGGCCGGCTACCGCTTCCTGCCCGCCGGCCGCATCCTGGCCGGCGCCGGCACCGACCGCAGCGTGACGCTGTTCAACTGCTTTGTGATGGGCACCATCGAAGATTCGATGGACGGCATCTTCTCCGCCTTGCGCGAAGCGGCGCTGACGCTGCAGCAGGGCGGCGGCATCGGGTACGACTTCTCGACCTTGCGGCCCAAGGGCGCGCTGGTGAAGGGCGTGGGCGCCGACGCGTCCGGCCCCGTGTCGTTCATGGAAGTGTGGGACGCGATGTGCCGCACCATCATGAGCGCCGGCAGCCGCCGCGGCGCGATGATGGCGACGCTGGCGATCGATCATCCGGACATCGAGACCTTCATCGACGCCAAGCGCGAGGCGGGACGGCTGTCGAACTTCAACCTGTCGGTGCTGGTCGGCGACGCGTTCATGGACGCGGTGAAAGCAGACGCACCGTGGGAACTCAAATTCGGCGGCGATGTCTATCGCACGGTCAGGGCGCGCGACTTGTGGGACCGCATCATGCGCGCGACCTACGAGACCGCCGAGCCCGGCGTGATCTTCATCGACCGCATCAACGCGGAAAACAACCTCGCCTATTGCGAGACGATCGCCGCGACGAACCCTTGCATCACCGCCGACAGCTGGATTGCGACCGCCGAAGGGCCGAGGCAAGTCCAAGAACTTATCGGCCGTTCGTTCGAGGCGCTGGCGGAGGGTCGCGCCTGGCCGAGCGATCCGCGCGGGTTCTTCTCCAACGGGATCAAGCCGGTCGTCGCGTTGGCGACCGCCGAAGGCTACACGCTGAAATTGACCGCCGATCATCGCATCCGGAAGGTCACGCGGCGCACGCGCTGGTCCAGCGAGTGGATTTGGGTGGACGCTGGCGCATTGAAGCCGGGCGACGAGATTCTGCTCCACGATCATCGCAAGGCATCGAAATGGGGCATGCCAGAAGCCGCCGTGCAAGATCGTGCAGAAGGGTATCTCATTGGCCTTCTGCTGGACCACGGCGCCTTTAGCGCGCGTGGAGCATTTTTGCCGGTTTGGCAGAAAGCACTCGCCGCCAATGGTGACGCCGCGTATAGCGGCATCATGGTTGAGGCATTCGGCTTCGCGACCATTCTCTCACGCCAATCCGGCGTATCGCCTCGCATCGAATCTCGCGGCCCAGGTGGTGCGTGGCTGATTTTCGACGCGATGTACCACCTCGCTGTTTCCCACGGACTTACCGAGGATAAGCGAGACATATCGCAGGCCATGGAGCGCCGCTCAAGCGCATTTCATGCCGGATTTCTCCGTGCCGTGTTTGACGCAAATGGTGTGATTTCGGGTAGCGGCGATGGCGCCGTTCTCAGCTTTCGCCATGCCAATCTGTCGCGATTACAAGCGATCCAGCGCATGTTGTTGCGGCTTGGTGTTGCGAGCGCGATCCGTGCCGATGCCGATGGATTCGAGATAGCGATCGGTGGCGACAATCTTTTCCGTTACGCGGAATACGTAGGTTTTGCCGACAGTGGCAAAACACAACGTCTGTCGCTTGCACTTGGCGGACGCCGCGCCCTCAATCGCGAACGCTTCTGCGCGACAGTTGAATCGATCAGAGACGCGGGCGAAGCCGAAGTTTTCGACGCGGCCATCCCCGGCTTGAATGCGTTCGACGCCAATGGGCTGTGGGCGCACAATTGCGGCGAACAGCCACTTCCGCCATACGGCGCGTGTCTGCTGGGTTCGATCAATCTCGCCAAGCTGGTGAAGCAGCCGTTCGAGGAGGGTGCGCATCTCGATATCGACGAACTGGCGCGGCTGACGCGGACGGCCATCCGGCTGCTCGACAACGCGATCGACGTGTCGCGTTTTCCCTTGCCCGAGCAGCAGGCGGAGGCCAAGGCCAAGCGGCGCATCGGGCTGGGCGTCACGGGGCTGGCCGACGCGCTGATCTTCTGCCGCGCGCGCTATGGCTCGGCGCAAAGCATCGCGCTGATCGACGCGTGGCTTTCGGCGCTGAGCGACGCGGCCTATCTCGCCTCCGCCGAACTCGCGGCCGAGAAGGGCGCGTTTCCGCTGTTCGATGCGCACGAATTCCTCAGCCGGCCGTTCACCCTGCGCCTGCCGCAGGAGGTGCGCAGCGCCATCGCCCGGAACGGCATCCGCAACGGGCTTCTCACCTCCATCGCGCCGACCGGCACGATCTCGTTGCTGGCCGGCAATGTGTCGAGCGGCATCGAGCCGGTGTTCGCCTACAGCTATACGCGCAAGGTTCTGCAGCCCGACGGCACGCACACGACTGAGACGGTTGAGGATTACGCCTATCGCGCCTTCCGCGCCCGTTTCGGCGACGAGGCGGCGCTGCCCGATTATTTCGTCAACGCCCAGACGCTGACGCCGCAGGATCACCTCGCCGTCCAGGCGGCGGCGCAGCGCCATATCGACAGTTCGATCTCCAAGACGATCAACGTTCCGGTCGGCATCTCCTTCGAGGCGTTCAAGGACGTCTATGCCCGCGCCTATGAGCTCGGCTGCAAGGGTTGCACGACCTACCGGCCGAACGACGTGACCGGCGCCGTGCTCGAAGCGCCAGCCGAACCGCGCGACGAGACGCCGCCGCAGGTCGTCGCCCTCGCGCCCGCACCGCGCCCGCGCGAGAGTTCGGGCGGCGTCGTCTATATGACGCGGCCACTCGACCGGCCCGAAGTGCTGATCGGCCAGACCTACAAGATCAAATGGTTGGACAGCGACCACGCCTTCTACATCACGGTCAACGACATCGAGAAGGACGGGCGGCGCCGGCCCTTCGAGGTGTTCATCAACTCCAAGAACATGGAGGCCTATGCCTGGGCGCTGGCGCTGACGCGGATGATCTCGGCGGTGTTCCGGCGCGGCGGCGACGTGTCCTTCGTGGTGGAGGAGCTGAAAGCGATCTTCGATCCGCGCGGCGGGCAATGGAGCGGCGAGCGCTATGTGCCCTCGCTGATGGCGGCGATAGGCGAGGTCCTGGAGAAGCACATGATCGACATCGGCTTCATCGCGCCGCGGGGCGAGGCCCTGATGCCGAGCGAGCGGCGCGCCGTGGCCGTGGCGGCGGAGGGCGCGCCGGCGCGGTTTTGCCCGCGCTGCGGCTCGCCCAGCCTGGTCAGGCTGGAGGGCTGCGAATCCTGCGTCTCCTGCGGCTATTCGCGCTGCGGGTGACATGGCCTCAAGCAGCGAAGCGGTAGGCCCATGGCCTCAGGCAGCGAAGCGGTAGGCCATTGAACAAGCCTCTTGTCATCACGAATGAACAGGCCCGCGCGCTGATCCTGGCGCGGCACGGACTTTGCGGCGTGCGGCAGGAGGGCGGAGCGGGCGCGCTGGCGCCGCTGATCCGCCAGCTCGGCTATGTGCAGCTCGATTCCATCCGCATCGTCGAGCGGGCGCATCACCACATTCTCTATGCGCGGCATACGGGATATCGCCCGCGCCACTTGGACCGCCTGCAGGCGAAAGCGCCGGCGCTGTTCGAACATTGGACGCACGACGCCTCGCTGATCCCGATGGAGCATTATCCGCATTGGCGCCATCGCTTCGCCAAGACAAAAGCGAATGTCGCCGAATGGCGCGAGCGCTTCGGCGACGATCGCGTGCTGAAGACCGTGCGCGACCACATCGAAGCGCATGGCGCGGCACGGGCGCGCGACTTCGCGCATCTGGGCGGGCGCACCGGACCGTGGTGGGGCTGGGGGCCGGCGAAGGCGGCGCTGGAATATCTGTGGCGCAGCGGCGCGCTGGCCGTGGTGCAACGCGACGGCTTCGAGAAGATCTACGATCTTTGCGAACGCGTCATCGATCCCACCTTGCGCGCCGCCAAGCCGACGCGGCTTCAGACGCTGGACTGGGCGCACAACGCGGCGCTCGACCGCCTCGGTGCCGGCACGGCACGGATGATTGCCGATTTCTGGGGCCATGCGTCGATTCCGGAAGCGGCGCGCTGGATCGAAACCGAGACGAAGGCCGGTCGGCTGATCGCGGTGACCCTGGAGGGCGCGCCGGGCCAGCGCGGCTTTTCGGCGGTGGCGCGGCCCGACATCGCAGCGCAGCTCGCCGCCCTGCCCGCGCCGACGGCGCGGCTGCGCGTGCTCTCGCCCTTCGATCCGGTGCTGCGCGATCGGGGGCGGGCGATGCGCATCTTCGGCTTCGACTACCGCATCGAGGTCTTCGTGCCGGGACACAAGCGCCAATATGGCTATTACGTGTATCCGCTGCTGGAGGGCGACCGCTTCGTGGGCCGCGTCGACATGAAGGCCGAACGCGCCAAGGATACGCTCGCCGTCAAGGCGCTGTGGCTGGAGGAGCGACTCACGCTCGGAAAGGCGCGGCGCGCCAAGCTGGAGCGCGAGTTCGCCCGGCAAGCGCGGCTGGCGGGCGTGCGCGACATCCTGTTCCCGCAATCGGCGCTCAAAACCGTCTAGGTTCGCGCCCCATGAAATATTCCAGCCGGTTCTTCCTCTATGCGCCGCTGGCGCTGTTCCTGACTCTGGCGGCGGCGACCGGAGTCTATTGGTGGAGCGTGGCCGGCGCCCTCTCGGCGCGGCTGGACGCGATGAACGGGCGCGCCGCGATGCCGGGCGTGACGCTCAACTTCGCGTCGAAGACCGTCAGCGGCTTTCCCTTCAATCTCGACGTCGTGTTCGCCGGTTTCCGCGTGACGGTCGCCACGCCGCACGGGCCATCGACCTGGACGGCCGAGAAATTCGCCCTGCATGCGCTGACCTATGGCCGCGAGCAGATGATCTTCGAGGCCGCGGGCCGCCAGGCCCTCACCTGGCACGACCTTGCGGGCCGGGCGCACGCCATGCCGTTCGAAGTCGGCGAGTTGCACGCCAGCGCGATCGCGCAAGCCGCGATGCTGTCGCGCGTCGACGTCGATCTGATCGGGTTCGGCTCGCCGGCACTGACCGCGGCGCGGGTGCAGCTGCATGCGCGTCCCGCGCCGCACGCGGACGCGCTGGAGATCTTTGCGACGGCGGACGTCGTGCACCTGTCGCCGCGTCTCGCATCGCTGTTCGGGCCGGACATCGCATCGGTGAAGCTCAACGCCACCGCAGGGCCGGGCAAGCCGTTCCAGGCGTTGCGCGGCGGCCGCGCCGACTGGATCGGCGCGCTCGAATCCTGGCGCGGCGCGAACGGCGTTCTGGCGGTCGACGATCTGGAAATCGCGTGGGACAAGCTGAGCGCGGTGGGCAAGGGGCGACTGACGCTCGATCCGGGCCACGCCGTCGATGGCGTCCTGGATTTCAAGGTGGCGGGGATCGAGACCTTGCTGGCGCGCGCGCAGCGCCATGGCGCGACGGGCGGAGCGAACAAGGGACTGGCGGCGGCGCTGCTGGATCGCGCGGCACTGGCCGGCAACAACGAAGCCGGATTGCTGGGCGCCGTGGTCGGCTTTCACGGCGGCGTGGTGACGCTCGGCGGCGAACCGGCGACGACGGAAGAGCCGCTATATTAAACTTCAGCGCTTGCGCTTTTTCACGGGCAGCGGCGATGGCGTGCGGCCGAAATTGACCGCGGCGCTATCCTGACCCGCATCGATGATGTTCTTGCGAATGGCGCGGGTGCGCGTGAAGAGATCGAACAGCGCATCGCCGTCGCCCCAGCGGATCTGGCGCTGCAGGGCGCTCAAATCCTCGCTGAAGCGGCCAAGAACTTCGAGCACCGCCTCGCGATTGTTCAAGAACACGTCGCGCCACATGGTGGGGTCCGACGCCGCGATGCGGGTGAAATCGCGAAACCCGCCCGCGGAATATTTGATCACCTCGCGTTGCGTCACGCTGCGCAGATCGTCGGCCGTGCCCACGATGTTATAGGCGATGAGATGCGGCACATGGCTGGTCACCGCCAGCACCAGATCGTGGTGCTTGGCATCCATGACGTCGACCTTGCTGCCGAGTTTTTTCCAGAACGCGGTGAGCGCCTTGACGGCGCGTTTGTCGGCCCCGGCGGGCGGCGTCAGGATACACCAGCGGCCGTCGAACAATTCCGCGAAGCCGGCGTCGGGGCCCGACCGTTCGGTGCCGGCGATGGGATGTGCCGGAATGAAATGAACGCCCTTGGGGATGAAGGGGCCGACATCGGCGAGCACCGAGCCTTTGACCGAACCGACATCGCTGACAATAGCGCCGGGTTTGAGCTGCGGCGCGATCGCCTTGGCCAGCGCGCCATAGGCGCCGACCGGCGTGGCGAGTATGACGAGATCGGCGCCCGTCACCGCAGCGCGCGCGGTGACGGCGTAGCTGTCGGCGAGCTTGAGCCGCCGCGCCACGCCCAGCACGGGCTTTCGGTCGAAGGCGACGACATGGCCGGCGAAATGACCGCGCCGCACGGCACGCGCCAGCGAGGAGCCGAGCAGGCCGAAGCCCAGAATCGCGACGCGGCCGAACAGAGGCTTGGTCATCGGCGCGCGAAATCGGCAAGCGCGGCCACGACCGCGCGATTGGCTTGCTCCGTGCCGATGGTCAGGCGCAGACAATGCCCCAGACCATAGGCCGCGACGCCGCGCAGGATGATCCCGCGGCGGGAGAGGAATTCGTCGGCGTCCGCCGCCGCCTTCTTGTCGGCGAAATGGATCAGCACGAAATTCGCGACGCTGTCGTCGACGCGAAAGCCGAGTTTGCGGATCTCGTCGGTGAGCCAGGCGCGCCATTTCTCGTTGTGGGCGAAATTGGCCTCGAGATGGGCGCGGTCGGCCAGGGCCGCTGCGGCGGCCTGCTGCGCCGGCACCGAGACGTTGAACGGCCCGCGAATGCGATTGAGAACGCCAGCGATCTCCGCCGGGCAATAGGCCCAGCCGACGCGCAGCCCGGCGAGGCCGTAGATCTTGGAGAAGGTGCGCGTCATAACGACGTTCGGGAAGCTCGACACCATCTCGATTCCGGCCTCGTAGTCGTTGCGCCGGACATATTCGGCATAGGCCGCGTCGATGACGAGCAGCGCACCGGCCGGCAGGCCGGCGTGGAAGCGGCGGACCTCGTCATGCGGAAGATAGGTGCCGGTCGGGTTGTTGGGGTTGGCGAGATAGACCAGGCGCGTCTTCGGCGTCACCGCCTTCAGCATCGCATCGACGTCGGTGTTGAGGTTCTTCTCCGGCACCGCCACGGGCGTCGCGCTGTTGGCGAGCGCGGCGATCCGATAGACGAGGAAGGCGTGCTCGCTGAACAACACTTCGTCGCCCGGGCGCAGATAGGCGGCGGCCAGCATGGTGAGGATTTCGTCCGAGCCATTGCCGCAGACGATACGGTTTGGGTCCAAGCCGTATTGGGTCGCGATCGCCTCGCGCAGAACCTTCGCGCTGCCCTCGGGATAGACGTCGAGCCCATGCGCGACGGATTTGAACGCCTCGATCGCCTTGGGGCTGGCGCCCAGTGCGGATTCGTTCGACGAGAGCTTGTGCGTCTTCTCCACGCCCGCCACTTCGGCGCGGCCGCCGACATAGGGGGAGATATCCAGAATGCCGGGACGGGGGGTGAGCGTCATGGCGCGGGCGTTCCGGGCGGCGAAGAGTTCAAGGGATTGGCGTAACAGCCGACCGACACGAGGCGCAGGATGGCGTCGGCGCCTTGCTCGCGCAGCACGCCCAGCCTCGTGTCGTCGTCGCGGATGAAGCCGGCGACTTCGAGCAGATGATCGCGCGTCGCGCCGCGCGCGGCATCGCGGCTGACGGCGAGCAGCTTGGCATCCAGCCCGCCTTGCTTGAGCAGTGTCTGAAGCTTTGTGAGGCTGAGATTCTCGCCGGCTTCGAGCAGGAGCAGCGTGGTGTCGTCGCCGCTGGGTTCGGGTTCGAGCGCGCCGATGACATAGGCGTCCGCCGATCCGCCGCCGACCGGCGGCAGGGTGGCGACGACCCGCGGGCCGATCTGGCCGCTCGGCGTAAGCTGCGTCCACCAGGCGCGGGCATTCTCGTCGCTCTCGGGCGGCGGCAGCACGCCGAAGGCGGCGGTGTCGCCGGAGCATTCATGCACAATGGCAGTGGCCGACAGATGGCTCTTCATCGGCACGAGCGAGCCGAAGAAATCGCGCGCCAGATCGCGGAACGGCCCCGCGCGATCGGCGGCATAGACATGCACGCTCGCGCCCGGCGCGGCCGTCGCCGTAACCAGCTCTTGCCAGATGCGCGACAGCGCCGGCAGCGGCAGATTGCCTTTGTGCCGGGCGGACAGGCGGCGCAGCCGCATCGCCTGTGCCGCAGGCGTGCTCGGTTCCGCCAGCTGAGCGCGCTTGATCAGCAGGTCCTGGATCTTGTCGTCCAAGGCATCGAGCTTGGCGGGCAGATCGGCGGCGGAGGGCTTGCGCGGCGGCAAAGGTCAGAACTATCCCATTGATGTAAAAGTCAGTCCCGCGGCGACCGCCGGGGGGCGTATTGATAAGGTCCCAGCCCGGCAAAATCAAAGCGGACCGCCATGCGGGTTTGACACCGCCGGTCCGTGGCCTTAGCACAACCGCCCCTGGGGAAGTGCCCAGACTTAAGGAACGTCAGCCCGATGGCCGGCATGGGCAATCCCAAATTCCTGCGCCCCGTTACCCGCACCGACGCCGATGTCGGCCATGCGATCAGCTTCGACGCGCCGCTCGAACTCGATTGCGGCAAGACGCTCGGCCCGCTGACGGTCGCGTATATGACCTATGGCACGCTGAATGCCGAGCATTCCAACGCGGTGCTGGTATGCCACGCGCTGACCGGCGATCAGTTCGTCGCATCGTCGCACCCCGTCACGGGTAAGCCCGGCTGGTGGGACACGATGGTGGGGCCGGGCAAGCCGATCGACACCGACCGTTTCTTCGTCGTCTGCTCCAACGTCGTCGGCGGCTGCATGGGCACGACCGGACCGGCCGAGATCTGCCAGGCAAGCGGGCGGCCCTATGGGCTCGATTTTCCGCTCGTCACCATCCGCGACATGGTGCGGGCGCAGGCGATGCTGCTCGATGCGCTGGGCATCGAGAAGGTGATGTGCGTGATCGGCGGCTCGATGGGCGGCATGCAGGTCCTGCAATGGGCGGCGAGTTTTCCCGAGCGCGTGGTGTCGGCCGTTCCGATCGCCTGCGCCGCCAAACATTCGGCGCAGAACATCGCGTTCCACGAGGTCGGCCGCCAGGCGATCATGGCCGATCCGGACTGGAAGGGCGGCACCTATCAGCTGCACGGCACCCAGCCGTCCAAGGGTCTTGCGGTGGCGCGCATGGCCGCGCACATCACCTATCTGTCGGAAGCGGCGCTGCAGCGCAAATTCGGCCGCGCGCTGCAGGACCGCGAGCAGGTCTCGTTCGGCTTCGGACCCGATTTCCAGATCGAATCCTATCTGCGCCACCAGGGCGTCGCCTTCGTCGACCGCTTCGACGCCAATTCCTATCTCTACATCACCCGCGCGATGGACTATTTCGACCTCGCCGCCGAGCACGAGGGCGTCCTGGCACGCGCCTTTGCAAATGCAACCGCGCGTTTCCTGATCGTCTCCTTCACCAGCGACTGGCTGTTTCCGCCGGCGGAGAACAAGCATGTGGCGCACGCCTTGAACGCCAATGCGGCGACGGTGAGCTTCGTGGAAATCGCCACCGACCGCGGCCATGATGCGTTCCTGCTCGACGAGCCGGAGATGTTCGCGACCATCCGCGGTTTCCTGAACTCGGTCGCCGCGTCGGTGGACGCATGAGCGCCTTGCTGCGCCCCGATCTGGCCGCCATCGCCGAAATGATCCCGAAGGGGGCGCGGGTGCTCGACGTCGGCTGCGGCGACGGCGCATTGCTCGAACATCTCGCCACCACCAAGGGCGTCGATGGGCGCGGCATCGAACTGTCGCAGCAGAACGTGAACGCTTGCGTGGTGCGCGGGCTTCCGGTGATGCAAGGCGACGCCGACACCGATCTGGTCGAATATCCGTCGGGCGCATTCGACGTGGCGATCCTGAGCCAAACCATCCAGGCGACGCGCGCGCCCAAGACGGTGCTCGAACACTTGCTGCGGATCGGACGGCGCAGCGTCATCTCGCTGCCGAATTTCGGACACTGGCGCGTGCGCGCGTCGCTGGTGCTCAACGGCTGCATGCCGCGCACCCAGGCGCTCAGCTATCACTGGTACGACACGCCCAACATCCATCTGTGCACGATCGCCGACTTCGTCGCGCTGGCGCGCGAGTGCGGCGCGGTGATCGAGCACGCCTTGGCGCTGGACGAAAAGGGCCGCACGAAGACGATGCGCGCCGAGGCGTGGGGCCCCAACATCCTTGCCGACGGCGCGATATTTCTTCTGCGCGGGGCGTGACGGCGGGCGGGAAGGGCCGGCCCGCCGCCCGGATCGGTCTAGTTTTCGCTCAGCAGGCTCAAGGCCTTGGCGTATTGATCGACGCCGACCTTGAACATTTCGGTCGAGCAATATTCCTTGGCCCTGTCCGCCAGCCTGCGGGCCTGGTCATAGCGCGGCGATTGCTCGGCGGCGCTCAGCGCCGCTTCCACCTTCTTGCGCATGTGGGTGCAACCCGCGAGCGTCGGCGGCTCGATCGAATCCGCATAGGCCGCGCCGCAGAGCACCACGGCCGTCGCGGCTGCGAGGGTAAGTGTCGCAAATTTCATCTTCCGTCCTCCATCCGGCGCCGGTCTGGCCGGTCACCGGCATTTGAATTGGAAGCAAGAAATTGGATGGGGATGCCAATCACGGCTTCGTGCGGGTTGTGTCGTGCGCATGAACGCCTCTGCGCAATAACACCAGCGCCTCCGGCATGTCCGAGGTTTTTCCGGTCGGCATCACGGGAAATTGCATAGCCCATGCGTGCGCCGCGTCTGTCTCTCGCAATAGTGAAAATTCAAACAAGTGGTACGGCGAGCGGGAGGTGCCCGCCCGCCGCCCAATTGCCTTCAACCGGCGCCCAGCAGGTTCAAAACCTTGGCGAATTGGCTCACGCCGACGCCGTACACGCCGATGGAGCAGAATCGGCCACCGCTTTCCGCAAGGTTTCGCGCTTGCGAATAATTCGGCGACTGTTCGTTGGCGCTCAGCGCCGCGTATGCCTTCTTCTTCATCGTGGTGCAGTCCGCGAGCGTGGACGGCTCGCTGGCTTGGGCAACGGCCGCGCCGCCGAGCAGCATCGCCAAAGAAGCGGCGATCGTAAGTTTCGCGAATTTCATCTTCCATCCTCCATATGATTCCGGCATGGCCGGCCAGAGGGATTTGGCGCGGCATCGGAGAATTTGAAGGGGGGCCGACTTCACAGAATCGTGCTGCGCAGGTCAGCGCGCCCACCGGTTCACGCAAAAGCCGCCGCGTAACGCGGAAGTCCAGGATTTTCGCGGGCGTCCTCGCGCAATTTTGCATGGGGCACGCGCGCGGCGCGTGGGGCTCTGAAGTGGTGAGGATTCCGACGAGCCGTGCCCATGTCAGGACGTGCGGCTCTTGCGCATCGTGGCGGCCGCGTCGCGCGCCGGCAGCCATTGCGGCGTGGCGCGCCCCACCGCGATCGGGGCGGAGCCGTAGAGCGACTTGCCGGCCTCGACGAGATGAACGCCCGCGAGCGCCGGGAAGATCTTCCTTAAGACACGGTCCCAGCCGATGCCGGTGCGCACCAGGCGGCGCCCGCGAAACGGCGGCACGTAGAGGGCGCGGTCCCAGGCGATGGGCTCGAACAGCGCACCGCGCAGCAGCCGGTCGAGCTCGCCGCGGCTGAATGGGCGGCCGACACCGAACGGCGAACGCTCGAGCTGGGCCCATAGGCTGGTGCGGTTGGGCGCGACCAAGAGGAGCCTCCCCTCCGGCGCCAGGACCCGCCACAATTGGCGCAGCAAGGGGCGGGTCGCATCGGCGCCTTCCAGACCATGCAGGACCAATATCCGGTCGAAAAACGAGTCCGGGAAGGGAAGCGCCGATTCGTCGCCGAGCGCCACCAGCGGCCGGTTCGGCGGCCAGACCACCACACCCTGCTGCGCCGGCATGAGCGCCACGACCCGCTCGGCCTCCGCCTGGAAGGGCCGCAGATAGGGGATCGCGAAACCGTAACCCAGCAGGCTGTTGCCCTTGATCGAGGGCCAGATCACGCGCAATTGGCGGCCGATGATGCGCCGCGTCATGAGGCCCAGCGGCGTCTCGTAGAAGTCCGCCAGTTCCGCGGCATCGAGCTGCATGGTCCCTGGTTAGCGCGACGCCGCGTCCGGTTCAACGCATCGCGCGCGGCTGCTAGCCTCCTGCCTCGCGCAAAAGGATAACAAGATGACCGCGCTTGAGATCGAACTCGTGCCGTGCCTGACGGACAATTACGCCTATCTCGTGCATGACGCCGACGCCAAGCTGACCGCCGTGGTCGATCCGTCGGAACCCGAACCGGTCGTTCAGGCCCTCAGCCGCCGGGGATGGTCGCTGACCCACATCCTCAACACGCATCATCACTTCGACCACACCGGCGGCAATGTGCCCCTGAAAGAGGCGACCGGCGCCAAGGTCGTGGGGCCGGAAAAGGACCGCGACCGGATCCCCGGCATCGACGAAGGCGTGACGGACGCCGCGCCCTGGATGTTCGGCGCGCGGCAGGTGCGGGTGCTCGAAATCCCCGCCCATACGCGCGCGCACATCGCCTTCGTGTTCGACGACGCGGTGTTCACCGGCGATACGATGTTCGCGATGGGCTGCGGCAGGCTGTTCGAGGGAACGCCGGCGATGATGTGGGCGAGCCTTTCCAAGCTGATGGCATTGCCGGATGCGACGCGCGTCTATTGCGGCCACGAATACACCCAGAGCAATGGGCGCTTCGCCCTGACGCTGGAGCCGGGCAACGGGGCGCTGGTACAGCGCATGCGCGATGTCGATGGCGCCCGCGCCAAGGGCTCGCCGACCATTCCCTCCACCATCGGCCTCGAGAAGCAGACCAATCCGTTCCTGCGCCCGGGCGTGGCGGAAATCCGCCGGTCGCTGGGCCTCGTTCACGCCGACGATGTCGAGGTGTTCGCCGAGATGCGCAAGCGCAAGGACAATTTCTGACGGCTATTTGTTGTCGTCGTCGCCATGGCGATGCGACGAGGATTTGTCCTTGTCGTCATCGTCGGAGTCGCCGCTGACGGTATCGACCGCGCCTTTTGCGACATCGACCGTGGTGCCGACCACGGTGGTCGCGACGCTGACGCCGGCGCTGGCCACCTCGGCAACCGCGCAGCCGGACAAGCTGAGGCCCAGAAGGCCGATCGCGGCCAATGGCAGAAGGTTTCGCATGGCGGCATCCCCTCGACGTCAGGCCATGGTCGCACACGGTCTATGAACAGGCTACTAAGCACTTTCCGGGTGGCGCGGCGGAACTTGCATCTTTCCGGCCGACCATGCGGGATGTCATCGTGCGAAATCGCACGCAAAGGGGGAATCGAATGTCGGAAATTCACGGGCTGCCGGTCTGGAACCTGTCGCTGGGCGGCATGAGCCCGGAGCTCACGACGCTAGCGCTGGCGGCGCTGCTCGGGCTGTTTCAGCTCATGATCGCGGCGCGGACGGGCAACCGCCAGCGGGGCCTGAAATGGAATCTCAGCGCCCGCGATGAGGCGCCGCCGCCGGTGGATAAGGTGGCCGGAAGGCTGGAACGCGCCTTCCGCAACTTCATGGAGACCTTTCCGTTCTTCGCCGTCGCGGTGATCGTGCTGGCGCTGCTGGGGCGGCACAATTGGGCAACGGTCTGGGGCAGCCAGATCTATCTCGGCGCCCGCATCGTCTATTTCCTGCTCTACGCCTTCGGCGTGCCGGTGGTGCGCACGCTGGTGTGGCTGATCGCGCTGCTGTCGATCTTCCTGCTGTACGTGGCGCTGTTCTATCCGGCGCTGTGAATGGCGCGCATCGCTTCGCATTTCGCGACCAGTCTCTATCGCGCGCGCCTGCCAGTCGCGGCGAATGGTCAATTGCTGAAGGTCTGCCGCGCCATCGCGTCGGAGGACACGGCCGGCCAGCGCTGGGCCAAGGCCCACGACTATCGCGGTTATACGTCCTATGCGTCACTGAACGATCTGCCGCGCCGCGCGCCGGAATTCGCGGAGCTCGAAGCGCGGATCGACAAGCATGTGCGCGCCTTCGCGCGCGCGCTTGGGTTCGCCGGTCCCAAGCTTGCGATGAACAGCCTGTGGATCAACATCCTGGAGTCGGGCGGCCATCACGCGGCGCACATCCATCCCCATTCGGCGATCAGCGGCACCTATTACGTCGCGTTGCCCAAAGGCGCGAGCGCGATCCGGTTCGAAGACCCCCGCCTGCCGCTGATGATGGCGGCGCCGGCCAAGCGCGAGCGCGCGCGCGACAAGCCTTTCGTGACCGTCGCCCCGACGCCCGGAACGCTGCTGTTGTGGGAGAGCTGGCTGCGCCATGACGTGCCGCCCAATGCCGGGCGCGGCGCGCGCGTGTCGATGAGCTTCAACTACAGCTGAGACGCGGCGAGAAGCGGCAAGGCGTCGGCCCAACTCGGCACGATCCGCTCCGCGCCGGCATCGCGCAGCCGTGCCGCCAGACGATACGTCATATGGCCGCCGCCGGTAAAGCCCCAGACGCGCATGCCCGCCGCGACGCCGGCCGTGACGCCATTGACGCTGTCTTCGAACACCACGCATTCGCGCGGTGCAACGTCGAGCGCCGCGGCGGCATGCAGGAAGAGATCGGGCGCCGGCTTGGCGTGCGTCACATGCTCGGCGGAATAGACGTGCGGCGCGAAATGGTCCCAGTGGCCGACCATGCGCAGCTTCTTGTCCAGCGCGCGCACCGAGCTGGAGCTGGCGACCGCCTTGGGCACGCGGCAGGCTTTGATCGCGTCCAGGGCGCCCTCGACCTCGGTCAGCCGCGCGTCGATCGCCGCCTGGCAGCGCGCTATCATCGGCCCGCGGATCTCGTCGAGGATGGGGCGGCCCAGGCGCTCGCGGCCATCGGCGTCCAGCATGTCGAGAAAGACCGGCGTGCTGCGGCCCATGAAGCGTTCGACGAAGTCGTGCGAATCGTAGTGAAGGCCGATCTCGGCGAGAACTTCGAGCTCGACCGCGTGCACGATGACCTCGCTGTCCACCAGCACGCCGTCGCAATCGAAAATCACCGCCGCAATCATGGCCGCCGAGGTACGCGATCGGGCCGCGCTGCGCCACTCACGAAATGCTACGCAGTTCGTCGCCAGGCTAGCGGACGAATTCCAGCGCGACCGCCGCGAAATGCAGGATGGCTGCGGTGAGCACGAAGCCGTGCCAGATCGCCTTGTGATAGGGGATCCGCTCGATCACGTAGAACGCGACGCCGGCCGAATAGACGAGGCCGCCGCCGATCAGGAGCCAGAAATCGGTCTGGGTCATGGCGGCGTGGAGCGGCTGGATCACGGTGACGATCAACCAGCCCATCGCGAGATAAAGGCCCAGGCTCAGCCATTCGAATCGGCGCGGAAACAGCACCTTCATGGCCACCCCGAAGCTGGCGCTGAGCCAGATCGCGGCCAGGATGATGCTGCCATAGGGCGCGCCCAGCCGGTTGACCGCGAAGGGTGTGTAGGTCGCGGCGATCATGATGAAGATGGCGGCATGGTCGAGACGGCGCAGGAAAAGCTTGGACGGGCCGTGCGGCGCCAGATTGTAGGCGGCGGAGCAGCAGATCATCGCCACAAGGCCGGCGCAGTAGACGATGACGCTGATGGCGACCGACAGGCCGGTGACATGCCAGAGCAGCCACAGGCTGGCATTGATCGCGAACAGGATGCCGAGCACATGGATCACCGCGTCGGCGCGGTGCTCGAGCTCGGAATAAATCCGTTCCGCCTTTTCGATGATCGTCATCTAACCACCAACCATCCAATGCCCATCCGCAGCTTGCGGTTCCCCGCACAGGGCGTCCATCCCGGAAATACTCGCACGGTAAATTTACCGATGCGTTAGCCGCGGATCGGGATGCAAAGAGACTTTGGATGGCCGTGCGGTGGGCGACATGTCACGGGCGGTACGGCTTATTTCGGCAGATCGCCATTGCTCAGGGCATAGATCGTGCCGTCCGCCGTGGCGAAATAGGCGATGCCGTCTTCGATCCAGGGACTGGCATAGATCCGTTCCTGGAAGATCAGGCCGCCGCCCTTGCCGTCCGATAGCCGGGCCCGCGCGATCGTGCCGCCGAAGGTGCCGACATAGAGCGCACCGCCGTTGATCGCGGCGGACGAATAGACGTTGCTGTCGGTCGGCCTGGTCCAAATCTCGGTCCCGGTCTTCAGATCCACGGCGCGCTCGAAATGGCCGTCGGAGCTGCCCTCGTAGACCCGGCCGTCGAGCACGGCGGGCGTGGCCGTCGCCCAAGATTCCTTGTGCAGGTTGCCCCAGACCTTCCTGCCGGTCCTTGCATCGAGCGCGTAAAGATTGAAGTCGCGGCTGCCGAACAGCACGAGACTGCCCGCCAGCGCCGCCGAAGACTGAATGCTGCCGACGGGAAAGTACGCGTTGCCCTCGGTCTTGAATCGCCAGCGCTCCCTGCCCGATCTGGCATCGAGCGCATAGAAATTCCCGTCGAAGCCGCCGACATAGATCGTCTTGCCGTCGCTCGCGGGCGTGGCGCGAACCCGCTGGCCGGTCGCGAAAGCCCAGCGCTGAACCCCGGTCCTGGCATCGAGCGCATAGACCTGGCCGTCGCCCGAGCCGATGAAGACGACGCCGTTGTCGTAGAGCGGCGAGGAGGTCCAGAAGTCCCAGTTCACGCCTTCGGGAAATCCCGGCGGGCCGGAATAGAAGGCGAGCGTGGGCCCGGTCGCGTGCCGCCAGACCTGACGACCGGTTTTGGCATCGACGGCGAACACGGTGTTCTGCGCGGATTGGAAAAAGACCATCGCGTCGGCGACCGCGACCGTGGCGCTGACCGGACCGTCGGCCTGAAACGTCCAGAGCCGCGCGCCGGTCTTGGCATCGAGTGCCGCGAGCGCGCCGCTTTTTCCGCCGATATAGAGCACGCCGTCGGCCACGACCGGCGATGCGACGGTGTAGCTCCCCAGCTCGGCCGTCCAGACGGTCTTGAGCAGATTGCCCGGCGAGGGGCCGTCGAACACGCCGAGATGATCGGGGCCGTGATGGAATTGGGTCGCGACGGTTGCGGCGGCGGCCGGATGCACGACAATGGCGGCCAAGGCCAGGATCAAGACATGACGCCGCACGAGATTCCCCACACCGAATGCCGCGGCACGGTAGCGACCGGCGCGCGCCGCGGCCGTCACAGTGTTGTGAGGATTTTCGGCGCCGCTTTCATCCTGGCGCTGCTCGCGCCGGCGCGGGCCGGATCGTTCGGCGCGCCGCCGCCCGATCTGAGCGCCAAGCTGGACAAGCTCGTGCGCGCTTACCCCGCGGCGCTCGCCGGTCACGACGATCGACGGCTGTATCTGAAGGACGGGCGGACATTCGCGCTGTCCGACGGGCGCGCCGACAAGAGCCTGGACGAGATGATCGCGCATCCCGATATCGACGACACGTTCTTCGCCGACTATCCCGCCGGCGCGGCGGCGGCGGTGCCGCCGAAGGATTTCGACCCGGGCCGCGTGCGCTTTGCGCCGCTGTTCGACGCGATCTATGGCGATTGCCGGCGCGGCGAGGTCGAGCCGCGCTTGCGCGCCTTGGCCTGGCTGCCGCGCCATGGCGGCGGCACGGTCGCGATCACCACGGTCAACGGCGTCGATAAGGCGCTGGAAGCGGTCAGTGCGGAGTTGGACACGCTGCCGGAGGAGGACATGCATTTTCTCATTCCAAGCTCCGGCACCTATAGCTGTCGCAGCGTGGCGGGATCGACCGCGCGCTCGATGCACGGCTGGGGCGCGGCGATCGACATCAACGCCGACGCGTCGGAGTACTGGCGATGGTCGAAGGAAGGCTGGCATAATCGCGTGCCGATGGGGATCGTGCGCGCGTTCGAGCGCCACGGCTTCATCTGGGGCGGGCGCTGGTCGCATTACGACACGATGCATTTCGAGTACCGGCCGGAGCTTCTGCCGGGGGACGTGACGGCGGGACCGCCGGCGCGCTAAGCTTCCCGCATGGATGACGACGACCTGCCGCCCAAGACGCGCGAGAGCAATGGCGGATTCGCCGGCCAGCTCGGCGGCATGTTTGCCGGGGTGGTGGGGATCGGCTTTTTCCTGATCCTGGCCGGCGTGGCGCTGTTCTGGGTGATGCGCTGGATGGGCCATAGTCCCTGGTAGTGTGGCCCCTGGTCGTGTGGGCCCCTGGCAGACTGCCGCAGCGCAGCAACGCCCCTTCATTGGATCGCCGCCCGACTGGGCCTAGCATCGCGCCCGAATCAGACGCCGGGAGGGGCGCATGGATACGGGCATATTCGGTTCGGTTGAAATGCAGATGCTGTTCTGGAGCATCGTGCTGGGCATCGTGCAGCTTCTGCTGGCGACGCTGTTCAGCGTGGGGCATCGCGGTCTGCCCTGGGGCGTGGGGCCGCGCGACGAGCCGGCGCCGCCGATGGGCAAGTTCGGCGGCCGCTGCGAGCGTGCCTTCCAGAATTTCCTGGAGACTTTCGTGTTCTTCCTGGGCGCCGTTCTGATCGCCAATGCGCTGAACAAGCACACGGCAACGAGCGCGCTGGGCGCGCAGATCTATCTGTGGTCGCGCGTGGCGTATCTGCCGGTCTACATCCTGGGCATTCCGTTCCTGCGCACGCTCCTGTGGGTGGCGAGCCTGGTCGGCATCGGCATGGTGATGCGCGGCGTGTTTCCGGGCATGTGAGGCGCGCGCGGGTTTCGCGCGTTTCATCGTCCTGATGAAGCGCGCGAGGCCTGCCGACAACAAATAGGGCGGGGACATCCGGCACCCCGGACGGCGCCCGCCCCGGCACGCGCGACAGGCCGGCCGGTGGAAGGCCATGGGCCAACCGCGAGCACCTTCGCGTCTCCACCCCGGTCCTAGCGGGCAAAGGATCATGCGCTCCCGGATTCGCCAGACAGAGCCACCCTTGCGCCGCGCGGGTGCACGCGAGTTCGCACCCTTACCTGTCTGGTCTCACGTGGGAGGACACGGCGTCGACGCCGCGCCGTTGGTTGTGGTTTGTGGCTCCGTCCGAGGTCTGGTGTGTCTTATAAGCCATATGTGGCAGGAATTCAACTAATGGTTGTGGGAGATTTGGGGCGGCCTTGAGGCCATCTTGGCGATCCACTGCATTTTTTTGCAAGGGGTCAGCGATCTGAGACCGGGCGCTCCTGGGCCGGGTGTTGGACTGTGAGGAAGAGGGCATCGTCCGCCAACCCGTCACCCCTCCCGTCATGGCCGGCCCCCGAGCCGGCCATCCATCGGCGCGCAGCGCCAACAAATTGTCTCACGCGGAGCCGCGGAGAACGCGGAGGCGAGGCCCAATCCTCCGCGGCTCCGCGCCCGTACGCCGGCGCTACGGACCCGCGTGAATCCGCATAATGACAGCCATACTTATGTATGGTATGTTATCCATATGACCGAGCCGAGTTTCGAATGGGACGACGCGAAGAACCGCGCCAACCAGGAGAAGCACGGCGTCGCCTTCGAGGAGGCGCAGCGCGCGTTTCTCGATCCACGGGCCGTCATCGCCGAGGATCTGCGCCACAGCCATGGCGAGCCGCGCTTCTATTGTTTCGGGGAGGTCGACGGCGCAGTCGTCACGGTCCGATTCACATGGCGAGACGGCAGCGTGCGGATATTCGGCGCCGGCTACTGGCGCAAAGGAAGGAAAGCGTATGAAGAAGCGAAGCGTTAAGTACACGGAAGGCGAGATCGGCCCGTTCCGCATCATCAAGAACTTCTTGCCTCCGCCGGAGGAGCTGGTGCTGCGCGAGTCGAATGTGAAGGTGACGCTGTCGCTCTCCAGCCGCAGCGTGGACTTCTTCAAACGCGCCGCGAAGAAACAGCGCGTGCCGTATCAGCGGATGATCCGGGCGCTGGTGGATGCCTATGCGGAGAGGGAGGATGCGTAGGCGGCGGGAGGCGAAGCGTCACCAGTCGAAGCGGCGGAACGCGGCCTCGACATCGGCAGCCGACGAATATTGACCAACCTTCGCCTGCGCCAGCCCTTCGAGCACGGCAGACAGGTGAGCGGGATCGATTGCATCCGGCTCGGAGTCGTTGGCGAGTTCGAGCATCGCGCGCGCTATCTCATCCTGGCTCTCGGAGGAAAGCCTACGGACAGTTTCGACGGCTTTTTCGAGCAGCTTTGTCACAGGCGGAGGATAGCTCAAATTAGGGGTCTCCAAGAGGTGCCAGACGTGTTCCGATTGGCCCCGCCAATTCGTGAGAATTTTTTGGATATTTTGTATGGATTCCATGTGGAATCCGCTACATGTAGCTATGGAGTTGTTTCGAGGTGAACCAGCGCCTCTTCGAAGGAAATTGCTCCCGGAGGGTCATATCCCAAATGGGGCATCTTCACACCGACTACCCAATAGCCATGCCCCTCAATGTTCACAAAGCGCTCGCGTAGCCGCCACAGGATGGTGCCAAGATTCTTCGACGCATCTTTTCCGGGGATCGGCGTGCCGTTATCTGACAATGCTTTCAGTAACATAGATCTCGATAGCGGTTGGCCACTGAACAAAAGCATACGGCGGATGATTGGCTCGAACTTCTGCGGTACCGACACCCGGTCGGTTGAGTTATCCACAGGCGTATCGCTAAACAATCCGCTAGACGCTGGCTGCTCCACCTTTGCGGTCGCCTTTGGCATAAAGCGCTGATAGAGCTTCAGGAAGTTATTCACCTCATCTAACTCCCTGATAAGTCTTTCTTTTTTCGCTAGAGCGTTTGTATAGGCATCGTCGGCCATGGGGCGCCTCCTCGACGGGCTCACAGGTACAGCCGAAAGAGGAAGAGTTCAAGAGACACAGACTGTATGCGTCTCTGCTCTTGCGCCCGCCTCAGAGTCGGAATAGTGGTTTCATGCGCGGCGCTGCTGCGGGTGGAAAGCAAAAGGCTCCACCTTGCGGCGGAGCCTCGCATTAGCCGTCGGAGGGTCGAAGTTTTGGTCGACCGAAAACCCTCTGACTTGGTTCAACCGCAGGCCCGTCAGACGGGGAAGTACCGCTGGCGGAGGAAGGGAATGAGTCCAATGTGGCGAGCCGCTTTGATAGGCACTGCCTAGCTGACGACCCTCGGGGCGGGTTTCGGCCCGTCCCTTGGGGATCGTCCTACAACACCCTCTGGAATCTGTAAACAATAGGGGACACCCCAAAATGCCTAAGAAACAAAGCAGCCCAAGGCTGTCGACGCTGGCAAGTAAAGTGCTTTCCGGCGACAAGAAGGCAACACAGGCGGACGCGAAGAAGCTCGCCGCCTCTGTGCTTTCGCAGGACGAAAAGAAGGGCCAGCGCTAACGCGCCATCGGCCATAAACGCGGGGCGCGGCGCTGGTCGTCGCGCCTTCGCACTCTCGCCCGTCCTCGGGCAAGCAAAGTTTATTATAGCTCTGTTCCCTACTAGGTTCGCGACTCAACTTGGGTCGCCGCTTTTCGTGGGAACGACGGCGCTGCGGGATGACGCGAGCCTGTACCCCTCATCTAGCAAAATCCAAGCACTTGGCTTCGCTACGCGCTTCGCCAAGTGCAGGATTTTGCGTCTTCTCCCGCTCGGGGGAGAAGTAAGCGGGAGCTAATTGTCCAGGAACGAGCGCAGTTTGCGGCTCCGGCTCGGGTGCTTCACCCGCCGGTCAAGCCGGCGGGCTAAAGGCTAGTTATCGAGGAAGCTTCTGAGCTTGCGCGATCTGGACGGATGTTTGAGTTTCCGCAGCGCCTTGGCCTCGATCTGCCGGATGCGTTCGCGCGTCACGCTGAACTGCTGGCCGACCTCTTCGAGGGTGTGGTCGGTGTTCATGCCGATGCCGAAACGCATTCTGAGGACGCGCTCCTCGCGCGGCGTCAGCGTAGCCAGAACCCGCGTCGTCGTCTCGCGCAGGTTTGCCTGGATCGCGGCGTCGATCGGAAGGATCGCGTTCTTGTCCTCGATGAAGTCGCCGAGGTGTGAGTCTTCCTCATCACCAATCGGCGTTTCCAACGAAATGGGTTCCTTGGCGATCTTCAGGACCTTGCGGACCTTTTCGAGCGGCATGGCGAGACGCTCGGCCAGCTCTTCCGGCGTCGGCTCGCGGCCGATCTCGTGCAGCATCTGGCGGCTGGTGCGCACCAGCTTGTTGATCGTCTCGATCATGTGGACCGGGATGCGGATGGTGCGCGCCTGGTCGGCGATGGAGCGGGTGATCGCCTGGCGAATCCACCAGGTGGCATAGGTGCTGAACTTGTAGCCGCGGCGGTATTCGAACTTATCGACCGCCTTCATCAGCCCGATATTGCCTTCCTGGATCAGATCGAGGAATTGCAGGCCGCGATTGGTGTATTTCTTGGCGATGGAGATCACGAGACGAAGGTTCGCCTCGATCATCTCTTTCTTCGCAACGCCCGACTCGCGCTCGCCCTTCTGCACCGTCTGCACGTTGCGGCGAAATTCGCTGATCGACTGGCGCGTTTCGGTGGCGAGCGACTGCATGTCGTCGCGCAACCCGTTGATCTTGTCGCGCTCGTCCTGGACGAAATCCTTCCAGCCGGTGCGGGAGAGACGGCCGACGCGGCGCGCCCAATGCGGGTCGAGCTCGTTGCCGAAATGCTCTTTGAGGAAATCCTCGCGCGCGACGCCATGCGCTTCGGCGAGACGCAGCAGGCGGCCTTCGAGCGACACCAGCCGCTTGTTGATGCCGTACATCTGATCGACGAGGGCTTCGATGCGGTTGTTGTTGAGCTTGAGGCCCTTGACGAGATCCATGGTCTCGTTGCGCAGCTTCTTGAAGCGGCGTTCCTGGCCGGTCGAGAGCTCGTCGCTGGCGAGCGCGGCTTCCACCGAGGCGTCCTGCAGGCGGCCGAGCTTCTTGTAGAGCGCGGCGATGGCGTCGAGCGCCTCGAGCACTTGCGGCTTCAGCGAAGCTTCCATCGCGCTCAAGGGCAGATTGCCTTCGTCGTCGAAGCCGTCATCGTCCTGCTGGCTGTCGGCTGCGGCCGCGGCTTCGGCGGGATCGGGTTCCTCGCCATCGGCGCGAGGCGCCGGAGCGGGCTTGGGCGGCGCGGGCGGCGGGGTCGGTTTGGGCGGCGGCGGCTGGCCGTTGATCGCCGCGACATGGGCGGCGGAGGCGGCAGCCTGGGCCGCGGCCTGGGCCTGGCCCTCGGGGCCCACCGCGTACATCGCTTCCAGATCGATGATGTCGCGCAACAGGACCTTGCCCTCGTTGAGCTCGTCGCGCCACACGGTCAGCGCCTCGAAGGTCAGCGGGGATTCGCACAAGGCGCCGATCATCAGCTCGCGGCCGGCCTCGATGCGCTTGGCGATGGCGATCTCGCCCTCGCGGGAGAGCAGCTCGACGCTGCCCATCTCGCGCAGATACATGCGCACCGGATCGTCGGTGCGGTCGTATTGCTCGGCGGCGGTGCCGGCCTTGGTGGTGACTTCCTTGCCGCCTTCCTGGACGGCGGGAAGGTTCTCGTCGGCGCCCTCTTCCTGTTCTTCGCTCTCGATGACGTTGATGCCCATCTCGTTGAGCAACGACATCGTGTCTTCGATCTGTTCGGACGACACCTTGTCGGACGGCAGGACCTTGTTCAGCTCGTCATAGGTGACGTAGCCGCGGGTCTTGGCCTTGGCGATCATCTTGCGGACCTGGGCGTCCGACATGTCGAGCAGCGGGCTGTCCGCGTCGCCCGGCGTCTCCTCGCCCGGCTTGCCGGCCTTGGCGCCGGCCTTGACCGGAACCTTGGCGTTGGCCTTGGCGGTGGGCTGGGGCGCGGGCGCCGGCTTGGCACCCTTGGCGGGGGCCACGACCTTGGCGGCGGCCTTCACGTCGGGCTTGGCCTTGGCGGCGGGCGCTGCCTTGGCGGCAGGCTTGGCGGCCGCGGCGGATTTCGAGGTTGGCTTCGCGGGCGTCTTGGGGGCGGGTTTCTTGGCCGCCTTGGCCACGGGCTTTTTCGCGGGTTTCGCCGGTTTCTTGTTCGTCTTGGTCGCCACGCTGATATCCGCCAGAAAGGGCCCCTATACTAAGGGCAAGTGAATCCGGTTTTGCGATGAGACGCTTTGCGCGCCTCACTCGCCGTGCTGGGCCAAAAGCCGTTCGGCCTCGATCCAGCTTTCCTCCGTGCCCTCGGCCTTGAAACGCTCCATGGCACGGGCCCGTTCAGGTGCCCGCTCGGCCATTTCGCGAAGATCGCTGGCAGCCTTGAGAAAACGGGCGTCGGTGCCCTCGATTTCGGCAGGATCGCCGGCTGTGCCGGGCGTCCGCGCGCTCAATCGGGCGACGAGATCGTCCATTCCCAGACGGCTCAAATGGTTGTGAAACCCCTGTTTTTCAAGGCTGGAGCCGGAGGCGGCGAGGTTTAAGAGCACGGCGCGGAGCCTGTCAAGCGAAGGGTCCGAGAAGGGCAGCTCGGCCAGCAGCTCGGCATGGCGCAACCCCAGATCGGGCTCGTCGAGCAGAAGCGCGGCCAGTTCGGCTTCTTTCAGGCGGCGCGCCCCGCCGCGGCCGGAGCGGGCGAGCAGGCTCGCCTTGACGGCGGGCGACACGGCCTCGCCGGTGCCGATGGGCAGGCGCGGCCGGTCGGGCCCCCTGCCCTGGCCGCGGCGCGGGCCCGGCTGCCAGTCGCGCCTGGGCGAGGCGGGGCGGCGCTTGAAAGCATCGAACACCTTCTGATCGAAATCGCGGCGGTAATAGTCGGCGATCTTGGGATCGCCGACGGCCGACACGATCTCCGCCAGCGCGCGCTCCAACCCGGCGCGGCGCTCGGGCGTGGAGAAATCCTTGCCCTCGGTCTCCATGCGCCACAGCACGACCGAGAGCGACAGCGCCTCGCCCAGCAGCGTCTTCATCGGGCCGGAGCCGTTGGCGCGCAGGAAGGAGTCCGGATCCTCGCCGGCCGGGAGGAAAGCGAAGCGCAGCGAGAAGCCGGCTTTCAAATGCGGCAGCGCCAGCCGCGCGGCGCGATGGGCGGCGCGCTGGCCCGCCTCGTCGCCGTCGAAGGCGAGGATCGGTTCGGGCGCGGTGCGCCAGAGCAAGTGCAACTGGTCCTCGGTGAGCGCGGTGCCGAGCGGGGCTACGGCATGCTCGAAACCGGCGCGCACCAGCGCGATCACGTCCATATAGCCTTCGGCGACGACGATGCTCTGCGCCTTGATCGCGGCGCCGCGCGCGGCGGCGAAATTGTAGAGCAGGTGGCCCTTGGAAAAGAGCGTCGTCTCGCCGGTGTTGATGTATTTGGGCTTGGCATCGGGGCTTAAGCCGCGGCCGCCGAAGGCGACGATGCGGCCGCGCGCGTCGGAGATGGGAAACATCAGCCGGTCGAAGAAAAAGTCGCGCACGCCGCGCTCGTCGGAGGCCGGCCGCACCAGCCCGGCCGCGACCGCGTCATCGACCGTGATGTTCCGGGTTTTCAGATATTCGAGCAGCGGCGCCTGACCGGAGGGCGCATAGCCCAGGCGGAATTGCTTGGCGACGTCTCCGTTCAGCCCCCGCATGCGCAGATAGTCTCGTGCCGCGGCACCGGCGGGGCCGCGCAACTGCTCCTCGAAGAACACGCAGGCCGCGTCCACCACGTCGTAGAGCGATTTGCGCTTTTCCTCGCGCGCCTCTTCCTCGGGCGTCCATTTGGGCAGCGCCACGCCGGCCTCGCCCGCGAGGCGCTCGACGGCTTCGGGGAAGCTGAGCCCCTCGGTCTCGATCAGCCATTTGAAGGCGTCGCCATGGGCGCCGCAGCCGAAGCATTTGTAGGCGCGCCGCTCGTTCTCGACCTTGAAACTGGCGGATTTTTCGTTGTGGAAGGGGCAGCAGCCCCACATCACGCGGCCCTTGCGGACGAGTTTCACGCGGCGGCCGACGAGCTGGACGATGTCCGTCCGCCGCAAAATCTCATCGAGCAGATGGGGGCCAAAACGCATAGGAGGGAGTGTAGTGCCCCTGTGCATGACATGCACAGGCAAAGCGGTGCGCCGCCGGACAATTACTCACAGTGTCATTCCCGGCCGAGCCATGCACAGCAAGGCGAGGGGACCCTGTAGCGACAGCGTACGGGGAACCCAGGTGGACAGGCCAGTCCTGGTCCAACCCGCTGGGTCCCCTTACCCTCGCGACGCCTCGCATCGCTCGGCCGGGGATGACAAGGGGTGCCTACTTCGCCGTCAGCGCGTCCTTCACCTGGCCGCTCGCCTTGCCGAAATCCATCTGGCCGGCATAGCGCTCTTTCAGCGCCGACATCACCTTGCCCATGTCCTTGATCGACGCGGCGCCGGTTTCGGCGATCACGGCGGCAATCGCGGCCTTGGCTTCGTCCGCGCCCATCTGCTTGGGCATGAATTCGCGGATGATGGCGATCTCGTCGCGCTCGGCTTGGGCGAGTTCCGGGCGGTTGCCGGCCTCGTAGGCCGCAATCGAATCCTCGCGCTGCTTGATCATCTTGGCGAGCAGCGAGAGGATCTCGTCGTCGCCCAGAAGTTCGCGGCTGGTCTCGGTGCGCGCGGCGATGTCCTTGTCCTTGAGCGCGGCGTTGATGAGCCGCAGCGTGCCGACCCGCTTCTGGTCCTTCGCCTTCATCGCCTCTTTCAGCGAATCGTTGATCGTCTCGCGCAAGCTCATGGGTGATTCCTGTTCTTTTCGAAGATGCAATCTAACGCCGCATTTCCCCACCGTGCGCGCTCAAATTTGTCATCCCGGCCGAGCGCAGCGAGAGCCGGGACCTATCGGGACGCGTGCGCGATGGGTCCCGGCTCTGCGCGATGCTAACGCATCGCTTGGCCGGGCTGACATTTCGGGATAGGAGCCAAACCCGAGGGCAAACCGCGGCACTTTTCCAACCGATTGAAATCCAAAGGAAAATTCCCGGCTGTTGCGCTTGACCCCCTCCGTCGCGCTCCCTATTTTCCGCCCAGCCCGAGGAACCGCTTCATGTCCGCTGCACCGCCCGCCTCCGCCGCACGTCCCGCGGCGGCGTTTTCGCGCGCGGCGCTGGTGCTGGCCGACGGCACGGTGTTCGACGGCGTCGGCTTCGGCGCGGCCGGCGAGGGCGTCGGTGAGGTCTGCTTCAACACCGCGATGACGGGCTATCAGGAGATCCTGACCGATCCGTCCTATGCCGGGCAGATCGTGTGCTTCACCTTTCCGCATATCGGCATCGTGGGCGCCAACGCCGAGGACATCGAAGCGCTGACGCCGGTGGTGCGCGGCGTGGTGGTGCGCGCCGACGCCGAGCAGCCGTCGAACTACCGCGCGCTCGCGACGCTGGACGCGTGGCTGAAGACGCACAACATTCCGGGCCTCGCCGGAATCGACACCCGCGCGCTGACCAACCGCATCCGCGAGAAGGGCATGCCGCACGGCGCGATCACGCGCGGCGGCGTCGCGGCGGGCCTCAAAGCGGCGCAGGCGTTTCCCGGACTGGTCGGCCTCGACCTCGCGCAGGAGGTCACGTCGCGCCAAACCTATAAATGGCGCGAGACGCCATGGGCATGGGCCCAAGGCTATGGCGAAGTGCCGAGCCCGAACTGGCGGGTGACGGTCGTCGACTTCGGGGTGAAGCGCAACATGCTGCGCATCCTGGCGGGGCTCGGCGCCGACATCACCGTGGTGCCGGCGCAGTCGAGCTTCGAAGAGGTGATGCGGCACAAGCCGGACGGCGTGCTGCTCTCCAACGGCCCCGGCGATCCGGCGGCGACCGGCCGCTATGCGATTCCCACGATCAAGGGATTGGTGGACGCCGGCATGCCGGTGTTCGGCATTTGCCTGGGCCATCAGATGCTCGGCCTGGCGCTCGGCGGCACGACCCGGAAGATGAGTCACGGCCATCACGGCGCGAACCATCCGGTGAAGGATCTGCAGACCGGCAAGGTCGAGATCGTGTCGATGAACCACGGCTTCGCGGTCGATCGCGACAGCCTGCCGTCCGGCGTAAAGCAGACGCATGTCTCGCTGTTCGACGGCAGCAATTGCGGCATCGCGCTCGACGGCAAACCGGTATTCGGCGTGCAATACCATCCCGAGGCCTCGCCGGGCCCGATGGACAGCCATTATCTGTTCGACCGTTTCGCGCGCGCGGCCAAGAGAGAGTCCTAGGTCATGGCCAATTCGCCGCTCAAGATCGATCTCATCGCCTCGGCGACCAAGCTTGCCGCGTCGGGGCAATCCTCGGTGACGCTGTTCCAGCACGGCGACGCCAATGTGCTCTTGTTCGTGCCGCAGGATCAGGACACCCAGCAGGCGCACGACCGCGACGAGCTTTACGTCATCCAGGCCGGGCAGGGCATCTTCAAGCGCGGCGGAGAAACCGTGCGCTTCGATGCCGGCGACGTGCTGTTCGTGCCGGCCGGCGTGCCGCATCGCTTCGCCAACTTCTCCGCGGAGTTCAAGGCCTGGGTGATCTTCTTCGGCCCCCAGGGCGGCGCGAAGGCGCGCTAGTCACCGCATCATCGGTTGTCGAGTTGCGCGCGCACGCAGGCGAGCCCCAGTCGCGAGATGCGGTAGGGCGCGCCGCTTCTGCTTTCGATCAGGCCGCGCTTCTTCAGGCGCCGGAACAGCGCCAGCGTGCAATCGCTCAGGCGGTAGCCGTCGCGACTGTAGCAATCGACCTCAACGACGCGGTTGTCGTTCCAGATGTGTTGAATGCGTCCGCCCTGCGCCAGGCAGTGCAGCACGCGCTGCTCCAGTTTCGAGATGTTCAAGGATGTCGTCTCTCATCGCACCGAACTCCGCGCTCGCCGCGACGCAGGCGAACGCCGGCGCGCGTGGAAACGCGTAACGATGTCCATCGGTGGCCGGGTCAAGCCCGGCGATGGACGATCAGGCGAGGACGACAATCTCTGACATAATTGACTCTGAATAGAGCACGATTCCGCCGATTATCGCGACGGCTCGACATAAGTCAAAGACGGCGCAGGGCGCCCGCCGCCGGACGGAGACGACGCGTGCGTTCATTGACTTCGAACGCAACATCACAGAATTGTGAGGTGGCTTTGCAAGCATGGCCTATTGGCTGGAGAATAAACGTCTGGTCGGAATTCAATCGCAACAAGCGGGGCTGCTTGTTGCCTGGAAGCATTTGGGGGATTTGATGCGCGGATTGGCGATCGCGGCGGCGACGTTTGCTTTGGGCCTTGGCATGGCGACAGCGGACCCCGCGCCGGCGATGAACGATCAGACGGCGACCGCGAGCGCCGCTCCGGCGGCGGGCGCCGCGCCCGCAGTGGTGGGCGGACAACCCGCGCCGGCTGCCGCGCCGACGCCCTCACCCGACGACATGGTCATCTGCGTCAAGATCCCGCCGCCGGTGGGCAGCCGCCTCGGTGGTGGCAAGGACTGCCGCACTAAGGCGGAATGGGCCCGTTTCGAAAACCGCGCCGGCGATCAATCCAAGCGTCTGCTGAACGATCAGAAAATGGACCAGTTGCGGGAACCTCCCCGAGGCAACTGACCGACCCTCGCCTTCAAAGCGAGAGCGGCGGCACGATTGCTCTGGGGGACCGCGCCGCGATCAGCGCTTCAGCTCGATCACGTCGAGCGTGGATTCCTGCAGCGGGAAGGGCATCTCCAGCCGCAGATGGCGCGCGTCGATCGCGGTGAGGATGCCGATCTGGTCGTCGGGCGTCGCGGCCGCACCCGCCGACGCACCGCTGCCGGAATAGGCGTGCGGCGGCTCGCCGGTCACCGAGGAAGCGCCGAGATAGATCAGGCCGCCCTCGCCGGGATAGAGGAAGCCGTTGGTGTGCTGGCTGCCGCTGGTCTTCTCGAAATACAGGCCGCCGCCGCGCTGACCGATGCGGCAGTTGAACCAGGCATAGACCACATAGGGCGTGATGCCGCCGAGCTTGATGGTGCGGCAGCGCCAGGCGCCGGCGAGTTCGCCGGCCGACGGCGCATGGCTAGCCGGGGCGAGCGCGGAGGCGATCGCCGAGGCGTCGCCCGAACCGGCGCCGGCATGGGCCTCGGCAAGGGCTTTTTCCTTCGCTTCGCCCAGGCGCGCGAGACGCTGCTGATCAAACTGCGACGCGACATCCTGCCAGCCGGCGGAGGCGGCGGTCGCGGTCAACGCCAGAACGGCGGCGCCAAGGAGAAGTCTAAACAGGTTCGCGGACATTCGACTTGGTTCCTTCGGTCGCGTCGTTTTCCGGCGCGCCCCAGCCTTTGAGATCGGCCGTCGGCGGCATGCCGACGATGTTGAAGCCGGCATCGACGAAATGCACCTCGCCGGTGACGCCGCCCGACAGATCGCTAAGCAGATAGAGCGCGGCGCCGCCGACATGATCGAGCTCGACGGATTTCTTGAGCGGCGCGTGGCTCTTGTTCCATTTGAACACCATGCGCGCGTCGCCGACCGCCGAACCCGCGAGCGTGCGCATCGGACCGGCGCTGATCGCGTTGACGCGGATCGAATCCCTGCCGAGATCGGCGGCGAGATAGCGCACCGAGGCCTCCAGCGCCGCCTTGGCGACGCCCATGACGTTGTAGTTCGGCATGACGCGATTGGCGCCGAGATAGGTCAGCGTCACGAGCGAGCCGCCATCGGTCATCATCGCGGCGGCGCGGCGCGCCACGGCGGTGAAGGAGTAGCAGGAGATCGACAGCGTGCGGGTGAAGTTGTCGCGCGTCGTGTCGACATAGCGGCCCTTCAATTCCTCGCGGTCGGAAAAGGCGATGGCGTGGACCAGGAAATCGAGCTTGCCCCAATGGGTGGCCAGACGGTTGAAGACCGCGTCGAGTTCGCCGTCGTTCTCGACATCGGCGGGCAACACGATCTGCGAACCGATGGACTGCGCCAGCGGACGCAGGCGCTTGTGCTGGGCCTCGCCCTGATAGGTGAAGGCGATCTCGGCGCCCTGGGCGCAGAGCACGCGCGCGATGCCCCAGGCGATGGAATGGTCGTTGGCGACCCCCATCACCAGGCCCCGCTTGCCCTGCATCAACTTGCCGTCCGCCATCTTACCCTCGCCCTTGTTGGGTCTGTTCCGATTTGGGACAGCCGACATGGGGTCGGCTGGTCCGATGCAAGTTCTATGCGGCGCGCTGGAACACCAGCGAGGCATTGGTGCCGCCGAAGCCGAAGGAGTTCGACAGCGCCGTATCGATCCTGGCGTTGTCGATGCGTTTGCGCACGATGTTCGCGTCGGCGACGGCGGGATCGATCTCCTCGATATTGGCGCTCTCGCAGACGAAGCCCGATTGCATCATGAGCAGGGTGTAGATCGCTTCGTGCACGCCGGCGGCGCCCTGGCTGTGGCCGGTCAAGGATTTGGTGGCGCTGATCGGCGGCATGTTCTCGCCGAACACCTCGCGGATCGCCTTGATCTCCGGAATGTCGCCGACCGGCGTCGAGGTCGCGTGCGGATTGATGTAGTCGATCGGCGCGCGCACCTTTTCGATCGCCATTTGCATGCAGCGCACCGCGCCCTCGCCCGACGGCGCGACCATGTCGGCGCCGTCGGCGGTGGCGCCGTAGCCGACCATCTCGGCATAGATCTTGGCGCCGCGCGCGCGCGCGTGTTCGTATTCTTCCAGAATCAGGATGCCGCCGCCGCCGGAGATCACGAAGCCGTCGCGGTTCTTGTCATAGGCGCGCGACGCCTTATGCGGCGTGTCGTTGAACTTCGACGACATCGCGCCCATCGCGTCGAACAATTCGCTGAGCGTCCAGTCGAGCTCCTCGCCGCCGCCGGCGAACATGACATCCTGCTTGCCCCACTGGATCATCTCATAGGCGTTGCCGATGCAGTTGGCGGAGGTCGAGCAGGCCGAGGAGATCGAATAGTTCACGCCCTTGGTCTTGAACCAGGTCGACAGATTGGCGGACGCGGTTGACGACATCGCCTTGGGCACGGCGAAGGGGCCGATGCGCTTGGGGCTGTTGTTGGCGCGGGTGATGTCGGCGGCGGCGACGATGGCCTTGGTCGAGGGGCCGCCGGTGCCGACGATCAGGCCGGTGCGCGGGTTGGAAATGTCTTTTTCTTCGAGGCCCGCATCGGCGATCGCCTGGTTCATCGCCACCCAGCAATAGCCGGCGCCGTCGCCCTGAAAGCGCCGCGCGCGGCGATCCACCACCGCGTCGAGATCGATCTTCAGGCTGCCATGGACCTGGCTGCGAAAGCCGTATTTCACATAGTCTTCCGCCGTCACGATGCCGGACTTGGCCTCGCGCAGGCTGGCGACGACTTCCTGGGTGTTGTTGCCGATGGACGAGACGATGCCCATGCCGGTGACCACCACGCGTCTCATGGAAGAAAATTCCTTTTGTGCTCGACCGCTATCTCATTTGTCATGGCCCGCGAATGCGGGCCACCCAGGTGCCACCGACGCCGAACTGCGAGATTGGCAACCGTATGCTCTTTCCCAGTCACAACCTTTCGTCAACTGGGTGGCCCGTTCGTACGCTGCCGCTACGAACTCGCGGGCCATGACACCGATAGGGGTGTCGCCAATGTCGTCAGGCCGTCACCGGCTGCGCGCCGGCGTTCTTGAGCGCCGCGACGGCGTCCTGGAAGAGGCCGACCTTCATGTCCTTCACTTCGAACGCCACGATGCCGTCGACCTTGACGATGCCGTCGGCGACGCCCATCACGAGCTTGCGCATGATCACGCGCTTGAGCTCCACGTAATAGGTGATCTTCTTGGCCGTCGGCAGCACCATGCCGGAGAATTTCACTTCGCCGACGCCGAGCGCGCGGCCCTTGCCGAGCCCGCCCATCCAGCCGAGGAAGAAGCCGACCATCTGCCACAGCGCGTCCAGGCCCAGGCAGCCCGGCATCACCGGATCGTCCTGGAAATGGCATTTGAAGAACCAGAGATTCGGATTGACGTCGAGCTCGGCCTCGACCTCGCCCTTGCCGGAGACCCCGCCATTGTCGGTGATCTTGGTGATGCGATCGAACATCAGCATCGGCGGCAGGGGCAGCCGGGCGTTGCCGGGCCCGAACAGCTCGCCGCGGGCGCAGGCGAGCAGGCCGGCCATGTCGAAGGAAGATCTGCGGGCGGGGTTGGGCTTATCCACGGTGTACTCGTCCTTTGCGGCTGGCCCTTGACAGGATGGGGCTTTGCGCCGATTTGTATGTTAGAAACGTTCTAACGAAGTGTGCTTCGGGGTAGAATAGCAAAGTTGGCACCGGAGTGTCAGCTTGTCACATCGGTAACCCGTGATGATGAAAAAGGTTCGCGAGCAGGGGATTGAAGCGGTCGAACGGCTGCGCGCCGCCGGATTGCGCCCCACGCGCCAGCGCATCGAGCTTGTCGGGCTGCTGTTCGCCGAGGGTCACCGTCACACCACGGCCGAATCGCTGCACGGCCAAGCCCAGGCGGCGGGCGTGCAGGTCTCGCTCGCGACCGTCTACAACACCCTGCATCAGTTCACCGGCGCGGGATTGCTGCGCGAAGTCGTGGTCGATGCCACGCGCTCCTATTTCGACACCAACACCGGCGATCATCAGCACTTTTTCGTCGAGGCGGACGGCCTTTTGATCGACATCCCCGGCGAGCATATCGAAGTCGCCGGCGTGCCCGAGCCGCCGAGCGGCATGACGGTCGATCGCATCGACGTCGTTGTGCGGGTCAAGCGGTCTTAGTCCCTGTCATGCCCGCGGAGGCGGGCATCCAGAGGACTGGGCGTTTGCCAAGACTGGATTCCCGCCTTCGCGGGAATGACAGTCTCAAGAAAGTTTCTTAGAATAGTTCTAATCTATTGACAGCGGGCCCGCGCGGGCGTTTGGTACGCTCCGCGACACGCGCCGATAAAGGAGAATCCCATGGCGACCCTCAAAGGATCCAAGACCGCGCAGAATCTGAAGGACGCGTTTGCCGGCGAGAGCCAGGCCAACCGCCGCTATCTCTACTTCGCGCAGAAGGCCGACGTGGAAGGTTACAACGACGTCTCGGCCGTGTTCCGCTCCACCGCGGAAGGCGAGACCGGTCACGCGCACGGCCATCTCGAATATCTCGAAGCCGTCGGCGATCCGGCGACCGGCGAGCCGATCGGCGCGACCGACCTCAATCTCAAGGCCTCCATCGCCGGCGAGACGCACGAATACACCGACATGTATCCGGGCATGGCCAAGACCGCGCGCGGCGAAGGCTTCGACGAGATCGCCGACTGGTTCGAGACGCTGGCCAAGGCCGAGAAGTCCCACGCCGGCCGCTTCCAGAAGGCCCTTGATACGCTCGGTAAGTAAGAAGCGAGTAGCGAATGGCAAGTAGCGAATAGGGGACACCCCGTTCGCTGCTCGCCTTTTTTTCCCCACCCTTCCCCTATTCGCTATTGGCTACTCGCTATTCGCCATGTCCAAAGAAGGCTCACTCGAAGCACCCACACGCCATCCCATCGCCTGGCGCGATGCGGAATTCTATGACGAGGCCGCGCTCGACAAGGAGATGCGGCGCGTCTTCGACATCTGTCATGGCTGCCGCCGCTGCTTCAATCTGTGCGATTCGTTTCCGCGCCTGTTCGATCTGATCGACAACAGTTCGGACGAGACCATCGAGGCGGTGACGTCCGCGGATTTCGCCGGCGTCGTCGAGGCCTGCACGCTGTGCGACATGTGTTTCATGACCAAGTGCCCCTATGTGCCGCCGCACGAGTTCCAACTCGACTTCCCGCATCTGATCCTGCGCGCCCGCGCGGTGGAGGCGAAGAACGGCAAGACCGATTTCACCCAACGGCAGCTGGCCGAGATGGATCGCAACGGAACGCTGGCGCGCTTCGCCTCGCCGGTGATCAACTGGGCGTCGAGCACATCCAACAAGCCGATGCGCGCGGTGATGGAGGCGGTCGCGCATATCGACCGCACCGCTGAGCTGCCGAAATTCCACACCCGCACCTTCGTGGCCGAGGATCGCGCCGATCCCATCGCGCCCAATCCGGCGGCGCCGGCGCACGGCAAGCGCAAGGCGGCGCTCTATGCGACGTGTTTCGTCAACTACAACAAGCCGGCGACCGGATTGGCGGCGCGCGCGGTGCTGAACCATATCGGCGTCGAGACCAAGGTCGCCTATCCCGGCTGCTGCGGCATGCCGTTCCTGGAACAGGCCGAGCTTGAGCGCGTGGCGCAGAACGCCGCCAAGGTTTCCAAGGAATTGGTCAAGCTGATCGACGCGGGCTACGACATCGTGGCGCTGACGGCCTCGTGCGGACTGATGCTGAAATTCGAATGGCCCTTGATCGTTCCCGAAAATGAAGATGTGAAGCGCGTGGCGGACGCGACCTTCGACATCGACGAATACGTCGTCGACATCGCCAAGAAAGAGGGCTTGCCCGCCGGGATGAGCGCGCTGCCCGAAGGCGTGACGGTGCATCTGGCCTGCCACGCGCGGGCGCAGAACATGGGGCCGAAGGCGGCGGAGATGCTGCGCCTCATTCCCAACACGCCGGTCGACGTGATCGAGCGCTGCTCGGGCCATGGCGGCACGTTCGGCGTGGTCAAGCCGACGCACGATCTGGCGGTGAAGGTGGGGCGGCCGGTGTTCCGCACGGCGAACAGCCAAGCACGCGGGCACATCGTCAGCGACTGTCCGCTGGCGGCGCAGCACATCGTCGGCGAAGTGAAAAAGCTGGCGGAGGGGAACGGAAGCGAAGCGAAGGCGCGCGAGCCCGAGCATCCGATCCAAATCATGGCGCGCGCTTATGGATTGCTATGATGTCTCTGACCGAACGCAAGATCACCCCGGCCGATATCATCCCCGACGCCGAGTACAACGCGCGGCGCAAGGAGTTGCGCGCGCAATCGATCGCGCAGAAGAAGAACCGGCGCATGGAAGTCGGCCCCTACGCCACCTTCTATTTCGAGAATTATCAGTCGATGTGGCTGCAGGTGCAGGAGATGCTGCGCATCGAGAAGGGCGGCCACGAGCAGATCGCCGGCGAGCTGGAGGCCTATAATCCGCTGATCCCGCAAGGCGCCGAGCTGATCGCCACGGTGATGATCGAGATCGAGGATGCCGACCGGCGCGAGCGCGAGCTCAGAAAGCTCGGCCATATCGAGGACGCCGCCTTCCTGGAGGTCGGCAAGGACCGGATCAAGGGCGCGCCAACGGACTATGAGGACCGCACCACGGCGGACGGCAAGACGTCGTCGGTGCACTGGCTGCGCTTCGTCTTCACGCCGGCGCAGATCGCGGCGTTCAAGGCCGGTGACGTGCCGGTGGTGCTGGGCTTCACCCACGCCAATTACGGCCATATGGCGGTGATGTCGGCGGCGACGCGCGAAGCGCTGGCGGCGGATTTTGCGTAGATGTCCTCTCCCGCTTGCGGGAGAGGACGCGAAAACTTGCCCTTAGCGGAGCGAAG
>Ga0265320_10000116_pt1 | contig 69236 bp, 67 predicted proteins | sample 4827metaG_FD_202087 | JGI IMG/M metagenome (GOLD analysis project Ga0265320, IMG submission 202087) | Rhizosphere microbial communities from Carex aquatilis grown in University of Washington, Seatle, WA, United States - 4-8-27 metaG | ecosystem: Host-associated > Plants > Roots > Rhizosphere >...
CCATGATCACCAAGGCCGTCGTCGGCCTGCGCCCCACCCCCGAAGTCGAGGAGGCCGGTCTCGATACCTCCGAACACGGCGAAGAGGGCTACGCCCTGGATTAAATCCAATCGGGGCTCGACCCCCGGCGGTCGAGCCCCTTTATTTCACCAACCTTACCAACCCATATTCTGAAAGGATCTACGTATGAAACTCATCGTCGCTATCATCAAGCCCTTCAAACTCGAAGAGGTTAAGACTGCTTTGCACGCCGCTGGCGTGGAGGGCATGACCGTCACCGAGGTCAAGGGCTTCGGCCGCCAAAAAGGCCATACGGAAATCTACCGTGGCAGTGAATACACGGTGGACTTCCTTCCCAAAGTGAAACTCGAAGTGGCCGTTTCCCCGGAACGCGTCGCCCCGGTGGTGAAAGCCATCTCGGACGCCGCCAAGACCGGGAAAATCGGCGACGGCAAGATCTTCGTCCTGCCCCTCGAGCAGGCCATCCGGATTCGTACGGACGAGTCCGGCCCGTCCGCTTTGTAAGTCCGGCTGTGCCGGATTTGCGCCGCGCCCGTGGTCCCGACAAGGGGCCGCGGGCGCGTTTGTTGGCGTGGCGGGAGCGTGCGGGAAAAGGGGGACAGACGGGGCCGCTAATCTTCGCTCATCCACGCTAATTTACAAACCCCACCACCCATTTCTTTTCCAATGCCGGCAAGTCAGTGCGGGCCTTCCGTGGCGCCATCTTCCGTTCTCCGTGCACAAAATTAGCGCAGATGAGCGCGGATTAGCGTTCCCAAACGAATCGCTTTTCGCCTAGCACACCAAGCTCGGAAAATCCGAAAAGTCCGCCGAGAATCCGCCGGGCAGTCCCTTCGAGATGACCGCCACGGCATTGTGCGAGTGCAGCGATTCCAGGTGCGCGCACGCGATTTGAAAGTCACGAATCCGCGCATCGCCATCCAGCCGTTCGTAGAGCAGCCGCGCGGCGTCCTCGACGAATTTCGGAAACGCGCCATTGAGCTCGGCAAACGCCTGCTCGTCTTCGCGGCGCACGAATACCTGCGTTTCCGTCTGCAAGGCGTCGAGGCAGTGTTTGTGCAAGTCCTCAATGGTCAGGCGGTGGCCGGGCTGGATTTCCACGCTCAGGCGGGCCTTGCTGCGCTGCGAATGCGGAATGCCGTAAACGTGGCGCGTCTCCCGCGCGTGCTCCGTGAGGTCTGCCGAGCACGGGCAGGCGGACGAATACACAAAATCGAAATGGAGGTACTGGCGGAACCAGTTCAGGTCGCACAACGCGCCTTCATAAACGACCGAGTAGTACTGGTAGCCCTCGTTGCCGCTGCGCAGCGATTTTTGCAGGAGCGGATAGTTAAAGGCCAGGCGCAGGCGCGCCCGCGTGCTGCCGAGGTCCTGCTTGTAGCGCAACAGCACTTCCTCCAGCAGGTCGGGCGTGAACACGCGGTCCTTGAACTCGTAAAACGTCCGCATGATGCGCGACATATTGATACCCTTGTGCTCGCTATCGAGCGAGACCGTGCCCGTAACTGTCGTTTCGAGCGACACCTGCTTGCATGCCGCAGTGAGAAACTGCAGCGGCAGGCGAAACCCCGAAATGCCCACTTGGAGAATGGGGACTTGCGCGCCCTGAATGTCGGCAATGGTCGCATTCTGGGCATCCGGCAGACTCGCGCGGTAGTCCGAAGTGACTTTGAAAGCCGGATCGTACACGCGGCGCAAGGCGGCGGCCTCCGCGACCGGAGCCGAGGAGGCAGGCTGGACGGAGGTGGCGGAGGGTGCCGAGACGGCCGACGCGCCCGGGTTAACAGGCACAGCCGAGGCAGGCTTGCGGTTTTCAGTGCTCATGCGAGGAAGCCGCAACTCTATAGCTAGGAAGCCCTTCCTGTCAAACGTGGGGTGGGGCACTGAAAGCCGTCAGCACAGAGAAATTTTTCGGCGAAAATCTGCAAAGCAAGCGGAAGTGCTCAATTCCCATTCGCAGCTGAGGCAGCTCCGGCAGTCGCTTGAGCGCGCATGCGGCTAATTATAGCCATGAGCGCGCCCTGTCTTCCGTTGTCGTTATTCGGATATTTCTCCAACACGGCCTTGGTGGCGGCATCAGGGTCGGTTTTGGCCCACTGGGTGACAACCTTGTTGATAGTGGTGCCGCGTTTCGCGTAGTCGGCCATCGTGGTGACCCAAACGAAGGTCGAGGGCACATTTTCATCTGAAACATTCACCGCGAGGGCCATGATGGCACTGTCGCGGGTGGTCCCGACGGGCAGGGTTTCAATCCATTTTGACCCTGCTTCCGGATCGAGTTTGATCCAGTTCGCCTCGATGACACCCGTCGTGCTGGTGGCACTAGCTACAGCCTCCGGCAGGGAAACGGTGGCGAGCATCGCGGCGGCCTCCGCGGGATCGGTGGCGCTCCAGGACTTCAGCAACGATCGAAGGGTTTGGGCCCGGACGTCGTTGTCTTCCGGCAGATTCTGCGCCAAACCCCACGCTCCCAGCGGATCGGTCAACGCGAGAGCATAAAGGGCGGTTTGCATGGCGCCGTTCCGATCGGGACCCGAAGGCAACTCTTGCGCCATTACAAAGGCAGCGCGGGGATCCTTCGCGGCTGCTCGATTGATCGCGATCCGACTATCAATCACGGGTCCGCTGGAATTACTGGTAACCACCTGCGCGTTCACTCGGTCAGTCGTGTTTTGACGTTGGATCGCCGTCACTTTCTTATCCAAGGCGGCAAAGGCGTCATTCAGGTCTGAAATCGAGGAATCAATTCGCGACACCCAATAGCCCAAGGCGGACACGGCAAAAACCAATCCTATAACGACTGGGTAAGTCTTCATGAGAGGAGGTTAGGGGCAGCATTGCATATGGAAATTCGATAGGATGTTATGAATTATGTATTGAAGCAATAAACATTGCGAGTGGTCAAAAGCCGGGTGGGGTGGCCTTGACGCGCGGGGTCGAGTCTACCCGTGATTGCCTCAGAAATTGAAAGGACAGGACCCCTAAGGTGCCAGCACTGAGGCAAACGACATACGCCCAGATACACCAATTAAGAAGATGAAGAGACCCGTCATACCAGGCGCAGGCGATCATCACCCAAGCACTCAGGCTAATGACAGCCACACCGAAATCGCGGCGATGGTAGAGGTGGGCCCAGACCACCGTCGCTGCGCAGGTGCAAAGAAACAACATGTAGCTAGACGTTTCGGAATAATAATATATGCGCTCCATGAATCCATTCCTGAAAAATAACGCCAATAGAAATCCAAAAATATAGAAACCGAAGGTGATAAACGGCAAAATGAACACATTTCGCCAGAGGACGGTCGCCACCATCGCATAAAAGACCCAGCCACTTTGAGAATACAAAAACTCCTCCAAGCATGCGATCGAGGAGCCCCAATTGTAGCCCACGGCGTGGATCGTGCCCAACTGGATGGCGCCGGGCACGAAAAAGACCGCGAAGGAGAGGAAGAGCGCTTTTGCCACCACAAGTTGCCCGCCCGAGATGGGGCGGGTGCGCCAAAAGGCCCGGTCGCCGAGCGGTGTGTCCTCCCGGAAGAGCTTGAATACCAGATAAAGCATCAGTGCGAAATCAGCCAGCCACAGCAATCCGATTGCGCCTTCCATAGACAAAGGAAGATGTTCCTGCGTCAGCATCATGGCGCCATATTCATTCAGCGCCCTCGGCCACGGATCGAAGGGGCGAAGAGCACTGCCATACAGGAACAACGCCGCTTTGGCCAGAATGACCAGCCACCACGCCACAAGCCAAGACCGGAGGCGGAGCCGGTCCTTTTTTAAGATATGATAGATCGTGGTAAACATGACTTGGGAACTTTTGCCGAAAGGGCTAGGACGTGACAGCGCTTCCATCTGTGTTCGGAGGTTCCGGGTCCACTGGTTTTTGCCGCAGGAGGGCCAGCAGGGCGACCGTGCCCAGCAGGGTAGAGTAGAGGATAACCAGGGAGTCCAGTGCGTGGTAAAAATCGGCGCGCACTTTGAGGTAATGGAGCCAAGTGACGGCATGGAGCAGGAGCACGCCGACGCCCAGCAGCCCAAGCGCCACGACCCGGCGGCGATAAAGATACATCCAGATGGTCGCCGCCAAGCCCGTGCTCACGATCAGCAAATAAAGCATCCAAAAGGGGCTGCTGCTCACGCGTGGGTACTGGACCGCCGGAAATAGTGGGGCGACAAATCCCTTCATATTTTCCCAAGCAAGGACCAGGACGATGCCGGCAAACAAAAAGGTTCGCCGGCGAAAAAATCGTCGCCAGAGGGCTGCGGCCAAAGCTATTTCAAGACCCAGAATATAGAGCATCCAAAAAGGATTGTGGGTCCAGGGCAGGTCCGTCGGGCTTGGGTTGAGCAGGTCGTCAAAAACCACGGTGAAGGCGGCGAGCGCACCGAGCGCAAGGAAACCGACAAAAATGTTTTCCCACAACACGGCTAGCAACATGGCCAGGGCGATCCAGCCGAACTGAAGAGTTATAAAATGGTGCAAGGCGAAGCTACTCTCATAACTGGAGGGGCCTGCGAAAACCGTGAATAGCCATTGAAACAGCGCGGGGACTGCGACGATGACTAGTAAGAGGAATAGCGTTTTCCCCCACAATACTTCCACCCCAGCCAGAGGACGCGTGCGCCAAAACGCGCGGTCACCCAACGGGGTGTCTTCCCGTATAAGACTGATCACTAGATAGGCGAGCAGACCAATCTCGGCCAGCCAAAGGGCGGTCATGGCATAACCCGATATAATTTTATAGGTGATAAATTGATCATAAAAACTCATCTTATCCTGTCCATGATCCAATTCTATAAAATAGGTCCGGGCGGCCTGGGTGAATTCCGCTGATTCTAGGCAGTCCAGACTGTTTAAGGCCAAAGAGGGATGGTACATTTGGCGGATATGCGGCGGAGTGCGGCCGAGGACGGATATCTTAATTATCGTAAATCCATAAATCGCCAGTGCCGCCTGGGCGACGAGCAGCGCCAGCCACACCGCCAGCCAGCCGCGTAATCGGCGGCAGTCCTTCCGCAAAATATGCAGGGGGAGGTTCATGGCTGCATGGCTTTGGCCGCCTCAGGATGGCGGGCCAGGGTGAGATAAATTTCGCGCAGGGGTAGCGGCTGGACATTGATCGCCGCGCCGGGGAAAAGCTCCGCGCAGCGGCGTTCGGCGTCGCCTTCCATGTATTGTGAATCAATGAAGCGATGGAGGGTTCCGGCCTCCTCGGAGGCAAGCCAAGTGGACGGAATGGGCTTCTGGCTCTGGCTGGGGCTGGGTACGGAATTCGCCCCACGCGTAATTTCAATCCGGCGGAAACGACGCAGCAGCGAATCGAGCGGCTCGGCGAAGCGGAGCTTCCCTTGTTCGAGCACGGCAATCCAGTCCGCCAGGCGCTCCACTTCTTCCACGTCGTGCGACGAGAGGAACACGGTCCAGTCACCCAGCGCGGAAACTTCGAGCACGCCGCGGATAAAATCGTCACGCACCACCGGATCGAGTCCGCTAAACGGTTCGTCGAGGACCAGGAGCATGGGCCGGTAGGCGAGGGCGGCAATGAGCGCGGCTTTCATTCTCATGCCGCGCGAGAGGTGCTTGAGCTTGCGGTCCGTCGGCAGTTCGAATTTTTGCAGCAGGTTGCTTTCGAGGTCGCGGTCCCACGTCGGATAAAGCGGCCGGCAATAATCGAGAAACACCCGCACCGTCATCCACTCGGGCAGTTCCATGTTGTCGGCGACGAAGCCGATGCGGGCCAGCTCGCGCGGGCTGAGGCGGCGTGAATCCACGCCGAGCACGGTCGCGCTGCCGGCGGTCGGTTCGAGGAGGTTCATCAGCACCTTGATGGTGGTGGATTTGCCGGCACCGTTGGGGCCGAGCAGGGCGAAGATGGCGCCCGCCGGCACGGCGAGATCCAGTCCGTGGACGGCTTCGAGCCGGCCATAGCGCCGCGACAAACCGTGGGTTTCGATGGCGTTCATGATTTGGAGGGTTCGGAAAGTTTGCGCCAATGTGCCTCGACGGCGGCCTGCACATCGTGGATATCGAGCCCGAATTTTTTCGCCTCCACGATGACGCGCTCGAGCTCGCTGCCCAGCAACGCGGCGCGCTCGCGGCGGCTCCCGGCCACGGGGGCCGCGACCACCGTGCCGACGGCAGGCGTGCTGAGGAGCACGTTTTCGGCGACGAGCGCGGCGACGACCTTGTGCGCGGTGTTCGGATTCACCCGCAATTCCTGGCTCAATTGCCGCACGGAGGGAAATTTGTCGCCCGGGCGCAACTGACCCGAGACGACCGCCTTCTTCACGGCGAAGAGGATCTGCTCGGCGAGGGGCAGGCCGGGGCGCAACTCAATGGAGAACGGCAGCATACTGTACCATTACATATAGTACAGGTGGGACAGTTGCGCAAGGGCAAAATAAAGATTTCTTGAAAGAGGGTTTTCGGACAGAATTAACCGAATTTAGAGAATTTCCAAACCTCGCCTGTTCGACCTCTTCATTCTGTAAAATTCGGTTAATTCTGTCCAAAAATCTGGAAACAAACGGGAGAACCGCCGCCAAGTTGGCTCCCGCGAAGTTTTTTCCGGGCTTCGTAATTCTTCAAATTCCGTAAATTCTGTCTAAAAAAACCGTTGCCCGCAGATTCGCATTGCGCGGCGGGCGGCGCGGCCTCTCAATGGGGCCCATGGGCGCAGGCGTGAAATTTTGCATTCTCGGCAGCAGCAGTTCCGGCAACTGCTCGGTGCTGGCCACGCCCCATTGCCGGGTGTTGATCGACGCCGGTTTCCCGCCCCGCCGGCTCGATGAACTGCTTCAGCCGCACGGCCTGACCCTGGCTGCGATTGACGCCATTTTTCTCACGCACGAGCATTCGGATCACGCGGGCGGTTTGTCCGGCCTCGCGCGTTATCCGCACATCCAGGTTTATGCGAACCGCGAGACGGCGCGGGCGGTGCAGGAGCGGTTGAAGTTCCGGCCGTCATGGCAATTTTTCGAAACCGGCACGACGTTTGCCTTTCGCGATTTGGAGGTAACCAGCTTTTCGCTCCCGCACGATGCGCTCGACCCGGTCGGCTATGTGTTTGCGGCGGGCGAGGGCACGGAAGCGTCGCCGCGCCGCCGGGTGGCGTGGTGCACGGACCTCGGCCACGTCACCGAACTCGTGCGCGAACGCATTCGCGGGGTGGATGTGCTCGTGCTCGAATCCAATTACGACCCGGATTTGCTGGAACGCGACAGCCGCCGGCCGTGGGCGCTCAAGCAGCGCATCCGCAGCCGCCACGGACACCTGTCAAATGCCGCGGCGCACGAAGTGTTGCACACCACCGAGGGCGCATCGTGGCGCCGGGTTTTCCTCGCGCACCTGTCGCGCGAATGCAACGACGTGGCGCTCGTGCGCGAAACGTTTGCCGGAGTCGGGGGCAGCGGGCGGCGCTTTTCCATCGAAGTCGTGGACCCGACCGCCTGCGCGATGAGCGCCCTGCTGCTGGGCGAAGTTTAAAAATATCACGAACGATTCATTGCCCGGTACACCCGTTGTGCCAGCCGCGCCAGGGCGTGCGTCAGCAGCGCCGCCGAGACGATGACGGTGCCGACGAGCACCCGGTTGGCAAAAACCAAGTCGGGGGCGGACGTGGTGAGCGGCCGGGGCAGCGGGACGGCGAGCTCGGTGGTATTGTGCAACGCCAGCAGGCTGGCGATAAAAACAGTGGCCGCAACGATGGCCACGGCGAAATCAGCGGCACACGGCACCAACGGCCGCGCGGGGGTGGGAGCGGGGGCATTCATGGCGTTTATCCCCATCAATTAACCCCTCCAAGCGTGGTTTGCAGCCTCGACAGGCCAATTTTCCAGTCATCGACGTAGTGGGGCCAAAATGGCGCCGGGGTTAAAAATCGGGCCGGACCCGGAACAAGGCATTGAACGTGCTACGATTAACCCGAATTCCACCATGCGCCGCGCCCTTCAACACACCAAAATCACTTTCACGCTCGGCCCCGCCACGGAGAGCGAGGAGATGCTCGCCAAGCTCATCAACGCGGGGGTGGACTTGTGCCGCCTGAACATGGCCCACGCCAATCACGAGTGGACCCGCAACATGATCCGGCGCATCAAGACCGTCTGCAACCGGCTCGGGCGCCACATCGCCATCATGATGGATGTGAAGGGCCCGGAAATCCGCACCGGTGACGTGGCTGCGCCCTTTAACCTTCAGGAAGGCCAGCTCTTCGACCTCCTCACTGACGAAGGCACGCCCGGCGGAGACGACATCGTGCATGTCACGGTGAACTATCGCGGTTTTCCGGCGGACGTGGCCGTCGGACGCACCGTGCTGGTGGACAGCGGCTTGATCCGCCTCGTGGTGATGGAAAAATTTCCCGGCCGGGTCCGCTGCCGCGTGGCCGTGCCGGGAAAAATGTCCAGCCGCCGCCACATCAATTTGCCCGGCGTGAAGGTCAACCTCCCGGCGCTCACGCAAAAAGACCGCGGCGACATCGAGGTGGGCATCGCCGAAGGGGTGGATTTTTTTGCGCTGTCTTTTGTGCGAGAGGCGAACGACCTGGATTTGCTCCGGCGCTTTTTGACCGAACACCGTTCGCGCGCGAAAATCATCGCGAAAATCGAGGACCAGTCCGCCATTGCGAACCTCGATGAAATTGTCAGCGCGTCCGACGGCCTCATGGTCGCTCGCGGGGATTTGGGCATCGAATGCCCGTTCGAGGATTTGCCCATCATCCAGCACCGGGCGATCCAGAAGTGCATCGCCCACCGCCGCCCCGTTATCGTCGCCACGCACATGCTGGAGTCCATGATCCAGTCGCCCGTGCCCACCCGCGCCGAGGTCACCGACATTGCCCACGCCGTGCTCGAACAGGCCGACTGCATCATGCTCTCCGGCGAGACCACCAGCGGCAAATACCCGCTCGAATGTGTCGAGACCATGAAGCGCATCGCCGACCGGCTGGAACTCGACGGCGAATTTCCCGCTCAGCCGCCGCTCGTGCTGAAATCGCACAAGGACAAATTGCTGGCCGCGGCCATGAAGCTCGCGCAGGAGACGGGCCGCGCCGGCATCGTCGTCTTTTCCCGCAACGGCAATCTGCCCGCCGTCCTCTCCGCGCTGCGCACGCGCCGCTGTCCGATTTACGCGTTCACCGACGTCGAGCCCGTGTTCAAGCAGATGCTCCTGCTGTGGGGCGTCGAGCCGTTCCTGATGGAATTCTCCAAGGACCCGGAAAAAACCATCCAGGATTCCTTCGCCTATTTGAAACGCCGCGAATGGGCGGAAAAAGGCGAGTGGCTCGTCGTGGTGACCAATGTCCTCATGGGCGAGAAGGTGATCGACTCGATTCAACTGCGCGAAGTGGAGTAGCGTAAGATTTAAACCACTGAGCGATAAGAATTGAACCACAGCGAGCACAGAGGACGCAGAGAAAGAGAGGGAGAAGCTATCCAGGAGAGAGGGAATAGACTGGAAGATGGAACAGTAGTGGGCGAATGGCGTCGTGCAGTGGTCGAACGTCGGACGTTTTTGTTCTGACTTTTGCGCTCTGACTTCTGCTTTTCCAGGCTTCCCGGAGGCTTGACACCCGGCCCTGTCAGGCGTTACCGATGCAACCCCCTCTTACCCCATGAAATCCCTCTCGCTTCCCCTCTGGTCTTTGTCCCTCGGCCTCGCGCTGGCCCTCGCCGGTTGCGGCGATAATAAAAGCGCCTCCGCTCCGGCTGCTGCTTCCTCGTCCGCCGCCGCCAAGAAGCGCAACCTCGCTTTCGTCACCAACAACGCCTCGGACTTCTGGAAAATCGCCCGGGCCGGCACCGCCGACGCCGCGTCGCAGTTGCCCAACGTCAATGTGGACTTTCGCATTCCCTCGGCTGGCACCGCCGCCGAGCAGACCGCGATTCTCAACGACCTTTTGGCCAAGGGTATCGACGGCGTCGCCATCAGCCCCATCGATCCGGGCAACGAGACCGCGTTGCTGAATAAAATTGCCGCGGAAACCCTCCTCATCACCCACGACAGCGACGCTCCCCAAAGCAAGCGCGTCGCCTACATCGGCACCGACAACGTCGCTGCCGGCCATGCAGCGGGCAAGCTCATCAAGGAAGCCCTCCCGAATGGCGGCAAGATCATGGCCTTTGTCGGCTCGAAAGACGCCCAAAATGCCAAGGAACGCTTTCAGGGCATTCAGGATGAATTGAAGGGCTCGAAGATTGAAATCATCGACCTGCGCACCGACGACACCGACCGCGTGCGCGCCAAGTCCAACGTCGCCGACACCCTCGTCAAGTATCCCGACGTCGCCGGCCTCGTCGGCCTGTGGAGCTACAACGGCCCTGCGATTTTGAACGCCGTCAAGGCCGCCAACAAAGTCGGCGCGGTGAAAATCATCTGCTTTGACGAAGAGGATGAAACCCTCGCCGGCGTCGCCGACGGTTCAATTTACGGCACGGTCGTGCAGCAGCCCTACGAATTCGGCAAGCAGTCCATCCTGCTCATGAACAAGTATCTGGACGGCGACAAATCGGCCCTGTCCAGCGGGCGCGTCATCGTGCCCACGCTGAGCATCAAGAAGGATAATGTGGCCGACTTCCAGGCGAAGCTGAAGAAGCAGCTCGGCAAGTAGGCTGGCATTTCCAGCGTTGCGCGCGGCGGGCATCGTTGGCAGCGTCGGGGGTTTGGCCAGCTTGGATTCGCCCATGAACGCCCCGCCCCTGCTCGAAATGCGTGGAATTGCGAAGCAGTTCCCGGGCGTGCGCGCGCTCGACGGAGTCTCCCTGCACATCGGCCGCGGCGAGGTGCTCGCGCTCGTCGGGGAAAACGGCGCCGGGAAATCCACCTTGATGAAAATTCTCGGCGGGGTGTACCAGCCGGACGCCGGGGAGGTTCTCGTGGACGGCCAACCCGCGCGCATTTCCGATGTGAACGAGGCCCTGCGCCTTGGCGTCGCCTTCATTCACCAGGAGTTGAACGTTCTCGATAATCTCGACGTGGCGGCGAATGTCTTTCTCGGGCGCGAACCAGTGCGCGGGCCTTTTCGCCTGATTGACACGCGCAAAATCCACGCCGACACCGCGCCCTTTTTGCGCCGCCTCGGCCTCGATATTTCCAGCCGCACGCGCGTGGACCAGCTCTCCATCGCCAGCCGGCAAATGGTGGAAATCGCCAAGGCCCTTTCGCTTAACGCCCGCCTCATCATCATGGACGAACCGACGTCCAGCCTCACCCTCACGGAAACGGCGCGCCTGCTCCAACTCGTCGGGGAATTGAGCCAGCAGGGAGTTTCGGTGATTTATATTTCCCACCGGCTGGGCGAGGTTTCCACCTGCGCGCACCGCGTCGTGGTTTTGCGGGACGGTAAAAACGCGGGCGAACTCAGCCGCGAGGAAATCACGCACGACCGGCTGGTGAGCCTGATGGTGGGTCGTGAAATCAAGAGCGCCTACACTCCTCCCAACGTCGTCCCGCAGCCCGGCTTTTTCAAAGTGCGCAACGCCCGCTCCAGTCTCTATCCGCGCCAGCAGGTTTCCTTCGATGCCTCCCGCGGCGAGATTCTCGGGTTCGCCGGCCTCGTCGGCGCGGGCCGCTCGGAAATTGCTCAAGCCATCGTGGGGCTGGATCCGGCGGGCGGCGCCGAAGTGTGGTTCGACGGCCACAGGAAAACCATTGGCCGTCCGCGCGAGGCCATTGACCACGGGATTTATCTCGTACCTGAAGACCGGCGCGGCCAGGGGCTCGTGGTCGAAATGTCCGTGCGCGAAAACATCACGCTGCCGTCGTTGTGGAGCCACGCCTGGCACGGCCTCATCCAGCGCGCGCGGGAGACCGTGACTGCGCAAACGCAAATCGCCTCCCTCCGCATCAAGACCCCGCATGCCGAGGCGATGGTCCGCAATCTCTCCGGCGGCAACCAGCAGAAAGTCGTCCTCGGCAAGTGGCTCGCCATGGCGCCCAAGGTGATGATTCTCGACGAGCCCACGCGCGGCATCGATGTTGGCGCGAAGGCGGAAATCTACCGCCTTATGCGCGCGCTCGCCGAAAAGGGCGCGGTGATTTTGATGATCAGCAGCGACATGGAGGAGGTCATCAACCTCAGTGACCGCGTGGCCGTCATGCACGAGGGCCGGCTCACCGGCGTGCTTGAACGCGCCGGGTGCACCGAGGAAAACATCATGCAACTGGCCATAGGCGGCACGGTGCCGGCGGCCCGCCCGGCGTTCACCAACTAATTTTCTTCCGCGATGAAAAAAGAACTCGGCATTTTTATTCTGCTCGTGGTGACCTGTCTTATCGCCACGGTTTGTACAATTGATTACGACCCCGCCCTTACTGGTGTGAGTGATTTCTTTCATCGCTTGCCGCACGCCAAGTTTATTTCGCCGGCGAACATCACCAATCAGATCAACCTGATCGGCATTTCCGGCATCTTCAGCTTGGGCTTGGGATTCGTCATTATTACCGGAGGCATTGATTTGTCGGTCGGCTCGATGTTTGCGCTCATTGGCATTGTGCTGGCGATGGCGCTGAGAGAGTGGGAGTTGCCTTGGTCGCCGGGGCATTACTGGCCCTGGCCGCTGGCGGCCATGTTGGTGATTCTGATTCCCATGGCGCTGGGCTGGGGCCACGGCCTGCTGATTACGCGCCTAAAGATTCAGCCCTTCATCGTCACTTTATGCGGCCTGCTCTTGTATCGAAGCGTGGCGCGTTACATCGCCCATGACAGCACCAAGGGCTTTGGCAATGCCGAAGGTTTTGAGAACCTGCAAAGCCTCGCATCTGGCAGCATTCATTTATTTTCTTTGCCCGGTAAAACCTTGCCCGGGCAGCCGTCCGTCCTCCAGCCGGGCCAGCCGGTGAATTTGCCCATGCCCTTTGTCTTGATGCTCCTCATCGCCGTCATCATGTGGTTTGTGCTGCACCGCTCGATTTATGGCCGGTATTTGTTTGCCGTGGGCCGCAATGAGGAGGCTGCGCGCTTTTCGGGCATCAATACGCGCCGGGTGATTTCCAGCAGCTATGTCATCTTGGGCTTCCTGACCGGCATCTCCGGCATTCTTTTCGCCTTTTACACGAACTCGATTTCCGGCTCCACGCACGGCCAGTCTTATGAACTCTACGGTATTGCCGCGGCGGTGCTGGGCGGATGCAGCCTGCGCGGAGGAGAGGGCTCCGTCCTCGGTATCATTATCGGCACGGCGCTGCTGCAAGTGCTCCGCAACCTCGTCACCCTCATGGGCATTCCGAGCGAGCTGGATTTCGCCGTCACCGGCGTGGTCGTGCTGATCGGCGTGTTGATCGACCAAATCGTCCGCCTGCGCGCCCAGAAAAAATTGACCGCGGCGCGGTAGCACCCGCGCGTGGCCTAAACGCCGAAAATCGTGCGGTCTGCGCAGATTGAGCTTACCCTTGTGGGCCGTCGCAAGCGACGCCCCTACGCCGGAAACCGCATCTATCGCAGGGTGAATTGACACTGACAGTAGGGGCGTCGCTTGCGACGGCCCTTTCCCCTGTCCGCCAGCAGAATCACAACCCCTTCTTGTCCCAGTCAATTTGCGGATAATGCTGGCGCGCGCATTGCGGACACAGGCCGTGGGAAAAATCCGCGTAGGTGTGGTTGTGCACGTACACTTCCACCTGTTCCCAGAAGCCCGCGTCGTTCCACACTTTTTTGCAATAGGTGCAAATCGGCAGGATGCCGCGCAGCGTCTTGATTTCCATCAGCGCCTGCTCGAGCTTTTCCCGCAATTCCTTCTCGTGTTCAAACGCGAGAAATTGTTTGCGGCGCGTCCGTTGCAGGTACCAGGAAATCAGCACGCCGAGTCCGTTGGCCTCGAACAGCGAGTAAACAATCACGAGGGCCGTGGCCCGGTCCGTCCAGGGTGCAACCCACAAGCCAAGCGCGGTAATTGCGACGGTGCAGGCCAGGGCGGGCAGCATCTGCCACCGCAAGGGCAGCGGCACGACGCTGTAAGTCAGAAACACGGAGAGCACATTGATGGCGGCGTGGCCGGTGTAGGACGGCGGGCGCGTGGCCGTCACCGCCACGATGGCGGCGGCGATGGCCAAATCCCAGCCGAGCACGAGCAGGTCGGCGCGGCGCGGGCCGGGCTTGCGCCACAACGCGGCCATGACGGCGAGGGTGCCGAGGACGATGCCCAGCCGCATCGCCAGCATCCACCAAAACAACGAGGTGTGCCCCAGAAATTCGTAATCGGTCGGAATGAAGGTCAGAAAACCCACCGCGGAAATGCCCATCAGCACCAGCGCGCGGATTAATTCGTCTTTCTGTTGCGCGCGGCGAAATTTGGTCTCCAGCTCGGGCTCGGCAAATTGCCCATCCCACAGCATCCGGCCATTGACGGCGGAAGCCGTGCCGTTCACTGGCGCGATTTCGGTTTTCACCACTTCGGTGGTCGTTGTGAGGTCGCCCATGGTTCGTGTCAATGACTCGGGCGCCAGCATGTTTCCTGCCGCCCGCCAACGCAAGCCCGCGCAGCCCCGGTAGCCGCCTTAATCCAGGTAAAAAAACCACCCATGCGCGCTACGAAAATAGACCAAGGCTTTCATACTGCACCACGGCCAACCAAACAGACCAAACGGCCGCACCCCGATTTCCGCCGGCCTACGGCGTCGGCATGCCCTGCACGAGATTGTCGGCGAGGCCCGGCTGGCTGGGCGTGTCGAAATAGCCCTTGTTCAGGACGCCAGTCATGTTGATGCTTTGATACCAGAAATTCGAATTCTCCGAATTCGGCAGGCCATCGGCGCCCCGCGAGAGCAGGACAAAGTTGGTGGCCTTCCATTGCACCAGCGTGGTTTTGGCGTCGATGACTTCAGTCAGGTTCTTGTACCGGTAAAGGTAGGGATGATCCCAAGGATCGAGAATCCGCGCCTGGTCCATCAAGCCGCCACTGGGGCTCTGTTCAAAATTGAATTTACCTGTTTCAATGAACGGCTTGCCCCAATCGGGCACCGGCTGGCTCATCGCGGTGCTGGAGTCCCAGGACAGCCGGCCGTCGGGGCCCTTGATCCAGCGCGCGCGGCCCGTCAGCGCTTTGGCGAGGTAAATTTCCGCATCCGGGGAGGTGTTGGGGCCCGGCGGATATTCGCCCCAGCGCAACTTGAATTTTTGCAGGGCAGCGCCCAGGGTTTCCAAGTCCCCCATGGCGCGCGCGTTGGCCTGTTTGAGGGAAACGGCCTTTTCTATGCCCAGTGAAAAGCTCATCACGATAATAATGATGACCATGACCGTGAGCAATTCGACCAGGGTGAAACCGCGGCGCGCCCGCAGATTGCGAGCGGACCGGCCGGCGGGGGTCCAGGCCAGGAGGGAGAAGGCACGACTCATGAAAAAAGATAGATATGGGTTGGGGCGGCGAAATTAACGGGGGTAATTCGGGCGAGACTCCATAAGCCTAAGGGTTCCCGCCTTATTTGTCCAGAGATGAAGCGGGCGTAGCGGGCGCGGGGGCGTCCGGCGCCGGGGTGTTCGACTGCATAATCATGTTCATCAGGCCCGCGCCGCTGCCGGCATGCGTCCAATGGACGAGGTTGAAAAGCTGCGGATCGCCGGTCATCACCCGCGTGGGGGCCGTGCGGTAATTCAAAATCTCCTCGTAAATTTTCGCCCCGGCATTGTCGTTGAGCCCGAAGCCGGCGACGTATTGGAGGCGCAAATTCCGGTCGCTGTTGATCTCGGCGTCCGCCAGCAGCGGCTGCATATCCGGCCCGTAACCCGCATAAGTGCTGAACAAATCCGGGCCAAAATCAAAGCCGACGTTGGCCAGCGAATCGACGACCGGCTTGTACTCGGGCCGCTGGAGTCGCAGCGCGATTTCCTCGAGATTGATGGGCGCGGGGTCTTTCTGCCCGAGCACAACGCTGTCATACCCGGCGCTGTTGTCCTCATTGCCCCACAAAGTGCCCTCGGGAAACACTTCGAAAAATGTGCGCAGTTCGCTCAGCACCGCCGCGCGGTTGCTCTCGTACAGCGGCACCCATTGGGTGACGAGGCCGCCGGGGTTCAGGTGCTCTTTGGCCAGTTCAAAGTATTCTTTCGTGTACAAGACCGCCGAGCCTTTGACCCAGGGGTGGATCGGGTCCGAGGTGATGATGTCGAAATGTTCATGCGTGGTGAGCAGGAAATGCCGGCCGTCGTCGTAGATGATTTGGATGTTCTTGCCGTTGATGGTGCGCGGGTTGGCTTCCTTGATGCCCTCGACGATGTGGTAATTCTCCGGGCCAAAGTATTGCGCCACCACCTGGGGAATGAGCGGCTCGATTTCGCAAATGACGATGCGGTCAATCGTTGGAAAGTTCATGAACGAGCCCGCCGTGACCCCGGCGCCGCAGCCGACAATCAGCACCGAATGCGGCGCGGGATTGATCAACCCCGGCAGCAAGCCGAGCATCCGTTGCAGGCGCATGTCGGTCGGGATGGTCGAGGCCTCTATTTTTCCGCTCACATGGAAATTGCGCGAACCGTCCGCAAAGTGGGACACCGCGACCGTCGACGTCATGCCTTCGCCGACGAAATCGAATTTCGGCAAGCCTTGGTTCACGTAGTATTGAAAGAGGCGTCCGTAACCCACGAGTCCCGCCGGTATATTCGGTACATTGGCTGCGAGAATGGCAGCCCAAATCGGCACGAGCACCAGCACGATGCTGCCGCTCCAACCCAGTCCCGACCCGGCCGGCTCCATTTTCGCCGGGCTGTTTTGGCCGGGGAAATTTCGCGTCAGCGAAAGCAGCAACAAAATCGCCGAGAGCGCGGCCGCCACGATGAGCCCCATTTCGGCGTGCTGCGTGCCGTGGTGCGGAATAATTATCAGGCTAAACAGCAGCGAACCGAGAATGGCGCCCACGGTGTTCGCCGCGTACACGCCGCCCACGAGTTTGCCGGAGTCTTCTCCCGGCGCCGCCACCGCCGCCAAGGCGAGTGGAAAACTCGCGCCCCACAACACCGTCGGCGGAAACACCGCCCACAGGCACCTCGCCATGTCCAATTGAAACATGGTGCCGGGGCTCGGCGCCCAAGTCGGATCAATCGGCCAATACGGCAGCGAGCCGGCGACCATCCAGGCCGTCCACGCGATCGTCAGCACCAGCCCGGCCTGGCACAAGGCAAACGCCAGCCGCGGGCGCGCGGCATAACGCGCCCAAAACGAACCCACGCTGCTGCCCAGGCCCAAGCCCACGAGAAAAACTGCGAGAATAATCGAAAAGGCATACACCGTGCCGCCGAGCAGCAGCGAGAGCAGGCGGGTCCACACCACCTCCGCGCCGAGCGCGGTGAACCCCGACAGCCCGATGGTCAGATACACCACCCACGCTCCCGGTGCCCGCGGGACCTGGGCGGAGCCGCGGGTTTTCGCCTGTGGTTGCACATGATCCGTCTCGTTCGCGATCAGATAGCCGATGAGCGCGACCGTAAAATTAATCGCCACGGCGGCGTAGGTGGCGGTCGCCATGTCGTAAACCCGCAGTAAATAAAATCCCGCCAGCAAACTGCCGCCGACCGCCCCCGCGATATTTCCGCCGTAGAAAAAGCCGAGCCACGCCACGCCCTTCGGGGTCGTTTCCATCCACCGCGCCATCGCGGGGAGTGACGCCCCCATCAAAATCGTCGGCGGCAGCAGGCACACCGCACTCACCAATCCGCGCAGCATTACCGCGCCGGCGCCGTGGCCCACGACGGCCACATAAATGTGCTGCACCAGCGGCTCGCCCCACAACACGAGCAGGCCGCAAATCCCAATGCCCGCTTCCAGCAACGCGTACACCCGCAGCGGGTGCGCCCGCGGTGAGATCAGCCGTGGCAGCAACAAACTGCCCAGGCACATGCCGCCCATGAACGAGCCCAGTAACAGGCCGAGCGACGCGGCAGTCGCGCCGATGACCAACTGCAGCAGTTGGAACCACACGATTTCATAAATCAACGCGGCGCAACCGCTGCCGACAAACAGGCACAGTAGCAGCGGCAAAAAGCGCCGCGCCGGAGCGGCACCGAGCGCAGCGGGAGAATTCGGGGAAGTGGCCATGGCAAGCGGGCGAGCTTACCATGCTTCCCGCCCGACGAAAGCGGAAACGTGCGCAACCTCGCCGGCAATCCTCCGGTCTGGCTTTACGGGGTGGTCGGCGGCCCCGGCATGAAGCCGATCGGCAGCGCTTCCCTCCCCGCGGGTAGCGGCGACTTTAGCCGTCCCGAGGTTTGCAACGCGTTTTGCAGGGACGCCACGCTGGCGGGCGTGCCCGTGAACAGATCCTTCGGGAACGTGCAATACTTCAAAATGCCGTCGAGAATCTCGCGGCCATTGTAGGTGTTGAGCGCCTTGCCGGCGAGATATTGTAGGCGCAGGTTGCGGTCAGTGTTGATTTGCGCGCCTTGCATCCACGGCTGGAGGTTGTGGGCGTCGCCCGCGTAGGTGGCCAGCAGGTCCACCGCGTTGCGGAAACCCACTTGTTGCAGCGAGTCGTTCACCTTGGGGTGGGCCTCGAGCCACGCCTGCATCTTGTTCACGTCAATCTGCGTGGAGTCTGCGCGCCCGAAGAGCACGGCGTCGTAACCCTCGCCCCGGATGTCATTGCTCCAGAGGATGCCGTTGGGAAACACCTTGAAGAACGTGGAAATCACGCTCTTGATGGTCTCGTCGTTGCTCTCGTAAATCGGAATCCAGAGGCTGACCACGCCGCCGGGGTTCAACGCTTTTTTGCACATTTCGTAGTATTCGACGGTATTGAGCGCCGCGCAGCCTTTCACCCAGGGGTCGATCGGGTCCGAGGTGATGATGTCGAATTTTTCCTTCGTCGTGCGGATGAAGTGGCGGCCGTCGTCATAGACGACGTGCACGCGGGGATTGATGTCGGCGGTGCGCTTGCCACTGGTGTCCATCGCGCCGACCACGCTGTAGTTTTCCTTCCAGAAGCGCGGGGTCACCGTGGTGGGCACGAGGGGCTCGATGTCACAGATCGTGATATCCGTGATGCCGTCATACGGAATAAAGGACCCGGCCGTCACGCCCGCACCGCACGCGACCACGAGCACTTTTTTCACGTTGTCCGGATTTTGGTGCGCGAGCACGGAGATGTGCCCAAGCATCCGTTGCAGGCGCATGTCCTGCGGATCGTTCGAGGCCTGCACTTTGCCCGCGCCGTGGAAACTGCGAATGCCCGCCGTGGTCATTGTCACCGCCACGGACACGTTCATGCCCTCGCCGACGTATTCGCAATAGGTGTCCGAACTGCCGTTGTTCAACGGCACTTCGCTTTCCGGAATGATGACGGGCTTCAGGTACTGTGCCCACGTCGCCGAATACCGTCCGTAGGCGACCATGCCCCAGTAGGCCGGGTTGACCCAGTTTTTCCCCATGGCCACAGACGCGCACAGTGCGAGCAATAGCGCCACTGCAAACCCGATCGGACGTCCGCCCGAACTCTGAGTGTTCGCCGTCGCTTTTTGCGACATGAGCAACGGCAGCCACGCAAAGACCGCTCCCGCCACGGCGAGGGCGATCAGCCAGCGCTGGGCGTTTTGCGTCCCGACTGCTGGGATGATCACCATGCTAAACAGCAGTGAGCCGAGAATGGCGCCGACGGTGTTGGCGGCGTAAACGCCACCGACCAAGCGTCCGGGATCCTGCCCGGGCGAGGAGACGGCGGCCAGCGCCAGCGGGAAGCTCGCGCCCCACAAGAGCGTCGCCGGCAGAATTGCCCAGAAGCAGCGGGCCAAATCAAGTTGAAAAGTGTACCACGGGCTCAGCGAAATTTGCGGGTTCACCGGCCAGAACGGCAGCGAATTGCTGATCATGTACGAGGTCCACACGATGCCCGCCACGAGGAGCAATTGGCACAGGCCGAGGGCCATGCGCGGGGAGACCGTGCGCGCGGTCATCGAGCCCACACTGCTGCCGATGCCCAAGCCCACGAGAAACACCGCCAGGATATTGGAAAAGGTGTAAACCGTGCCGCCCAGCATCAGCCCCATCAGCCGCAGCCACACCACTTCCGCGCCGAGGGCGGAAAAGCCCGAGAGCGCAATCGCCACGTACACCGACCACGCGCCCGGCGCCCGCGCAATCTGCACTTTCGCCTGCGCTTCATCCGGTGCGGTAAAGGGCGAGAACTGCGACAGGAACACCGCCAAAATCGCCACGGCGACATTGATGGCCGCCGCCACATGCGTCGCGAAGGGCATGTCGTAATGCGGCAGCAGGTAGAATCCCGCGTACAAACTGCCGAACACCGCGCCCGCGATGTTGCCGCCGTAGAAAAAGCCCATCCACGACACGCCTTCGCGCGACGTTTCGACATACCGGCCAATCGCCGGCAAGGTCGCGCCCATGCACAAAGTCGGCGGCAAAAGGCAAATGGCCGCCAACACGCCGCGCAGCACAATGCCCGAGACGCCGCCGTTGCCAAAAGCTGTGTAAATCTGCTCCACCGCAGGCATCCCCAACCAGACGATGGCCACGCCGCAGACGCCGATGATCAATTCGAGCACCGCATATACGATCAGCGGATGGTGGCGCGTCGGAATCAGTCGCGGCAGCAACAAACTGCCCAGGCACATGCCGCCCATGTAGGTGCCCAAGAGCACGCCCAGCGACACGGCGGTCGAGCCGATGACCAGTTGTAGTAACTGCAACCAGACGATTTCATAGATGAGTGCGGCGGAACCGCTTCCGATAAAAAGCAGGAGCAGGATCGGGAGGATGCGGCGGGTGTCGGCGGCAGGGGTGGAGCGAGCGGCGGGAGAATCGATCATGGAATGGGCCGGGCAAGCCGGCGGCGGGGTGGGGTAGAGGGGGTAAGCTTCGGGCAGCAAAAGCCAGTCTTGCTGCCAACCGCGCGAACGCCCGCGAGTTTCAAGGACTCGCCGGCTCCCGCGCGGCCGGGGGTAAACGGCGGAGCTTGGCGGTTCTCCTTTCCGGGGCCAATACTAAAAAGGGCAGCCAGCCCAAAGGAAAAACTTGCGCAGAGCCGCTGAGGCGCAGAGTAGCGGAGTAAAAAAGAGGAGTAACCACAGATTACACCGATGAGCGCAGATTTCCAGACTCAGTCATCTGTGCAAATCTGCGTAATCTGCGGTTACTCTTCCTTTTTGCCCCGGTTTTCTAAATCTACGGCGTCCGCGACTTGTTCAATTCGTCGTAGCTGACTTGGTGCGCGGGCGCTTCGGGCGCGGGCTCTATCGATTTGTCACCCAGTAGGACCGCGCTAGTCTTGATGCTGATCGTGGAGTTGCCGTTGGGTTCGCGCGATTGCGGGAGGTCGCTGACGACAAAATAGTTTCCCTTGGCCCGGGCCGCGGGGGTCATCGCGTCATACTCCGTTTGCGTCACCGCCACGCCGCCGTTGGTCTGGGTTTCCTGGCAACCGGCGGCCAGCACCATCATCAATACGGCAGCTGTCAGCAAAAAGGAAAAGGTGGACTTTTTCATTGCAGTTAAATTATGGGGCAGGAAAACATTTTTCACCGGGCTGCGCAATGCCAATGCGGCGCCCGCGGGCAGGTCGAAGTACCGCCCAGTTCCCGCTTGCCAGCGGGGGCAACGCGCACTACTTCCTCACTGCATCGGCACCCTTCATTGACCATCCATGCGCACCTGGGCTATTCTCGTTTGTTTACTGCTAGCCTCGGCTGGGTCGGCCGTCGCCGCCTCGTCTTCGCCGGGGAAGTACCTGATTATTTACCGTCGGTCAGACCAAAGCACCATCCTGGGCGCCGGGACGTTTACGGTGCGCAGCACGGGCGACATTGACGGCCTGGGCTACCTGTGGTCCGGGCACAATGGCATGTACATCAAGGGTCATGCGGTGTCCGGCGCCACGATCACCCTGCGCGTGAAAATTTTCATCGAGAAGACCGTGCACCTGCTGACCGGCAAGACCGCGTTCTTGAGCACGGGTTTTCATACCAAGGTGAACCGGACGCACACGCAATTTGTGGGTTTTCCCCTCACCAGCGCGCATCCGTATGCCGGGGCGTATGTGGGCTTGGTGCGCAATGAATACCTCTATCTCATTGTGTTCAACACCGACAAAATTTTCGGCCAGCAACACCGCGGCGCGGAATTGCACGTGGTGGGCGGCACGTTGAGCGGGCGCCGCTGGGTCGCGGGCATCCAGGGCCGGCCATACTATCTCTCCGGTTTCGTCCTCAAGGATTCCCGGGGGCTGTATTTGCTCGGTCAGGTGGTGGACAAGCAATCCGGCGACGTACTCGAACAATTCAAGGCGCGGCAAATTTAAGCGGCGGACAAATTTCGCCCTCAATCATCACTAGGGTCGGCGAATTAATTTCCATCCGGCGGCCAAAGCGGCCAGCGCGAGCACCACCGCGATCCCAGCAACGATTTCGCGCTGGCGTTCGGGCGGCGGTGGTGAAGCGGACGCCGTGGCCGCAGGTGTTGCGGGCGCGGGGAGGTTGATTTCCCAGGACGGATTTTTGGCATCCAGGGTGGCGGTCGCCAACTCCAGGTTGGCCTGGTCGTAAACGGTCACCAAATCGCATTGGCCCGGGGGGATTTGCGCGGCGTAGGTCAACTCCAGCCGCCACGGTCCGCCGGCGGGTCGCGGATACGTGAAGTGAAAAACCACTTCGAGCGCGGAGGTAAAACTCACCACGGTGCTCGTCAATTTGAGTGGTTCGCCGTGGCTCGACACCGCCAGCAAGCTGGCCGCGCGCTGGGTCAGGGCGGCTTGGTCGCGCGCGAAATGCGCCTGGGCTTCGGCCGGGTCATTAGGCGTGCTGGATTTCGCCGTTGCGGCCTGCTCTTCGGCAAAAGGATCGTGATCCAACAGTCGGTAAGCGGGCGAATCGGCCATCGTCAGCTCAATTTCCATCGTTTGCGGGCGCAACCGCACGTTGATCATGCCCTGCAACACCAGCGATTCCGGCGTGGAGCGAAACATGCTATTGATCTGGATATTGGGATTGGCCTGAAACACCAAGGTGTCGTGGGCTTGCGCTGTCCGGGCCATGAGCAGCCCAAGCAGCCCAAGCAGGCCAAGCACCACGGGCCGCACACCTGCGCCCTTTTTTTGCCACGGAGTCGTACCTGGGCGCATGACGGTCGAACTTCGGAGTGGATTTGCCCGCCGATTTACTCGCGCGCCGCCCGCCAGATGCGCAGGGCGGATTTGATCAACGCCGGAAACTCGGCCAGTGGAATCTGGCTCGGGCCGTCGGAGAGAGCCTTCGCGGGGTCGGGATGGGTCTCGAGAAAGAGGCCGTCAGCCCCGGCGGCGAGTGCCGCGCGCGCGAGGGGCGGCACGAATTCGCGCTGCCCGCCGGAAGCCCCGCCCGCCGCGCCGGGCAACTGCACCGCGTGGGTGGCGTCGAAAATCACGGGCGCGCCATTTTGCCGCATAATGGAAAATGAGCGCATGTCCACCACGAGATTCTGATAACCGAAACTGGAGCCGCGCTCCGTTTGCCAAAGCTCCTTCGCCCCACCACCCCGTACTTTGGCGACGACATATTGCATTTCCTGCGGCGAAAGAAACTGGCCTTTCTTGACATTGACGACCCGGCCCGTCGCCGCCGCCGCGAGCAGCAGGTCCGTCTGCCGGCAAAGAAAAGCGGGGATTTGCAGCACGTCGCACACCGCCGCCACTGGCGCGGCTTGGTCAGGCAGGTGGATGTCGGTGACGACGGGAAAACCAAATTCACGCTTAATGAGCGCGAGCAAGCCGAGGCCGGCGTCGAGCCCCGGACCGCGGGCGTTGCCGAGCGCGGTGCGGTTGGCCTTGTCATACGAGCCTTTGAAGACGATGTTCAGCGCAGGCTCGGCGTCGCGCAGCCGTGCCAGGACGGTGGCGACAGCCCGGCAGACGGACTCGTTTTCCAGCGAACACGGGCCGGCAATCAGCAGCAGGCGGGCGGGATCAAAAAGCATGGCCGCGACGTTAACCGCTAAACGTCGATTGATAAATGATAAATGCAGGGTTGTCGGGGACGCGGGGAATGGTGTTAAAACAGGGGCATGAATACGCCTACACCCGCCGTTCCGGTCCCAGGAAAAATCCTTTTTGAAGGCGGGGCCGTGGGCTTCGTCGGGTTGGGAGTCATGGGCCGCAGCCTGGCCGGACATTTGGTCAAGGCCGGCTACCCGGTGGTGGTGCACTCGCGCACTCGCGCAACCGCCGAGACCGTGCTCGCCGCGGGCGCGGAATGGTCGCCCCGCCCCGGCGAACTCGCCGAGCGCTGCCACCTTATTTTCACCATGGTCGGCTTTCCTGCCGAGGTGGAGGAAATTTACCTCGGCGCCGACGGACTGGTGGCGCGCGCCCAGCCGGGCGCGGTGTTGGTGGATTTGACGACCTCGACCCCGGCTCTCGCCCAAAAGATTGCCGCCGCGGCCACGGCCCGCGGGGTTGCGGCCCTGGACGCCCCGGTGACGGGCGGTGACGTCGGCGCGCGCGAGGCGCGGTTGTCCCTGATGGTGGGCGGCGACGAGGCCGCCTTCGCCCGGGTCGAACCCGTGCTGCGGCGCTTCGGGCCCACGGTGGTGCACCATGGCCCGGCGGGCAGCGGGCAACACGCCAAAATGTGCAATCAAATCATGATAGCGGCTACCATGATGGGGCTGTGCGAGGCGCTGGCCTATGCCCATGCCGCCGGCCTTTCCGCGGAGAAAATGCTGCAAAGCACGGGTGGCGGCGCGGCGGGCAGTTGGTCGCTGCAAAATCTCGCCCCGCGCATCCTCAAGGGCGATTTCGGCCCCGGCTTTTACGTGAAACATTTCGTGAAGGACTTGCAGATCGCCCTGGGCGCCGCCCGCGCGATGGGCCTCGATTTGCCCGGCCTCGAGCTGGCCGAACGGCTCTACCGCGAGCTCGCCGCCGCCGGCCACGGCAATAAAGGTACCCAGGCTTTGTGGCATCGGTATGAGAAGAAAAAGTGACCGGAAAGGGGCCTGAGGCGACTAAGGATTCTGAGATGACTGAGGGAGTTTCGAGGCCGCCCGCGCGGTGTTTATGAATTATACATACGCTTCCCAATAAACACGTCCCTTCATCGCCGCGTCCGGGTTAAAATGCTCTACACCCGCAGCGGAATCATTGCCCTCCGTGCCTTCATTCGCCGGCTTCGACTCGTCACGCTTTCTGCTTTCCCTTTTCACCGTCCGCGTTTAAATACTTTTCATGCCCGTAAAAAAACTTTTGCACACCCGCATGCGCGTGGACGACTTGGAGCGCACGTTGCGGTTCTACACCGACATCCTGGGCTTGGAATTGGTGGATCGGCGAGAGTCACCGCGTGGTTCGAAGCTCGCTTTTTTGCGCACGCCCAACAGTGAGGAATTGCTGGAAATCTCCTATTTTCCCGGCTCCGGGCCGGTCCAGGTGCAGCCGGATTTGATGCACTTGGCCTTTGAGGTGGAGAGTCTGGAGGAGTTTTGCAAGTATCTCACATCCAAGGGAATAAAGATTACCGATGGCCCGACGAAAAGCAGCTCCGGGTCCGTTTTTGCCTTCATCGACGCCCCGGAGGGCTACGAGATTGAGCTGATTCAGCGGGGTTGATTCGGGGCGTTTGGGCCCGTGCATTTAGAGGCTTGCAATGCGGGCGGGCGGCACTGTTTAATGGTCTTGAAGTTTCCCCTACGGAGAAACCCCAATCAATATGAAAATCTCCTCGTTGAAGATGGTTTCAATTCTGGCGGCCAGCATGCTGGCGGCCTCCCCCATGGTGTTGGCCCAAGCCGCGCCTCCTCCTCCGGCTCCTGCTCCCGCCCCCGCTCCTGCGGCTGGTGGTCGTGGTGGCGCGGGCGGCGGCGGCGGCGCTGCCCCGGCTCCGGCCCCGACGGCCGACGAACTCGCGCCCGTCAATGCGGCGTTGAAGAAGCTGTTGTCGGCTGACCCGGCGGCCAAGGCCGTCATCGACAAATACCCGACCTGGAATCCCCTGACCGTTGGCTTTGGCGGCGGTCGTGGTGGCGCGGGCGGCGGCGCTGGCGGCGGCGGCGGTGGTCGTCGTGGCGGCGGTGGCGGCGGCGCTCCCGGTGGCGGCGGCGCGGGCGCGGGTGGCTAATTCACCCGGTCTCACCTCCTGAATTCCCCTAACGGAGTTCTTTCACGCCCGCCGCGCGATTTCGCCGGCGGGCGTTTCCTTTTGTAACTCAGGGCCATGGACGGGGTTTAACGCTGGTTCGATAAACCCCTCTAATCCATATGAAGATCAATTCTTTGAAGATGGTTTCAATTCTGGCGGCCAGCATGCTGGCAGCCTCGCCCATGGTATTGGCCCAAGCCGCACCTCCTCCTCCGGCTCCTGCTCCTGCCCCCGCTCCGGCGGCGGGTGGTCGTGCGGGTGGTGGCGGTGGCGCTGGTGCCCCGGCTCCGGCGGCTCCGACGGCGGACGAACTCGCGCCCGTCAACGCAGCGTTGAAGAAGCTGTTGTCAGCTGACCCGGCGGCCAAGGCCGTCATCGACAAATACCCGACGTGGAATCCCCTCACGGTCGGATTCCCCGGCGGTGGCGCTGGTGGTGGTCGTCGCGGTGGTGGCGGCGCTGGCGCTGGCGCGGGTGCCGGCGGCGGTGGTCGTCGTGGCGGCGGTGGCGGCGGTGCTCCCGGCGGCGGCGCTCCCGGTGGCGGTGGCGCAGGCGCGGGTGGTTAATCTCCGAGCCAATCCCTAAGTTTCAAATCCGCCCGCCGCGCGTCATCGCCGGCGGGCGTTTTTTTGCTTTCAACCGCAGCGCCTAACTGGCCGGCGGCAGGGAAATTATTTTGGTCACGGAATCATATACCAGCAACTGCGTGTAGCGGCCCCAGCGCACGAGGGTCCGGGCTTGCGTCTCGGGCGATTCCTTGGGGAACCAGCCGGCGATTTCGACCAGCAATTCGGCCATCGTGGCGGAGCGGGCGGGGCGCGCGGCCAGGAATTTTTCCAAGCGCTGAAAGGCGCCGAGGGTCCGCAATTGCGTGGCGAGCATTTTCTTGCATTCCGCCTGGTCCACGGCCTGGAAGCGCCGGCCCAGGGGCGTCATCATGACCTTGTCCTTGATGGTGGAGACCAAACCGAGCATTTTCGCCGCGCGCACCACTTTGAGCATGGAGTCGAAGTCCTTGCGCAGGTCGTCCGCCATCTCAAAAATATGGGTGGGGTGCTCGTCGCACAAGCTGGTCAGGCCCAGAATTTCCCCAATAGTGGAATCGGGCAATGGCACGAGGGGCCGGGGCGCATTGGGCAAGGCACTGCGGGTCTCCACTCCGGGTTCCGGCAGCGCCTGATGGGTGAGAATACCATGGATTTTCTCCATGACTTCGCGGAAGGCCGGCGACTCTGGGTCCCGCGGATACGGCAGCGAATTGGCCAGGTCGAGGGCAATGCGGCCGGGATGCGACGACAAGACGATGATGCGTTTGGCGAGGTAAACTGCCTCCTCGATGTTGTGCGTCACGGAGATCATCGTCCGCAGCGGGTTGGCCGGGTCGGCGCACAAGCGGCCGAGTTCGTTGCGGAGCAATTCCGCCGTCAGCACGTCCAACGCGCTAAAGGGCTCATCCATGCACAACACCTCGGGATTCACGGCCAGCGCGCGGGCAATGCCCACGCGTTGCTTCATGCCGCCGGAAAGTTCGCGCGGAAAAATAGTTTCCAGGCCATTCAAGCCGACCATCTTCAGGGTGTGCTCGACGCGCCGGTCGATTTCCTCGTCGGCGAGGTCGGCGGCCTGCAGGGGCAGGCGGACATTCGCGGCCACCGTCAGCCACGGGAAGAGCGCAAAATTTTGAAACACCATGGACACGCCCGGGCAAATGCCGCGGACCAATTCGCCGTGGAAACGGACTTCGCCGCGCGTGGCCGGCAGCAGCCCGGCAATCAACCGCACGAGCGTGCTCTTGCCGCAGCCGGAGGGGCCGAGCAGCGCGATAATGTCGTTCTCCGCAATCTCCAGGTTAATGTCGTCGAGAATGGTGGTGGCCGTGCCGGGTTTTTCACCCGGGTATTCGAGCGAGACGTGTTGGAGGCTGATGAGGGAAGAGTCGCTCATGAAAGTGGTGATTAAAGGAAGGGGCCGGGCGGGTGGCTGGTGCAGGTCAGCCTCAAGGTCCAAACCGACAGTAGAGGTCGCCCAGATGTTGCAGGCGTTTCCAAAAAGTGCGGTTGATGGCCACGACGACCACGGCCATGGCCACGACTGCGGCAGCCAGCACGTGAAAATCCCCCGCATTCGTGGCCTGGCTGATGATGCTGCCCAGGCCGAACGCACTATAGGTATGACCGCCCTGCTGGAGGTATTCGGCGACGATGCTCGCGTTCCACGCGCCGCCCGCCGAGGTTATCCAGCCCGTGACCAGGCTGGGGAAAATCGCCGGGAGGATGAATTGCCGCCAGCGCCGCCAGCCGCGGAGGTGAAAAATATCGGCGCAGGCCACCATGTCGGCCCCGATGGACTGGGCGCCCGCGGCCACATTGAAAAGAATGTACCATTGCGCGCCCAGCATCATCAAAAGCATCGCGCCCCAGTCGAGGTTTCCGCCCATCGCCAGCACCCAGCCAAAAATCAGCGGATACAACATGGGCGCGGGAAACGACGCGGCAAACTGGATGACGGGTTGCAGGTAGCGCGAGACCTTCGGGTTCAGCCCAATCCATACTCCCGCCGGAATGGTCCAGAGCGAACTGAGGATGAGCGCGCCCAGTACCCGCAGGAAAGTCGTGCCCAGGCCCAGCAGAATTTTCAGCCAATGGTCGCCATCCACTTGGAGGAGCATTCTCAGCAAGCCAAACAACCCCACACCACCGGCACCCACCGCCACGGTCACGACCAGGCCATAAAGGAGTCGCCCCTTGGGCCCGGCTTGGGGTGCGGGCGCCGCATCCAGCGTGCGCACCCGTGGCGGGGCGACATGCCGGCGGTTGGCGACATGGCCGAGCCAATGGGGAGGATGTTGCAGAAAAGAAAAAAAGTGCGAGCTGGTCAGCAGGCGTTGCACCAGCGTCGACTCCATGGGTCCGCTCGCGGTGTCTTCAATCTTGAATTTGCGCGACCAGATGACCAGCGGCCACCAGACCAGGCGGTCCATCGACAGTATCATCACGGCCATCGCGACGACAGCGGCGATTTGCGCGGGCACGTTGTTTTTCGCAATCGCCACGCTCATGTACGAGCCGACGCCGGCCAGTTGAAAATCTTTGCTGCCCAGCGTGAAGGCCTCATTGATGGTGAGGAAAAACCAGCCACCCGCCATCGACACCATGCAGTTATAAATCAACCCCTGCGCCGCGAACGGCAGCTCGATATTCCGGAAACGCTGCCACCCGCCGTAGTGGCAAATGGTCCCGACTTCCCGCAATTCCAGCGGCACGCCTTTCAGTGAGTCGTAATAACTGAACACCATGTTCCAGACCTGCGCCGTGAAAATCATCAGCACGCACGCGAGCTCGAGGCCCAGATTGCTCTTGGGAAACAGACTAACCAGCGCGAGCACGAGGCCCGGCATGAAACCAAGCACGGGGATGCTTTGCAAAATATCCAGCACCGGCAACAGCACCCGGCGGGCACGGTCGTCATAGTAAGCCCAAGTTGCGTAGAGGATGGTGAAGACGAGGGAGAACGCCATCGCCACCCATCCGCGCGCCAGTGAGTAAAGGGTGTAGAGCGGCAGTTTCCAGAAGGAGAGGTCAATCGCGGTTTCCGCGCGAAAAGGCGCCTTCCATTCCGCCGCAACTTTCAGGATGGCGTAAAGCAGCCCGCCCAAAACGCACACGACCAGCACATCCGCCAGCGGAGAGCGGCGGGGGCGGGCGGCCCGGGTCGACAAGGGGAAGATCGTGTCCAAACCCCGCGATTAAGCCCGCGAAAGGCCGGGATGACAATCCGCGTTGTGTGAACTTTGCGTCACACGGTACCCTCAAAATAATATTTAAAACAAGGATCAGGCAGGCCGCTTGGTTGAGCGCCCCGGGCCAACTTCTGAGCTTGCCGAGGGCGGACCCATTGAAGCCGGTTTGCTGGCCCTCATACGGGTTGCAGTTGGCGCTTGCGCGCCACGAAGCGGATTTCCACCCGACGCTCCACGGCGGCGGCAATGCGATTGAGCATGGCCAGGGAATGGCCTTCGTAATCGGCGTCCTCCAACCGCGAGATCACCGATTGGGTCGTCCCCACCCGCCGGGCCAGTTCCGCCTGGGACAGGCCCGCGTGGTGGCGAAGCTGGTAAATTTTGCCGGCGACTTCGCGGTTGGCCATTTCCTCCTCGAACCGTTGTTGGCGTTGAGGATCGCGGCCGACAAGGTGATTCAAAATCTTCAGCGCGTCGGTGGTGGTTTTTTTAGGCATCGTCAATTTCTCCGTGGTAGGTGTGAAGGGCGGGATGGGCGGTAAAGGCGGCTTTGCGGGCGAGGGCGCGCCGGAGATCAGCGGCGGAGACGGCTGCCTCTTTTGTCAGCCCGTGCGCGATGACGCACACAGTCCGGCCATGAAAAAAGTAAAGCAGGCGGTAGTTGACCGAACCGAGCCGCACGCGCAGTTCGTGGACGCCATCCCGCAAGTAGTCGGCCTCGGGGCGGCGCAATTCGTGGCCCAGCAGCGCCAGGCGCGCCACCGCCGCGCGGCATTTGTCGTAGGCTTTGGGATGGGTCGCATCGAGTTCCTGGAGCCATTCGACCACCGGCGACTCGCCGGTCTCTTCCTGGTAAAAGATAACAGCGGTCGCGGGCATGGGCGAGGCAGGAACCACGTTATCGCATCTTTGCGATAATCGTCAAGCCCTCATTCCCTCCCGCCATGCGGCCGCCGCGGCTTAAGGCACGGGCTGGAAGCCGATACAGATGGGTGCGTCCACCGTGATGGGGTCGCCCACGGGTGTCATCTTGCCGGTCTTGTCGTCCACGCTGAAAACCGCGGCGTTATTGTCGCCCTGGCTGCCGGCGACGATCCATTTGCCGGTCGGGTCAAACGTGAAATACCGGGGCGTTTTGCCGCGCATCGGCACATCCTGCACGAGCGCCAGCTTGCCGGACGCGGGGTCGATGGAAAAGACGGCGATGCTGTCGTGTCCGCGAGCCGAGGCGTAAAGGAATTTGCCGTTCGGATGGATCATCAATTCGGCATCAGTGTTCGTGCCCTTGAAATCGGCGGGCAGGGTCGAGATGTTCTGGAATTCCGTGAGCGAGCCCTTCGTGGCATCCCAATTGAAGGCCGTGATGGTGCCGCCCATTTCGCCGATGACGTACAGGACTTTGCCATTCGGGCTGAACAAGAGATGGCGCGGGCCGGTGCCGGGTTTCAACGTGCCAAAAGCCGGAGTGTTCGGGGTGACGGTGCCGTCCTTTTCATTGAATTTATAAATGGCCACCTTGTCGCTGCCCAAGTCGGCGACGAGGACGAAATGGTTCGTCGGGTCGGTGATGATGCAGTGGCCGTAGGATTTGGTTTGGCGCACGGGGTCAATGCTCGAGCCGGTGAGTTGGATTTGGGCGGTGCGATTGCCCAGCGAGCCGTCGGGCTGGAGAGCGTAAATGTCGGCGTTGCCGCCGGCATAATTGGCGACCAGCAGATAATGGCCGGTTTTGTCGAGGCTGACGTGGCAGGGGTCGCCGCCGTCGGTGGGCTTGGTGTTGAGCAATTTGAGCGCGCCGGTTTTGGGGTCGCGTTCGTAGGCGGCGAGGGTGTCTTTCAGCGCATACGCAGTGTAAAAATGTTTGCCGTCGGCTGAAAAAGTGAAGAAGCCGGCACCGTCCGCGGGGGCGGCGAGGTCGGGCTTGGTCAGGGCACCAGTGGCGGAGTTGAAATGGCCGAGGGAAACGCCTTTGCCGGTGCCACCGTTGGGCGATCCATAGTAAATGAAATAATCGGCACCGGCCGCGGAAGCCGCGGCGGCGAGGGTCGTGAGGCTGACGAGCATCAATTTTGCGAGGGTGGGGTAGTTGGTCATGGAGCCGGAAATAATGCCACGGGCCTGTCCTCGGGCAAGCCTGAATGGATTCTCCGGCTCCCTACGAAAGCCCAAATTTCCTCCTCGTTTTCAAAAAAATACCATCTGCCCCAGGGATTTCGATAGACAAGTCCGGTCAAAGGACAAGAATGCGGGCGCTGGCGGTGTTTCTTACCTGAAGCTCTGTCCAACCCCCAACCCCACTATGAAGACCCCAACCTTGAAGACTGTATCATTTCTCACGGCCTGCCTGCTGGCGGCAGCGCCGCAGATTTTTGCCCAAGCGGCACCGGCACCTGCGCCGGCCCCTGCTCCCGCGCCTCCGCCTGCACCCGCTCCGGCTCCAGGTGGCGCCGCGCGCGGTGGATTCGGTGGCGGCGCTGCTGGCGCCGGAGCTTTTGGCGGCTTTGGCGACCTTACGATTGAGGACATCACGGCGCTTTCGACCGCGGCCCAAGGTGTGGCCACGGACCCGGCCGTGGCGGCGGCCTTGAAAAAAGTTACGGACGCGCAAGATGCGGCCAACGAGGTGATCAAGGCGGCGATAATTAAAGCCAACCCCTCCCTCAAGGCCAACCTCGACAAGCTTCCGCCGGCCCTCAGCCTCACCAACCTGGCGACAGGCCGTGGCTTTGGCGGTCGCGGCGGTCGTGGCGGCGCCGGTGGTGGTGGCGGCGGCTTCGGCGGCGGCCAGGCTCCCGGTGCTCGTGCCGGTGCTGGCGGCACCTCTGGCGGCGGAGCACCCGCTGCGGGTGGCTAAGACTTCGTTTATTCCGCAAGAACAACGCCCGCCGCGACTTCCGCCGGCGGGCGTTTTTTTAACTATTTTAAGGGAATTGAGGTGGTGAACCGTGAAGCCTGCGCCCGCAGGCGATAGGAAAGAGGTACCGACTGCCGTCCCATCAGGGGCCGCCGCAGAACCACCATGACCAAGAACCTTTGCCCGGCCTGCGGGTCTGACCTGAACGGTGACGCGCCTGCGCGGGCCCGAAAAGGTGCGGTCTCGGCGTGCCCGCTGCGATGTCGGCTTGACGAGACGGGCCGGGCCCGGTTTTCTCAATGGTTTTCTACCCCCATGTTCCCTCCGCTGACAATGAAGACCCCTGCCGCCATGCACCGGCGGGTTGGGCGTGCGCGGCTGGCGTGGGTGGGAGTTTCAGCCTTCACCTTGATGGAATTGCTCGTGGTGGTGGCGCTGGTGGGAATTTTGGCCACCGCGATTGGCGTATCCCTTGCCAACGGCAGCAACGGCCCATCCCTCGACGGGGCCCAGCGCAATTTGATGGCCATGCTCCAGGCGGCGAAATCGACCGCGGAATTGAACGGCGTGCCCGCCCGGTTTATCGTGTATTCTGACCAGAATTCCGGTGATTCTTCGACCTCGACGCTGACCAATGGCCGCAAGCTGCGCTTCATGGGCGTCATTGTCCAGGCCAAGGACCCGGTCACGGGCGTGCCCCTTCAAAACACCTGGCAGGCGGTGAATTCCGGGGCCTACCTGCCCGGCGGCGTTTATTTTATGCCGCAAAATTCCGGCACTTTCGCGAAAAACGTACCGTCCGGGATGAGCTCCGTGCTGACCCAGGGCACGGCCTTAGGTCCGGCCATCGGTACGATGCAGTTGCCCTATCCGGTGACCCAAGCCCGCGAGCTCGATGCCAACAGCGAGTACTATTATTTCATCGAATTTTCGCCGAACGGCTTTTTGAGCAACCCGCAGACGCCCCAGGCCAATGTGGTCCTGGCCGCGGCGAACCTGCTCAGCGATTCGCAGATTGATTTTCAGGGCTCGCTCAACCGCATGGTGTCCGGAGTCCAAGTGCGCTTGTTTGGCGGCATCGTGCCGTTCCGTGAGCGGCGGGACATCACCGGTGTGCAATAACCCGCGCGCGAATTTTACCGACCCCACTCGTTTCCCATGCCTTTCGTACCTTCACCGCTTCTTGCCGGCCTCCCTCTGGGCTCCGCCGGCCGCCGCGCCCGGCGCGGGTTCTCGATGATCGAGGTCATTCTCGCCATTGGCATCCTCGGCGTCGCGGTGGTGGCCTTGCTGGGGATGATTGGGCCGGCACTGGACAATGTGAACACGGTTCAGCAAATCAACGCGGGCATCGCGTGCATGTCCAATTTGAACACCGCGCTGAATGCGGCCCCGTTTTACGATTCGAACAATATCAGCGGCAGCGTGTACACCTGGGTGCAGTCGTCGAAATACAACTATCCCACGATCATTTACTTTTATAACGAAGTGCAGAATGGCGATACCCAGAAGCCCATCATCATTCCGCGCCAGGCTATTTACTGTCAAAATGTGAACTCCAAACAGCCGGGCTATATGCTGTATACGGACATGGTCACCGCGATTCAAAATGGGGCCATTGACGGGCCGGTCATTGCGATGTCGCTGTCCGTTTCCCCGCTGGCCGCGAATTTTTCCTCGCCCTTGGGCAACCAGGCGTATGCGAAAGCCAACAACCCGCCCAACGGCAGTCTGTTTCCCGTCAATAACCTGCCCACGAATCCGAACGCGCAAGCAGGTGCCAATGGCGTGGCCTATTACGAGGGTTACCTGCCGATTCTCGTCCAGGTTTTTGCGGTGCCGCTGGACCAAATCAGCCTTAACCCCGGCGGCTTTCAGGCGTGGAAGGCTTTGACCGAGACCCAGCGTCTTTTCACTTACACCACGGCCGTGTTGCGCTCCAACTCCAATTAAAAGTTTTTTCCGCCCGCCCATGCCCACGCCCGCTCCTGTCCGCGCCCGCCGGGGTTTCACCTTGGTGGAAATCATGACCGCCACGGCAATCATGGCGGTGGTGGTGGGCTTTGTGCTGACGATTTTGACGCAGGTCATGGGGGCGTGGAATAGTTCGTCCGACAAGTTGGTCATCGGCACGCAGGCGAGCGTCGCGCTCGATTTGCTCACGCAGGACTTGCAAAACCTCGTTTTGCGCAATGACGGCAACCAGTGGCTCTCGCTGAACGCGGAAATCGTCAACAGCCAAAAACTATCGCGGCTGCAGTTTTTTTCGCCCACGCCGATGCGGGTCACCCAGCAGGCCAACGGCCAGCCCATCTACGGCTCGATCTGCGCCATTGAATACCGGGTGATGTACGAGTCGCTTTTTCCCATCAATCCCGATGAGAACTCGAAGGTGCTGAACCTGCATCGGGCCGTGATCGACCCGATCTCGACCATGTTGGGCATTAGCAATTCGACGCCGATCATGGGCAGCAATGGCAAGCCGCAGCAGAATCTCTCCCGGCTGTGGAGCCAGTCCATCGACACCGGCGGCACGAGCAACATCACGCTTAGCTATGCCGGCCAGACGCAACACGTTTACGGGGGCAACAAGCCCGAAACATTTTTAATTTCCAACGTCGCCAATTTCACGGTCACGGTATCCTACCAGGAGCCGAACGGGCAATCCCCGGTGGGCGGCCGGAATCTCTACTTGAACGGCATCTCCGAACCGTGGCCCGACGCCTATTACGGCGGCACCGCGCCCATCGGGGCGTCCAATCCGGTGGATCTGGAAGGCCAGGGAAAAGTCCCGGCCTATTTCGATGTCACCCTGACCATCCTGAATGACGAAGGCGCGCAGTTGTTTTCGTTGAATCAATGGAACAACGGCGGCCGCACCTGGGAAATCTTTTTGGCCAAGTTCGGCTATACGTACACGACGCGCATCAACGTCAACAGTCCGCCGCATTAACGGCGGAAATGGGCGGCCCGGCAAAAAATCTCGCGCGCTCCTTCATGGCTGGTTTAATTGCGCCCCATGTTTACGTGGCATCTGAATAAAGTGGTTCGGCGCACCTGGGCCCGGGCGCCGTCTCGATGAGGCTCCGTCTCCACGCCTGGATTTTGGCCTCGCGGCCGCGCACGTGGCCGGCGGCTGCCGCGCCGGTGGCTTTGGGTTGTGCCCTGGCCTGGCACGCAGGCCAGTTTAAAACTGTCCCGGCGGCGTTGTGCCTGGCTTTTGCCTGGCTGACCCAGATCGGCGCCAATCTGGCGAATGATTATTTTGATTTCAAAAAGGGCGCTGACACGCCGGAACGCTTGGGGCCGACGCGGGCCGTCGCCGCCGGCCTGATCGCCCCGGCGACGATGTGGCGCGCGGCGCTGGGTGTGCTGGCGCTGGCCTTTGCCGTCGGTTGCGGGCTGATTTATTTCGGCGGCGTGTGGCTCATGGTCATCGGGGTGGCGAGCGTGGTGGCGGCGCTGGCCTACACGGGCGGTCCGTATCCGTTGGGTTATCACGGCTGGGGCGATGTGTGTGCGTGGTTCTTTTTCGGGCCCGTCGCCGTGGCCGGCACTTATTATGTGCAGGCGGGCTGGCCGGTGCCGCCGGAGCTTTGGCCGGTGGCCACGGCCTGCGGGCTGCTCACGGCCAATATTCTCGTCGTCAATAATGTCCGCGATGCGGCGACGGATGCGCGCGCGGGCAAGCGCACGCTGGTCGTGCGTTTTGGCCGGCGCTTTGCCCTGTGGCAGTACGCCGCGAGTTTCATGTTTGCGATGCTGACGCCCGCGTTTCTCGTCCTGGCCGGCTATCCGCCGGTCGTGCTGGCGGCGATGGCCACGTATGTGCTCGGCCGCTGGCTGATGTGGCGGCTGGGCACGCTGGCGGAAGGCGATGGCCCGGGCTTTAACCGCCTGCTCGCGCGCACGGCCCAAGTGCTCGCGCTGTGGGCCGCGCTGTTGAGCGCTGGACTTATCCTCGCGAAATAAAAAGCCGCGCAGTGGCCCGCGCGGCCGAATGAAACTGACGCCATTGGTCGCTTAACTGGCGGCTTCGATCTTGGCCTTGAGGTCGGCCTTGCTGGTCAGGCCCACAATCTGTTCCTTGAGCTGGCCGTCCTTGAACAGCAACAGCGTGGGAATGGCGCGGATGTTGTATTTCTGCGCGATCTCAGTGTTGTGGTCCACGTCCACTTTGCAAATTTGCACCTTCGGGCCGAGCTCGGTGGCGAGGTCGACGAGGATGGGCGCGATGGCCTTGCACGGGCCGCACCAGGGCGCCCAAAAGTCCACGAGCACGGGCTTGCCGGGCGTTTGCACCGCAGCGTCAAAGGTGGAAGTGTCGAGCGTGAGGATGTTTTCGGAACTCATAGGGATGTGAAAGGGTTGCCTGCATGACAGCCTATTTGCTGCCAATGTAAAGCAGGAAGAATAAAACGGCGGCGGCGCACGCGATGGCCGCGGCAAACAAATCGACCAAAATGCCGAGGGAACCGACCGAGGGCGGCGATGATTCGAACGTGGGCTGATACGGCAGCGCGACGGGCGCCGCCTGGCTGTTGGCCGCCGTCCGCGGCGCGAGGGCCGGAGCCGCCGCCGCCGCAGTCGCGGCGGGCGCGAGCGGTTTGGCGGCCGGCACGGCGGCGTTGGTCTGATCAGGTGAGTTCACGGGCGGAGGGGAAGATTCATCGGAATGGCCGGAATGTCAAGTAAGCGCGGGGCGAGGTAGTGTCTTAATTTCACCAGAAATAAGACGGCGGGCTGAGGGCAGCCCGCCCTACCCAATTAAATGCAGCCCGCCCTTTAAATGCAGCCCGCCCTACCCCAAGCAAATGTTTTAGGTAGGGCGCGCTGCCCTCAGCGCGCCGTTTCAAATTGGGACATTACCCGGGGCGACGAAGGAGTGCCCGGCCTGGACTAGCCTGTTCAAACGATGCTTATTTCTGGCCCCGATTTTTTTCGTACCACGCGATGGTGTTGCGCAGGCCCGTCTCGAACGACGTTTGCGCGCGGAAACCGAATTCCTTTTCCGCTTTTTGCGTATCGAGGCAGCGGCGGGGCTGGCCGTCGGGCTTCGACGTGTCCCAGCGCAGTTCGCCCTTGAAGTTGGTCAGCCGGACAATCAATTCCACGAGATTCTTGATCGTGATTTCCATGCCCGTGCCGAGATTGATGGGCTCGCCCTTGTTGTACTTTTCCGCGGCGAGGAGAATGCCCTCGGCGGCGTCGGCGGCATAGAGGAATTCGCGCGTGGCCGCGCCCGTGCCCCAGACCTCGATAAAGGCGTCGCCGCGCTCGCGGGCGTCCACGCACTTTTTAATCAAGGCGGGAATGACGTGCGAGGATTCGGGGCTGAAGTTGTCGCGCGGGCCGTACAAATTGACCGGGAGCAGGAAAACGCCGTTCAGGTTGTACTCCTGCCGGTACGACTGGCATTGCACGAGCAGCGCCTTTTTGGCGATGCCGTAGGGCGCATTCGTTTCCTCCGGGTAGCCGATCCACAAATCCTCCTCGAGGAACGGCACCGGCGTAAACTTCGGGTACGCGCAAATGGTGCCGACAACCACGAGCTTGGGCAGCTTGAACAGGCGCGCCTGTTCGATCAGCTCGATGCCCATGATGGCATTCTCGTAAAAAAATTTGCCGGGATGATCGCGGTTGGCGCCGATGCCCCCGACGACGGCCGCGAGGTGCAGCACGAGCGTCGGCCGGGTGTCGCGAAACAATTTCGCGATGGCATTGCGGTCGCGCAGGTCATAGTCGGCGCTGCGCGGGGCGAAGATCTCGGGGCAGCCGCGGGCCCGCAGGCCCTCGACCACAAAAGAGCCGAGAAAGCCCGCGCCGCCCGTGACGATCACCCGTTGCTTGGTCCAGAAGCTCATACGTGGAAAAGTCATCCAATTAAGCGGGCTCCGCGCAAAAGGCAATGCCCGCGTGCGATAAAGTTGCCACGCAGGCTTTACAAACCGGGGCTTTTGGCCGATGCTTGCGCACTATAATAATGAGCGCGCGCGATTTTGGCGAGGTGGTGGACCAGATCCGCAAGGACGACCCGCGGTTTGAAAAAGGCGCGTACTATTTTGTCCGGCAGGCCCTCGACCATACCTTAAAGACCGGGCGCACGGAGGCTCCCGCCCGCAGCGGCCAGCACGTCAGCGGCCAGGAACTGCTCGCAGGCATCCGCAACTTCGCCCTCGAACAATACGGCCCGATGACCTACACCCTGCTCGAACGCTGGGGCTTGAAGCGCTGCGAGGATTTCGGCGACATCGTTTTCCACCTCGTGGATTACGGTGTGCTCGGCAAGACCGACCAGGACCGGCGCGAAGACTTTGCCCACGGCTACGATTTTCGCGACGCGTTTGTGCGCCCGTTTGAATCCACGGCCCTGCCCAAGTTTCCCGGGCGCGTGCGCCTCGATGAGCCGGAGGATTGATGCACAAATTCAAAATTGAGCAGCGCGCGCGTGGGAGCAAATGAGCCAAGTCCGAGGCAACTCACCGGATTCAAGGACCTTCACTGATTTGGTTTTGGCTCACCTTCCGCACGAGCGATGCGCGCGTCTGCGGATCGCTGACGGTGTTCACCCAGGCCAGGACGCCGGCAGGATCCTTGGCGGCTTGGACTGAAGAGGCCAATTGCACAATCGCGGTGTCACGCACCTGGCCCGCGGGTTGCGCATCGAGCCAGATCGTGAAGGCCTGCGGATCCTGTTTGACCCACGTGGAGGCGAGCGTGCTCGCCGCGCTGAGTTGGGTTGGACTTGCGGGGATTTGCCCCAGGAGCGTGGCCGCTTGGGCTGGGTCCTTCTTGGCTTCCGCCGCGACCAGGTTCGCCATGGCCATGTTCTGGCTCTCGCCGGGGGGCAGATTGGCCGCGTAGCTCCAGGCGGCATCCATGTTGGAGCCCGACATGCTGACCAAAACGTTGCTGAGCGCCTGGCTCCTGGCGCTGCCTTCGGGCAGGGTATTGGTCCAAGTCAAAGCGGCTTGCGGATCCGACTTGGCCATGGCCTGGGCCACTGTGGGGGCCGCGGGTAGGAAAGCGGAAGAATCCGTTGAATTCTGCACAAACGCGATGGCCCCCTTGGAATCGCTGGCCAGCCAGCTGGACATGATCGAAGTGACGGCGAGCGAGAGGACGGAGGCATCCGCACTGGGGAGATTGCCCGCCCAAGCCAAGGCGGCCTTGGGGTCGCTTTTGCCCCAGCCGTCGGCAATGCTGGAAATCGCGATTTGTCGGGCGTTCGGGTCAGTGACGGTGTCCAACAGAGAAACGGCCAGCGCCGGGTCGGGTTTATAGCCGGAATAAGTGGTCCTGGTCATGCCGCTTGCATCGGTCGTCGTCTGCACCCGGGGCGTGGTGAGGCCTTCAAAAATATTGGCTACGCCGGTCTCATAGGCATTGCCGGTGGCCGCCTGGCTGAGCCAAGTGAGCGCGGCGGCGGGGTCGCCTTTCGGTCCGCTGGCTAACCCGCCGCTGATGGACAGGACGGCGTTGTTACGCGCCGTGATGTTGGTCATTTTGTCGAGATTGGCGGCGGCCAGTTCGGGATTCTTGCCCGCGATTTCCGGAATCAAAGTGTTAAACACCGCCCGGTCTTCCGCCGGCAGCGTCAGGGCCCAGTCCAACACCCCTTGCGGATTCGTGTAAAACCAGGATTCCACCACCCCCATGAGCGCGTTGTTGCGCTGCGGGCCAGGCGGCAGGCGGGCCGCCAACGCGGCCGCGGCCGCCGGATGCGCGTCCACCATGCGCTGGAAAATATCGTTATAGGCACTGGGCGGGAGGGCTTCGGGAGAATAAGCCGCCAGGATATTTGCCGCCTCTTGGGGATTCTTCGCGCAAAGGGAGGAAATCGCAGCAATCAACAGCTCTTGGCGCTGCTTGGGGTCCTTTACATTGTCCAGTAATTGCATGGCCAGCTCGGGATCGTTTCCTTCGGTGAAACCATCTATTCCCACTAAAAAACCAATTAAATCATAAATCAATATTTGTTTGTCCCCGCTATCTGGGGCATCATGGAGCATAGAAATCAGATCTGGAATATTTTTGGAGTCAAATCCACTGTGCCTCAAATACATTGCAAAAGACATCCGCTTGTCCGAGTCTTTCTTGGCCGACGGGGACCAATTCCCCGCCAGTAAATCGGCAATATGGATTTTTTCGTCTTCCAACGATTTGGGTTTGAGTAGCGAGAAGCGTTGCTCTGCATGCGAAGGGCCCAATCGATTCATCAATGGTCCCAGCGAGCCTTTCGGATCACCCAGCCACTGGTGTCTCCCGCCGTAATATCCCACTCCCACCACGGCCAGCAGAACCGCCAGGAAGACCACTGTGCTGCGGAATGAACTTTTCATTGAAATGAATGGACGGTTTATCGCTTACCTATTTCCCGGTTTCAATCTGGTTCAAGCGTAGCACGAGCACGTCGCGCTGCGGCTTCGGCAGCTTGCTGGCCTGCACCGCTTTGAGGGCGGACGCAAAGGCGGCATCGCGTTGTTCTCCCGGCGGCAGTTGTGCAACCCATTGCGTGGCGCCGCGGCTATCCTGCAAGGCCCAGGCCGCGGCCACATTGCCCGTTGTGCTGATTTGGTCGGTCGGGGGGAGCTGGCCCAGGAGGGTGGCCGCTTGCGCCGGATCCTTTTTGGCCTGGGCGACCACGAGGCCGGTCATCGCGGTGTCACGAGCGGTGCGGGAGGTCAGGTTGGCCGCGTAGCTCCAGGCCGCACCAAAATCAGACGCGGCAAAACTGGTCAGGACATTGCTCAGCGCCTTGTCTTTGGCGGTCCCCTCGGGCAGGCTGTCCACCCAGTTTAAGGCGGCTTGGGGGTTCGATTTGGACAAGGCAGCGGCAAGGGCCGGAGCCGCGCCCAGATAAACGGACGGGTCGGGCGCGCTTTGCACGTAAGCGAGCGCCGCAGAAGGATCAGTTTTTGCCCAGCCGGCCACGGTGGCACTGATGGCTGCATTGCGGGCAGTAGCCAGGGCATCCGGCAGGGTGTCAATCCAAGTCAAGGCGGCTTGGGGATCGGTCGCGCCCCAGGTGGCGGCCAGATCTGTGATGGCATTCGCTTGCGTTCCCGGCTCAGTGATTTTCCCCACCAGCGCCGCTGCTTGCGCGGGATTCTGCTTGGCCAAGCCGCTCATGAGATTCTTTACACTGGAGTCATAGGTCGTGCCCGTGGCCACCTGATTTAACCAATCCATGGTTCCCGCCGGGTCCTTTACGGCCATGGCCGAGGCAATCGTGCCGATGCTTTGGTTGCGGGCCGTGGCGTCCGTCAGCTTGTCCACATACTGCGCGGCGAGCGCGGGCTCGTTTTCCTTGCTGACCACTTCGGTCAGGGCGTCCTTAAGCGGGGCGGAATCCGTCGCCGCGAGCGAACCCGCCCAGTCCAGCATGTCCTTGGGCGCGGTTTTGCCCCAGGTGCTCAGCACGGTATTGAAGGCATCCGTCCGGTTATTTCCTGGCGGCAACGCGTAAGCCGTCGCGGCGGCGGCGGCGGCCATGGACGAATTCCCACTCGCCCACATTTCAAAAACCATTTGATAGACGATCTGGGAATCGGCCCCCGGACGCAATTTTGCCAATTCCGCCAATCCCTGTTCGCGGTCTCGCTTAATGAGGTTGGCAATCGCCATGGCATGACCCGGCACCGTCGAGCCGGGCCTGAGCGTCACTCCGTTCTTGAACGTCATGCCAGAGGGCCCAGCGTTTTTTTGCGCGGCAGGCGGAGTTAGCGGAGTAACGGGCTGCGACCAGCCCAGCATATAGGCCAGTGCCCCGGCAGTGAGCACAACTAGCACACGAAGAAGCAAAGAGAGAAACGGAGCACTCGGTTTCATCGGGCCCAGAAAATTTGAAGGCCCAGGAGAGTATTTGCAATCGGCAATTAACACTCAATGAGAGACTTTTATGCGCTATCGCATCTCGACTATGGCCGATGGCATTAGACAGCGACTGGCTGCGAAAAGAGGGCGTGAGCGGTGGTGTGCTCGGCCAGACCGACCAGGATCGGCGCGAGGACTTTGCCCACGGCTACGATTTCCGCGACGCGTTCGTGCGCCCGTTTGAATCCACGGCCCTGCCCAAGTTTCCCGGGCGCGTGCGCCTCGATGAGCCGGAGGACTGAAGGAGGCGGTCGATGCTTACGCGGATTTCTTAAGCACGATCGTCAGGGTGCCGGTAAAGGCGTGGCCGAGGTTGGTGCCTTTCAGCGCCGCTTTAACCGTGAGGCCCGAGGCGGTGAGTGTGGCCTGGAGGCTGGATCCGGCCACAAACTGCGCCTTGCCGGCACTGGTCTTGCCCGTAAAGGAAGCCGAATAAAGCGTGGGGGTGGCCTTGACGCCGGTGAATTTCAAAATGAAGCCCACATGCCGCAAAAGATCCGGCACGAGGTTGGAGGGCGTGAGGCCGGTGGAGGTGATCTTCGCGGTTTCCATCGGATGGCCGACGTTTTGCGGCTGGCCGTTGGCCACCAGCTTGAGGCTCGAAAGGGTATAGGTGCCTTGCAAGTTGCTGGCCAAGGTGGTCGCGGCGTAGGCCACTGGGGCCGAGGTTGCAACCACAGCCAGCAGGGTCAGCGCCGGCAGGAAGGACTGATGAAGAAAACGTCGAAGGATGTTCATAGAGGTTGAGAGTATGCTCTTCTAAGTGTCCCCGCAGGTCAAAAGGTTCCCGACCGAACTAGACTTAACGGAATTTGACTATCCGCCGTCAAGTCAGGGCAACCTTGAGGTGACATAGTTGCGGTGGATGATTGGAGAATAGTTCGACGGCAGTGCGGTCGCTCCCTAGGCTCCGGGGATGGCAGCCCCCGAACATCAGGCCAAGTATTTTACCCATGACGAGATCCGAGCCCACGGCGCGATCGGCAATTTGAATGAAGGCGTCGTGATCAAGGCGCACGGCGTGCACACGCGCTTGATTGCCTGGCCGGGAAACGGATACCAGACGGAGAGCGTGCATGTATTGACGCTCAAGGCCGGCGAGGAAAGCGCCCGTTATGCGTACACGCTGGCGGAAGAAATACTGGTCTGCGTCGCCGGCAAGGGCGAGGCGTTCCTGCTTGGCCGCTGGGTGGCCCTGGAGCCCGGCGATATTGCCTATTTTCCCGAGGGCGTGGAGCACGCGGTCAGAAATGCCGAGGGCAGCTCCGACCCTTTCGTCTTGGTTTCTCAAATCACGCCGCCGCAATTCGATTTATATATCGAGGCGGGATTTTACAATGTCGCCCTGGGGGTCATGAACTTCGACGCCTGCTTTCATGCGGGCCTCAATGCCGATACCGGCACGCTGCAGGCGCCGCTGGCTTTGAAATACCGCGAGACGGAGCCGGAGGTCCGCGCCTGGAGCCGAAAGCGGGAGGATATTCGACGCGAAGGGGCCTTATTTAATATGTTCAAGGGAACGTCCTTTGCCGCCCTCGGAAGCCCGGCCGTGCTGGTCATCTGGCCGGGGGCGGGCTGCCGCACCGCGGGCTTTAATTTCTGCTTCAGCGAGCAGGAAGCGGAGTATGCGCATACGCATCCCGTTTCGGACGAGTGCCTGGTGCTCTGGGCCGGAAAAGGCCATGCCTATATGGGGAAGCCGGGAGCGGGATTGGAGGTGGATACCCTGGATTGTCTGCTCGCGCCTTGTGGAGTTTTTCACGCGCCCCAGCAATCCGACGCGCCCAATGTCTGGGGTGGATTTGCGTCACCCCCGCAACTCGATCTCGCGCTCAAAACACAGTATTACAAAAATGGCGTCTTCCTGACCGGCCCGATGACCCGTCTGGAATATCCGAATACGGCGGCCACGCGCGCCCTGTTCCGCTCCTAAGCTCCCCTATCAAAATAAATTCCTCCTTCGACTGGGTTGCCACCGAAGGGCCGGAAAAGGAGGGCCGGAAGAAGGTGGGCTGGAATTGCTGTTACGGATAAGAAGTCGCTTTTGGGGCATGGGGAATACAAGGGTTGGGCGGCGGCTAGTCCACCCCACTGGGGAAAAAGGTGGACAAGGCGGGGGCGGGAGCCAAGTTTTACCCACCGGCGCATGGCCGGTGCCCGCGCCCCGGCTTAACCCGACCCTCCCATCACACATGTTCTGGTTTTTCGCAGGCATCGGTGTGGGCGGATTTCTCGGCTGGCTGATTTATCTTTCGGCGCGGCGGGAGGCCGTGCAATTCGACGAGGAGGTCCAGCACCTCCAGCAGGAGAAGCAGATGGTCGTCGAATTCATGCACAACATGGTCGAGGCCGTGGGTGAGGGCGTGGGCCGGCGGGAATTGTTCCAGCGCATCGTGCACGCCGCCGTGCGCAGCACCGGGGCGGAAAGCGCCTGCGCCTATGAGCGCACGAAGGAGGACGATTTGCAGGGCGTGGCCGTCGAGGGCTTGTTTCCGCCGCAACGGCTGTTGCCCGGGGAAGGCACCGCGGATCCGGCGTCCACCCGGGCGAAGTTTTTTGAACAAGTCCTGACCGCCGAGCGCTACACGATGGGCGAGGGCCTCATTGGCGGCGTGGCCAAGAGCGCCAAGCCCGTCCTCATCCCCGACGCCCAGCGCGACCCGCGCGTCGTGGTGCACGCCGACCCGGCGCTCATCCCGCGTTCGCTCATCGTCGTGCCCATTATGTTTCGCAAGAACGTGCTCGGGGTGCTGGCCGTGGCCAACCCGACCGACGAGCAGGCTTTCAACGAGTCCGATTATTCGCTCGTGCAATCGCTGGCGGAGCAGGCGGCGCTGGCGCTGCACAATGTCGAATTGCTGCGCATGCAGATCGAGAAATCGAAATTGGATTTCGACCTCGCGGTGGCGAGCAGCGTGCAGGGCCTGCTGCTGCCCCGCTCGTTTCCGACCAACGCCGCCCTCGTGATGGATGCCTTGTACCGTCCGGCGCAAAAAGTCGGCGGTGACTTGTACGACATTTTTCCGCTGGAAGGCGCGCGCGTCGGCGTGGCCATCGCCGACGTTTCCGGCAAGGGCATCTCGGCGTCGCTGCTCATGGCGATTTGCCAGACGAACCTGCGGCATTTTGCGCGGATGCATGATTCCCCGGCGGAGGTTTTGCGCTGCATCAACCGCGAGATGGCGGCGGAAATCCCGGAAAAAATGTTCATTACCATCATCTATGCGATTGTGGACACGGACAAAAACGAGATCACCATCGCGCGCGCCGGCCACGAACTGCCGCTGGTGATGCATGAGGACGCGGCCACGAAGCATCTGGATGTGGCGACCATTGGCTCCGACGGCATGGCCATCGGCATGGTGCCGCCGGAGATTTTCGACGTCGTGATTTCCGACCGCAGCGTACCCTTTGTCAAAGGCGACGTGTTTTTGCTCTACACCGACGGCGTGACCGAGGCGCTGAACGCCGAGGGCGCGGAATTCACCTCCGGCCGCCTCTCCGAGTCGATCAAGTATCTCCGCCGCCACACCCCGCAGGAAATGAACCAAGGCATCCTCGCCAACGTCGAAAGCTTTGCCGGCAACAGCTCTCCCTACGACGACATCACGCTTGTGACGATGTTGCATACGTAGGACGCGACGCGCACTTGGCCACCGCTGCTTTACAATATCAGCTCTCGGTGATCGAGGCGGGAGAGGAGGCGCATGAAAAGTTCGTCGCCGATTTCGCCGGTTTGGCGCAGGTGCATGAGTTGGCGGCGTTCGGCGGCCAGCAACCGGCGCAGGATGCGCACGCGGTCGGCATAAGCCATCATTTCGGTCGCGCCCTCGCCGGCGTCGCGGCGGGCGCTTTCCTGGAGTTCGAGGTAACGCTGGCGCAAGAAAGTCTCGAAATGCGGCGGGATGGTTTCGACTTGGCGCACGAGTTCGAGTTCCTTGAGCGCCGTGTCGGTCATGGCCAGCAGCGCCTGGGTTTCCTCGTGGCTGTCGTCGTCGGTCGCCTTGAGTTTTAACAGGCGGATGAGTCCGGGCAGGGTGAGCCCCTGCACCACGAGCGTGACCACCACGACGCTGAAGCTGACAAAAAGAATTTCCTGCCGATAGGGGAAGGGCTTGCCGGAATTGAGGGTCAGGGGCACGGCCAGCGCGGCGGCGAGGGAGACGATGCCGCGCATCCCTGTCCACGAGACAAACACGGAGCCCCGCCAGCCTACGGTGCGCGGGTGCGCCAGCGGATGCCGGTGGCTCCATAACCGCAGGAGGCCGTATCCGGGGAGGATGAAAAGAAAGCGCGCGGCCATGACGGCGAGGCAAATGACGCCGGCTTGCAACGCCAGGTGGCCTTCGCCGACAGTCACGGTCAGTCCTTCCGACACGTGCGGCAGTTGGAGGCCGATGAGAATGAACGCGAGCCCGTTGATAAGAAAAACGACGGCCTCCCAGATGGCGCGGGCTTGCATGCGCAGCGCGGGCGCGATGTAAGCGATGCCCGCCTGGGCGATGTATAAGCCGCTCGCGACGGTCGCCAGCACACCGGAGACCCCGAGCACATCCGCCGTGGTGTAAACAAAAAAGGGTGTCATGATGACCACCATGAGGGCCGCCGGCGAACCGCTGAGCAACCGCCGCGCCTGGGTGCTAATCCACCCCAACGCCAACCCCAGAAGCAGCCCGCCCCCGCCGACGAGAAAAAAGGCCACGCCCGAGCCGGCGAGCGTGAAACTGTCCTTTAACAGGCCGGTGATGGCGAATTGGTAGAGGACGAGTGCCGCGGCGTCGTTGATCAAACTTTCGCCCTCGACGATCGTGCTCAGCGCGCGCGGAACCCGCATGGTGCGCATGACCGCCGTGGCGGCGATGGCATCGGGCGGCGACACAATCGCGCCGAGAATGAGGCCGATTTCCCACGGCAACCCCAGCCAGTAATACGCGACCACCGCGACCACGCCGCTGGTGAAAACCACCAGCACTACCGCCAGCACGGCGATGGCGCTGAAGTACCGGCGGAATTCGCGCCATTCGGTCGCCATCGCCGAGTAATGCAGAATCGGCGGCAGAAACAGGAGGAAGACGACGTCGGGATTGAGCTGGAGGCGCGGCAGGCCGGGCACGAAACTTAACAGCAGGCCGCCCAGCACGAGCAGGATGGGGTAGGGGATGCGGAGTTTGCCGGAACTGGCGACCAGCACGACCACCACGATTTGCAACAAGAGCAGGATTTCCGCAAAACGCATGGAGGGAGGTGAGGGCGGTGGTGCTGTGCACTCGGTGCGCGTTGAGGACTTGCGGGCGGCGCCCGTTCCACGGCATCGGCGGCTTTTATAACGCCAGGAAGGCCGAAAAAGCGAACCTGCAAATGAGGCGAAAGGTGGAACGCACACTCCGTGTGCGTTAACGCGGCCCGGTGGCGCGGCACTTGCTTTTAGATTGTCACCCGGCAACCTCCTGGGTTTGGCTTTCCCTGCATATCCATGAAGCAACCGAAAAAAGTTGGAATCCTGACGGCGGGCGGCTTGGCGCCGTGCCTATCGTCGGCCATTGGCGGGTTGATCGAGCGTTACAGCCAGGTCGCCCCGGGAGTGGAAATCATCTGCTACGTCAACGGTTACATGGGCCTGCTCCAGGGCCTTAGCCTGCCGGTGACGCCCGCCGCGCGGGCCAAGGCGAACTTGCTGCATCTCTACGGTGGCAGTCCGATTGGCAACAGCCGCGTCAAGCTTACTAATGTCAAAGACTGCCTCAAGCGCGGCCTCGTGAAGGAAGGGCAGGATCCGCAAAAAGTCGCGGCGGACCAGTTGATCAAGGACGGCGTGGACGTTTTGCACACCATCGGCGGGGACGATACGAATACGGCCGCCGCCGAGTTGGCGGCGTTTCTCGGCCAGGGTGGATATGGGCTCACCGTCATAGGCCTGCCCAAGACGATTGACAACGACGTGTACCCGATTCGCCAGAGTCTCGGGGCGGTAACGGCGGCGGAAAACGGCGCGCTCTTTTTCGAGCACGTGGTGGCGGAAAGCGGGGCCAACCCGCGCATGCTCATCGTGCACGAAGTGATGGGCCGCAATTGCGGCTGGCTCACCGCGGCGACCGCGCGCGCCTACCACGAGCGGCTGGCGAAGAAACCGTTTGCGCCGGAGTTGGGCCTCGCCCGCGAGCGCTACGAAGTGCACGGGGTTTTCATTCCGGAAATGCAAGTCGACATCGCCGCCGAGGCCGCCCGGCTGCGGGCCGTGATGGATAAATGGGACTGCGTGAACCTCTTCATTTCCGAGGGCGCGGGCGTGGAAAGCATCGTGAAGGAAATGGAATCGAAGGGTGAAAAGGTGCCGAAGGATGCCTTCGGACATGTGAAGCTCGACGCTGTGAATCCCGGCGCGTGGTTCGCGAAACAATTTGCCGCCATGCTCGGCGCGGAAAAAACCCTCGTCCAAAAAAGCGGGTATTTCGCGCGGGCCTCGGCGGCGAACGCGGAGGACTTGGCGCTCATCAAAAGCTGCACCGACCTCGCGGTGGATTGCGCGCTGGCCGGCGGGCAGGGCGTCATCGGCCATGATGAGGACCGCGGCGGCGTGCTGCGGGCCATCGAGTTCAACCGCATCAAGGGCGGCAAACCGTTTGATCTCGCCACGCCGTGGTTTGGGCCCCTGCTCAAAGACCTCGGCCAGCCGCTCGGCGCAAAACAGAGCGTGGGCGGGCATTAGGTCTCGTTACTCACACCTGGCCTGCAATTCCTCGATCCACCGCCGATGTGGGCCGGACAGGGTAAGGCGGGCGCGTTGGCGCGGGGTGGCCCAGATGAACCCGGAGGTTTTATCCAAGGCCGGATCGACGGCGTTTTCCGAGAGCGTGGCGCGATGAATGTTTTCCGTAAAATGATGGTGGGTGATGGTGCGGCGTTTGACGGCGAGCGGCTTGGGTTCAATTTTCGCCGAGGGCAAAAGCGCGGCGTCGGGCAGTTCACACAAGCCCGCCAACCGGCGCGCGCCCGCCGCCTTCCGATGCAGAAGCAGAGCGCCGTCGCGCTCAATCCATAGCCGGCGCAGGGTTATTAGCTGCATTTTTTTGGCGGCGAGTTTCGGCAGCGCTTCCGCGTCACCCCGGGCGGCGGCGATGCACCACGTCACCCACGGACAAATCGTGCACAACGGGGCGCGGCGCGTGCAGACCGTCGCACCGAGTTCCATGATCGCCTGGTTATGGTCGCCGGGAGACGCGGGGTCGAGGAGGGTTTGCGCCGGTGGAGTAAGCGCCACGACCGCGGCGGAGCCGTCGCGATATACGGTCGCATCGCCGAGCAAGCGCGCCAGCACGCGCACGACGTTGCCATCCACGACGGCCGCGGGTGCGCCATAGGCAATGCTGGTGATGGCCGCCGCCGTGTACGGGCCGACGCCCGGCAGTGTGAGCCATTGGTCCACCGTGTGGGGCAGTGCGGAAAGATTCACCAGTTCACGGGCCAGGGCGTGGAGTAGCCGCGCGCGACGATAGTAGCCGAGTCCTTCCCAGGCTCGCAGCACGGTGGCTTCGGCGGCCGCGGCCAACGCGGCGAAATCCGGAAATTGTTTCAGCCAACGGTCGAAATAGGGGAGCACCGTCGCCACCTGCGTCTGCTGCAGCATGAATTCCGACACCACGGTTTTGTACAAAGTCGGCGCCGCGCGCCAGGGCAGCTTCCGCTGGTTCGCCAAATACCATGCGCGCAAGGCCGCCCGCATCGCCGGGGCGGCCTGCGCCAGGCGTGCCTCGCCCGCCGCCGGGGGCGGGCGACGATGGGTGGTTGTCTTTCGGGCGGCTTTCGGCATAAAGGCTGGTGATGTTTCCTAGACCAAAGAGCGGCGAGAGCGACGAGAAAAAACCCGGACGAACGTCCTACACCATCAAGCTCACCGATGAGCAGATGGACAAATTGAAGGCCTGGTGCGACCACCGGATGTGGTCGTTCTTCAAGGTGGACCACGCGCGTTTTGCCTTCAAGGGCGACCATGTGAACGTCGTCGGCTACAACTCCGGCAAGTGCGTCATCGCCGGAAAAAAGACCGAGGATTTCGTCACTTACGTGCTCGAAAACGAAATCACCAAAGACCCGCTGCTCGGTTATGACGAGGTGCACCACCCAGATTGGTTCGAGCCGCACGCCGGGCTCGACGAGAGCGGCAAGGGCGACTTGTTCGGCCCGGTGGTGTCGGCCTGCGTGGTCGCACCGGCGGCGGGCATCGCGCAGGAATGGATGGCGGCAGGCGTCAAGGACAGCAAGAACATCACGACCGATTCCGCCATTTTGCGCCTCGATAAAATTATCCGCGGCACCCGCGGCGTCGCGGTGAAGACGATGTTTGTCGGCATGCGGAAATACAACGAGCTTTACCAAAAATTCCGCAGTTTGAACCGCCTGCTGGCTTGGATGCACGCCCGCGCGCTCGAGGAGGCGCTGCAAGCCCAGCCGGTGCCGTGGGCCCTGCTGGACCAGTTCACGGAAGATCCGCTGGTGCAGAAAAATTTGCGCAACGTGCCGGCGGGTTTTGAATTGCGCATGAGAACCAAGGCCGAATCGGACCCCGTGGTCGCGGCGGCGTCGATTGTCGCGCGCGCGGAATTTGTGCGGCAGATGCAGGCGTTGTCCGAGCGCGCGGGGGAAAAACTGCTCAAGGGCGCGAGCGCGGCCGTCAAGGCGCAGGCGACCCGCCTCGTCGAGAAATTCGGGCCCGACGCCCTCGGCGACTACGCCAAACTGCATTTCCGCACGGCCTTCGAGGCGCTCGGCCTGCCGGTGCCGGAGAAAAAGGAATGGGTGCGCCGGCCCAAATCCACGTCGGCGTAAAGTTTTTTGCGCGCGACTCGCATGACGAAGGTTTCCATCCGTCCGTTCCATCCCGTCCGGCTCCCGTTGCTGGCGTGGCTGCTGCTCGCCGTGGGCTGGGCCGGTTGCGCCACGACGCCGGCGGACGTGCGCCAGATGGCGGCTCCGGGCGGCGACGCGGCGGTGGATCGCATCGCCCCGTACCTCAATTCCAAAAATGCGGCGGTGCGCCAGGCGGCGTTGGAGGCGTTGCTGAAAATGCCGGATTCCTATCCCGCGTGGGAGGTCCTGATGAACGCCACGTTTTCGCCCGAGCCGGACGTGCGCGGTGACGCCGGCGCGGCGCTGCTGTTTCATCCGCATCCGGATTTGGATTTTTACGCCATCACGCTCATTGCCGATCCGGATCCCGCGGTGCGGCGGCGCCTGGCCGAGGGCCTGACGGCGGCAGGGCGCGCAGGGCCGCTTGAACACACGCGCGACGCGGGAGTGTTTTTGTGGGGCCTTGAGCAAGACCCCGACCCGACTGTCCGCGCGGTGGCGGCCCAGGGTCTAGGTGAACTGGGGTTGAACGACCCGATTGATTTTGCGCTGACGGCCCTGCGCACAGATTCCGATCCGCGGGTGCGGGCCGCCGCCGCCTACGGGCTGGGCGTGCCCGCGCGGGCGTACCTTTCCGGCGCGCGCGGCCCTGAGGGAGAAGACCCACAGGTTAAAACCTTCCTGGCGCAAAGCGGATTGCCGGTGCCGGACCGCACGCCCACGCAAGCGCGGGGCGAGGATATTGTCGCCGCCCTTTGCGTGGCCGCGCGCAAGGACGCAGGTGAGTATCAGGAAATCATTTACACCGACCATCTGCTGGGCCGGGGCCGCAGCGTGGAAACCCGGACGGTGGCGCAGGTGGCGGCGCAGGCACTGACCGTGCCCGGAAAGCCTCCGCGTGCTGATGTGGCCGCGGCCCAAGCGGCGGCGGCGGCGCGCGCGCGCGCCCTTCCCCCTCCTGAATCTTCGGCGGCCCGCGCCTGGCAATTGAGTCTGTCCCACGGCCCCGCCCAACGCTGATGAAACTCTTGCGCTATGATTGTCGCCGGTTGCCCGGTTGTTCCGGCCTCGTGGGGGTGGACGAGGCCGGGCGCGGTGCGTTCGCAGGCCCCGTCGTGGCCGCGGCGGTCTGGTTTGATACTGCATTCTATCAGGACCAGCGTCGGCGCGCGGGCCGGCGGGTGAATGACTCCAAGCAATTGACGGCGGCGCAACGGACGGAGTGTTTTGCCGTCATTGAGGAATGGCGCGCCGAGGGCCTTGCGCGCGTGGCGGTGGCGAGTGCGAGCGTCGAGGAAATCGCCGCGCACAATATTTTCGGCGCCACGCGTCTGGCGATGGACCGTTGCTTGCAGGCCTTGCACGCGCTGACCGGCGGCCTGCCGACGGCGGGCGAGGACACGCCGCTTTTTGCCGCCGCCGCAGCCCCGCCGCTGCGTCCGCGCATTCTCGTGGACGGCCGGCCGCTGCGCCCGTTTTCCTGGCCGCATGAGGGCTTGATTGATGGCGATGCGAAAAGCTTTGCCATCGCCGCGGCGTCCATAGTCGCCAAAGTTACGCGCGACCGGAAAATGGTTGAGCTTGACGGCGAATATCCCGGTTACGGTCTCGCCCGGCACAAGGGTTACGGAACGAAGGCGCATTGTGCGGCGCTGCGCGAGAAAGGGCCCTGCCGCGTGCACCGGCCCTTATTCTTGCGCAAGCTCGCTTTGGAAAGTCCGCCCGCGCAACAAGCAGAAATCATGTGGCGTTGATTTGCGGCCGGAAGCGACCAGGTCACGCCACGGTGCTACATCCGCAAAGCATAAAATTTTGAATGGCTCACGGAAGCCATGGAAGTTGCGCCGTGGCGTGACCGTCTTTTCTTAAATCACGCTTCAGCCATTGCCCCATGGTTGAGAAACTTTTGTCCGTTTAACACGAGCGGGTGGGCGAAGGCGCGTTGCAGGGCCGCGTGGCCGCGTTCGACCGCGGTATTCAGATCTGCGCCGAGCGCGAGTTGGGCGGTGATAGCCGCCGAGAGTGTGCAACCGCCGCCATGGGTATCAACGCCGGTCACCCGCGGAGCACGCAGGCGCAGACGCACGCCCTCGGGGCCGGCCAGCACGTCGAGAATCGGATCCGTGGGCACATGCCCGCCCTTGAGCAAGACGGCGGTATTAAATTTTTTCGCCAGCGTGACGGCCGCGCGTTCAATGGAGTTGGCATCGCTGGCCGGACGTTCGCCCAAGAGCACAGCAGCTTCATCAAAGTTTGGTGTGAGCAAAGTCGCGCGCGGCAACAGGCGGGTCGTGAGGGTTTCGAGCGCCGTGGCTTCGAGCAGCCACGCTCCCGAAGTGGCCACGAGCACCGGGTCGACCACCACCGGCAGCGCGGGATTTCTTTCCAGAAAAGTCGCTATGACTTCAATCACGCCGACACTGGCCAACATACCGGTTTTTAGTGCCCGCACCGGATAATACGCCAGCACCTGCTCGATTTGGGCGCGGACAAATTCCGGTGGCAACACATGAATCGCGGAAATGCCGCGCGGATTCTGCGCGGTCAGGCTGGTGAGGGCAGTCGTGCCGTAAACTCCGCACGCCGCAAATGTCAGCAAGTCGGCTTGGACGCCCGCCGCCGCGCCGGAATCGGAGCCGGCAACGGTTAGCGCGGCCACGCTGCCCGCAGTAGCTGAGGTGGGCGCGCTCACGCGTTCGGCCAGATAAAGTTGGCGTGAATCTCTACTTCGGGATTCAAACTGCGATGGACGGGGCAGGATTCGGCGGCGCGGCGGAGTTTGAGTTGCGTGGGTTCGTCCGCCGGGCGGGGAAAGGCGAAAGTGAGTTCCAGTTTGGCAATGCGGCGCGGGGCCGTGGCGGACATGTGCTTGTGCACTTCGAGTTTCAACCCGGTCATGTCATAATTGATGGTGCGCGCGAAAATCCCCATGATGGTGGCCATGCAAGTCAGCAGCGAAGTCGCGCACAAATCCGTCGGCGAAAACGCCGCGCCGCGCCCCTGGTTGTCGACCGGGGCATCCGTTTCGAGCGTGGCGCCCGAAGGGCCGTGGGTGACGCGGCAATGCAAATCGCCAAGGTATTCGCCGGAGATGGTAACCATGGTGGAAGCTTGGCGCGCTCTCGCGGCGCAGGCAAGCGTGGGGTATGTTCGGTGTTGGCACCGGGCTGCGCGCCGGGCAGAGTGGAAAAAGAAAAAATCATGGACGAGCCGCTGCAATCATCGCTGTTCGAGGACTCGGCCCGCGCGCGGCGGCACGCGGCGAGCGGCGGCGCGCATCCCTTGGCGGAAGCCGAGGAAAATGGGCCCGCCCGACCGGGCTTTCACCGGCCGCTGGCGTTGCGGATGCGACCGCGCCATTTGGCGGAGGTCATCGGCCATGAACATTTGCTCGGGCCGGACAGCCTGCTGCCGCGCCTCGTGCGCACGGACACTTTCGGCAGCCTGCTGTTTTACGGCCCGCCGGGTTGCGGCAAGACGACCCTCGCGGAAGTCATCGCGCGTGAAACCCGGAGCCGCTTTGTGCGCCTGAACGCCGTGCTCTCCAATGTGGCCGAATTGCGCGACGAATTGCGCCTGGCCCGCGCGCGGCCCGAGGAGCGCACCGTCCTGTTTATCGACGAAATCCACCGTTTCAACAAGGCCCAGCAGGATTTGCTGCTGCCCGATGTCGAGGCGGGCAATATCCGGCTCATCGGGGCGACGACGCACAATCCCGGTTTTTACGTCATCGCCCCGCTGCTCAGCCGCAGCCATTTGTTCCGGCTCGAACCGTTGCCTGCGAACGCCGTGGCCCGCGTGCTGCGCCATGCGCTCGAGGACACGGAACGCGGCCTGGGCAACTTGCGCGTGCGTGCGCGCGACGCCGTGCTCCTGCAACTTGCCACGCTCGGCGACGGGGACATGCGCCGCGCGCTCAATGCCCTCGAAACGCTCGCGCTCAGCCAGCCCCTCGGCGGCGAAATCACCGCCGACGCCCTGGAGGCCTTCGCGCGAGAGCGCCGCATCCGCTACGATGCCGACGAGGACGAGCATTACGACACCATATCCGCCTTTATCAAAAGCGTGCGCGGGGGCGATCCGGACGCCGCGATGTACTGGCTGGTGAAAATGCTCGAGGGCGGCGAAGACCCGCGGTTCATCGCGCGGCGGCTGGTGATTCTCGCCTCGGAAGACGTGGGGCTCGCGGATTCGCGCGGGCTGCCGCTGGCGGTGGCGGCGTTTCACGCTTGCGACCTTGTGGGCCTGCCGGAGTGCGCGCTCAATCTCTCGCATGTCACCTTGTTTCTGGCTACGGCGCCGAAAAGCAATTCCGCCACCCGCGCGCTGGGTGCGGCCAAGGCGGCGGTGAAGGAGGGCGTGCAGCCGGTGCCGATGTGGTTGCGCGACAGCCACACCGTTACGAACAAAAAAATGGGCCAGGGCGAAGGGTACCTGTACAGCCACGAATTCCCCGAGGCGATATCCGGGCAGGAATACCTCGAGCAACCGCTGACCTTGTACGAACCCGGCGCGGCTCCCGCCGGCGCCGAAGCCGCGATTGCGGAGCGACTGCAGCGCTGGAGGAAATTGAAGGCGGAGCGGAAGAAGCAGTGAGCAGGGAGCGGGGACGAGAAGCGGGGAGCAGGGAGAAAGAAGTTGGAAGGTGAAATTTGGAAGAGTGGAAAAATCGCGAGTGGCTTGGGCCTTGGACGATTTCTGTCCTCGAACTTCCAGCTTCCAACTTCCCACTTCTATCTTCATCTTAACTCCATGCCGCAATTGGGAGGAATGTGGATGGCGCAGGACCAGCGCTCGCCTTACGGGCGATTGGCGTTGCGCTGGGCGGTGATTGCGGTGGGCGTGGCCGTGGCGTCGAACACGTCGACCGGCATCAGCTACGATGGCCCGGGCAGTTGGGGCCCGCATGGCTGGGGCACGCTGGCGCTGGTGGCGCTGGCGTTGGGGCTGTTAAATATCTGGATCAAGCCGCTGCTCGTGCTTTTTACCCTGCCGTTCGTGGTGCTTACGCTCGGGCTGGGCATGTGGATCATCAACGCGTGTTTGTTTAAGCTCGCGGGCGCGCTGGTGCCGGGTTTTGTGGTGGCGGGTTTTAGCTCGGCGCTGTGGGGTGCCTTGGTGGTGAGTATCATTTCCATGCTGGCGCATTGGCTGTTCAAGGCTCCCCCTCGGCCGCACAACACACGTGTGCTCGGCGGTGTTTCCGGCCCGCCTCCTGCTGCAAGGCGTGATGACGATGTGATTGACGTATAAGGAAAAAACCCTATTTCAGGCGGAGTATGCAAAACGAAGAGCACCTGTACCGGCCGGGCGCGACCATCATCAAGCAGGGTGAAAACAGCGTGGGTTTTTATATCCTGCTCGCCGGCTCGGTCGAAGTCTACAAAGACGACGTGATGCTGACGGTGTTGATGTTTCCCGGCACCATTTTCGGGGAAATGGCGGACATCCTGAACAAGCCGCGCACCTGCACCATCAAAGCCAAGGGCGAAGTGCGCCTCGCGCATGTGTCGGGCGGCGACATTGAAAAGCTGATTCGCGAACAGCCTGATGTCGCCTTGAAACTCATCAAGACCCTCGCCAGCCGTCTTGAGCGCACGACGCAAAAACTCGCCGACCAGTTCAAGGAATCGCCCATGTGGTCCGTCGAGGGAGCCAAGCGGCCTGCTTCCTGAGTGCGGTAAACCCGCTTGCAATTCGCGCCGTTCGGCCCTAGTTTATCATTTGAGGATACGGCCATGCGTGCGCGTCAAAACATTCCCGTGATTTTGCTGGCGGCCAGCGTGTCCATGGGTGGAACCGGGACGTTATGGGGCCAGCGGGTGATCAATGCCCAAGGCGCATTGGTGCCGGTGGCTCAACGGGGAGTGATTAACACCGGTGGCGGCGTGGTGGGCAGCGGCATTGTGCCGGTAACCAACGTCGTGAACGCGCAAGGGGCGATTGTCCGTGGCACTTCGGTAATCAATGCGCAGGGCGCGATTATGCAAGGTTCGGCGGTGGTCGATGCGCAAGGCGCGATCGTGCGCCCCTATCCGGTGATAAATGCCCAGGGTGCGATTGTGCCCGCGAATCCCGTGGTCAATGCGCAAGGGGCCATCGTGCGCGGCACGCCGGTGGTGGACCAATTTGGCGCGATTGTGCGCAACCCGGCCGTGGTGAATGCCCAGGGCGCGATTGTGCCGCGGGGCGGATTTATCGTCAACGCCCAGGGCGCGTTGGTCCCGGCCGGCTCGAGTCTGTCGGGCGGACCCAATCGATCTCAGCAACAACTTTCTCTGCAACAGCAACGAGCGCTCGACCAGGAAATCCTCTTCGCCCGCCTGAATGGATTTTACGGCGGTGTCACCACGACGACGACGCTGAGCTTCGGCACGGTGACTTCCGGAATTACCTCGGCGACCGGCTTCTCCATCACGGCCATGCCAACGCTTTCCAGCAAAAGCGCGGGCTCCTTTGTCCCGGTGGCCGGGGTGTTTGCGCCGACTTCCAGTTTTGGCGGAATCAGCGCGGGGTCGGGTGTGCCTCCGGCGGGGTTGACGATTCCGTCCGCCGGTTCAGGGGTGCCGAGGGCGGGCCTGACAATTCCCCTCGCGGGCGCGGGGGTTCCTCCAGCGGGATTATCGATTCCTGAAGCAGGTTCTGGTGTGCCTGCAGCCGGCCTGAGCATTCCGCAAGCGGGCTCCGGTGTGCCGCCCGCCGGGCTGACGATTCCAACGCCCGGCTCGGGCGTACCGATGGCAGGCCTGACCATCCCGCGCGCGGGCGCGGGCGTGCCGGCGGCCGGTTTGACGATCCCGATCGCGGGAGTGACTTACCCGCTCCCGGCCTCGGCGAGCGCGGCGGGCAGTTCGCCCGCGAATGTCGTTTTATTTTCGGGCCTTCAGTAAGCTGAATCAAAAAAACCGCAGCCCGCCCTTCCTGTGTCCTGGTTTTCCGATTGCATGAGTTGGCTCACGGGCGCGCAGCCGTTGGCACTGGGTGCGGCCTTGCCGGTGGTGTCGGGGGTTGATCAAAACGGACGGGGAGTGAACTTGGCGGAACTGGGGCGGCGCGGCCTGCTGTTGATTTTTTTCTTTCCGAAAGCGGGCACGCCCGGCTGCGTGGCCGAGGCTTGCAGCCTGCGCGACGCCTATGCCGATTTGACGCGCGCGAATCTCACCATCATCGGCGTGAGCCGCGACCGGGTGTCCACGCAAAAAAAATTCGTGGAGAAACAGCGACTCCCCTTTACGGTGCTCGCCGATGCCGAGGGCAAAATATACCGCGCTTTCGGCGTGCCGACCCGCACCAACCGGCAATCCTTTCTGTTTCAGGACGGCCGCATGGTGTGGCGCGACCTCGCGGCCTCGACGGCGGAACACGCCGCCGATGTGCAACGCGTCCTCGCGGAATTAAACGGAGCCGTTTAAGGTTTTCCCCGGGAGCGCGGCGTTATTTCCGCGGCGTGTGCTTGTGTAACAATTCCGCAATCTCGCGCGGTTCGGCGTCGTCGAATTCCTTGCCCTGGCGGTCCAGCGCCTCGAAGGTCTTGACCACCGTTTCGGTCAGCGCCTCATGCGTTTCGGCGGAGCCGCCGATGATGGCGAATTTCTCCCCCTGGGTGACGCGTTTGTGGCCGTCCTTATTGTCCAGGCCGAGGCCCAGCAAAGCGCGCCGTGTTTTTGTGGCGAGGCGGTTGGTCATGGAGGAAAGCATAAGCGAGGCAATTGAAAATTGAAAATTCAAAATTAAAACCCCGCGGGTAAAGATTAGAGCGGGTGGGGGCGGGAATTATTCCGGCCGGTTGCGGCCGGAAGGAGCAGGAAGCACGCCAGCGGGCAGAGGGCGAGGTCGTGTTTAAGCACCAATCTCTGGCGGCGCGCTGAGGGCAGCGCGCCCTACCCTGCGATAGGACGGCGCGGCGGTACGCATTGGTGATTTGGCAATGGCGCGGGGGCCCACCAATGATCGGACCGCGCGGTAGAAGCAGTAGCCTTGGTGGTTTGGGTAGGGCGCGGTGCCCTCACCGCGCCGTTCAAGTTCGAGTTTTAGTTAGAACCTAGACTGCGGGCGCGGGCTCCGTCGGCGGTGCGGCTGAGCTGTCGCCGCCCGCTTCAGTCTGCGTTATGACCACGTCCGCATTCTCCTCCACCGCCAGGGCGGGGGCCTGCCGGGTCTCAAGGTCGAGGTCCTCGAAGTCGGCGGATTGCGTGAGGTTGAGCTGGCCGAGGCGCGTCAATTCGAGCACGGCGAGAAACGTCGCGACAATCATCACCAGGCTCGGGTGTTCGGGCAGCAGGCTGGTGAACGTGAAACGGCTCTTCTGGGCGCGGATGGCAAGAATGTATTCCATGCGGTCGGACACCGTCACGAGGTCGCGATGGATTTCGCCCTGCGTGAGCTTTTCAGCCAGCCGGCGCAGGATGAGGTTGAAGACATTCCACACCTCGATGCGGTCGGTGGGCTGCAGCGGGCGGCGGCCACGCTCGTCATCCGACTCTTTGTAAAGTCGCGGCAAAAGATTCTGGCTGCGGGTGATGAGGGTCTGCAGGCCGGCGGCGGCGTCCTTAATTTTTTTGTACTCGAGCAGTTGCTGGACGAGCTGCCAGCGCGGGTCGAGATGCTCGTCCTCCTCGACCTCGATGGGCTGGGCGTCCTGCTCGTGCTTGGGCAGCAACAGGCGGCTCTTGATGTACATCAAGGTCGCCGCCATCACAAAAAAGTCGCCGGCGATGTCGAGGTCCAGCTTCTCCATCGCGTGGAGAATGTCGAGGTACTGGCGGGTGACCTCGCCGATGGGGATGTCGTGGATATCGAGCTCGTTCTTGCGGATGAGAAACAGCAGCAAATCCAGCGGCCCCTCGAAAATATTCAAGCGGATCGGATGGTCGGCCGATTGCCAAAGGGATTCCTGGACGGGCGCGGGCATGGGGAAGAAGGTAGAATGCAGAAGTCAGAAAGGGGAGACAAGACTTTGGAACACAAAAGGTACAGCTCTCCAAGTTATTATAGGTCGAGTTTGCACACCAATTCTTCGATGGTCAACTGGTGGTGGGCCGCCGACGGGCTTGAGCACACCACGCAACAAAGTGCCAGTCTTGAGGGGCTTGTGGTTGGGCACCGTGATGTGGTGTGTGCCATTGACCTGCGTGGTGAGACGGATATGCGAACCATCCAGCCGGACCGATTCGTACCCGAGGACACGCAGCGCCCGAACCAAAACCGCTCCATCTACTTGGCGGGGCGTTCTCACACCGCCAGCACCTCATCGTGAACGAAATGCAGCCGGATGACGTGCGGCATTGGACCCGGAACGCCGTCACCGAAATGGCATTGCACGGCTTCACGCACCATTTCCCGCAACTCTTCGAGCGTTTCGCCTTGCGTGGCGATGGCATGACCCAAGGCGGTCGCGACGTAGCCGCCGTCCACCTCATCTTCATGCACCTCGAAAATAATCTCCGACATGGGAAAAAATTAGCGCGAAAGCCCGAAATGGTCAAGCCGCAGTGGAACCGGTAAAACACCAGTGCCATGGTTCGTAGGCGAGGCCTTGCCGATTTTGACGGGGATAGGAGAGGGAGAAGCCGAATTTTCGAGCATGGCTCAATAGCCAGGAAAACTCCGGGGTGGTTTCGAAGGCTTCAATCAGCTCTGGGCAACTGGGTGCGGCCAAATCCACCGCTCGGCCGGTGTGATGTTCACTAAAACCGGGGTAGGCGCTTTGGCGCAGAATTTCTTCCCAAGCAAGGCCGCGGGCCAGCTTAGCCCGGAGTATTTCCATCTGCCGCGCCACACTGCGGAACCCCGATAATAAAAACAAGTTCATGTCCTCCTTCGTCGCCGTGCGCCGCATGTCTAGCCATGCCTCGGCTGCTGCCGGATGCAGGAAGGTCTCGCGTCCTTGCTGGTCCGGTCCAACCGAGACGAGGTCTGTCGCTTCCTGAAAACGTTCCATCCGCGATTCGTAACCGGCTGGCAACGGTGGCAACGCGTGCGACATATCTCCTAAAACGCCAGCAAATCGAAGCGCACGTTGAAGCCGATGCCGTTTTGGTTGGTGGTGCCGCGGTAGTAGGAGATTTCGTATTCGATGTCCCACGAGTTGCCCATGCGGGTGCGCAACGCGTACGTCTGCTCGGTCAAAACCCCGAGGCGCTGGTCAAACCGCCACCGGCCGCGCACTTGGTAGCGTTCGGAGATGCGGTACATGGCTTCGAGCCAGTACTGGTCGATCTGGTGCTGGAGATTTTCGGTGTAGAACGCGACGGCCCATTTTTCGCCGTCGAGGATGCGCATGCGTGTGCGGATTTCCCGCAGGGTCAGTGCCCCGGGGTCGAAACGGGTGAACACATCATAATGCAGCCAATCCGCCGGGGAAATGCCGAGGCTCGTCCAGAGGTCGGAGACGGCCTTGGCGCCGGGCGCGCGCTGGAGGAGCAGGTCATTGTAAACGTTGAGCGAGAGCAAATCGCGTGAGCCGTAAATCGGGTCGCGGGTTTGCAGGATGTTCTCAAAACCGTAACGGACGAGGTTGGTGTCGTAGAGCTGGTCCACGCTGCGAGTGTCATTGAGGTCGATGACGGGCGGATAGGCGGAAAAGGTATCGCCGTCGATGTCCGGAATCTGCCCCTGGCCCTGTTGCGCGTTCGGGATGTAGCGATACATGAGGACGGGCCGCAGCACGTGGCGGAGGTCCTGGATGCCCCAGATTTTATTGTCGTAATTCCACAAACCGTAGGCGCGCATTTCGGCGTCGAAACCGGCCTGGCCGAGGAAGCGCGTGAAGTCGCCCTGCTGGTTGAGCGTGTCCTGGTAATGGGTGACGCGGGCGCCGAGCACGGGCGTGAGCGTAATCCAGGAATTGGGATTGATCGGATAGCGCAGTCCGTAATAGGCGTCGAAGCGGTTGCTGTGCAGGGTGGGCGCGCCGATGAGGCTTTGCTGCTCGAGCTGGACGAAACTGGTCTGCGCTTCCTGGAAAACGCCGGACTGCCAGAGTTGCGTCGGCATCAAATCATAGCGGACTTCGGGCAGGCGCTCCTGGATGAGTTCAAAATTATTCGGCCGGTAACGGGTGAAGGCCGAGAGAAACGAATTCTCATCGCGATGCACGGCTTCGATGAAATTGTCGGGCAGTTGGTTGTCCTGCCACAAGTTCTGGCGAAAATCGCGGACGACGTTCGAGTCGCTCCACCAGTACATCGTGCTGGTCAAGTCCACCATGCCATCGAGCGAGCCCTTGTGCTTCCAATCCATGAAGTAGCGATCGGTGGGCACGAGGTTGTTCAATAAATCAAACTCGGGGCCGCCGGTGTCGTGGATGTAGCCGGACTCGAAGGTGCCGCTTTGCAGCCAGTCGGGGTTGCTCAGGAAATCATATTTAAGGGCGGGGCCGGCGAGCACGCCGCGCTTCGAGTAATAATCGAGCAGCAGGCCGGGTTGCAGGGTGGGGTCCTTGGTCCAGAAGGTGGTGCTCTGGCCAAAGCCGCCGAGGTCGCTGCGGTAACCAAAACGGGTCTGGATGCTCACAGGTGGCCGATCCGTGCGCTCCTGACTATAGACCGGAAGATAGAAGAAAGGAATCGGGCCGAGGCGAAAAGTGGCGCCATGCAGGGTGATGTCCTGCGACGCGGAGTCGTAATCCACGCTGCTGGCGTGGATGTTCAGGCCATAGGGATCGGGCTCGTTGAAATAAAGGGTGCCATTGTCAATCTTGGCGCCCCCTGCGGAAGCGGTCAGCGTCTGACCCTCAAGGTAAAGGGGCGGCTTGCCGATGCGCACCATGTCCGCGGTGCCGACACTCTTGGGCTTGTCAAACGCCGCCTTGCGGGCCAGCAGGCGCAACGCCTTTTGGGTCAGTTCCACCTCGCCGGAAGCCTCGGCCGAACCCGTGGTCTTGTCGTACTTGATCTCGTCGGCCGAAACGCGAAACGTCTGGTATTCGAGCAAGGCGTTCTTGCGGGCGATGACCGTCTGGTCGTTGTTCTCGTTGGTGATGGTGCCGCCCTCGGGATCGGCGCTCAATTTGGCCTGTTCCTCCGCCTCCGCGCCTTTGGACGAGGAGGGAGGAATGACCAGGGATGGGGGGTCCGCCCAAGCGATACTGAACCCGGGCCCGGAGCCCGCATTGGACAGGATGGCAGCAAGCGACCACGCCACCACCCGCGACAACCGGGGCAGGGAACGTTGCACGAGGGCGGAGTGTGCCGCCCGGTCTAGGCAGCGACAAGGCTTTTTTGGCCTGCCTGGGAAAAAGGCTTGAGCTTGCGGGGGAGCGGCGGTGTGCTAGGGGCCTCGTTTCCCGAGACTCACGTGACCGTCAAAGAAGCCGACCTGAACGCCCTGTTGAAGGCCCGCCACCCCCAGCCGCATGCCGTGCTGGGTATGCATGCGGCGGAAGTGAACGGCCAGAAAGGCGTCGTGGTGCGGGCGTTCCTGGAAAATGTGCGTTCCTGCGAAGTGGTGGATTATCTGGCGCAGCCGGAGCGACGGTATCCGCTCGCGCGCGTCGAGGGCACCGGTTTCTTCGAAGGCTTCATTGCCGGGCGGCCCGCCGTCTTCGCCTACCAGTTGCGGGTCGAGCGCAGCAACGGTGAGATTCGCCAGTTTTTCGACCCCTATTGTTTCCTGCCCTCGCTGTCCGAGGCCGATCTTTATCTCATCAACCAAGGCAACGACCACCAGGTGTACCGCAAGCTGGGCTCGCACGTGCGCGATTACGGCGGCGTCAAAGGCGTCTCGTTCGCGGTGTGGGCGCCGAGCGCCAAGCGGGTTTCGGTCGTGGGCGACTTCAATCATTGGGACGGCCGTTACCACCCGATGCGCATGTTGGGCTCCTCGGGCATCTGGGAGCTGTTCATTCCCGGGCTGGAGCCGGGCATGAAATATAAGTACGAATTGATTTCCGGCGCGGATTACCTCATCATCAAGACGGACCCCTACGCCCTTTATTTTGAGCCGCCGCCGAACAACGCTTCCATCATCTGGGACGTGGCGGGCTATGAGTGGAACGACTCCGCCTGGATTGACCGCCGGGCGCGCACCGCCTGGCAGGCCGAGCCGCTGTCCGTTTACGAAGTGCACCTGGGTTCGTGGAAACGCGTGGTCGAGGACGGGTACCGTCCGTTGAACTACGCGGAAATCGCCCAGGACCTCGCGCCCTATGTGAAGAAATTGGGCTTCACCCATGTGCAATTCATGCCGCTGGCGGAGCATCCGTTCACGGGCTCGTGGGGCTATCAGGTCACGGGCTTTTACGCGCCGACGCACCGCTACGGCAAACCCGGCGATTTCATGGCGCTGGTGGACACTTTTCACCAGCACGGCCTCGGTGTCCTCATGGACTGGGTGCCTGCGCATTTCCCGCGCGATGCCTTTGCGCTGGCGGAATTTGACGGCACCCATCTCTACGAACACGCCGACCCGCGCCAGGGCCTGCATCAGGACTGGGGCACTTTCATCTTCAACTACGCCCGGCATGAGGTACGCGGCTTTCTCGTCGGCAGCGCGCTGGCGTGGATGGAACGTTATCACATTGACGGCCTGCGCGTCGACGCCGTGGCGTCGATGCTCTATCTCGATTACTCGCGCAAGCAAGGCGAGTGGATTCCCAACCAGTACGGCGGACGGGAAAATCTCGACGCCATAAATTTCCTCCGCCAGGCCAACGACCTCGTCCACCATTACCATCCCGGCGCGCTGATGATTGCCGAGGAGTCCACCGCTTTCGGCGGCGTGACCAAGCCCACCAGCGCGGGCGGCCTCGGTTTCGACTTCAAGTGGAACATGGGCTGGATGCACGACACGCTCGAATATTTTAAGAAGGAGCCCATCCACCGCCGCTGGCACCACAACCAACTGACCTTTCCGATGCTCTACCAGTACTCGGAAAAATTCGTCTCCGTCTTTTCGCACGACGAAGTCGTGCACGGCAAGGGCTCCCTGCTCATGAAAATGGGTTCATGGACGATGACGGAGAAGGCCCGCACCCTGCGCGCCCTTTATGGATTGATGTGGGTCTGGCCGGGCAAGAAGTGCCTCTTCATGGGCCAGGAGTGGGGCCAGTCCAGCGAATGGAAATACGACGCTTCCCTCGAGTGGCACCTCCTCCAGTACCTGGACCACGAGGGCACCCAGCGCGTGGTGACGGATCTCAACCACCTTTATCTCGCGGAGTCCACCCTCGCGGCCCACGACGATGATCCGGCCGGTTTTCAGTGGATTAATTGCAACGACGGCGACAACAGCATTATCAGCTTTTTGCGCTGCGCACCCGACGGCTCCGGGCCCTGGTACGCCGTGGTGTGCAACTTCACGCCCGTCAAGCGCGCGGATTACCGCATCGGCCTGCCGCGCGCCGGGAAGTGGAAGGAAATCATGAACACCGACTCGGCCTTTTACGGCGGGGCGGGCGAGGGCAACCTGGGCGGTGTGGAAACGGAGCCTCAGCCCTGGGACCAGCGCGAACATTCCGCCGTAGTCCTCGTGCCGGGGTATTCCACGGTGGTATTCAAATGGGAGCCGGAAGGTTATTCCGCCCCAGGACTGTCGCTGCAACCGGTGGAATCCTCCCGGCGGGCTAAACCGGCGCTTCCAGTCAAAAAGGAAAAAGCCCGCGCACCGAAATCCACCAGTCCATCCATGCCCCGCAAAACGAAGTCCAAAAGCTGAAGCGAGCCCCTTCCCTGGATGAAGTATCTGCGTTTCTGCGCTTGGTTTGGCTTGGTTTTATCATTTTACCTGACGCTGGTACCTGCTGGTTTTTCAGCGACATCCTCGAACTATACCCAAACGAGCCGGGTTATGGGGATTGAGATTAAGGCGCCCGCGTCAGTGAATCCGGAAGCGCTCAAAAGGGCGGAGGCAATTGTAACGCAAATGCTGCAGGCGCGCGCAGACATGGCCAGGCGCATGGCGGACAAGAAGGCGGCCATCGGGATTATTCCCAAGGAGGCTTTTATTACGGCATTGCCCGAATTTGCCAAATTTTCGGGCAAAAAAGATTCGAACGGAAATCCCTATGACTCCTTCAGCATACGGGGTGCCGGTGCGGTCAACGGGCAGCCGGTGACCGCCGCTTCCGAGGAAAACTTGCTCAAGCTGCCCCACGACCCGTTTGCCCAGGAAAGTGTGCTCCACCATGAATTCGCCCATGCGATCATGAACCTGGGCTTTGCGGAGAGTGAACGCCTCCGCTGGATGGCCATCTACCAGGCCGCAGCCAAGGCGAAATTGTTTCCCGGAGCCTTTGCCCTGACGAACGCAGACGAATATTGGGCGGAACTTTCCCAATCCTACTTCGGGGTGAATAATGAAATCAACGGGCCGGACCTCATCCGAAGCAAGGATCCGGCGGCATTCGAATTTTTGCTGAGCGTTTACGGTCCGGCCAAAGTGACACCTTCTCGCTAGCGCTCGTTTGGGGGTCGGGGGCTAACTCACGCACCTGGAAGATGGAGTAAGTAATCGCCGCCCTAAGATTGACCTTCGCCCCCTCGCGAACTACGTTGTGGAGCGAAATCGTGGTTGTTTTCCCCTTCAAATCCTCGTGGCACCGGTGCCTGCTGTTATCGTTGGCGGTTTCCGCCGTGGCGTTGCGCGGGCAAATTCCGCGCGACCCCGACGATCCCCAGCCGGCGGCGCCCTCCGCTATTATCGTCCCGCCCACGCCCGCCAGTCCGCCGCCCGGCACGCCCGCGTCAAAACCGGCGAACCCGTCTTCGACCTCGACCGTCTCCCCTGCGTTGACGCTCACGCCGTCGTCCGGCGCGCCCACCACGCCCACACCTCTGCAATTCAGTCCTGGCGTGGCGCCTGTGGTGAGCGATGCGCCCGCGGAGACTTCGCCCTCGCTCGTCTTGGGCCATCCACTTCTGCCGGTGCCCAAATTTCAGCCCGAATCAACTCCGCCCGTAGCCCCCGCATCCACGGTACCGCCGCCGACCCCCGGGCAGGCCAGCACGCCGATCTCGTGGTCGCCGACGGAAAAAGTTGCGGGGGGCGGAAAATTCAGCCTTTGCCTTAACAACGCCGTGGCCGGCTTGCGGGACGAATTCAATTGTTTTCACCTCGTGTGGGCGCAGGATGACAAGCTTTGGTATGGCCGGCTGATCGCCCGTTCGGACCACTGGGCCACCTCAGCCTTGCCGCGTTTTGGGACGACCGGCAGCGTGTTATTTCCCACCCTCGCGCGGGCGGGCCATACCCTTTTTGCCGCGTGGATTGAAGACCAGCAGCTCATCGTCGCACGCTCCGACAATCTCGGCGACACTTGGCAGGCGCCCCTCCGGCTGGCCGGCAATGTTTCCTCCCTCAGTATCGCCGCCCTGGATCCGCCGACGCACATACCCGCCTTGGTGGTGGCCTGGACGGACAGCCAGAAGAACCGCTCTTTTCTGTCGTCCTGGCAGGGACGGCAGTGGACCGCCTCCGATTTTATCAGCCCCGTGTCGCTCGCCACCGGCACCAGCCCCGCGCAAGACCCCTGCGTCACGAGCAACCGCGATTTGTTTTGTGTCGCGTGGCGAGACCTGCGCGCGGGCAGCGAAAGGATTTATTACCGGTATTCCAGTGATTACGGTGCGGTTTGGTCCGCCGACAAACCGGCGCCGTATCGGGGCGACACCGTTACTGCCGTCATCGGCGGCAGCCCCTCCCTCAACTTGGCGGACGATGGCACGTTGTATCTTGCGTACCAGCGAGGGTTGATTTCGGTGCTGCTTTATTGCCGGCTGGGCCAGGACGCCTTTTCCCAGTTGGGTGTGCTGGGCTCGGGCGCACACCCGCAAGTCGCCGCGAATCGTTATGGCGACGTCGCCGCGGGTTGGGAGCGTCCGGAACTTGAACCCGATGGAAAACGCAGCACCTATATCGGCCTGTCCGTTTATTTGAACCGCGGCGCGATTTATGTGGGCCCGAACGCCATGCCGGAGGCCGGCGTCGCCCTCGGACGGGACCAGCCGCTCGTTTCGATGACGGATCGTTACCTTGATATCGTCTGGCTCGACGGCCGGGAAAACGCCACTTACCTGGCCCACCGCGCCGCGATCCTGAATTCCACCGGGCGGTGAGGGTCAGGACTCCACGCCGGGACCGCTGGCACTGTCCTCGCTGCGGTTGAAGGCGGGCATGCCCTGCTTCTGGCGCATCACGTCGAAGGCCGCCACTTTGTACAACTCATGCAGCGTGGGCTGGTTGTACACGTTGGACGCGACGCGGCCCACGAGGACTTTCTCCTCGACCAGTGCCATGCCGAAATGAATCAGTTCCGTCGCAATGCGCCCGATGATGTGCACGCCGATGATCAGCATCGACTCCGGGTCCACCAGAATTTTAAGCAGCCCGAAACGCGAACCGATGATGCGCCCGCGCGGCACGTCCTTGTACCAGGCACGGCCAACCAAATAATTGACCTTGTTCTTTTTTGCCTCCTCCTCGGTGAGGCCCACGCACGAAACCTCGGGTATCGTGTACACGCCCATCGGGAAACTCTGGTCCACTTTTTCGAACTCATGGAGGCCGAACATGTGCGTGACCGCCACGCGGCCCTGGTCCTGGCTTGTGCTCGCGAGCGCCGGAAAGCCGATGACATCGCCCGCCGCAAAAATATTCGGCACGCTGGTGCGATACTTGTCATCCACGTCCAGCAATTGCCGCGCGTTGGGCTTGATGCCGACGGCGTCGAGATTCAGGCCCGCGGTGCCGCCCGCCCGCCCGGCGGCGTACAAAAACATGTCGGCTTCGATGGCCGCGCCATCCGTGAGATGGGCGGTGACGACCGTCTTGCCCTCGCGCTGGCAAACGGTGACGCCCTCGGCGCGGTTGGGCATCAGGAACTTTACGCCTTCGCTTTCCATTTCCCGCCGCAGGA
>Ga0265320_10000120_pt1 | contig 68719 bp, 65 predicted proteins | sample 4827metaG_FD_202087 | JGI IMG/M metagenome (GOLD analysis project Ga0265320, IMG submission 202087) | Rhizosphere microbial communities from Carex aquatilis grown in University of Washington, Seatle, WA, United States - 4-8-27 metaG | ecosystem: Host-associated > Plants > Roots > Rhizosphere >...
CCGCGCCCGGCGTGCAGAAGTGCACTTCCTTTTCCATCAACAAATACGGCCAGGAAAAGGCGTTCCGCCTGGCGGTGGCGTTCCGCCTGCGCAAGCTGCGCGAAATTCACGGCCCGGCCGTCTCCCGTAAACTCAAGGGCATTTTGGCGGAAAAAGGGATCAAGGTCTGAGGGAGATCGCGGTTGATAGAAATTCAAAATTCAAAATTTAAAAGACCGCAAAGGTCCGGCGGTTTTTTTGGATTCGAAATGGGCTTTTCTGCGGGCAGCCAAAGGGCATAGGCTTTCCGGCGACCAGCCGCCATGAAGCAAAGGGACCTTTTAGTCGCGATTGCCGTCGGGGGCGTCGGTGTCGCCGTACTATGGTGGTTCTCCACGCCCGCCGCGAAAGCATCGAGTCCGCCACGAATCGCCGCGACGCCGATCGCACCTCAATCTGTCGCCCCGCTGCGACCCACGTCAGGGAGGGTCGCTGAGCCAGTGGTTGCGCCCGTTGCGCCAACGCCGACCACCGCGCAGGCGAGTATCGGGTCTGCCCCCGTGGCCGGTTTGGCCTCGGACACCTTGGTCACGCTGAAACAGGGACTCATCAACTACAAGCGCGCTGACGACCTGCAAAAAATGGACCCGGCCGCAGTGGGTCTGCTCAAGGAATGGGCGGCGCAAAACACCCCGGCGGTGGTGGCCTGGCTCGCCGAAATTCCGGACGAGAACAAGCAGCGCGAGCACGCCGCGGAGGCCATGATCGCGTTGGAAGTTGAAAATGAACCAGCTGTTGCCTTTACCGTGGCAAATAGCATCAACGACGATACGGTTCGCGGCAACCGCTTGGACGACATTCTCCTTGTTTGGGCGGTAAAGGACCCCGCCAGCGCTTCGGCGGCCCTGAAATCCGCCCTCGTGCCCGACGCGAATCGCGCCAGACTGGAAATTATGATCGAAAGCATTAAATCGGGCACCCTGACCGAGGATCAACGCGCCAAGATCGCGGAAAAGATTCAAAAAATGTCAAATTAGTTTGGTCCCTCCCGGGACTTAGCTGGTCGACGGCGGGTTGATTTTCTTGCTCCGACCACACCTAAAACAACCTCGTCAATCAGGTAATCGCAGATTTTGCTGATGAAGGCAGATGAAAATGCAGTCGGCGAAAGTTCGGGTGCGGGCAGGGGCAAAGTTTAGCTTGCAGACCGTTAGGAGGTGGATTAAAGGATGACATCCGGCGTGATTTTGGGCCGGCCCAACTGCGCAGAATTATGAAATCACGTCACACTCCCGCCGCCGCTGCCCAATTTGCCCGCCGCCTTCCGCGCTATGCCGTTGCGGCCGCTGCTGTGGCCGCCCCGGCGCTGCCGGGCGCCATTGTTCACGTCACCAATTCTTTCAGCGTACCGGTGGGAAATCCCGGCGTGCATGTCTGGGATATCAATGGCGATAGCACGACGGATTTTACTTTTGACAATACCCTGACGGGGGAAGGCCGCGCGGGCATCTATGCGCACCGGGGCGCTGCGGCCGACGGCTGGGTGAAATTCGGCAGCACGAGCAATCAAAATCGACCCAGACAGGTGCCGGCTTCATTCTCCATCGGTCCGGCCCGCTTGGCGTCGTCCATTCAAAACTCCGCGGTCGCTCTCTTTACCATAAGCCATAACCATTTGAATTTGGCGTTTGGCGACCAATTGGTCGGCTTTACCTTCACCATTTCCGGGCAGCAGAATTACGGCTGGGCCAACATCACGCTTGGGCCCAATTCCTTGACCTTCCATGACTGGGCCTACGAGAGCAGCCCGGACACGGCGATTCCAGCCGGGGCGACGTCCTCGGTGCCGGAGCCGGCGCAAGCCGCTACGGGCCTGGGCCTGCTGGCGTTGGGAGCGGCGGGTGTGGCCCGGTTCAAGCGGCAACGGGCGGCAAAGTAATTTTCTTTCTGATTGCCGCTGAAAATGGAGCGCCGCAACGGAGGCCCCAAGTCATCTTACAGGCAGACTTTACCTAATTTTTGGTGAGCTTGAAAGTGAAGGTGAGGGTATAATTCTGCGTCTGGCCCGCAATCGTGCCCGGGCCTTTCAGCGAGCCGGTGAAGGTCAGGCCCGTCGCGGCGATTGCGCCCTTAATCTGGCCGCTGGAAATAGCGATGGTTACCGGGTGGTCCGGACCATGGGGATTATTGACGACGAAGGAGATTTTGCCACTGGCGGCGCTGCCAAATGCGGTGGCGCTGCTGGACGTGATGGCCAATTTCAGGTTCGGAGCACCCGAGCCAGCCGCTTGCATGAATTGCAAAATTTTGGCGCCGGTAACGGATTTAAACCCAAAGGCGTTGACGGAAAAGGTCGGTGCGGGCGAGGGAATGCCTTGGGGGTGGTGATCGGCGACGCCGTTGATGGCAGAACTTTTTTTGGTAAGTGTGTAAGTTCCTTGTAAGTTTTTGGCCAGGGAGGCGGCGTGGACGGCTGGGGATGTAAGGCTCAGGCCGCAGGCGAAAACAATCAAGATGATCCGGCGGACCATCGTGCAGCAGGACGGAAGGTGCATGGTTTGGTATGGATTGAGAGATGGAAAAAATTAAGAGGCTTTGCTTTTTTTGAAATTTCGGTCGGCCCTCAGCCTTATTCTATTTGCAGCGTCGCGCGCTCAGCCCGCTTCCAGCCGTGTGGCAAACGCCCGGCGGTCGGGGGCGTGATAAAAGGCGGTGCCGCACACAAATGTGTCCGCGCCTTCAGCCTTGCACCAGAGGCCGGTCTCGTCGTCCACGCCGCCGTCCACTTCAATGCGGTAGGCGAGCTTGCGCTCCGCGCGCCAGGCGGAGATTTGCGCGATTTTCGCCAAAACATCGCGGTGAAATTTTTGGCCGCCAAAGCCGGGCTGCACCGTCATCACCAAAACATTGTCCACGCGCTCGAGCAGCGGCTCGACGGCCGCGGCCGGAGTGCCCGGGTTCAGGGCGATGCCGCAGCGCAGGCCACGGGCGCGAATGTACTTCAGCGTATCTGCGACGGGATAGTCGGGCTCGATGTGGATGGAAATCTGCTGCGCCCCGGCTTTGATGAACGGCTCGATGTACTCGTGCGGGTTGTCGAGCATCAGGTGCGTGTCAAAAAACAAATCGGACAGCGGGCGCAAGTCCGCGAGCACCTGGGGCCCAAAGGAAAGGTTGGGGACGAAGTGCCCGTCCATGATGTCGAGGTGCAGCCATTTTAGCCCGGCGTCGACCACCGCCTGCGCGCCCTCGGCCAGCCGGCCGTGGTTCGAGGCCAGCAAGGACGGCGCAACAATCGGTGGGTGGGGGCTTTTCACAAATGGCGGTGCAAAAAGATGCAACCAAATTGCGGTCACTCACCACGTCCCGACCACGGTGTCCTTGATTTTCCGGCCGAGTTCGCGCGCGAGAATGGGAATGGACTGATATTCCGGCTCGCTGAAATCGTTGCCCTGGCTGATGTAGGCCTCCGATGAGGTGCTGACGATGCGGTCCTTGAAATAAACCTTGCCGCTGTGGTTGTTCACCAGCGTGCAACTGGCCACCAGCGTGAGCGTGTACGAGCGCGCGTTGAGGGTGTTGCTTTGCTCGGTGGCCGCCACACTGCGGCGATAATCCGTGAGCACGACCTCGAGCGTCGCATCGGCCGACTCCTGGTCGGACAAGTGCAGGTTGCCTTCCTGCAGGAGCGATTGCCGGAGCGATTCGGTGACCGGCGCCTGTGCCTGGGGCACGTAGGTCTTGTTCTGCACCGTCGCCACGTACAACGAGTGAAACGGCAACGCCGCGGTGGGCCCGAGACTGTAATTGGCGCAGGCGCCGAGCAGGCCCGCCGCCAGAAGCACCGCCAAAAAACGCGCAAGACGCATAAAAGAGGAGGCTAGCGGATCAACGGACGTCCGCCCGGTTCCTGGCCGGGGCCGGGGCCGCTGCCGCCCTGGGGTTGATCAACCGGAGTCAGGAAACCGGCGTCCACCGGGGCGCCGGGCACATCGATGTCCGCCGGGTAGGGCGAGAGGCCTTCATATTGTTTCACCTGGCCGGTGGCGCTGACGGTCTCGACCGCCTCGGCGCCGGGGGTTTCGATAAAGGTGTCGGTGGCCTTGACCTGGAAAGACTCGGCGGCCAGGTTATCAACTTGTCCCTGTTCCTCGTAGGCCACGAGGCTCGGTTCCTTGTAGCGGCCGAACACCCAGTCGTAGGGCGTCAGCGGCGGGGCGATGCCGCGGCGGATTTTGTCGATCTGGGCCTTGGCTTCGGTGGCGGCCGGGGAAGTCGGGGCGAGGGTGATGGCCTGGTTGTAAAAAATGAGGGCGGCGCGGTTGCTGTTGCGGTAATAGTAGAAAAAGTCGCCGAGGATGAGGCGCGAGCGCGCGTAGACGTCCATCATGTCGTCCAGTTTTTTCTGGGCCAGGGCCGCGCCGGGGTCGCCCTTGAAGAGGAAAAGGTAGTCGTGGTAAAAGCGGATGGCGTCGCGGGTCGAACCCTGGTCGTAAGGGGCGCCCTGCACAAGGTTCGAGTAGATGCTGGCCAACTCAAGGTACGCATCCGGCGCGAGCATGCTCTGCGGGTACGTGTTGATGAGGCGGTCGAGCGCGTCGATGGCGATTTCGGGCTTGGCGTTCGACATTCCGTGCCCCTTCTTGGCGATTTGCGAAATGTTCCAGAGCGCGGCCGGCGCGAGTTCGTAGTTCGGCGCATTTTTCACGACCGATTCGTAGTAGTCCACCGCTTTGTTGGGATCGCTGAACCACGGCAGGTAGCCCCACAGCACGTACGGCGTCGCGCCGGACTGAATCGTGCTCGCAACCTGGTATTGCTTGCCGATGACGGCGTTGAAGCGCGGATAATCCGGGTACCGCTGCGTGATGTCGTCAAAGGACTTGAACGCCTTGTCGAACTGATGGCGCTTGAGGTAAATAAGTCCCTTTTGAAAAAGTGCTTCCGGCGCAAACACCGAACTCGGGTAGTCGTTGATGACCCGGTCATACAGGCTCAGGGCCGTCCAATAGCTGCCGGCCTCCTGGGCGGTCTTGGCCTTGTTCATGGCCTCGAGCGCGCTCGCGGTTTCCCCCGCGTCGCCAAAAAATGGCGCCAGCACGCCGCCTTCGATATGCCAGCTGCCGTCGGATGACCAGACCAGATCGGCACGCGTCGCCAAGGGCGCGAGGCTCGCAACGGCGCACACCAGCGCCAGAGCGCCGGTCAGCACCACCCGCAGGCGCGCCTGTTTTTGGCTGAAAAAGTTCTTCATGTCGTATGCCATTTAAGGAGCGTTGCGCCCCAGGTCAACCCCGCGCCAAAGGCCACCAGGACCACGAATTCGCCCGGTTTGAGCCGGCCGGCGGCCTGCGCCTCGGCCAGCGCGAGCGGAATGGACGCCGCGGAGGTGTTCCCATAACGCTCGATATTTACCACAAATCGCTCCGGCGGCAACTCCAACCGCTGGGCCAGGGCCTCGATGATGCGGATATTCGCCTGATGCGGCACCACCAGGCCGACTTGCGCCGCCGTGAGGTGGTGTTTTTCCAGCAAATCGCGGATGGCCTGCTCCATCTCGCGCACGGCGATTTTGAAGACTTCCTTGCCGTTCATCTTCAGGAAATGTTTGTGCTCCTCGATGCTCGCATGCGTCGCCGGGCAGGACGAGCCGCCTCCGGGCATGTAGAGCAAATTCACATTGCTGCCGTCCGCGCGCAAGATGCTGCCGAGCACGCCGGCCTCCTTTTCCGCACTGGGCATGAGCACCGCCGCGCCCGCGCCGTCGCCAAACAGCACGCATGTCGTGCGGTCCTGCCAGTCGAGGACGGACGACATTTTTTCCGCGCCGATCACGAGCGCGTTGCGATAGCTGCCGGAGCGCAGCATCGCCGTCCCGACTTCGAGGACGTAAAGGAAACCACAGCACGCCGCGCTGATATCGAAGGCCGGCACCGAGCGCAGGCCGAGCTTGTCCTGAATCAGGCAGGCGGTGGAGGGAAATTGGAGGTCGGGCGTCATCGTGCCCACGATGAGCAAATCCACATCGGCCGGCGTCAGCCCCGCCTGAGCGAGCGCCTGCCGGGCGGCCTCGACGCCCATGTCCGACGCATTTTCCAGCGGCGCGGCCACGCGGCGCTCGCTGATGCCCGTGCGCGTGCGGATCCACTCGTCCGACGTGTCCACCAAGTGCGTGAGGTCGTCGTTGGACAGGCGCTTGGCGGGTGCATAGGCGCCCAGGCCGCGCAGGATGATGGAGGCAGACATCGCGAAAACGGGAAGGCTGAAGGCAGAATTCCCAAAATGCAAGTGCGGGGTGAGCTACAACAAAGCAGGGCTAGGCGGGTCGAGGACGCCCCGCCCTACCTTTGACCTGGGCCTAGCACTCAATGGAGGTGCAATTTAAGTTCCCGGCAAGACTGGCGAGGGTAGGGCGGGGCGTCCTCGACCCGCCTAGCAACTCGGGCGATTCCATTTCGAGAATTGTGCTCAAAACGCTGAAAATTCCTCCAACCCTTCGGCTTTTTGAATGGTAGCCAGTCCGGAGAAGGCAAACGCAGTAACTGGTGCCAGTATTATTTCATCCCTACGCCTTTACCGGCACCGCTTCCGTCACCGCCAATTTGTCCAAATCCGCCTGGATCGCGCCCGTGAGGTCGTGCGAGAGTGTTTCAATCGCGATGCGGATCGCCCCGGCCACGTAGCCGCGCGTGCTGGACCCGTGGGTTTTAATCACGAGGCGGTTCAGCCCCAGCAGGGGTGACCCGGCGAGCGCTTCTTCATTCAGTTCGCGCTTGATGGCCTTAAATGCGCCCTGGCAGAGTTTTGCGCCCACCATCCGCAGGGGATTCGCCGTCAACTCATCCTTCAAGAATGATTTCAACATGCTGAAGCAGGATTCGAGCGACTTGAGCAGAATATTGCCCGTGAAGCCGTCGCACACCACGACATCCACCGCATTTTGAAAGAGGTCAAAGCCCTCGATCGGCCCGACATAATTGAGCACGCCGTTGGCGGCCTTGAGCATGGCGTGAGTTTGCAGGATTTTGTCGGTGCCCTTGCCCTCCTCCGTGCCGACGGTGAGCAGGCCCACGCGCGGCCGTTGGATGCCGAGCGCACACCGTGCATATTGCGAGCCGAGGAGGGCGTTGTGAAAAAGGTGGATGGGGTCGGCATCGGGGTTGGCCCCGGCATCGATCAGCACGAAACGATGTCCGCGGCTGGGAATGACAACCGCCAGCGCCGGGCGTTTGATGCCGGGCATGGGCCGCAGGCGCAGCGTGCCACCCATCATCAGGGCGCCGGTGTTGCCCAGGCTCAGGACACCTTGGGCCTCGCCGTTTTTGACCAAGTCAATGGCGCGCACCATCGACGAGTCTTTTTTCTGCTTTAGCGCCGCCACCGGCTTTTCGTCCATGCCGATGACTTCCGTGGCATGGATGACCTCGACGCGGGTGTCGCCGCGCAGGCCAAATTCCTGCAAAAGTTTTTCGAGTTGCGGCTGATCACCAACGAGCAAGATGCGCGCGCGGGCGGCTTCGGCCTGCAACGCGAGGGCCACACCGGCGACGACCTCTACGGGACCATGATCTCCGCCCATGGCGTCCACCGCCAGCAAAGTCGGTCCCGCCGCCAGATGGGGAGCGGCGCCCGCAAGCGGGTTGGAGCCAGGGTCGGCGTTCATGGCGGGACGGGACGGGAAAAAGTCCGCCCGGACGTGCCTCCGCCCGCCGCGGACCAAAACGGCGGCTAGACTTCGACGTCCAGCACCTGCCGGCCGCGGTACATGCCGGTGTCGGGGTTGACGCGGTGCGGCATGAACAGGGAGCCGTCGGATTCCTTGGCCATTTGCGGGGCCTTATAGCGGTTTGCGCCGCGGCGCAGGGCGCTGCGCCGCTTGGATTGTTTGCGTTTCGGATTGGCCATGGGAAAGGGCGGTGAAAGATGGGCGGCAGCCGGGAACGGCGGCCAGGATGAAAGGTAAAGGGCGAGATTGCCGTCCGGCCCCGGCGCGGTCAAGCCGGGAAAAAGGGTCGCGGACAGCAGGTTTTGCATGAATAGGCCGGGCCAAAGCAGCAAAAATGAAGTCCGGAGCGCCAAACTCCCGGACTTGCGACCGCCCCCTGCGCCATCGTCGGCATGGGCCCGCAATCGCGGGCTTACAATTGAAACTTGTGCAGGCTGGTCGTGTTTTCTTATGATTCATCCACCGTTATCTTGGTGGTGACTGGGTCGTTCCAACGGTCGGAACCACCCGCGAATATGCGTGCCCCGCAGTTATTTACTAGTTTGGCGCTAGCCGCCGGATTGATGGGGTTGCCTTCCCTCGCGCACGGCTACGACATTTCCATGCGCCTGATGCTGATTCAAGACGCCCTGCCGGAGGCCATGATGGACCTGATTATGGAAACGCCGGCGAATCACGGTGGTTATATCGAGCAGGCGGCGGACGGCCTGAATCAGGCTACGGTGGATGTGGCTTTAGCGCTGGCCTGGCTCCGAGCCCATCCCGAGGCCTCGACTTCGCCCGACGCGGCCACGGCCCCGAAGCTGGATCGCGCAGCATGGATATTCGAGGTGCCAACGTTTTCAGTGATCCAGGATAAGCCACCGTTTGTCGGAACGCACAACAGCAATCCGCATTTAAGGGAGGCGCTTCTTTTGCTCACTTCGTCCTTGCAGCGGTTGACGATCACGGTGCCCACCGGCGGCAAGTTCGACCTGATTTATTCGATGGGTGAAATGGGTGGCTACCGTGACAAATTAGCCGACGACCTGCGGCAGGCGGCCCAAGCCGTGTTGCTCGCCTACGATTTTGCGCATGACCCGGTGGCGACACCCAAAGCGGGCGCACCCACGACCCCCGAGCATGAGGAAGCAGCCGTGCCGCCCGCAGCATCCTTGCCGGACACGGCCCTAAGCCGTTTGGAGAATTTGCAGACAGCCCTCACCGCGACTCTGGCGCAGTTGCCGCTGGCGCCCGACGGTGCTTCTGGTGAATTTATTCAACGCCTCTCGGCGGACATAAAGGCCGCCTTGGTGGCCACCAACCAAGCGCTGGTTTACGTTCGCACTCATCCTGAAGCCAATGGGCTCACGAATGCCACTCCGCGCGCGAGCGGGCCGGGCGGGAAACCGCCGGGCCAAGTCTATCGCTTGAATGCCACGGTGTCAGCCGCGCTGCCGGGCGCGCCCGCCATCCTCGACCAATTGAGCGAGGCCTACAGTAATTTCATGATCGGCCCAGCGTGGCGGGGCGGCCCGCTGATCGGACCGCTGGACGGAAACCGCGCGCAAATCATTTACGCACTGGGGTTGGCGATGGATGACCTCCAGGCGGGGCCGGGAAATCTGTCGCCGAAAGCACAGAGTACCGCTGGCGCCATTACCGGTGTGGTGCTAGACCCGGATGGAAATCCGGCCGCGAACGTCTTAATCGGCTTGGCGAGGCCAGGGGATCCGGGCCTGAGCGCCTTTAGCATGAATGTGCTATTGCTTTCGGGTGGCACGCAAATGCTCCAGCTTTTCCGGGGCGGGCGCGCCGCCGCGCTCACGGATGAAAAAGGCGCTTTTTCCCTGCGTGACCTCCCGCCCGGAAACTATGTGCTCACCGCCCATCTGGGCGGGACGGAAAGCGGATGGGAAATGCTGGCCTCCGTGAATCAGGTGCAGGTGAAGGTGGGCGCCACCACCCCGTTGTCCCAGCCAGTTCAGCTGCGGGATAGTAATTAGTTGCTTTAAATTAAAAAATGATGAAAATAATAAGTATAAGTCATGTTCTGATTGGGACGCTCATGGCGGCGGTCGTGGCGCTACTGGCCGTGGCCCCACCCATGATCCGGGCAGATGTCGCTCCACCCTTTTTCGGCAATAAACCTCCGCCCTTGCCCGCCGCGCCGAGTCCGACGGCCTCAGCCCGCCTGGAGGTGGCGCAGAAAAATTTGACCGCGGCGGCGGCCGCCTTGGCGCGCGGGCACGCGAATCTTTACGGCGGCTATGTCGAGAAGGCTGGCGTTGCCGTCCACCAAGCCCTGGCGGACGTGGCGGCGGCCACCGCTTACCTCAAGGAACATCCCGGCGAGAATACTTTGCCCGCGGGGCCCGCGCCGGAGGATAAGACCAAGATCGTGCCGACGCTCTTTCCGGAAATGGAGCGAATTCCGGGCATAAATCTAATGGAGGCGAATTTGGCGCTGAATCTGGCGCTGGTGGAATTTCTGAACAATCCGGGCCGTAGTTATCACGGCCCCGTGATCGGCGATCTGGGCGGATTCCGGGCCAAGATCATGACCGACATCAACCAGGCCTCGGCGGCCCTTGTGGCGGGCGCGCTCGTGGCGGAGAAAAACGCCGAGCAACCGCCGCCGCCGCCGCCTGCCGGAGCTATGCCGTCGGCTGGTCCGCGCACCTCCAGCCGCGCGCCGGGCGAGTGGCCAAGCGTTCTGGCCAGTGTGTCTTTGAGTGTCGGGCTGGCCTTGGGCGGCCTGCATTTTTTCGCCTCCAAGCGCCGTATCGATCCTCGCTGATGTGTTGCCTTGCCTCGCTTGTGAGCCTTGCGCCAGTCCTGGCTTGGCGGCCCGGATTCCTGCTTCTGGCTGACGCGCAGGTAACAGTGGCGCGCCTGGATGTGGGCCAACTTTGGCGTTTTTTGGTGTGCGGATATTTTCTCTCGATTGCGATTGAGACGCCCGTGCTGCTGGTGGGATTGTCGCGGCCGCATCCGTGGCGACGCCGGTTGGCGGCGGGCTTTTGGCTGACGGCCTGCACGTACCCCGTCGTCGTCGTGGCCTTGCCCATCCTGATGGCGTCAGCCGCGCATTGGCAGTATCTGGCCGTGGCGGAAACATTTGCGCCCCTGACGGAAGGGGCCCTGTTTGCGCTGGCCTTTCACACCCCAGCCGTGCGCCGGGCGGATCGCGTGCAGGACTGGCTCGTCATTCTCCTCGCGAACCTCGCGTCATTCGGCCTCGGCTGGTGGTTCGATACCCGGGGCTGGCTTTGGATTTCATGATAAAGCAAACCGACGGGACTCGGGTCAGCCCAGGGCCTTGCTCCCTCGGCTAAAGTTCGGGCGGTCGCGGCAAGCCTGAAGACTTTCCGCCTGACTTTGGCGAGGTGTCAGGCAAAATCGCCGCATGTTCAAGAATGGTTTTTTGTTTTTTGTGTTGGCGGCCTTCTGCGAGATGGCTGGCCCCGGATCGGCCGCGGTGAGCGCGCCCGCCACGCCGGCATTCACCACCATCGTCAACCAGTACTTTAGTCAGTGGGACACCGATGGGAGTGCCGCCCTTTCTCCCGAGGAAATTGACCACGCGGTCGCGAACCCGCAATTCAAGGACGAGGCCGCGGCGGCCATCGGTGCCATCAAGGTCGTGGTGCGCGGCGGCAAGTACAACCTGCCGCCCTTGACCAAGGCTTATCTCCTCGCCAGCCCGCTTACCGAGCCCACCGGCCCGGAGGTCGACCCCGCTTTTCGCGACGACCCGGCCAAGCCCGGTAAAATTGACCACCCGCCATCCTTTCAAGTCCGCTACCTCGCCAACCTGGAGCGCTTGCGCGCGGAATCGCCCGCCCTGTTTCCGCAGGGTCTGCCCGCGCTGAACTCCTGTCACCAGGGGCCGCTCGGCGATTGTTATTTTGTCTCCGTAGTCGGGGCGATGGTTTACCGCAGCCCCCAATCCGTGAAAGACTTGTTCACCGCTAATGCCGACGGTTCAACCACCGTGCGCTTCGGCAATGGGCGCAGCGTCACGCTTCCGCCGTTGACGGATGCGGAAGTCGCCATTTCCTCAAGCGCGGGCGCCAATGGCCGCTGGCTGGCTGTGCTGGAAAACGCCTACGGCAAAATTCGCGACGAGGTGGTGGCCGCCCATCGTGACGACGCCGTGGACACCGACTCCATCGCCAAAGGCGGCTCGCCCGCGCCGGTCATTCAAGCGCTCACGGGCCACGCCACGCGCTTCATCGCCATCGTCGAGGCCAACGGCCAGCGCCGCAGCGGCGAACCGTTTGCCACCACGCTGCGGACGGCGTTGCTCACCGCCACGCGCGGCAGCGAACTGGCCGGCACGGGCACGCCCGACCGCGGGACTCCACCCGGCGTGACCCCCGGCCACGCCTACGCCATTCTCGGCTACGACGCCAACTCCGGCCTCTTGCATTTGTGGAATCCGCACGGCAACAGCTTTGCCCCCAAGGGTTCACCGGGCGTGGAAAACGGCTACGTCACCCAAGCCGGGCAATTCAGCATCCCCTTCGGCGATTGGCTCCGCGTCTACCACGGCGCGACGTTTGAGACGGCCGCCTTGCTTAAGTAGCAGTCGCACCTTCCGCCCTGGTCAGTTTCGCCGCCAAAAAATTCGTGCATTGCCGCGTATTAGGGGATAACCTTACTTGGGGAATGTATAATCGAAGGACAATGCCGACGGGGCTGAGCTTTGTACTGACGGCCATGGCCTGGATGGCATGGCTAATTTGCACGACTGCGTCGGGCCAGGCCGCTGTGACGAATGGGTTGACGGATAAGCCGCATCCTGATGGCAAGACCATCCTGGGCTCGCCGGAGGGCTTAATCGGCAGAAATTATTATTGGTATAGCATTTCATCCATTAGTGAAGAGGGCGTCCGCATTGCAGCGCTCGTGGAAGCAGGCAAAAAGATGCGCATCGTCATTGATGGAAAAGTCAGCCCGGATTACGACGAAATTGCCTGGCGCCAAGGGAAAGACCCCAAGCAAACCAATGTTTTTGGCCCCGGCGGATTACACTCCAACTACCGGGCACGGACGGAAGACAAGTGGCAACTGGTGGTGGATGGCGTCCCCGGGCCAAAGTATGATTTTATCACCGAACCAGTTTATAGCCCCGATGGGCGGCATATCGTCTATGCAGCTTGGAACGGTAAGGAGCAGTTTATGGTGATGGATGGCGTGCCGGGCCCGGTTTTTGACGAGATCATTCCGGAATTCTTGAAAGACAATCCATACGAAGAGACGGAAGTAATATACAGCAAAGACAGCCGGCACTTCATGTATAAGGCGCGCAGGGGCAATAAGTGGATGGTGGTGGTGGATGGAGTTCCCGGACGCGAATTTGATGAGGTGGCGATGCTCAACGGGTTTGCCGAGGTGGTGAATTTCTTCGCCTACCAAGGCCGGGTGGGCGACAGGTGGGAGCTCTTCGTTGACGGGAAATTGCAGCCCCATCGCGCGGATATGGCGCGCATCGAACAATTCGAGATCAGCCCAGACGGGAAACATTTTGCCGTTATTTGGGGCAACTTCACCGGCACGCTAGCCGAGGCGATTGACCCTGCGGATTTGCCGAAGTATCCATTCATCCCCAACGCTAAAATTAATGAAGGGAGTACGAAGTCTGTGCCAGGGTTGGACTCGACGGGCTCAATCACGGATCACCTAACACCCATTGCAGGCGTTATTCACCAGCCCGACGGTGACTATTTGATTCCGGTCGATTCGTATCGCCATCCACCAGGCACTCAGTGGGAGGTCAGAGTGGATGATCGACCCAGTCTAATTTTTACGGCCCGTGATTTGGATTTTTTAATCTTTAGTCCCGACGGTAATCATACCGCCTTTAGCATGGTGGAAAATGGCAAATGGCGTGCGGTTTGGGATGGCCAGGCTGGTCCAGAGTGCGACCTCCCGGCAGATGCTTATTTCTACGATACAGTCTTCAGCCCGGACAGTCAGCATTTAGCGTATGCTGCGAAATTCGACGGCCCATGGCGGATGGTGGCGGATGGGGTGCCGGGCCCGCCATTTGAGAGTATCTATTGCGATCCTCCGCCGGAATATGGTCCGTGGTATTCCACCCGTGACCGGTCGGTGCGATACACCGCCGACAGCCAGCATCTAATTTACCGGGGTGTGAATGGATCGCACTGGCGGGTCATCGTGGATGGAAAGCCGGGGTCGCCATTTAGGGGCAGACCGCCGAATCTTTATTTAGGACCGAAAGGGGGTAATTTTGCATATCCGGTTTTCGAAGGCGATCAGTCATCCCTGATGGTAAACGGTGAGCCGGGCCCGCGCTCGGACGGCAAGAATTTTGTCGCCGTCCAATTCAGCCCGGATGGAAATCACTTAAGTTATGCCGTCGAGCGGGGGCAGAAATTTTATGCGGTGGTGGACGGACTCGTGGGCTACGAAATCAGTTACCCCAGAGATTATGATTTTCAATTCAGCCCCGACAGCAGGCATCTTGCCTATGCCAGCAGGTCAAAGGGCGAGGCTAAAATAATACTGGATGGCCGCCCGGGAAGCAATTTCGACGGAATTGGCCCTTACGTTTTCAGTCCTGACAGCGCGCACTTGGCTTACGGGGCCAGTATCGCCAAAAATTCGTTCATGGTGGTGGACGGGCGAACCGGGCCCGATTTTGATCGCGTTGGAAATCCGTCGTTTAGCCCCGATGGCCTGCATTTGGCTTATTTGGGGGTCAAAGACGGCCACTCCTCGGTGGTGACAGATGGCATAACCGGCCCCTTTTTCGATGGAATTGCTTCGCCGCTTGTATGGCGAGCCGACGGGCGCCTTGAGTACTTGGCCGTCGAAACGACAGGAGATCAGCACAACCTCGTCCGTATGGTCGTCCCCGCTGGCACAGTCTCCGAGAACGCCCAAAAGTGAGTGTGCGGCTGCCCTCCCTACTGCACCGTGTGCGAAAGCAGTTCCTTGACCGGGCCGCTGTCGAGGTTCTCTTTCGTGACGAGCGTGCTGCCGGTGTCGACGTTGTCGGGCACGGTCTTGCCGGCCAGGTGGTCGAGCATCGTGTTCACACCGAGGTACCCCATCATGTAGGGGTTCTGCAAAATGAGGCCGTTGATCTGGCCGGCCTTGAGGCCTTCCATGTTTGCGGTGCCGCCGTCGAACCCGATGAATTTCACCTTGCCCGTGAGGCCCGCCTTCTGGAGCGCGAGCAACATGCCGTTGGTGCTGCCTTCGTTGGCGGTGAACACGCCGTCCACCTGGCCGGTGTAAGTGTTAAGCAAATTGAGGGACTTGTCGAAGGCCAGGTCGCGCGTGGCGCCGGCGTAGTTGTCGGAGGAGAGAATCTTGATGCCGGGATATTTTTTCAGGACATCGAGCACGCCTTCTTCGCGCTGGGTGCAACTGGCGGCGCCCTGGAGGTAACGCAGGACGATGACGTTGCCCTTGCCGCCGAGCAAACGGGCGAGTTCCTCGCCGGCCGTCTGCCCGCCCTTGTAATTATCGGTGCCCACGAATGCGAAGGGGAGTTTCGAGTCGAGGCCGGAATCGGCGATGATGAGCGGGATGCCGGCGTTGACGGCCTTTTCCACCGGAGTGACGAGCGCCTTAAAATCCACCGGGCAGAGAATGATGCCATCGGGCTTTTGGCCGAGGTAATTTTCCATCAAGCTGATTTCCGATGCCGGGTCGCCGTCCTTTAACGGCGCATCCCAGGTGACGACGAGATTCTGGCCCTTGGCTTTGGCTTCCGTTTCGGCCTGGCGCAAGCCGGCCTTGACCGAGAGCCAGAACACGTCCGTCTGGCCCTTGGTGATATAAACGAGATTGACCTTCTTGCCGCCGGGGGCGGGGGCGTTGCTGGCGGCGGGAGTTTCGGTCTTGCCGCAGGCGGCGAGCAGGAGTGCGGCGACGGCGGCGGCGAGGGTGAAGCCCGTGCGCAGGGCGGAGGAGAACGAAGGGGTATTCATGGAGGGGAGCAAGGGGTAGATAACCGGCCCCTCCGCGCACGCGGCGCGGAAGGTCCAGCATCTAACAGCAGGCCTGCGTCCCGCCGTCAATCCAAAGGGAGGGTGGTGGCCTAATTTCACCAGCAACAGGGCCGCGGGCTGAGGACAGCCCGCGCTACCCCGGGCAAATGCTTTAGGTAGGGCGCGCTGCCCTCAGCGCGCCGTTTCAAATTGGGACATTACTAAAGGGCGGAGCGCCCCTGCGCCGCGGCTGGCGCAAAAAAGCCTCGCCCTGGACCAACCCGCGCGGCACACTCCCCGTTCTCTTATTATGACACATGCCTGGCACGATGTGATTCCCGGGGAAAACCTGCCGCGCGAATTTACCGCGGTCATCGAAATCCCCATGGGCTCGAGCGTGAAGTACGAGCTCGACAAGGAAACGGGGCTGCTGAAGCTCGACCGCATCCTCTATTCGGCGGTGTATTACCCGGCCAATTACGGCTTCATCCCGCAAACCCTCGCCGAGGACGATGATCCCCTCGACGTGCTCGTGCTTTGCCAGGAAGCGGTTGCGCCGCTCACCCTCGTGCAGGCCCGTGCCATCGGCCTGATGACGATGGTGGACAGCGGCAAGCGCGACCACAAAATCCTCGCCGTCGCGGTGGATGACCCCGAGTACAACGGCTTCGAGCAAGCCAGCGAGCTGCCCAGTCACAAACTCGCCATGCTCCGGCGCTTTTTCCAGGACTATAAGCAACTCGAAGGCAAGACCGTCGAGGTGGACGAGATGCAGCAAATGGAAGCGACGGACGGCGTCATCAACGACGCATTGGCCCGTTACAGCTCCCAGCGCCGCCGCGGCTTCTATCGCGGAGGCGTGCCGCCCGCGGGGAAGTAGGGGAACTCAATGCCGTCGGAATGACGCACTCAAGACCAAAGAAATCCAACAAGACTTCCCTAATCTTCGCGTTGGTTTTTCTTGTAATCCGCTGTAATGCCGAGTTCTCTCACCCTCTGAGAGGCGAGCAATTCTAGCCGTTTCGCCTGAGTACGCAAAGTCAGTCTCAGGCCGTCCGAGACATCTCGCTCACTAATCACCCGCGCAAGTGCGGCAATTGTGCTAGCTCGCCGTGCGATGCGAATATCGGGATGCTTTCTTTGCCGGAAGATCTCATCCGGGATAATACGTTGACGGTACGATTTCGGTAATTTGATCTGTTCCTTGGGGGCAATCGATTTTTCATTCAGGACTGCTCCTAAAGTGGATTCACGCAAAACCTTTTCAAAAACAGTAAATTCGGCTCGGTCTAAATAGGCCTTTCTTAACCTTTTGGGATTTTTTGGTATATCCACCATTGCGTCCTCAAGTGGCCAAATTTCAATTTCGGCTACCTCGAAGGGATCCAAGACATTCATGGCGACAGCGTCGGTTCGTTGATTTGTAAGGTGCCTACCAATTCGTGACCGCAGGCCCTCATAGGTTTGTCCGACGTAGATGGGCTCGCCATCGTAGTCGTAGAATGCGTAAACACCTTGCTTTGAACGGCCGACAGTACGACCCTTTTCATCCAGTACCTTAAAGAACTTGGATATCTGTGCGCGGATAGCAGCGATATCTTCCGGCAGGCCAGCGATGGCTTCTAGTTCAGACCGCAGCGGCGTAGCGATTTTTTTGGATTTCGACGGCATGAAGCTCCTTTAGCGAGGGGGTTAAATAGTTTTCAGCGATCCAGCGAATGACTGGTACGCACACAGCGTCACCGAATCCAAAAAGTGCTTTATTTAGCGGCGCAGTAATTTTGTAACCATCGGCACCCATTAAACGGGCGCACTCCGTTGGGGTCACCAAACGAGCGGCATAACGCCCCTTTCCTGCTACAAAAAGAATCTGGCGTCCGCTGCCGCCCCTTGGCGTTCGCAGGCAACCTGCGACCCCATCTGTCCTCAATTCAGCCATCGACCGGCCATTCCGCACTCGACGAAAAACAGTGCCGCTTGTGATTTCCTTTCCGGCAATCATCTTGTCTGCAATCGCTCGATGTTTTGGACTCATTTGATTCAATAGATATTCAGCTCGTTGCTTATTCCACCAGTAAGCTGAGTTCAAGGGCAGCTCTTCCAGAATGTCTTGAAGCGTGGATTGAACCTTCCGGATGGTGGGAAGAGTGCGGATTGACCACCTAATTTCGGGGTGCCACAAAATAAAATCGGCCAATACTGCCGGACGACATTGGCTCTGGTAAAACTTAGATGTATCCTCGCCAGTTTGTTCTACGACCTTTCGTTTTTCTCGTTTACCAACCAAAAACAGCCGTTGCCTGCTTTGGGGCACAAACCAGGAGGCATCTATGATGAAGGCATCAACTGCATAGCCCAGATCGTTTAACGCCAAGCAGGCGTCTCTAAAATCGTTGCCATCATTGGAACTTAAAAACCCGGCAACGTTTTCCAGTAACACAAATGGAGGCCGGCGATTGCCCATTCCTTTCATTGCACCGACAAAGCCCCAAAACGCGCTAGAATGTTGGCCGGCCAGCCCTTGGCGCGAACCGGCCAGGGAAAGGTCATTGCAGGGAAAAGAGGCCGTGGCCAAGGTGACGTTGGGCAATGTGTCCGGGTTTACGTCATGTACATCGCCAAGTTCGAAATGTGCCTCATCGTCCACAAAATGCCCCTCATACATTCGAAATTTGTCCTCGTCGATGTCATTGGCCCAAGTGACTCGCCAGCCCGCCTGCTCCAAGCCAATCCGCATCAATCCTATGCCCGCAAAAAACTCAATCGCCGTTTTGGCATGCTTCATTTTGGGAAAGGTATTTGCGAATTCGAGAGACAGTCGACGTCTTGTCTACGTAGTGTTCCCAAATTCTAAGAACTTTCCAACCCTTTTTTCGCAACGTCAATGTAACAAACCTGTCTCGCTCGATATTTCGATTGATTTTGGTTGTCCAATAGACGCAATTCGTTGCAGGAATCCTACACTTGCTTGGATGACCATGCCAGAAGCATCCGTCGACGAAGACCGTCACTCTATGCTTGCGGAAAACGAAATCTGGCCTGCCGAATAAGGGATAATTCCTTAGCCAGCCTCGAATTTTGCTCTTCCGCAACACGGCCATTAACTTCAATTCAGTTGACTTGTTGCTGCCAGACTTTACCTGGGCCATAATCCATGAACGTTTTTTTGGCGTAAGCGCATCCACGTCTTAAGTTCTTAGGGATTACTCATTGAAGCAGCCATAAAATTGTGATTCGGGAAAGAAGCCTGGAGGTGTTGCTTCACCACCTGCACGTCTAAATCCATTATCCCGCCGAGGGTGAACCTGGCGAGGACTGATGCGCCGTCAATGGCGTCTTGGACCCAAGCTATAATCTCAATCACGCCACCTGCGATTCGGCGCGCTGGGGGAGGCCGGTGCGCGGGAGCGTGAACTCAAAGTGCGCGCCGCCGGCCGCGCGGTTGCGCATCGTGATGGAGCCGCCGTGGGCGTGGATGATGCGCCGGCAAATGGCCAGCCCGAGGCCCGTGCTGCTTTCGCCGCCGGTCGGGCGGTTGGAGGTGCGCCCATAGTCCGTGAAAAGTTTCGCTTGTTCGGCTTCCGGCACGCCGGGCCCTTCGTCGTCCACCCACACGGTGATAAATTCGCCCTCGGCGCGCGCACCCACGCTGATGAGGCTGTTCAGCGGGGAAAATTTGATGGCGTTCAAGATCAAGTTTTCGAGCACGCGTTTGAGGCGGATTTCGTCGCCTTCCATTTTCAGCGGGGTCGCCGCAACCTCCAGGCGCAGGCGCTGTTTTTTTTGCGCCGCGATCAGGGTGTAAGCTGCGCCCGCTTGGGCCAGCAACGGTGCGAGATCGAGCGGACGGCGGTCGATCCGCATGGATTTGTCGTCCAGCGTCGCCACATCGAGCAGGTCGTTGACAAGCGCGAGCATGGCTTCGAGGCTGCCAATCATGAGGTCCAGATTTTCCACCTGTTCCGCGTTGACGGGGCCGAGCGTGCCGTCGCGCAGAAAGCCGGCCAGGCCCCACACTGCGCTGAGCGGGCTGCGCAGATCGTGCGTGGTGACGGCGAGGATGCGGTCTTTGGCTGCATTGGCATTAAAAAGTTGCCGCACGGTGGTTTCCAATTCCCGGGTGGCGCAATTGCGCTGGGTCACGTCGCGCTGTACCGCCACAAAATGGGTGATTTTCCCGGCGGGATTGCGAATGGGCGCGATTTGCCACTCCAGGTCATATTCGGAGCCATCCTTGCGGTAGTTGACGGTTTCGCCGGCAAACATTTCGCCGTGCTCGAGATTTTGGCGGAGGCGCCGCAGCACGGCCTTGTCGGTGCGTGGCCCTTGCAGCAGGCGGGGCGTTTGGCCCAGGCTTTCCGCGGCGGAATAGCCGGTCATCTGCGAAAAGGCCGGATTGACAAAAACAATGCGGGGCCCGGGGAAATCCAGGTCGGCCTCAGTGACCATGATGGCTTCCTTCGCATGCTCCACGGCGGAACTAAGGAGGCGCAGGGATTCTTCCACGTCCTGACGCGCGGTGATGTCGCGCGCCATCAGGGACGAACCGACGAACTGGCCGGCGGCGTCCTTGATCGGCGAGGTGGTGACCGAGACGGTTAGGCACCGACCGTCTTTGTGCAGCCGTTGCGTCACCAAGTCTTTCACGCCTTCCCCGTGTCGGACCTTTTCCATGACCTGTTTTTCCTCGTCCAGCCGGTCGGCGGGGAGCAACTGCCGCATGGCTGTGCCCACGGCCTCGTTCGCCGCGTAGCCGAAAATATTTTCCGCGCCGTGATTCCACGATGTGACCAAGCCGTTCAGATCCTGGCCGATAATGGCGTCCTCGGCCGAATCGACCAACGCCGCCAGCCGGAGCAAGGCCGCATCCGCCTGCGCGCCCAAGGTCGAAGGTGTAAGCGGTAGAGACATGGCGATGGCGGGAAAAGGGCAATGCCCGGTAGGTCCGTCTGGATCAACTGGACCGGCGAATGTAAGAGGTAGCTGAAGGCGTTTTACGATGGCCCTTGGGAAAGGAGCCTGGCGGCTCCGCTTAAAGTATGCGCATTATCCATCTCTCCGCCTATGGGGTACAACCCTAATCAGCGCCGGATGGGCCTTCCGATTTTTTCCTTCCGAACGAGTGTGCGTGCTTCGGCCTTCCAATCCGCTTCTCAATCCCTTGATTACCGCACAATCTGCACATCCAAATCCGCCATCCAGCCGAGCATGCCGAGCGTGAGGTCGGCGAGGGAATCGTTGTCCAGATCGCTCGCCATCAGTCCGAGGCGGCGGGGCGGGCCGGGGAGTTCGGGCAGCGCGGCGTCGTAATCCACCCATTGGCCGTCGAGGTAAAACTGCGCCCACATGTGGTAGCCGAGGAGATCGGGATGCGTGGCGTCTTTGGGCTCGAAAGCCAGGCCGCTGACGATGCGGGCGGGCAGGCCGCGCGCGCGCCCGAGCGCCGCCAGCAGCACGGCGTGCTCGGTGCAATCGCCTTCACGGTCTTTGGCCACCGTCGAGGCCGTGGCGAAGCCGACACTATAGTCTTTTTTATTAATGTATTTTGCGACAAAATCACGGAGGCGGGCGGCCACCTGCGTGGGCGCCGTGCCGGCGGGGCCACCGCCCTCGGCGGCCAGCCGCTTGATGTTGGGGTCGTTGGTATCCAGAAACGAGTTGCGCGCGAGATAGGGCGCCGCGTCAAATTTTGGCGCCGAGGCGTGGGTGGGCGAAGGCGCCGCGCCGCGGGTCAAGGTCAGGCGCACGGCGCCGCCAGGCAGTTGCTCGGTGTGTTGCGTGAGTGAATCCGGCGCAGCCGGCAGCGGCTGGCCGTCGCGCCGTTTCAATTGGTATGTGACGGACGTGGCATTGGCAGACGGCGCATTGGACAGGGGGATGAGCGACGAGGTGAAAATATCTGCGGGGACAAATTGGGCGAGCGCTTCGGCCTCCGTGGCGGCGGTCGATTCGAGCGTCATGCCGCCTTGCGGTCCGAGCGGCATCGAGAATTTGAGGGTGCGCCCGTGGTCGTCCACCCAGGAAATCGCCTCCATGCCGGTGGCACTCGCGGGCGCGCCGAGGTGGGTCAGCACGCGCGTGGCGACCACGTCGGTTTGCCCCACGCGCACGTTATCGCGGGCGTCGACGGTCACCTGTTTGGGGATGGCTTTGAGGTAATCGTCGCCGGGCGCGTAAGTCATAACCTCGTATTTCGTATTGGGAGCAAAACCATGGATGCGCTGCAACCGCTCCTCGCCCCAGCCGAAGACGGTCCCCGGTGGCAGTACGACGCGCTGGTGCTCCTGTGCGTTCGGCGTCTGCTTCGTCACTTCAAAAATGCGTCCATCCCCACTGCCCGTAACGGTTTCCGTGGCGTCCCCTTGCGTGACGATATCTTTAAAGGCCCGCAACTCACCGGCCACGGTCTCCTCGGTGGTCGCGGTTTCGGTGATTTGCATCGGCTGGTTGAGGCGCAGCAGGGTATAAGCCGTCAGCGAGTGGGTGAGAATGCGGTCGCCTTGGCGGCGATAAACCTCGTGCGTGTAGCCGACTTTTTTGCCGCCCATGTCAATCACCGTCCACTCGTCCAGAAAAACCCCCTCGGGCGGATTGCGCGGATCAAAAACCGGCGCCGGCGGCAGTCCGGGAAGGGTGGCCGCGGGCGCGTTCGCTCGCGAATTTGTCGGAGTGTTCGCGGGCTGGCCGCGCGCGATGGCGCACGCGAGCAGGGTCAGCCCGGCGGCGAGTAAGGGGCGTAAAGCTTGTGTCCGGGCGCGCATCGGCTCAATTTCCTGTGACCACACCTTTCCCGCTTCGGTTTCATGCGCCAACATTATAATTTCATCGTCGTGGGCGGGGGCAGCGCCGGTTATGCGGCGGCCCGCACCGCGCGCGAGTTCGTGCCCCGCGTCGCGGTGGTGGACGGCGCGCGTGAATTGGGCGGCCTGTGCATCCTGCGCGGCTGCATGCCATCGAAAACGCTGCTCTATTCCGCCGAAGTTTTGCACCTGGCCCGGCATGGCGAGATTCTTGGTCTGGATATTCCGGCCGGGCGGGCGGACATGCCCTCGCTGCGCGAGCGCAAACGCCGGCTCATCGGTGAATTCGCCGCCTATCGCGCGCAACAATTGGCATCGGGGCGCTTCGACCTTTTCCGCGAAACGGCGCGGTTCACCGGGCCGAAAGAAATTTTATTGGGTAATGGAACCACGCTCACCGCCGACCATTTTCTCATCGCCACCGGCTCTGTCATTGCCCGCCCGCCGGTGCCGGGGCTGGATAAAGTGGCGGCCCTGACGAGTGACGACGTGCTCGAATTGGATCGCGTGCCAAAGTCGGTCATCGTGTTGGGCGGCGGCGTGGTGGCGTGCGAACTCGCGCAATATCTTCAGCGCATCGGCAGTGAAGTGACCCTCATCCAGCGCAGTCCGCAATTACTCAAGGAGCACGGCGCCGAAGCCGCCACCGTGGTGGAAAAGGCCCTGCGCGACGAGGGCATGAAGATTTTCACCGGCACGCAGCTCGAGGAAATCACGGCGATTTCCGGCGGAGTGCGGGTGGCGTTTACCCATAATGGCGAACGGGTGGTGTGTGAGGCCGCCGAGCTTTTCAACGCGCTGGGGCGCCGGCCCAACACCGACACGCTCGGGCTCGCGACTGCGGGCGTCGTGCTCAAGCCGTCAGGCCATGTGGGCACGGACGAATTTCAGCGCACCTCGAACCCGGCGGTCTACGCCGCGGGCGATTGCGCCGGCCCGCATGAGATTGTGCACGTCGCCGTCATGCAGGGTGAACTCGCCGCGCGCCACGCCTGCGGCCAGCCGGCGGTCCCCGTGCATTACGGCCACCTGGTCAAAGTAGTGTTCACCGATCCGCAGGTGGCGACAGCCGGCTGGTCGGCGAAGGAACTGGAGACCCAGAAGATGGATTTCGTGACGGCGTCTTATCCATTTGACGACCACGGCAAATCCATCGTGATGGAGGCGAAGCGCGGCTACGTGCGCACCTTCGCGCGCCGGAGCGACGGCCGGCTGCTCGGGGCCGAATGCGTGGGACGCGACGCCTCCGAACTTATTCACGCGCCCGCCGTGGCCCTCGCGCTCAACGCGACCGTGCACGACCTCCTCCGCGCCCATTGGTACCATCCGACGCTTTCAGAGATTTGGACTTACCCGCTGGAGGAATGCGCGGGGCTGGCGGGGAAATGAAAAATTCAAAATGGAAAATTCAAAATGAGCCTAGCAGGCATCACGGGTTAAGGCAGAATGGCTAACATTTTATGCCGATGTCACCGACATTTTATGCTGCGGAAATTTTAAATTGAAGACGACAGTCGTTTTTTCGATAATTTTGTAAGACTTTAACAGACAACATCTAATGATGAAGATAGCCTGAGGTGATTCAACATAGACCAGCGTCTTGGCATTGGGCGTGCAAAAGGAGCGGGCGACGGAAGCGTCTCCCATGAAGCTAATGGCAGATGATGTGTTATGTCCCTTAGACGCCGCTGTGGCGGAGGGGAGGCCGGGGAGCTGGGTGGGAACCGCCCAGCCCCCGGTCGTGGGGGCGCGATCGTCCGATGAATTTAAAATTGAAAATTCAAAATTGAACAAGGTTGAGGCAAATCACGGTGGCCGAATTGTCGATGAAGATTGTGCGGCAGTTCAAAACGACGCCGGAATCTGGCGCTGGCTGGCGTGGGTGGTGATGGTCGTCGGGCGCGGGCTGGTGCGGTTGCTTTATCGGGTGCAGGTCAAGGATCTGGAAAATTTGCCGCGCACGGGCGGCGTGGTCGTGGTCGCCAATCACGTTTCCTATCTGGACGCGGTGTTGCTGAGCGCAGTGAGCCCGCGGCCCTTGCGCGCGGTGGCGTGGGGCGGGTTTCAGCAATACCCGTTCATGCGGCTGGTCTTTCGCCTGTTCGGCTGTCTGCCGGTGACGAAAGCGGATGCGCGCACGGGCCTGCGCGAGGCCGTGCGGGCGCTGCGGCGCGGGGAGGCGGTGCTGATTTTTCCCGAGGGGCACATCACGCGCACGGGCGGGCTGGGCGAGTTGGAAAGCGGGTACGGTTTGCTGGCGCGGCGGGCCGGCGTGCCGGTGGTGCCGGTGTGGCTGGGCGGTTTGTGGGGCTCCGTGTTTAGTTTCGCCGGAGGACGTTTTTTCTGGAAGCGCCCGCGCCGAATTCCGTATCCTGTGACGATTCAATTCGGCGCGGTGCTCGCGCCGGGCGAGGCCACGGCGGAAGCGGTGCGCCGCGCCTGGCTTGGTCTGGCCGCACCGACTTTTTCCCCTGTGAACCACCCCGCTTCGACTGCCGCCGCCGCGCCCCTGGTCGATTTTGGCGAAGCGGAATTCCGCTTGCGGCCTGAATTTGCGGGCCACCTCGGGCCGGCGCTCGTGGCGGCCTTGCAGAAAAACGCGCATCGCGAAGTGCTCGTGGACTGCATGGATAAACGCAAATCCTACACTGGCGCAAAAATTCTCGCGGCGGCATTGGCGCTGGCCGGGCGCGTGCGCGGGACTATTCCGGAGTCGCGAGTGGGGATCGTGCTCCCGCCGGGGGCGGGCGGGTTGATTGCGAATCTGGCCGTGGTGTTTGCCGGGAAGACGCCGGTGAATTTGAATTTCACCGTCGGTCGCGCGGGGCTGGAATTATGCCTGCGCAAATCGGGTGTGCGCACCACGTTGTCCGCCGATATTTTTCGCCGAAAACTGGAGGAGCGAATTCCGGGGCTGCCTTGGTCGGAGCGCGTCCTGGACGTGGGCCGCGAACTGGCTGCCCTTCCGAAGGCAACCCTTGCGGGCTGGCTCGTGGCCGCGCGCTTTTTGCCGGCGGCGTGGGTGGCGCGGCTGGCGGGCATCCCGCGCGCAGGCGGCGACCGGGAGGCGGCGCTGCTGTTCACCAGCGGCAGCGCGGGCGAGCCCAAGGGCGTCGTGCTCACGCATCGGAACATCTTGGGCAATTGCGGGCAAATTGACGCGAGCGGCATCCTGCCCGGCGGCGAAACCCTGCTGGCCAATCTGCCCATTTTTCACAGTTTTGGCTTCACGGTCATTTTATGGTATGGCGTGTTAAGGGGCTTGCGCCTGGTGACAGTGCCTTCGCCGCTCGACACGCGCAAGTGCATCGAGGCCATTCGTGCGGAAAAAGTGACGGCCCTCGTCGGCACGCCGACTTTCCTGCGGCCCTACCTCAAGCGCGTGGCCCCGGGCGAGCTGGCGAGCTTGAAATACGCCATCGCGGGCGCGGAAAAAACGCCGACGGGCTTTGCCGCGGAATGGGAGGCGCAGGTGGGCGGCGAATACTTCGAGGGTTACGGGCTGACGGAAACATCGCCCGTGGTGGCGGTGAATTTGCCCGCGAGTTTGGTCGCCGACACGGCGCGCAAGCGGCCGGGGTCGGTCGGCCGGCTCTTTGCGGGCATGGCCGCACGAGTGGTGGACCCGGACACCGGAGCCGAGCGCGGGCGCAACGAAACCGGCCTGTTGCTCTTGCGCGGGCTCAATGTTTTTCCGGGCTACCTCGACCAGCCTGAAGCCACCGCCGCGGCGTTTCGCGACGGCTGGTTTGTCACCGGCGACCTCGCGCGAATCGACGACGACGGATTTATTTTCATCGAAGGCCGGCTCTCGCGGTTTTCCAAAATCGGCGGCGAAATGGTGCCGCACGGCACGGTCGAGCAAGCTGTTTTGCAGGCCTACGGACTGCAAGAACAAGAAGGCTATCCGCTGGCAGTCTCGGCCCGCTTGGACGCCGCCAAAGGCGAGGCGCTGGTGCTTCTCGTTACCATGGAGATCGAGCCAGCAGACCTGGTGCGGCGGTTGGGGGCGGCGGGCCTGCCAAATTTATGGATTCCCCGCGTGATTAAACGCGTCGATGCCATTCCCGTATTGGCCTCGGGCAAGCTGGATTTGCGGAAATTGAAAGAACTCGCCGGAGAATAATCCCTTTACGCGTAGCGGTAAATAATCGTCACGCCGGTCAGGACAAATGCGCCACCCATTGCCGTGGGCCAAGAGAGTTGGACATCGCGAAAAAACAGCCACGCAAATAGCGCGACAAAAAACGGGTAAGTGATTTCGATGAGCGAGGCGAGGGTTGCGTTCTTGCCTTCGATGGCGAGGAAGATGAGGAAATTGCCCGCGGTCGTGGCCGCGACCGCCACCGCCAGCCACACGCCCTGGCCGCCCAGCGCCCGAATTTCCCCGAGGGCGGCGGGCCATTTGCGCGTGACGGTAAGATAGGAGCCCACGGCGAGCAGACCGAAGAGCACATCGAGAAAAAACAAGGTGGCGGGCGAAAGGCCGCGTTGCAGGACGCGGCCGCTCGCGGCGTAACTGATGCCCCAGATCAGGGCGGCGGCCGAGGCGAAGAAAAACCACATGGGATTGAAAGGATGAGGGCTGAAGCATGAAGGTTTGCGGAGGAAAAGGAAAGGCCGCACCGCAGCCGGCGAGATCGAACCATTTCACGTCGTGCAATCGTGGCGTGGCCGTCACCGCGATTTTACAGGGAAAAGCTTTTCGTCCGCGGCCGCATGCGATTGGCTCAGGGCGCCGGGTTGGCGCCTTCCACCATGACCAAAACCACCGCTCCCGACAGCCGCCGCGAAACCAGCCGCACCGCGCGGTTCCTCAAGGTGACCGAGGACCTGGTCTTTCATCACGTCCACGGCGGACAGTTAATCTATAATACATCGTGGGAGGATCCGCGCATTGATCGACAATTGCTGCAGCTCGATGGAGCGAGCCGGGTGGTGATGATCACCAGCGCGGGCTGCAATGCCCTCGACTATCTCCTCGACGATCCGGCGGCCCTACATGCCGTGGACGTGAATTTCCGGCAAAACGCCTTGCTCGAGTTGAAGCTGGCGATGATTCGCCGCGCGGAGTTCGCCGACTTTTTTGAAATGTTCGGCATCGGCTCGCATGGCGAATACAAAAAGATTTACCAGGCCGTCCGGTCCGCGCTCCCGGAGTTTGCCCGGAGGTATTGGGATGAAAAAATCGGCTATTTCAATCCCGGCGGCCTGAAGCGCTCCTTTTATTATCAGGGCACGGCCGGCGCGGCGGCGTGGCTGCTGGGAGGCGCGCTGTTTCGAGTCAAGCCGAACATCAAGAACTTCGCTCTTTGCCTGCTTGATGCGGATTCGCTGGCGCAACAGCGCGAGATTTACGCGCTGTTGGAGCCGAAAATTTGGGGCAAGCTCAGCAACTGGCTTATCCGCCAGCGCATGGTCATGACCCTGCTGGGCGTGCCGCGGCCGCAAGTGCGGCTGATTGAAGAATCTTATCCCGGCGGGCTTGGCGCGTACATCAAAGACAAGCTGCGCCATGTGATGACAGAGTTGCCGGCGCGCGAAAATTATTTCTGGCGCGTTTACCTGACCGGCTCGTACACCATGGCCTGCTGCCCGAATTACCTGCGCCGCGAGAATCAGGCCGCATTGCGCGACCGGGCCGGGCGCCTCACCACGCACACGTGCACGGTCACGAATTTTCTGCGCGAAAATCCCGGCGCCTACACCCATTACGTCTTGCTCGACCATCAGGACTGGCTGGCCTGGCACGATCCCGCGGCGCTGCGCGAGGAATGGGAGCTCATCCTGGCCAATAGTCGCCCCGGCACGAAAATCCTCCTGCGCTCCGCCGGCCTGAATCTGGACTTTGTCCCGGAAGACATTCGCGCCCGCCTGCGCTTCTTGCCCAAACTCACGGAGGCCCTTCACCGCACCGACCGCGTGGGCACCTACGGCAGCCTAAGCTTTGCGGAAGTAAAATGAAAAGCGCGACCAGCCTCAGCCCGCCTCCTCCCGCCGGTGCGGTGGAGGCCTATTACCGGCGCCACGCGCAAATTTACGACGCCACGCGCTGGAGTTTTCTCTTCGGGCGCACCGCGATTCTACGCGACATCAGCGCGGCGGGGACGCCCTCCCGGATTCTCGAAGTCGGCTGCGGCACCGGGCGGAATCTCGCGGCCCTTTGCCGCCATTTTCCGCGCGCCATGGTAACCGGAGTTGACCTGTCCGAAGCGATGTTGGAGCGGGCCCGGCAAAAGACCGCCCCTTTTGGCCGGCGGGTTTCCCTGGTGGGGCGTGCGTATGCCGCGCCGCTGCGGGCAGGCGGATTTGACCTCGTCCTCTTTTCCTACGCGTTATCCATGTTCAATCCCGGCTATGAAGCCGCCCTCGCCGCCGCGCAGCGCGATCTCGCGCCGGGCGGGCACGTTGCCGTGGTGGATTTTCACGACACCCGGCTGCCGGTCTTTGCCCAATGGATGGGCTTGAACCACGTGCGCATGGACGGGCAATTGCAGGGCCCGCTGCGTGCGCGCTTCGAGCGGGTGTCCGAGCGCGTTCACTCCGCCTACGGCGGGGTGTGGCGGTATTTGATGTTCGTCGGACGAAAGCGGGCCCGCGGCATTCCTTTGTAGTGAAGCACGTGCAAACAAAAGCGGTTGAGGATAGCCCGCCCGCCTCAATTAACCGGTAAGCCGAAGGTAATACCTGCTCCCGCCCACAGGTTATTGGCGCTGCCGCCGATTTGAGGCGTGGTGGCGTAAACCGGATAAAAGACGGTGCCATCATTATTGCCGGAGTAACGCACGCCGACGAAGAGAAGAGTGTACTCGTTGATCATGTAGTTCAGATCCAGACTGGCGCTGTAATAAATGTAACTGTCGCGCCAGTTTGGGACCCCGGCATTGAGTTGATCGCCACGCAGACGCCCGGCCTCCAGCCAGCCCACGCTGGCCCGGGGAACTGCGGAGAGGCCTTTGACGCCGGTGAGTTTCGACAAATCCCATTCGTAGCTCAGAGAGCCCTCGACCACATTTTGGTCCAAAATCCAGTCATGCGCGTAAGAGAGAGTGGGTCGAAGGTTGAAACCAAGAAGAGGGGCAGTGTCGTAGCTGAGACTAAGGTAAATTTCATCCGAGCGGCTCAGGGCATTCGCATTGCCCCCGTTTTCTGCGTACCAATAGTAAGTGTTGCCGACGTCTGCGCTCAGTCCCGATGTGAGAAATGAAAGTGAGCGGGTGTAGCCGGTGTAAAAACGCAGCTCGTCAACTTGGTTGGGCCCGGGCGCAGCGCCGCGGCGACCCGCCGGAAGATTTGACCACGTGGTGGCATAGAAGGCGCCGCCGAGTGCGGCATAGCGGATATCCAGGCTGGGCTCGAAGGCGGCGTCGCTGACTTTCTTCCCGCGATAGACATATTGGGTCTCGAAGTCCAGCGTGCCGGAGACGCGCAAATCGCCGAGGGGGTTTTGGGCCCGCGCCGCGGAGGCGAGGCTCGCGGCCAGCAGACAGGAAACAAAAAGTTTTTTCATGGAGGGACAGGCCAAAAGGTCAGGGGATGATGCGGCCGCCAATGCCGCCAGCGGGTTTCGTGATAATGCGATTGGGGACCACGGTGAGTCGCACCTTGGCACTCGTGATGGCGCCGAAGGGATTGGAGACGGTGACGCTATAGGCTCCAGCGTCCTGGAAAATAACGCGCTTCACGAGGAGCGTGGGCGTGGTGGCGGCATAGACGCGGCCGCCCTTTTTCAAGGGCACGCCATTCTTTTTCCAAGTGTATTTAAGCGGTGGGCTGCCGGTGGCGGCCACGGTGAAGCTGGCGGTCTGGGTGGCCTGCACGGTCGTGTTTTTGGGCGGCTTTGTAATCAGAGGTGCTCCGCCAGGCAGACCATTGACCACCAGGGCAGCCTCGGCGCTCAAGACGGTGCCATCCAGGTTCCAAAAAATACAGCGAAAGACATCGCCGGACATCGCCGCCTGGGGATTGAGCACTGTCAGCGTGGTGGTGTTGACCCCGGCATAGTTGGCGCTGTTGGTCAAATTGCCAAAAGCTCCGGCACCGTGCACCTGCCGTTGCCACTGGATGACGGGATGATTGGAGGCCGTGGCCGTGAAGAGGGCCGGGCTGCCTGGGTTTACCGTTTGATTTCCGGGACTGGCGGTGACGTTCGGCGCGACAATGACGAGGAGGCTTTGGGGCAAACTTAACCCCGTGGTGTCAAATGTGCTTACATAGGTCCCGTCCGGCAGGTATTGCGTAATGTTGGCGGTATTGGTGTTGGCCACGTAAATATTGCCGCTGCTGCCAAAGGCGATGCCGTAAGGGCCATTTAGGTTGGTCGTGACCAGATTATTCACAAAGGTTCCGTCCGGAGTATATTGTTCGATTTCATTGTTGTTGAAATCGGTGGACAAAATATTGCCGCTGGTGGTGAAGGCCACGCCAAACACAAAGAACGTGCTGCTGTAGGTTCGGACCAAGACTCCGCTGGGGTCGTATTCCGACAAGGAGAGATTGCCGGCTTCGCAAACAAAGAGATTCCCGTTGGCCGCAATAGCCAGGGAGGACGGCCCCAAGAGGCCGGTGATGAAATTGCCAACGAAGGCGCCCGACGGATCGAATTCCGCCACCGTCGCGCCGCCTAGGTTGCCCACGAAAAGATTACCGGAGGTCGAGACCGCCAGGCCGTAGGGAAGACTCAGGTTGCTGCTAACAAAGGCCCCTTGGGCGGTGCCGTCCTGCGTGTATTGAGTAATGGTATTGCTGCCCGAATTCGCCACCAGAATGTTGCCGCTGTCCGTCAGCGCTATGCCTTTCGGAGCGGAGCCGGTTGTGGTAAAATTCCCGCGAAACGCTCCCGTTTGGTCATACATCGTCACCGTGTTGCTGCCGCTGTTGGTGACGAGCACGGTGTCCGCTTGGGCGGTGGCAAAGCCCAGCCCCAGGAGGGTGGCCAGCCCAAGGCTGAACCGCGCGAAGAATAAGGGGAGCCCGTCGCGCAGATAAGTTTCCATAAAAGACGTTAATGCCATAGGCTGTGGGTGGAGCGGTGTAAATTCAAAACTTCACCCCTTCGTTGACGTCCCGCTCGGCGGGACCGGACGGTTCCGGTCTTTCACTCCTCCGCCCCGAGCACCCAGGTGTCCTTCGAGCCGCCGCCTTGGGAGGAGTTGACCACGAGCGAGCCCTTTTTCAGGGCCACGCGCGTCAAGCCACCGGGCATGATGGTGATTTTCTCACCGTAGAGAATGTACGGGCGCAGGTCGATGTGGCGGCCTTCAAAGTGGTCCTCGGTGAAGGTCGGATGGCGCGAGAGGGAGATGGGCGGCTGGCCGATGAAATTGCGCGGGTTGTCTTTGATCAGTTGCCGGAATTTCTCGATCTCGGACTTCGTTGCCCACGGGCCCATCAGCATCCCATAGCCGCCGGCTTCATTGGCGCTTTTGACCACCAGTTCCGCCAGGTTGTCCTGGATGTAGCGGTAGTCCTTGGCCTCGGAGGCCAGGTAAGTCTCGACGTTGGCCAGGATGGGTTCCTGATCGAGATAGTATTTAATCATGCGCGGGACAAAGTAATAGACAACTTTGTCGTCGGCCACGCCGGTGCCGATGGAATTGGCGAGCGCCACGTTGCCGGCGCGGTAGGCGGAGACGAGGCCGGGCACGCCGAGCATCGAGTCGCGCCGAAAGACGGTGGGGTCAAGGAAGTCGTCGTCGATGCGGCGGTAAATCACGTCCACCTGCTGGAGCCCATGGGTGGTGCGCATGTACACGCGCTCGTCGCGGACGACGAGGTCGCGGCCCTCGACGATTTCCACGCCCATCTGGCGGGCAAGGAAGCAGTGCTCGAAATAGGCGCTGTTGTACACCCCGGGCGTGAGCAGCACCACCAGCGGCTCGGTTTTGCCGGCGGGGGCGATGTGCCGCAGCATGCGGAGCAATTCATCGGCATAATGCTCGATGGGGCGCACGTTGGCTTGGAGAAAAAGATTGGGAAACGCCCGCTTCATGGCGGCGCGGTTTTCGAGCATGTAGGAGACGCCGGACGGGCAGCGCCCGTTGTCCTCGAGGACGAGGTATTCGCCGTTCCGTCCGCGAATGAGGTCGGTGCCGCAGATGTGGATGTAAATGTCGCGGGGCACCTTGGTGCCGCGGAATTCCGGCCGGTAATGCTTGGCGGAATGGACGTAGTGCGGGGGGATGACGCCGTCGGCGAGAATTTTCTGATCGGTGTAAATGTCCTTGAGGAATAAGTTGAGGGCGGTGATGCGCTGCTTGAGGCCGCGTTCGAGGAGGTCCCATTCCTGGGGCGGGATGATGCGGGGAATCAGGTCGAACGGGAAGATGCGCTCGGTGCCCTCGTCGTTGTCGTAAACCGTGAAAGTGATGCCCTGGCGGAGGAAGGAAAGGTCAACGCTCTGGCGTTTTTGCTCGAACTCCTCCGGGGAGAGTACGCCGAAGCGTTCCAGCAATTTCCGGTAATGCGGGCGCACCTGCAGCGGCTTGTCCGCGGCAAACATTTCGTCGAAGTAGTCCTCGGTCTGGTATTTTTCGAACACGGGGGTACTGAAAGTGATTGAGTGCTCTAGTGCCTGGTGCTTAGTTAAGGGCCGGAGGCGGGTCCGGGCAAGAACGGAGCAGGAGGCGTGCCGGGCGGAGGGAAAAGTGCGCCGGGCCGCCTCAATAGCTCTCCTCGTTGAGTTTCACCTTGCCGCGGAAGAGCCAGTAAATGCAGACGGTGTAGGCCAGGACGATGGGCACGCCGATGGCCGCAATGACACACATGTTGCGCAGGGTGAGGTCGGTCGAACGGGCGTTGTCGATGGTGAGATTCCAGGGGTTGCTGGCCAGGTCGCCCTGCGTAAGGTCATAGCTCCCGGGTGCGGCGGTGGAGAAAATCAGGTTCGGGTACATCGCAAAGCCAAACAGGGCCATGAGCAAAAACATGGCGGCGCAGGAGCACAGGAACGCGCGAAATTCATGGCGGTGATGAATTTCGCGCGGGATATTGAGCACGAACAGGACATTGAGCACGAGGAGGATCGCGGTGAACGGCCGGCCGGAGAGGATGTCGCGAACGTGCGGGAGGGCCAGCAGGGTCCAGACATTGAAGATAAAATAGCACGCGAGAAAGACGAGGATGGTGCGCCAGGCCCAGCGCCGCACGATTTGCTGGAGTTCACCTTCCGTTTTCAAAATGAGATAGATGCCGCCATGCATCGCAAACAGTGCCGCCGTGGTGACGCCCGTGAACAACGCGTAGGGATTGAGCAGGCCGAAAAACGAACCGGTGAATTCCTGGTGGTCGTCGAGTGGGATGCCCCGGATGATATTGCCCATGGTGATGCCGATGAGCAGCGACGCCACGACGCTGCCGGCGGTGAAGCAGCCGTCCCAGAACGACCGCCACGCGGGCGCGGAGTTTTTGCTGCGAAACTCAATCGACACCGCGCGGAAGATGAGCGCGAACAGCAGCAGCATGAAGGCGATGTAAAAGCCGGAAAATACGGTGGCATACACGGCCGGAAACGCCGCAAAGAGCGCGCCGCCGCCGGTCACCAGCCAGACTTCGTTGCCGTCCCACACCGGGCCGATGGCATTCAGGAACAGGCGGCGATGCTCGTCCTTCTTCACCCACAAATGCAGCGCCCCCACGCCGAGGTCGAATCCGTCCAGCATCGCATACCCCGTGAACAGGACGCCCACGAGGAGGAACCACAGCGACGGAAGATAGGAGTCGAAATTGGACACGGGAAGGAAAGTGAGAAGTCAGAAGGTAGAACGCAAAAGTCAGATATGTGAAGAATATTTTGAGGGTAGAAGCAGAAGGCGAGCGAAACTACGCAGCCGAATCCTTGGCTGTATTGAGACTGGTGACGAAAATGGCTATAAGCTCCATTGTCTCGGCGATGAGATTGTCCAGCAGGGAGGGTTTGACAACTGCTTCAGCCTGCATGAGCTCGAGCCAAAAAAGAGTTTCATCGAGTTCCCTCAGGCAATCGCCGAGTTTAGCACGAAATTCAGCCTTGGAGCGACTCCGACGCGCTTCGCGATAGTTGGCCCCGACGGAAGTGCCGGAACGCAGCAATTGGCGGCCCAAGGTTTGCGGCAATGTCTTAGAGGGAAGTGAAGCATAAAGGCGAACGACCCGCTGCGCGAACTCGAAGGTACGTGGCTTTAAATCAGGCGTGGTCATGTTGCGGAAAGGGTTTTCACTTTTGCATTCTGCATTCTGACTTCTGCCTTTTTAGGTTCTCGCCATCGCGGCCTTGGTTTCGAGATAGCGCCATTTCTCGGGCAGCTGGGAGCTTTGCTCGGTGTCCGACGGGCCGTGCTGGATTTTCGAGTTCAGCAGGTAGATGAACATGATGAAGAGCAGCAAGTAAACGAGGGCGAAGCCGATGAGGGAGAACACAATTTCGTCAGCCCGCACCGCTTGCGAGTAGCTTTGCGAGGTGCGCAAAATGTTATAGACGGTCCACGGCTGCCGGCCCATTTCAGCGGTGAACCAGCCGGCCTGGTTGGCCAGTTGGGGAAGGATGACACTTACCACCAGCAGACGCAAAAACCACGTCGAGTACCAGCGGTCGAGGTCCCACAGCCAGCCGCGCACCCACAGGAAAACCCCGGCCAGCGTGATGCCGATCAACCCCGTGCCAATGGCAATCATGAGGTGATAAGTCTGAAAAATGACGGGCACATTCGGCCAGTATTGCGGGCGGATAACCTTGAGTTGCTCCGGCGTGGACCCCGGGTGGCGCTTGAGCAGAAATTCGTCCGTCGGCAAATTATTCAAGCCAGCCACCGGCACTGCGGCGGCGGTCTCAGGATGCAGGAAATCGCCCGACACGAGCACCGAGAGCAAATCGGGAAAACGCACGACATGGTCTTCGACGCCGATGATATGGCCGCCGGCATCCCTTTGCCAGGCGACATAGCCGAAAAGCGCGAGCGGGGCATTCGGGCCGGATTGCGTCAGTCCCTCCATGCCGGCGAGCTTGACCGGCTGGTGGTTGGCCACGCCGCGCGCGGTGGCGTCCGCGCTCACCAATTGCAGCAGCGACACCACGGCCGCAAAGGCGAGCGAGATTTTCAACGAGCTGCGGGCGAAATCAAGATGCCGGTGCCGGAGGATGTAGTAGGCGCTGATGCTGATGACGACAAACGCACCCGTCAGCCACGCCGCCAGGATGACATGCGAGAGGCGTTGCAGCGTCGAGGGGTTGAAAACCATCCCCCAAAAGCTGTCGATCACCGCGCGCACGCGGTCGCCGGGCGCGTAAAGATAGTCGGCTGGGAGCGGCACTTCGGTGACGGCGCCATTGGGCTCCACGAGCTGGCGCACGAGGTGGAATGCCGCGGGCGTTTGCATCCACGAATTGGCCACCACGATCCAGATCGCGCTAAAGTGCGAGCCGAGCGACACCATGCACGTCGCAAAGAAATGCAGCTTCGGGCCAACTTTGTCCCAGCCGAACAGCAGGATGGCGAGAAAGCCGGATTCGAGGAAAAAGGCAAAAATACCCTCGGCGGCAAGCGGGCTGCCAAACACATCGCCCACGAAGCGCGCGTAAGTCGCCCAATTCGTGCCAAACTCAAATTCCATCACGATGCCGGTGGCCACGCCCAGGGCAAAACTGAGGCCGAAAATGCGCGTCCAAAACCGCGCCATGTTGTGGTAGCGCGGATTTTTGGTGTACAGCCACGCGGCCTCCATCAACACCAGCATCACCGTGAGGCCGATGGACATCGGCGGGTAAAAGTAATGGAAGGAGATGGTGAAGGCAAACTGCAGCCGCGCTAGAATTTCGACGGACATGGGCGGAAAACTAAAGGCAAAATGAAAAAGGGAAAATTTAAAAGGACGAGCAGCGCAAACGTCGCCATGGACGGCGGACAGAGGAACAGAATCCAGCATGCAGAATGCCGCGCCCCTGCAAAGGGTAGAATGGAGCGTCTCTTCAACATTTGCGTGTCGGCGTTGGGGTGTTCTGCCCTCTTTTTTTAACCACGCCGTGTGCTAAAGTGGGCCAATTCCTTCCTTCACCATGAAATTGAAATCCATCTCATTCCGTTCCCTCCTCACTTGGGCCTGCGCCAGCCTTTTCCTTTTCGGCGCGTCGCCGGCTGTTCGCGCGGAAATACCCGCCGGCCTCCAGGGTAACTACCAGCTCAAGCTGATCGTCCTCGGCGTAAACGGGCACACGCATCACCTGGCGCTTTCGGCGGCGGCGAAAGCCGCGGAATTTCCGGTCACGGGCACGAGCCTGGGTGACGTGAACAGCGGTCTCCTTTTTGCGAAAATCGGCCTGCACTGGGCGATCAAAGTGCGCAAGGAATCGAGTACCAGCCTGACCGGCACCGTGGCGGGCGATTTTCACCTGCCGGGCACGCGACTCTTTGTCCAGCACGGCACGCTGGCCATCCGGCTTAGCCGCGCGCACGGCGGCACCCTGTTGTATAGCGCTTCCTTGCGGGGCTATCGTCAGCGGGGCGAACGTCGTGAACCCTTTTACGTGACTTTGAACATCACCCTCGTCAAAGAGGCGTGAACATCAGGGCCCGGTCACGCGAAGGTCGGCGTCAATTACGAACGAGTTCTTCTACGTCAGATATTTCTTCCACTCGTCGGTTTCGGCGGCACGCTTCAGGATGGCATTTCGTTGCTGGATGAAGTGGTGCAGGTAACGGGTGAGGAAAAGTTTTTCAGCCAGGAGGCCGAGAGGACCGAGCGGAGCATGGAATTCGAAACGATCTTTCATGATGGTCACGCCCTCGCTTTCCTCGAACACATGGTCGTGCACCATGCTTTTAAAGGCCCCGCGCAGCATCACGTCTTGAAAATGACGGGGCCGGTCGAAGGCCGTGATTTTGCTGGTGAGGCGCTGTTTAACGCCGAAATGCCGTGCCTCCCAAGTCACTTCTTCGCCGAGTCCAATCAATCCGGTGGTGACACCAGCCACCGCCCGTTCGTCCGTGCCGTGGGTGGAGTCCTGATGCGCGTCAATGCTCCGCGCCAGGTCGAAGACTCGTTCGCGCGGCGCGCGGATTTCGGTGCGGAGTTGGATGAGGGCCATCGAGTGAAATAAAAATTAGGATGAGCGCGACTTGCGGGAAAAGCGGGCGAACTCCCGGTCCCAAAAATCTTTGTAGGCCCAATAGGCCAGTCCGAAAAAGACCAAGCCGGGTAGCACGACACAGATGAGGACTGAAGCGGAAACGTAATCCACCCCGACCGCATTAAAGCTGACGAGAAATCGTACTGACAGGTCAAAAAGCCAATCGGCAAAATGACTAAAGCTCGGCATGACCACCAAGGTAATGAGCCACCCCGCGAAATAGGTCATTTTCAAAATATGCCGTCGCAGGATGCGATCCAGCAGGGCCACGTATACGAAGGGGATGAGTATGTAGTAAACAACGATGTTGATTTCGTTGTAAGTCAGCCCCGTCGTCACCGAGACAAACTTCAGCAGGGTGTAGACGATGTTAAAGATGAACTGCATCGCCAAAGGGGTAGGGGGCGGGTAAATTCCTCCGCAAAAGTCCGCCAATCGTCACCTGGACAATAGGCTGGATGTGTTCGAGCGCAAGCTTGCGCCGGACCGGCCAACGCGGCAGAGTAATTTTTCTCCTTTTCCTTTCTCTTCCATGGAAACCGACCAACTTTTGACTCTGGCCACGGCGACGGCGCGTGCCGCGGGCGCCGCCCTGGCCAAGCGCTCCGACCGCACCGTGAATTTCGAGTCAGCCCACGACATCAAGCTCCAGGCCGATGTGGACAGCGAGACGCTGATTCGCGAACGCCTGGCGCGCACGAAGCTGCCCGTCATCGGCGAGGAAATCGGCGGCGACGCAGGCTTGCTGGCGCGGGACGAGCCATACTGGGCGGTGGACCCGCTTGACGGCACCTATAATTATTTGCGCGGCATGCCGGGCGCCTGCGTGAGCATCGGCCTGTGGCGCGGGCGCAAGCCGGTGTTCGGCGTGATTTTCGATTTTTGGCGCGATGAACTTTTTGCGGGCGGCACGGGTCTCGGTTGCACAATGAACGGGCACACCATGACCCCGCGCTGGGCGAAGGACATTGCGCACGCCGTGCTCTGCACCGGCTTTCCGTCGGGCATGGATCGCGGCTCGTCGGCGGTGACAGAATTTGTCCGGCGCGTCGAAAGTTATAAGAAAATCCGCATGATTGGCAGCGCGGCGCTGGCGCTGGCCTATGTGGCTTATGGGCGCGTGGACGCCTACTACGAGGAATCGATCAAGCTGTGGGATGTGGCGGCCGGACTCGCGCTGGTCGAAGCCGTCGGCGGTTTCGTGAAGGCGGATTCCGTGAAAGGCCATCCGCTCGCGCTGAATGTCTGGGCGGCGGGAAAAGCGACGTTGGTGGGCTGAGAATTGGGATAAAGGTGTAAGGTAAAAAGTGGAAAATAAAAGAGCAGCAATACTGGCGCTGCTTCACACTGTGCTTGGTGATTTGGCTGGCGTTTCATAATACACATGCACGTCGCGCTGGGGGAAGGCGAGGGCGATGCCGGCGGCGTCGAAGAGCGTCTTCACTTTTTCCAGCAGATCGAATTGCAGCGCGGCGAGGTCGTCGCTTTTCGCCCACGGACGGACGAAAAGGTCCACCGTGCTTTCGCCGAGATTGCCGACGGCGACCAGCGGCGCCGGGTTGGCCAGTACGCGCGGATCGTCGCGCAACACGGCGACGAGGATTTCCTTGGCGCGGCGGAGGTCGGCGTTGTACGCGATGCCGAAGACGAGGTCCAGCCGACGCGTGGCATTGGCATTGAAGTTGACGATGGAGTCGCCGATGACTTTGCCATTCGGGATGATGACCTTGCGGTTGTCGGGCGTGACCAAGTGGGTTTCGAGGATGGAAATCTGCTCGACGGTGCCGGCCTTGCCGTTGGCCTCGATGTAGTCGCCTACGCGAAAATAGCGGAAAAGGACAATGATGACGCCCGCCGCAAAATTCGACAAAAAGCCCTGCAAGGCCAGCCCGATGGCCAGCGTGCTCGCGCCGATGACCGTGATGATCGAGGTCGCGGGCACTCCCGCCTTTTCAATCGCAGTGACGACCACGAGTGCCAGGAGGAGCCAGTAGACGAGATTCGATAAAAAGGCAGAGAGGGTGGCGTCGGCCTTGCGGCGTTCAAACAGCCGCCGCAACAACCGGGTGGCGTGCCCCACTAGCCAGACGCCCGCCAGCAAAATCAGGATCGACCACAAAAAGCCGAGGCCTTTTTGGTAAAGCTCCGTGGTCAAGGCGGTGCTAGGTGTGGCAATTTGGGCGAGAGGAAAAAGGGCAGCCATGGCCGAAACGCTAAGGGTTAATCGCCCAATGATAAATGCAAAATGCAAAGGGGCCGGCGCTTTCCCGCAAAAGTCACGAGGGGAACCCTCCCGGGCGGGCCGAAGGTTTTGGTTGGCCAAGGAGCCGGCAGCCGTTACCTTGTCCGTCCCACCCCATCCCTTCCCATGGACAAAGCCGCGAAAGACGCCAAAAAACCCAAAGTGCAACGGCCCCAGGTTTTGCTGGTGGCGAGCGGTGATTTGCGCCTGAGCGCCAACCGCAAGTGCTGGCCCGCGCAGGCCGCGATGGAGCGCCTCATCAAGCTGGCGCTGGACAAACTCGGCTGGGACCTCGTCCGCGCCCATCCCCACAAGCTCGGCGAGCGCCACGGATTTGTCGGCAGCCAGAAAGAAGGCATGGAAATTTTTGCCAAGATTGACCGGCACCAACCCATCATCGTCGCCGAAAGTGCGTGGCAATACAGTCACCACCTTCTGGCGGGCCTCGTGAGCCACAAAGGCCCGATCTTGACCCTCGCCAACTGGTCGGGCACCTGGCCGGGCCTCGTGGGCATGTTGAATTTGAACGGCTCGCTGACCAAGTTCGGCGTCAAATACTCGACGCTCTGGAGCGAGGACTTTACCGACAAATTTTTTCTAAAACACCTGAAACGCTGGCTGAAAAAGGGCCGCATCAAACACCGGACCGGGCATGTTCATCCGTTGGCGGAGACCGACGTGCCGAAATCCGCTCGCGAATTGGCGCGGACGCTGGCGAAGGAATTGCGCACGCACAAGGCCATCATGGGCGTGTTCGACGAAGGTTGCATGGGCATGGCCAACGCCATCATCCCCGATGAATTGCTGCTTTCCACCGGCGTGTACAAAGAGCGCCTGTCGCAAAGCGCCCTCTATTACGCCATGACGCAGGTGCCCGACAACGAGGCGCGTGCCGTATACCACTGGCTCAAGCGCCGGGGCATGACGTTCAACTTCGGCCCGAACGAGGAAACCGACCTCACGGAGGCGCAGGTTTTGTCACAGTGCAAAATGTACATCGCGGCCTGCCGCATCGGCGACGAGTTTGGGTGCGACGCCCTCGGCATCCAGTACCAGCAGGGTTTGAAGGACCTGTGCCCGGCGTCGGATTTGGTCGAAGGCTTGTTGAATAATTCCGTGCGGCCGCCCGTGCGCGACGCCCAGGGCAACATCATTCGCCAGGGCCAGCCTTTCACGCATTTCAACGAAGTGGACGAGTGCGCGGGCCTGGACGGCATTTTCACGCAGCGGGTGCACGCGGCGCTCAAGCAGCCGGTGGAAAACACGCTGCACGATTTGCGCTGGGGCGACACCGACAAATCCGGCACGGTGCCCGAGTACGTGTGGGTTTTTCAGATTTCCGGCGGCGCGCCTGCCGCCCACCATCTTGGCGGTTACGCCGGCACCGTGGGCCACCGCCAGCCGCCGATGTATTTCCGCCTCGGGGGGGCCACTTGCTCGGGTATCGCGCATCCGGGCGAAATTATCTGGAGCCGGATTTTTGTGGAAAAAGGCGCCTTGAAAATGGATCTCGGTCGCGGTCGCGTGGTGCTGCTGCCGCAGGAGGAAACCGAGCGGCGCTGGAAGGAAACGACGTGGCAGTGGCCCATCATGCACGCGGTCACTTACGGCGTCACGCGCGACCAGATGATGGCGCGGCACAAGGCCAACCACATCCAGGTCGCCTACGCCAATAGCCCCGCCGAGGCCGACCAATGTCTCTATGCGAAAGCCGCGCTGGCCGAGCGCCTCGGCCTCGAGGTTTTCCTCTGTGGCACGCGCGCCAACGTGGAAAAATTTTAAAGTGGGCCAGTCCGTTTAGTGAATTTCTTCCTCCTCCACCGGCGGTGTGAGGTGATGGAGGGATTTTAGCCGGGCGATTTCCGGCCAGAGTTTGGCCGTCAGGAGCACCACCAGGATGGTGCCCAGCCCGCCGCTCACCACCGAAATGACCGCGGAGCCAAAGATGCTCGCCACCAGGCCCGATTCGAACGCCCCGAGTTCGTTCGAGCAACTGATGAAGACATTGTTCACCGCCGACACGCGCCCGCGTTTCTTGTCCGGCGTCAGCAATTGCACCAGGCTGTGGCGCACGACCACGCTGATGTTGTCGAAGGCGCCGGTGAGCAGGAGCATCAGCAGCGAAAACCAGAAGGCGGTGGAAAGCCCAAAACCGACCGTCGCCGCGCCAAAACCCGCGACCGCCCACAATAGCATTTGGCCGATTGGATAGCGCGGCGGCAGGTGGGCCATGGCCATCCCCATCGCAAACGCGCCGACCGCGGGCGCAGCCCGCAACCAGCCCAAGCCCACCGGGCCGACATGCAAAATGTCCTTCGCGTAAACGGGCAGCAGGCTGGTCGCGCCCCCGAGCAACACCGCGAACAGGTCGAGCGTGATGGTGGCGAGGATGACTTTGGTTTTCCACACGAAGCGAAATCCCGCCACGAGGGATCGCAGGCTGACCTCCTTTTTCTCGCGCGGTTCGTGGCGCACGCGGATGAACCAGACAAACACGGCAAAAACGAGATTCAGCAGCGCATCCACCAGGTACACCGAGGCCGCACTCCCGCGCCAGGCGATGAGAAATCCGCCCACCGCCGGCCCGGCCACCGATGCGATTTGAAAGCCGCCGCTTTTCCAGATGACGGCGTTGCTGTAGTCCGCGATGGGCACCGTGAGCGGGAGCAGCGCGGATTTCGCGGAGCCATTGAACGATTGCGCCACCGCGCTCAGCAAAAGGCATAGATAAAAAAGCGGAATCGCCCCGTGATTGAACGAGAGGAACGCCAGCCCGCCGGACGCCAGCGCAATCAGCACCTGCATCAGCACCACCACTTTTTTGCGATCAAAACGGTCGGCCACATGGCCGGAAGGCAGCACGAGCGCCACGATGGGCAGCGCCTGCACGAGGCCCACCCAGGCCAGCGCCATCGTGCTGCTCGTGCGCTCGTAGATTTCCCAGCCGACGGCCACCGATTGCATCAGCCGGCCCGCCGCCGCCAGAATGTCGCCGATGATGAGCAGCCGGCAATCGCGGTGGCGAAAGGCGGCGTACGGATCATGCCGGGGCGCGGGGGCGGACATAAATATAAATCCAAACTCTACCAAATAACTCTGAGGCCATGCTGGCCGGAGAGCGCATGCATTTTGGCGTCAATCGTCAGGAGGGGCAAGTGGTGGGCGAGCGCGGCGGCGACGATGTGCCGGTCGCACGGGTCGCGATGAGGCACTCCCTGGGTCTCCCAATTTAGCGTGGCGGCCAGGAGCGCAATGGCAGGCGTGACCGGCAAAATCACGAGCCCGGCAGCCGCCTGCTCCAGCCAGCGGGCGGAGGGCAGATGGGAGGAAATTGCGCCCGTGGCCAGATGCCGGGCCAACTCGGAAAGGGTCACGTCCAGGATGGCCAATTCACCGCGCGTGGCCTCGGCCACGATTTTCCGTGCCGGGAGGGAAAGCCGCGGATCGTTTTGGGCCGACCAGCTCACCACATGCGTGTCGAGCAGGTATTTCACGGGGCGGACTCCCACTCGTCCGCGGGGAACGCGGGCGCCGATGGGTCAAAGGTCGATAAGGGGATGCCTGCTTCCGCGCAGGCCCCGAGCAAAAAGCCAGGCCGCGCCGGGGGCATTTCCTTTTCCACGGAACTGCGCACCAACGCCGAAACGGTCATCCGGCGCTGGCGGGCCAGGCGGCGGACGCGCGTTTGAAAATCCCGGGAAACCTTCAGCGTTAACACAGGCATGGTAATACCATCGTATTACCCCCGCTATTTGTCAAGGCGAAGCGGATGGTGGCGCCGCCGCTCCCGCCGCCGGCGCGGGATTTTCCAGGCCGGTGCCGGTGACATTCGTCAGATTGAAAAGGTTGCCCGTAAAGCCGGTCACTGTGAGGTTGCTGAATTTTGCGTTCACCACGTTGGAGAGCGTGACGCCGCGGCGGGCCGTGCCGGAAATGTTCGCCAGCGTCAGGCCGCTCACGGGCCGCTCGGGGGAAATGTTGTTGCCGGCGACGATGGCGTTCACGTCGTGCAAGGTGATGTTGGAAAACGTGAGGTTGCCGACGCGAGCCCATTTGTCCGGCGTGCCGGGCACGGGATCTTTGGCCTGGATGCCTTTCGTCACGAGGTCAATGCCGACCATGGTGGGCGAGGGCTCAAAAATGTCGTCCACAAAAGTGATATTTTCGATAAACCCGCCCCGGCCGTCGCGGCTCTTGATATACACGCCGTTTTCCACGCCGGAAAGCGTCGTGTTTTCGACGCGCACATCGCGCACGCCGCCGGACATTTCCGTGCCGATGCCGATGGCCGCAAAGCGGGTGCTGCGTAAAGTGCTATCCTTAATCAGCACATTTTCCGTGGGGTGAAATGTCTGCTGGGCCAGCAGGCCGCGGCCGGATTTCAGCGAGATGGCGTCGTCGCCGGCTTCGATGTCCACCTTCTCGATGCGCAAATTCTTCGTGGAATCCACATCCATGCCGTCGCCGTTGACCTCGGTCGAGCGGATGTAGATGCCCTTGACCACGACATCAGTGCAGTTGAGCAGGTGGATGGACCAGAGGCGCACGTAGCGGTCGGTGAAGTCCTCGAGGCGCACGTTCGTGCAGTCCGTGAATTCAATCATCACCGGGCCGCGCGGGTTGCGCAGGTTGCCCAATGGGCGGAAATTCACGAGGCTGCCCGGCCCAACGATGCCGACATGGTCAGCCTTGGTCGCGCTCACCAACGCGCGATGGCCCTCGGTCTCGGCGCCCTCGAAGCGCACCGTCTCAATCGGGTAGTCCTCCGCATCCGGACTGCCGAGGAGGTAGGCCTCCTTTTCCAGGCGCAGGATGGTGTTGCCGCCGAGCACGAGGCTGCCGGTCACGTAATTGCCCGCGGGCACCACCACTTCGCCGCCGCCAGTCGCCGCGCAAGTGTCGAGCGCTCGCTGCAAGGCCGCCGTGTCCTTCGTCTCGCCGTCGCCGGTCGCGCCGTAGGTGCGGACATTGTATTGCTTGACGGCCGCGGGCGCCACGACGGGAACCATCAGCGGTGTCGTCGAGGCTGGCACTTGGGCGCGGGCCGCGACGGGGCCTGCCAGCACAGCGAGAAGGGCATAATCAACCAGGCGAAGGGACTTGAACATGGGAGAAAGGGTGCGCCGGGGTAAGGGCGGGGCTCGCTCCCAGAAAAAACGGGTGACCGGAGGTTGGCGATACTTATTGCACCACGCCGGCACGTCGTGGCGAAGATGTCGGCGGAACGGACGGGCCCGGAGTCCATGCGCCGCCTACCCATTAAAACGCGGGCCATATACAGAGTTTACCCCATGGGCACGAAACGGGAACTGCCGTATGTTGATAGCGTCAACGAAATCTCAATGCACAAAAATAAATTTTCGTTCACTATCCACATGCACACGCAAATTCAACCGCCTTCTCGTTTCAATTCGTTCGCGGCCGGCAAGGTCAGCGGTCAGCGGGCCTCGCCGCCCATGCTTCGGTCGCGCCGGCGCGGTTTCACGCTGGTGGAAATCATGATCGTCGTGGTCATCATCGGCCTGCTGGCCGCGATGGCCATTCCCGCCTTTAACAAAGTCCGCTTCGAGTCCCGCAAGAAAGCAGTGACCAACAACCTGCGGCAACTCGCTTCCGCCTCAGCCCAGTACATGCTGGACAAGGGCGCGACCCAGGCGGCCTACACCGACCTCGTCGGCACCTTCACCGATGCCTACATCCGCACCATCACGCCCGTGGCGGGCGAGAATTACACGTCGATTGTGATTCAGCAAACGCTCACCCAGCTTTCGGTGAGCGCCACCGCCTTCGGTACGATCACCTTCAACCTTTAGTGCAGAGGGATATATAACGCCTCCATGCCGGCAGTGTCCGGCATGGGGGTTTTTGTTTGTTTAAAGAGAGAGGTTCGCCGAGCCTCTCAAAACGGTGAGTTAAAATAATCAAAGAGCGCCTTGTTGCGTGCGCGTCGCTTGCTACGAAGGTCGGCTATGGTCGCAAGCCCGCTACCGAGTAGAATGACTGCTCCGAGCGCAAGGTCTTCAGTTGGAGATCCGTCGGTCAGTTGAAATCTAAAGATCAGGGCGAGGAAACCGAGAATGGTCCATGTCAGGAGAAATACACCCAAAGCCCGGATCGGGTCGTCTCCAGCCGCAGGCCCATCATCTTCGCGCCGCCTCGTAAGCCGATAATCGACCAGCGCGGCAATTGCACAAAGCACCACCAGCGCCAAATCAACCATGGTGCTTTCGTCTGGGGATACACTCCACAGCATGGGCATGATTTTAGCGGCAATTCCGTGCAGGATGAAAAAGGCCGCGATAAAAAGAAAAAATGCCCGGAAAAGATAACTTAACGTTGTCGGAGGGTTCTCCATTGAGAAGCATTCTGGAGGAGGGGACACATGAATTATATCGCTCGCAGTTCAAATTTTCATCCGAAATCCTCCCATCAACCCACCACAAAATACGGTTGCTGGATGAGCTGGGGGCCGAGGCCGGGGTAGAGGACGGTGTGGCCGTCTGCAGGGTCTACTTCGAAATAATATTCGAGCGCGTAGGGCGAGGCGGTGTACTCGGCGGGGATGACTCCGATGGCCGCGACTGCGGCTAACTGGTTGCCGCCGACCGAAACAATTCCCACGGGCTGCACCTGCCAATTTTCCGCCTGGTCCACGTGGCGGTAGTAAAGTCGGACGGCCTTGGGGCCCGGCAGGCTGTGGTTTAAATCAAGTGCCACTCCGAGCGGCTCGCCGCGCGCGAGCGTTTTCGGCGGCGTATGCGCAACGGTCGGAGTCGGACGGGTTTGACGGCCCAGCACCGCGGCAATTTGTGCGGTCGCCAAAACGGGGGTGCTGTTCGCGGGGGGCGGCGCGGCGGCGATGCCCTCCATGTCGGCAATATCCTTGTCAATCGCGGGCAGCCGGTCGCCCCAGTTGCCGCGCTGGAACCAGCCGTCGCCGTAAGTCATGTCGGCCACGTAAACATTTTTAGTCACGTCCGCCAAATGGGCCCAATGCTCGCGGGCGGACTTATAGGCGGTAATCGCCGCAGCCAGGGCCGCGGGGTCGCCGGAATTCAAATAGAGCGAATACAAAACGCCCGCGCGGAGTTTTTGCGCGAAGAAGCGCCCGAGCGCGACTTGCGCTTCAACATCAATGGCGAACCGGCGGAAGGCGGAGGCGTTGACATCCGCGGATTTCGTCCGGGCTTGCGCGAGGCCGTCGGCGGCGGATTGCGCGAAGGTGTCCATCCATTGCGCGACCTCGGCGGGCGAGTATTTGCCGCTGACGGCGCCCTTCAGCAATTCGTCGGCGTAGGCGTCAATGGTCGAGAAAAGCTGCGGGTCGAGCGGGCTCACCGTGCCGAAGCGGCGCGGCGCGGGCGTGTCGTTGTACGGCGTGGCCGGGGCGATGCTCGCAATCGGCATGTTGACGTACATTTCCGGCCAGTAATTATTATTCGAGGCGGACGCCGCGTGCGCGGTCATCCAGAGTGGAAGGATGCGGCTGGCCTGGGCCAGGGCGATTTCCGCCGGGGCCGCGGCCGGGCCGTAATCCGCCTGCAATTGGCGCTGCCAGACTTGCGCGTCCGTGGCCGGATTATACAGCAGTCGGCCCCACAGGCGGAGCGGGTAACGGTATTTTTCGAAATCGCCGCCGGGCGCGCGCAGGGAAAGGTCGGCGTAGCCGTCGCGCCCGCCGGGCAGGCCCGAGCCCTTGCGGCCCTTGAAGGATAGCGGGTCAAAAATCTCGTGGCCCAGGCTGCCGCAAAAGCCGCCTTCACGGCTGTATTCGGCGATAAAGGCCGGATCGCCCCCGAGCAGGACTTTCTGCGTGCCCGGCCAGATACGATGAAATATTCCGTATTTGCGGTCGTCGGTGAGCAAGTCCCCATAGCCATAGCGGAGGAAGCTGCGCGCGCCGCTGCTCTGCGCAAACGCCCCGGCGCCGCGGGCCCGCGTGGGCATCTCCGCCTGGCGGATGGCAGCCTGGTGGTACGGCAGCCCGAGATGTTCGGCCCAGTATTTCGGGGAAATCGTGACTGGCAGGCCGGTGCCGAGCGCGACCTCAATCGTCTCCTGGTCCATGCCCTTCGCATGCATGTCGATTTCGACGGGCCGGCCGCTGCGCACGCAGCCGTCAAAAATGGTTTTCCACAAATCATAGCTGCCCTCGGGCACGCCGCTTTCGCCGTGAATGCGAAACGTCACGCCGGTGATGTTAGGGCATTCCTTGAGGATGATCGCGAGGGCATCGCGCGAGTAAGGCGCCTGCGTTTGCGGGGTGAGGCCCTCGATGACGTAATTGGCATTCGGGCTGTTCGTCCACTGATAGGCATGCGTCCACAGCCCGAGTTGAAATTGCAGCCCGCGCGCGGCGGCCTCGTCGCTGATGAACCGCAACATCGCGAAATTACTGTCGCGTTCGGCGTCGGGCAGTGGATTCGCGCGCACATTGTAGCCCGGCACGTTGAGTAGAAACGGATACGCGAAATAAAGGTAGGTGTCGCGCAGGCCGCTGGGGGCGTCGTACCCGAGCCCGAAAGCGAGGTTGAGGCGGTTGAAGCGCTGCGACGCGAGCAGCGTCAGGTAACTGCGCCAGAAATCGCGGTCATTGTACCAGCCCTTGTCCTCCACATCGGTGACGAACATCCGCATCACGCTGCGCACGCGGTTGGCGGGCGTTTCGCTCACGGCCCGGGCGGGATGCAGCGCCGCCGCGGGATTTTCGCCGAGTGCGACGGCGTCGGCGAGTTCCGTCAAGGCGTACACCAGCCCGCGTGGATCATGACCACCCGCAACAAGCACCTCGCGCGCGCCGAGCTTGCCGGGCGCGAGCGTGAGGGCTTCGGGTTGGTCCGGAATGTTGGTGCCGGCGTCGCGCGCCAGCGCGGAATTTCCGCCGCCGGCCACCACACAAAAATCCGCGGGCCGCGCTTCATCGAGGCGGGTAATGACGCGGGCATCAAAACCGCGCTTCGTGAGCGCGCTGCGCAATTCGCCGAGGGCCCACTGTGCCGGCTTGGAAGCGGCGACCGGATCGGCCGGGTCGGCCAGGAGTGCGATACCCGTTCCCGGGGTTGCCACCACCAGCCCGCCGCTGGCGGCGAAGTTAGCAAGAGTGGAGCCCGCGAAGCAACCTGCGGCGGCGGTGCCCGTGTGAAGAATAAATTTGCGCCGATTCATGGGGTAGGGGGGTGGAGACGCGAACCCGAATTACAGCCGAGAATTCCGTGCAAGGCAAACACTATGGCCAGGTCGCTGCGGATGCTCATATCAGGCTCGCTCGGAAAGCGGGATTCCCCCATATTAGCCCCATCACCCCATGAACACTTTTCGTTCGCTCTTGCTTGTGGCCAGCTTCGCGCCCGTTTTGGCCTTCGGCCAGACTTCCCTCACCATTTACAATCAGGATTTTGCCGTCGTGCGCGACCGCGTGCCGCTGGACCTTAGGGCCGGTGACAATGTGGTGTCGTACGCCAACGTAACTGCCCAGCTTGAGCCGGATTCTGTTGTTTTGCGCGATCCTGCGGGTAAAACACCATTGCAAATTCTCAATCAAAATTACCGTATAGATACGTTATCGCAGGGTTATTTGCTTTCCTTGAATGAAGGCAAGACATTGGATTTTATCATTCGTGACAAAGACGGGAAGGAGTCCACAGTGCGTGGCAAAATAATTCGCAGCGGTTATTCGCCGCGGAGCGGGGATTACCGGTCGCCCATCATTGAGGTGGGTGGCGTACTGCGCTTTTCCCTGCCTGGAGAGCCAGTGTTTCCAGCGTTGGGTGAGAATAGCATCATTAGTCCGACGTTGACCTGGTGGCTGGCGGCTGATTCCCCGGTTAAGCTCGATGCGGAGTTGAGCTATATCACGAATGGCTTAAGCTGGCAGGCCTCTTACAACCTCATCGCTCCAGAAAAAGGCGACATGCTGGATTTGATTGGCTGGGTCGTTTTGGGAAATGCCAGCGGGAAGACGTTTGCAAATGTTTCGGTTAAGCTAATGGCGGGAAAGGTGAATCGAGTTTCGCGGGGAAGTCGGGAGCGGTATGGCCCCATGGCGTCCATGGCGATGATGCCTGCCCCTCCTAGTGTTTCTGAGCGGGCCTTTGATGAATTTCACCTTTACACACTCGCTCGTCCCCAAACGTTGCATGATGGAGAGGTGGGACAGGTCGAATTCATCCATGCCACGGGTGTAAAAGCCCAGACGATTTATGTCTACGAGGGTTTTACCGCGGACAATTGGATGAACAATGATGTGAGGTACTCGCCGGAGTATGGCACGCAAGCGAGTAATAAGGTTTCCGTTATGCGAGAATTCAAAAACACCCACGAAAATAACTTGGGCATGCCACTGCCGATGGGAATAATGCGTTTCTATCGCCAAAACACGGCAGATGGCCATCTTGAGTTTACCGGAGAAGACTTGATTGATCACACCCCTGTGGGCGAGACCGTCATGGTTAAGGCTGGGGATGCTTTTGATCTGATTGCCGAACGAAAGCGGACGAATTTTCACGTTGCGGAAGCCGATAAAAACATGACCGAGGAATTTGAGATTAAATTGCGCAATCGCAAGACCGAATCGGTTGAAATTCGTGTCATTGAACATCTTTATCGCTGGTTCAATTGGCAAATCACTGAAAAATCGGACGAGTATTTAAAAACGGATGCACGTACCGTGGAGTTTCGCGTGACGCTGAAGCCCGACGAGGAAAAAGTCATCACCTACAAGGTCTTTTACGACTGGCATTAAGATGCGTAAGTCCAGCGGGGACAGTGAATGGATTTCGCGGAGCAGGGGGAGTTCCCATTTAGGGCGGGAGCGCACTAAAATGTGCTGGCGCTTGGTGGTGGCCAACTGACGGTTCGACAAAAACCCGCTGGTGACATTTGCGACGGGCGCGTGAATTTCGTGACGACGCCGCGGCGTTTGCGTGGAGAAAATGGCGCGCGGGTGATTTTTCGGCAACGCGGCGGGAATCAGTTTGCCGGGCCTATACGCGCACCCGTTAGAAAAGGCTCGTTTTTAACGCCGGTGCTTTCGGGCCGCGAAGTTTTTTCAATCGCGCACGAAGGAGCCGGTCCACTTCTCCACCACCGCCACGCTCTCCGCCATGCAAAATCCATCGTCCGCCCTTCTCTCTCCCGGCCTCGCCGGTCGCCGCGCCGTTCCCTCGGTGCTACGGAAAACATTCGTGTTCGGCCTCGCCGCCGGCAGCCTCCTGGCCGCCTCGGCGGTGTCGGCGCAACAAGTCAACGATGTCTTCGTCATCGCGATGGAGAACACGAATTGGACCCAGGTTGCGAATCAGTTCACCGGCAGCCAGCAGCAGATTTACCAGAATCCGGCGGCGCCGTACATCAACAGCCTGGTCAACGGCACGGCCACCATCAGCAGCCAGGTGTCCTACGCGAGCGCCTACCACAATGTGTTGGCGGCGGCCGACGGCAGCGGCCCAAGCATCCATCCGTCCGAGCCCAATTATCTCTGGTCGGAAGCGGGCACGAATTTCGGCGTCTTGAATGACAACCAGCCCTATCAAACTCCGGGCGGCACCAACCAGAGCACCACTGCGCACCTGGCCACGTTGCTGACCACCGCCGGCGTCTCCTGGAAATCCTATCAAGAGGACATCGACATGACGCCCGCTTCCGGCGGCGTCAACACGCCCGGCTCCAATTCCTTGACCAACTCCGTCGCGGGCCAGGGCGCCTGGACCGTGCCGTTGATTAATTTTTCCGGGACGAGCACGCAGGGTTACGTCAATCCGTACAACAACTCGGCCCAGTACGACTACGCGGCCAAGCACAACCCGATGCTGTTTTTCACCGACACCAACGGCGGCAACATTTCGGACAACACGAACACCGCCCGCTTGAACTACTCGCCGCTCCAGCAACTGTCGACCGACCTGACCAATAACACCGTCTCGAAGTACAACTGGATCACGCCGGATCAGTTCAACGACATGCATACCGGCCTCAAAAACAGCTTCACCTACAACGGCACGACCTACAGCAACCTCACGGCGCAGGTGGGCGCGGAGAAAATCGCCCAGGGCGACAATTTCCTGAGCATCCTCATTCCCGAAATCATGGCGTCCGCGGCCTATCAAAACAATGGGGCGATCATTCTCTGGTGGGACGAGTCGGAACCCGACGGCAGCGGCAATCAAAACGACTTCAACCACACGATTCCGGAAATCGTCATCTCGCCGCTGGCGCACCCCAATGTGAGCGGCCTGCCCTACAACTATACGGGCAATCTGACTCACTCGGACGACCTGCACTCGATGCAGGATTTGTTCAACGCCTACAATGCCAGCGGCAATCCCTACCTCGGCGATGCGCAAAATGCCGGCGGCATTGGCGGCCTCTTTCAAACGCCGACCGTCATTCCCGAGCCGTCCACCTACGCCGGCTGGTTTGGCCTGGGAGCGTTAGGTCTAGTGGGCGCGCTGCGGGCGCGCAATCGCGCGCAGCGCACATAAGGAAATCTCGATTTGCGGGCGCGCCTCCGGATCGTTCCGGAGGCGTGCATTTTTCCCATTGTCACGGTGGTTGGGATTTGTCATACGGACTACTCCCCCCATGAAAATCTCGCCCCTCAGTTCCCGTACTTATTTCCTCGTCCGCAGTGGTCTTGTCGTTGGGCCGTGCCTCCTGGCCTTGTCGGCCGGCGCCCAAGCCCAGCCTGCGGCCACTCCCGCCGCCGCCCCGGCGGCTGCGACCACCGCCCCCGTCACGCGCGCCGCGCCGAAGACCATCTATAAATTCGATTTTGGCAGCGGCGATGCCGCTCCCGGCTACACCAAGGTCACGCCCGACATGGGTTTCGACGCGAAGCGCGGTTTCGGCTTTGAGCCTGGCGCCAAGGTTTCCGCGGTCGGCAAAGACAGTGGCAAAACCGTCGAGGGCGATGCCATCACGAGCGAGCAGCCGTTCTATTTTACCGCGAATGTCCCCGAGGAGGGCAATTACCGCGTGACGGTAACGCTGGGCAATCCGGAACTTTCCAGCAACAACACCGTGAAGGCCGAGTTGCGCCGCCTGATGGCGGAAAAGGTCGTGACGGAGCCGGGAAAATTCACGACCCGTACTTTTTTGGTGAATACGCGCCTGCCGCAGTATCCGGGCGGCACGGTGCGCCTGAAGGCGCCGCGCGAAACCACGGGCGAGGCGTGGGCGTGGGATGATAAAATCGAGTTGGAGTTCAACGGCGACCACCCGAGCGTGGCCGGGATCGTCATCGAAAAGGTCGATGTTCCGACGCTGTATATTCTCGGCGACTCCACCGTCTGCGATCAGTCCGGCGAAGGCTTTAATAGCTGGGGCCAGATGCTCACGCGCTGGTTCAAGCCCGAGATCGCGCTGGCCAATCACGCCGAGTCCGGCGAAACCATTGCCAGCTCCTTCGGAGAGAAGCGTTTCGACAAGGTGTTCAGCATCATCAAGCCCGGCGACTACCTGATTTTCCAATTCGCGCACAACGACATGAAGAGCAATGCGCCCAACGCCCTGGCCACCTATAAGGTGGATGTGAAGCGGGCGATCGACGAAACGAGAAAACGCGGCGCCTTTCCCATCGTAGTCGGGGCCATGGAGCGCTCCAACGGCGTGACGACCGATACTTTGAAGGGCTATCCAGCCGCCGCGCTCGAGGTCGCCCAGGCGGAAGGCGTCCCCGGCATCGACCTGCATTCCATGAGCCAGAAGTTTTACCAGGCGCTCGGGCCGGACGTGAAGCTGGCCTTCCAAGACGGCGTCACGCACCACAACAATTACGGCAGCTACGAATTATCGAAGTGCATTGTGCTGGGCATCAAGGGCGACAAGATTGATCTGGCCAAGTACATCGTGGACGATTTTCCGGCGGATTTCGACCCGGGCAAGCCCGACGCGATGGCTACGTTCGCAATGACGCCCAGCCCGCGCCATGCCACGGCCCGCCCCTTGGGGGATGAGTCGACGTTTGGCCCGGCCGGCGCGGACAACGCCGCCGCGCCTGCGGCTGCTCCTGCGCCCGCCGCGGGGAAATAATGCAGTCGCCAGGGCCGCGGGACTCGCCCCGCCCATGGTCGGGATGCAATAGCTTTTCCCATTGCCACGGGAATGGTCTCGTGCTTCATGCAGAGCATGGGCTCCCAGAGTTCAACACTGCTCGCTCGCTGCGAGTTACTAGCCTCTGGTGGGGCTTATTACTGCTGCTTTGCTGTCACTTCGCGTTCGCCTATGGCAAGTATGCCAGCGATTTTCTGGATTTGGATAAATATGTCGCGGGGCAAACACCGCTGCCCTACCAAGCTCGCGCGCTCGCGGGCGCAATTATGTGTTTCGCGGATCAATTGCCGGGAGCCGGGGGTGCGCGAGAATTGGGTCGCAAGCTGTTCAAGGATCCCCGCCGGCTCCAGATCGCCGGCCTCGCCTTTGCCAGTCTCCTCGGTAGCGTGCTGACGACGCGGGCTTCCCTTGCGCGATTGACCGGGAGCGTGGACTTCAGCCGCTGGGCCAGCCTGCTGGTCGTTTACATGGCCTATTTCAACTACATCCTCTACTATGGACCGAATTTTATCCTGCCTTATGATTTACCGAGTTTATTCTTTTTCTGCCTGGGGATGTACTTGGTGATTTCAAATAAAAGCGGGTGGTATTATGCCTGTTTCGTCGTGGCCGTGCTTAATCGGGAAACCGTTTTCCTTTTAACAATATTCTTTCTGATTTGGCACTGGCACCGCCTGGAACCCCGGCCAGCTTCAAGTCGGCTAAGGTGGCTGGCTCCGCATTGGCTGGCCCATCACTATGCCAACAACCCCAAAGAAGGTAATGGACTTTTCCTTCCCCATTTCGAGGACAATTTCAGGGTCATCTTGAAGCCCTATCACTGGCCAAATCTGCTGAGCAATTATGGCTTTACGCTGCCATTGTTGGTGGGCCTGCGTAGTTGGATCAAGAATCGGGCCATCTCCCAGGCAGCCCTCTTGCCCTTATGGTTTGTAGTCATGATGGTGCTTGGCGTTATCATTGAAACACGAATTTTTGGCGAACTTATCTCTTATATGGCGCTGGCCGTGGGCCTGATTCTCTACAACCGTTGGTACGCGCCCGGTCAGGCGGCCTTGGAAGGGCACTCCCTTCAGTCATAGACTGCACTGGAAGAGGAGAAAAGGGATCGAGAACCGGTATTAGAATTATATGATTGCTATTAGTCATATATAGGGCAGGGTGTATGAATGAGAGTGTCCAGGCATGTTGTCGAAGCAAGGCAGAGACGCGTGGCCGAACTCTTGCAAAGGCATCGGTATCTGGGAATTGCGGATTTATGCAAGGAGTTTGGCATATCCGAGGCTACGGTCCGCCGCGACCTGGCTTTTCTGGAAAAAAGCAAGTTGATCACCCGAACTTTCGGGGGTGCCTTGGCCGATTTTAACCTGCGCTTTCCCTCCTTCCGCCAGCGGCGTGGCGTGGGCACCGCAGGCAAGCTGCAAATCGCCCGTCTGGCGCATAGTTTGTTGCGCCCGGAGATGGTGGTTTATTTGGACGCCGGCACGACGCTCTTTTCCCTGGCGGAGTTGCTGCGCGATAATCCGGTGCGGCCTCTTACTTGTGTAACTAGCAATCTGCCGGTCGCTGACTTGTTGTCGGAGATCGAAGGCGTCTCCGTTCACCTGCTGGGCGGCCAGATCCTGCGCCGCCAGTCGGTGCTCCTCGGCGAGGAAGCGTGCCTCAGCGCAAAATTCTGGAAATTCGACCTCGCGCTCCTCGGGGCGGAGGGCATGACCCGTGAGGGCGTGTGGAATTCGCAGCAAGTGGTCGTGGAACTGCAGCGGGGAGTCATTGCCCAATCCCGCTGCAAAGTAGGGCTCATCGATCGCACCAAACTGGGCCACACGGCTCCTCATTTTCTCGGCGGCTGGGATTTGCTCAGCGGCTTGCTCACTGACGCTCCTGCGCAAGCGCTTGAAAATGAAGGCATTTCAAGTTATATGACTGATATTAATCATATACTTGCATATATTCAACCGTCCGTTGAACCAGGGCAAAACAGCGTCGATCCTTTGGCCGTTGAGGTTGAAAAAGAAAGTGAAGAAAGTGACTTGACACTCCCCACCTCACTCTTATGATTGACATCAATCATTAAATTATTCACGTTCTGCCTGGTACCCCGTCATGCCTGCTTTAAGCCCTAACCGTTCCCTCGTGGAGTCGCTTGTCCGGCAGACTCTGTTCTCGCAACTTGGTCGCGAGTCGCAGGCTTTGTCGCCTGCGCCGGTTTTGGTCGTGAATAGTTCGGCGCGGCACATGCACGTGACCCAGGAAAATCTGGAAATTCTTTTTGGCAAAGGCGCCACCCTCCAAGTCCACAAGTGGCTCTATCAGGAAGGGCAGTTTGCCTCGACAGCGACGGTTACGCTCGTCGGCCCGCGCGACCGCATCCTGCCGAACCTCCGCATTCTCGGCCCGTGCCGCAACTTGACGCAGATCGAGCTCGCCTACACGGATTCCGTTTATCTCGGCATTCCGGTGCCAGTGCGGCCCTCGGGCAGCATCGCCGGTTCGGCCGGGGGCGTGGTCATCGGTCCGAAGGGCGTCGTGGAAATGAAGGAAGGCATCATCCGCGCCGCGCGCCACGTGCACATGAGCCCCGCTGACGCCGCCTTCTACGGCGTCAAGGCCGGCGACAACATGACTTTGCTGGTCGAGGCGGAAAAATGCTCCACGCGTTTCGACGACTTGCTCGTGCGCGTGGACCCGGCCTTCAAACTCGAGGTGCACATCGACACCGACGAGGCCAACGCCTGCGACCTCGCCCGTGCGAAACGCTGCGAACTCGTCCGCCAGGCGTAAAAGTTTTCCCTCTCAGTCACCTATTAATCCCAACTCCCAATCACATGAACGATGCCTTAGGATTCATTGAAACACGCGGCTACGTCGGCCTCATCGAGGCCAGCGACGCCATGGTCAAGGCGGCCAACGTCACGCTGGTGAAGCACATTCAAATCGGCGGCTCGATGGTCACCACGATCGTCAAGGGCGACGTCGGCAGCATCAAGGCCGCCGTGGACGCCGGCAAGGAAGCCGCGCAACGCGTCGGCAACCTCGTCGCGGCCCACTGGATCGCGCGCCCGGCGCCCGGTCTGCTCGAGTTCTACACGGCGTAGTCCTCCGCCCGCCACTCACTCACAACCCTCAAACTAACTACCATTATGTCAGGACAAGCACTTGGAATGGTTGAGACCAAGGGTCTCACCGCCACCTTCGAATCGACCGACGCCATGCTCAAGGCCGCCAATGTGGAATTGGTCGGCTGGGAGAAAATCGGCTCCGGTAACGTCTGCACCTTCGTCCGGGGCGATGTCGCCGCGGTGAAATCAGCCGTGGAAGCCGGCGCCACCGCCGGCGCCACCATCGGCGAAGTCGTCGCCGTCAACGTCATCCCGCGCCCGCACGACGACCTGCACCTGCTGGGCCGTTTCCTCGCCAAGACCGCGACGCCGCCGAACGGCAAATAGTTGCCGCCGGTTGCGCGCCGCGCCCGACCTCGCGCTCGCTGCGCGGGGGTGCCGCGGCCAGCCGTCCCTCCTTCCCCATCACGCCCATGGCTAAAATCCTCGTCGCCAACATCGGGAGCACCTCGTTCAAGTTCCGCTTGTTCGAGATGCCGGGCGAGCAGGTGCTCGCCAAGGGTGGCGTCGAACGCATTGGCGCCGCCGAGAGCCCGTGGCGCCTGGAGATTGCCGGCCACCCGGCGGCGGGCGGCACGGGCCATTTCGCCGATTGCGGCGCGGCCCTCGCGCACGTCGAAAAGGGACTGCGCGACGGCGGGCTGGGCGGTTTTAGCGAACTGGCCGCGGTGGGCTTCAAGCCCGTCATGGCCAAAGGCATCAGCGGCACGCAGGTGCTCGATGAAAAGGTGCTCGGTGCGATGGAGGCGTTGTACACGCTCTTCCCCGCGCACAATCCGCCCTACGTCAACGCCGTGCGTTCGTTTAATAAATTGTATCCGAAGCTGCCGTGCATCGGCACCTTCGAGACGGCCTTCTACGACCACCTGCCCACGGCGGCCCAGCGCTTTCCGGTGCCGCTCGAATGGCAGGAGAAGCTCGGCATCCGCCGCACGGGCTTTCATGGCGCCAGCCACCGGTTTGTCACCGAGCGCCTCGCGCAGATCAAGCAGCGGAAAAACCTGCGCGTGATTTCCTGCCACCTCGGCGGGAGCTCGTCGATGTGTGCAGTGCGCGACGGCCACGCGGTCGATTCGAGTTGGGGCATGACGCCCCAAAGCGGTTTGCCGCAGAGCAATCGGGTGGGGGATTTTGATGTCTTCGCCGCCCTCTATCTCGCGAAGGACCTCGGCCTTGGTCTCGCCGAAGTGGAAAAGCAGCTCTCCACCAACGCCGGCCTCAAAGGCATGTCCGGCCTGCCCAATGGCGACATGCGCGACGTGCTCGCGGCCATCGCTGCGGGGAATGAACACGCCCGCTCGGCCCTGGCCGTTTTCACGGAAGCCATTCGCGGCTACCTCGGACGTTTTCTCGTGACCCTCAATGGCGCCGACGCCCTCATCTTCACCGCCGGCATCGGCGAAAACCAGACGGACTTGCGCGCCGCCGTCTGCGCCAACCTGGAATTCTGCGGGCTCAAGCTCGACCAGGACGTTAACGTCGCCACCAAAGCCACCGAGCGTCTCATTTCCGCGCCGGACTCGCGCATCGAGGTCTGGGTCATCCCGACCAACGAGGAAATCGTCATCGCCCGCAACGCCTGGGCCAAACTGAATGGGCGCAATTGATTTTCAACGCACCTTTCCAAGCAAAACCTTAAACCCGAAACCCATACTATTATGTCACAAGAAGCCATTGGAATGATTGAAACCCGCGGTCTGGTCGCGCTCGTCGAAGCGACGGATGCCATGCTCAAGTCCGCCAACGTGCAGTTGGTCGGCCCGCTGACCCAGGTCGGCAACGCGATGGTCACCGTCGTGGTGACCGGCGATGTCGCCGCCGTCAAAGCGGCCACCGAAGCCGGCCGCACCGCGGCGCAGTCGCTCGGTGAAGTCGTGTCCGTCAACGTCATCGCCCGCCCGCATGGCGAACTGGCCACGATCCTGCCCAAGCCGCCCGTCAAAAAGTAAGTAATCCGGCCGGCGGTTGCCGGGGTTGCGGGACGCCCGAGGACGGCGCGCCCGCCCCCGGCGCCCGCCCGGCGCCACCCTCCCCGCCATGATACTCGCCCGTGTCGAAGGTTACGTCGTCGCGACCAAGAAAAACGCGAAGATGACCGGCTCGAAGTTTCTCTTCGTGCGGCCGCTGCTCATCGATCCGGCCAGCCCGAAGGTTTTCAAGCCGGGCACCAACACCATCATCGCGGTGGACGAGCTCGGCGCGGGCGAAGGCGACGTCGTCCTCATTGCCCAGGGCAGTTCCGCCCGGCTCGGCGCGAAGGACAAGGACACGCCGCTCGACGCGGTCGTCATCGGCATCGTGGACACGGTGGACGTGAAAAAGGAAATTCTCTACCGCGCCAACGCCTGAACCTCGTTTAACCCCAACTGCAATTCGTCATGGACCAGCAACAACTCATTTCCCGCGTGGTCAGCGAGGTGCTCTCGCGCCTCCAAACGCAAACCTCGGTGGCCCGCAGCGGCCAGACCAGCTTCGGCGTCTATGAAAAGATGGAGGACGCCGTCGCCGCCGCGCAAAGTTCCTATGTGAAGTTGCGCGAGGCCGGCGTGTCCGCCCGCAAAAAGGCCATCGCGGTCATCCGCCGCATTTGCGTGCAGAACGCGAAGTCGTGGGGCGAAATCGAACTGGCGGAGACGAAAATCGGCCGCCTCGATCACAAGATTGAAAAACTCCGCGCGTGCGCCGAACTCGTGCCCGGCGTGGAAATGCTCGAGCGCATGGCCTTCAGCGGCGACTTCGGACTGACCATCATCGACTTTGCACCTTGGGGCGTCATTGGGGCGGTCACGCCGTCCACGCACAGCGTGCCGACGCTCACGGGGAATGCCATCAACATGCTTGCGGCCGGCAATGCCATCGTGTTCAACACGCACCCTTCGGCCTGCCAGGTGGCGGCGCTCGCGATCCGCGCTTACAACGAGGCGATTTTCCAGGAAATCGGCATCTCCGACCTGCTGACCACTGTCGTGAAACCGACGCTGCAAACGTTCGAGGCGATGTGCAAGCATCCCGACGTGAAGCTGCTCTGCATCACGGGCGGCCCCGCCGTGGTGGCCGCGGCGATGAAGATGGGCAAGCGCGCCATTTGCGCCGGCCCGGGCAATCCGCCCGTGGTGGTGGACGAAACCGCCTGCCCCGATCGCGCCGCGCGCTCCATCATCCAGGGTGCCGGTTACGACAACAATCTTTTGTGCATCGGCGAAAAGCAGGTGTTCGTCGTCGAAGCCATCGCGGACAAGCTGATTGCCTCGCTCAAGCGCGCGGGTGCTGTGCAGCTTTCTTCGACTCAGGTGGACGCGCTCACGAAGCAGGCGTTTACGTTCGCGGAAGGCCAGGGCGGAGGTTGCGCCCACGCGTCGGTGAACAAGGCACTCATCGGCAAGGACGCCGCCGTGCTCGCCAAATCCATCGGGCTCGAGGTGCCTCCGGCCACGGCGCTGCTTTTTGGCGAAACCAAGGAAGACCATCCCTTTGTGCAGGAGGAGCAGATGATGCCGTTCATCCCGATCGTGCGCGTGAAAAATGTGGACGACGCCATCGCCGCCGCCATTCGCACCGAGCACGGCTACAAGCACACCGCCGTCATGCACAGCCAGAACATCGCGAACCTGACCAAGATGGCGCAGGCGGTGGACACCACGCTCTTCATCAAGAACGGCCCGTGCATGACCGGCCTGGGCCTCGGCGGCGAGGGCTTCCTCTCCTTCTCGGTCGCCACGCCCACCGGCGAAGGCGTCACCACCCCGATGACCTTCACCCGCTCGCGCCGCTGCGTGATGGTGGAGAATTTGAATCTCTATTAATCGCAATTCAAAATTGAAAATTCAAAATTAAAAATGACGCCATTGTTCTGTTTGATTTTGAATCTTAAATCTTGAATTTTTAATCCAATCCCATGCGCCTCGCCTACATCCGCGGTTACGTGACCTCGACCGTGAAGCATCCGAGCTTCAACGGGGCGCGGCTGTTGATTGCGCAGCCGGTGGACCAGGCGGACAAGCCCGATGGCGCGCCGCAGGTCGTCCTCGATCCGCTGGGCACGTCCTTGCACGAAAAGGTCATTATTTGCAGCGATGGCGGCTGGGCACGAAATTATTTAAAAGATCCGCGCAGCCCCGCGCGCTGGTGGATCATGGGCATTGTGGACCCGGAAGGGAGTTCGACTCAGTGAGGCTCGCGACCGTCATCGGCCGGGTCACCCTCGGCGTGCGGCATCCCGCCTTCCGCGGCGAACGCCTGCTCGTGGTGTTGCCGTGGGGGCCGCAGACCGCCGTCACCGGCGCGGGCCATGATTTTTCCATCGTCACCTATGACAGCCTCGGCGCGGGCGTCGGCCAGACCATTTGCGTGTGCGAGAGCGGGGAGGCGACCCGCCCGTTCGAAAAGCCCACGCCCATCGACGCCTATTGCGCCGCCTTGATCGATTCCACTTTCTACCAGGCCGAGGATCCGCACCAGGCCTAGACTTTTTTATTCAATCCTAATTAAAAATACCATGAAGCTCTTTGCCCAAAAGGAAGCCGCCGACTTTGCCAAAACCGGCGCGAAAGAATTTCGCTACACTCGCGATATCCGCCTGACGCCCAGCGCTCGCGATGTCCTCATCGAGGCCGGCATCAAGGTCGTGTTCGACGCCGGCGCTGCCTCCGCCCCGGCCTCGTCGGGTGCGTCCGCGCCCGCCTCCGCCCCCGCCGGCAAGTCCGACGTACTCGCACTGTTCAATTCGCCGCAAGCGAAGAAGATCAAGGATGAGATTGTGGAAATCGGCAGCCGCTGCTGGAAGCGCGATTACAACGACGGCAACGGCGGCAACATTTCCGCGCGCCTCGGCGATTATTTCCTCTGCACGCCGACGGGCGTCAGCAAGGGCTTCATGAAGCCCGACATGATTTGTCTCGTGGACATCGACGGCAACCAGCTCGCCGGCAACGCGCCGTGGAAGCGCACGAGCGAAATTCTTTCGCACCTGGGCATTTATAAGACGGTGCCCGCCGCCGCTGCCGTCGTGCACGCGCACCCGATTCACGCCACCGCCTTTGCGATGGCCGGCCTCGAGCCCCCGCAGTGCCTCATCCCGGAAGTTGAAGTGTTCGTCGGCACCATTCCCGTCGCCGAATACAAGACACCTGGCAGCCCGCAGATGAGCGAAATTCTCGGCAAGCTCGCGCCGCAGCACCAGGCGATTCTGATGGGCAATCACGGCGTGATTTGCTGGGGTGTCAGCGTCGAGGACGCCTATTTCAAGATGGAGATCACGGACTCCTACTGCCGCACGCTCTGGGTGGCCGCGCAGTTGCCCACGCGCCGCACGGTCATCCCGCCGGACGAGGTGAAGAAGCTCCTCGATTTGAAGAAGAAGCTCGGCCTGCCCGACGAACGCGAGGGCTTCAAGGCCGCCGACTTGTGCGATTGCGACCCATGGGAGAAAATCGCGGATCGCCCCGTCACTTGCGCTACGCCCGCGGGCGACGGCCCCGCGCCCGGCAAAATGACCAATGCGGAGCTTGAGGGCCTCGTGCAAAAACTCACCGACGAAGTCGTCGCGCAGTTGGCGAAGAGTTCTTAAGGGGCGAAGGTCCGGCTCAGTAACCAGCAACCAGAAACTAAAAACTACCAACTTCTTTTCTCATGAAAGTCGCAATCATCGGCGGAGGCGGTCGCGTGGGTTCCTGCGCGGCGTATTGTCTGCAACTCGGCAAGCTCGTGCGCGAGTTGGTCATCCTCGACGCCAACCAGGCCACCGCCGAGGGCGAGGCGCTCGACCTTTTGCACGGCAGCGCCTATGTGGCCGACCAGGTCATTCGCGCCGGCCACTACGCCGATTGCGCCGATGCCGACATCGTCGTCATCACCGCGGGCCTGCGCCGCAAACCCGATGAATCCCGGCTCGACCTCATCAACCGCAACGTCTCGCTCTTCCGCGAAATTCTCAAGAGCCTCAAGACCGCCGGATTGAAAAGGGAATGCATCGTTTTCGTCGTCTCGAATCCGGTGGACATTCTCACGCATCTGGCGATGGAGGAAATCGGCCTGCCGCCCGCGCAGGTCATCGGCCTCGGCACCGTGTTGGACACGTCGCGTTTCTGCTCCTTGATTGCCTCGGCGTTGCAGGCGCCACCCACGCAGGTGCGCGCGTTGATTCTCGGCGAGCACGGCGACACGATGGTGCCCATCTGGTCGAGCGCGACGGTGGACGGCTTGCCGCTGGTGAAGATGCCCGGCGTGACGCCCACGTTCCAGCAGCAGCTTTTCGAACGCACGCAAAAAAGCGGCGCGGAAGTCATCTCGCGCAAAGGCGGGGCCGGTTGGGCCGTCGGCGTGGCGATCAACGAAGTCATCGAATCCATCGTGCTGGACCGCCGCCGGATTTTGCCCGTTTCGAGCCTGCAAAAAGGCGCCTACGGCATCCGCGACATTTGCCTCAGCGTCCCGACCGTGGTGGGCCGCAAAGGCGTGATCGACACCGTGGAAGTCGAACTCTGGCCCAAGGAAATGCAAGGCCTCCAAGCCTCCGCCAAGGCATTGAAAGAAACGTTGGCGAAGGTGAAGGGGAAGTAGGTTCCCCTTCAATCATACCGCCCCGAATGCAGCAACCGCTCGACGTCATCGTGGTTGCCGAGGAAGACGACTTGCAGGCCGTCGGGCGTGTCTTGAAACACAAAACGCAGGTGCAGCCCGGCGCGGCACTCGTACGTGTGGTGCCTGAGTTTGCGAATGCCCACGCCCAGGTGCAGGTGGGGCTGGCCAAATTCTTCGGCCAGCCGGGCCAGCGCCAACTCGCACTCGTGCCGGGCGGGTTCGTCAAGACCGTCGAGCGCGGCCTGCACATGGGGATGAATGAGGACGCGGTGCGGCACGAGGGACGGGCGTTGGTTCGCGGGGTGGGCGGTATTCGGCCAGCAAGAACAGGCCATTTTTCGGCGAAAATGGCGAAGGCGGGCCGGATGTCAAAACTCCTTCGGCGCTTTTGATTTTACTCCGCGCGCGGAAACGGGCAATAAGTTGCGTTCCCCATGCGAAATGTCACCTGTGCGGCTGTGGATTTGGGCGCGACGAGCGGTCGCGTCATCGTGGGCGTGTGGGGAAAGCAGTTGAAGTTGACGGAGGTGCATCGCTTTCCAAACGTCTTTCATTCGCTCGGCGCGCATGATTATTGGGACTTGCCGCGGCTTTGGACCGAAATCGCCACCGGCCTGCGCAAAGCGAAGGCGAAGTTTCCCCAGCTCGCCTCCGTGGGCGTGGATTGCTGGGGCGTGGATTATGCGCTGGTGAACGACGCCGGACGCCTCGTGTATCCGACGCACGCTTACCGCGACGGGCGCACCCAGGCCGGCCTGAAGGCGCTCGCACAGCGCGGCCTCGACCGCATTTACGCGGCCACAGGTATTCCCAATGTTTTCTACAACTCGAGCCTGCAACTGGCCGAGGTTGTGGCCCATTGCCCGGCGGTCACGGACTTGGCCGCCCGCTGTCTTTTCCTGCCGGATTATTTTAATTTCCTGCTCTCGGGCCGCATGGAAAACGAATTGTCCATCGCGAGCACCACGCAATTGCTCGACGTGCACGGCTGCGGCTGGTCGCGCGAAGCCCTCGAATTTTTCCACATTCCGCCGCAGTGGTTTTCGACGCCGATTGCGGCGAACACACGCCTCGGTCCCGTGCGCAGCCTGCCGGAATTAAAGGGCGTGCAAACCATAGCGGTCCCCGGCCACGACACCGCCAGCGCGTACGACGCCATGCCCGCGAATCCCGCGGGCGGGGATTTGTATTTGAGTTCCGGAACCTGGTCGCTCGTTGGTTTTGAAAGCGACCGTCCCGTGCTCGGCGCGGCGGCCTTGAAGGCCAAAGTCGCCAATGAGCGCACCGGCTTGGGCGGCTATCGCCCGCTGACCAATATCGTCGGCCTCTGGCTGCTCGAACAGACCCTGCTCGCGTTCGGCACGCGTCCCAAAACGCACAAGGATTGGGCCGAACTCATCGCGACGGCGGCGAAGCGACCGCGCCCGCCCGTGCTGCTCAATGCCCGTGATCCCGTTTTCGGCAAGCCCGTCTCGATGCGCGAGGCCATCGACGCGCATCTGAAGAAAAAAGGCGGCAAGCCCCCGGCGGATCTGGCGGGTTACACGCGTCTCATCTGCGATTCGCTCGGCCGAGGCCATGCCGGTGCGATGCGTCAATTTGAAAAGCTGACGGGCCGGAAATTCCAGCGCATCCTGATGGTCGGCGGCGGCGCAAAAAATTCGCTGCTCGCGCAGGCCACCGCCGATGCCGCGGGCCTGCCGGTGATGGCCTTCGCCCTGGAGGGCACCGCGCTCGGCAATCTGGCCAGCCAGTGGATTGCCCTCGGCGTGTGCAAGGACCGCGTCGCTTTCCGCGCGCATCTCGCGTCCACTTTGAAAGCCACCACTTACGCGCCGCGCGGCTAAACTAGAATAACCGCAAAGACGCAAAGATCGCGAAGATTGAATCAAGGGTACAAAGCCAAGCCTCCACTTTTGCAACCGAGACTCGCGCATTAAGAACCAAGTACTAGAACACTAAGCCTTAAAACACTTTCCTCCCATGAGCGCCCCTCCCGCCCAGCGTCCCACCTCCCGCCACGTGCAAATGATGGCGACCTGCCTGTGCGACGCGTTTTTCGACGATGCGGCGCGCGCGACGGTCGAAGTGCTCGAGTATCTCGGCTGCACCGTGGATTTTCCCGAGGGGCAAACGTGCTGCGGCCAGCCGGCCTTCAATGCGGGCGATTGGGCGGCCTCGCGCCGGGTGGTGCGGCACACCGTGAAAATTTTTACCGGCTCCGCTCCCGTGGTGGTGCCCAGCGGTTCCTGCGCAGCGATGTTGTTGCACGGCGCGCCACTCGAGTTTGAACATGAAACGGACCGCCCGGCGGTGGAGGCGCTCGCCGGGCGCACGTGGGAATTGGCGGATTTCATTGTCAACGGCCTCGGGGTGAAAACCTGGCCGGGCAAATTTCCCGCGACCGTCGCTTTCCACCAGTCATGTCACTCGCGCGGCTCGAACAGCGGCCCGGCGGCGTTGGCGTTGCTCGGCTCGATTGCGGAGTTGAAAGTGGCGGCCTTCGGCGAGGGCGAGCAATGCTGCGGCTTCGGCGGCACGTTTTCGGTGACCTTTCCGGAAATTTCCGCGGGGATGGGCCATTTGAAACTGGACTACATCCGCGCGGCCAAGCCGGACGTGATGACCTCCGCCGACGGCGGCTGCCTGCTGCACCTTTCCGGCATGGCGGTGAAGGACGGCGCGCCCATCAAGACCCTGCACCTCGCGCAAATTTTGCGCGATGCGCTGAAAAACGGCGGGCTAATCAAGTAAGGGTTTTTTACCGCAAAGACACAAAGAGCGCAAAAAGAGAGTTCTGCTCTGTAGAATTCATCCACCTGTGCGAACTAAACTGAGGGCCGTCGCTTGCGACGGCCTTTTTGTCCTTTCTACAAAGCAAGGGAGTTCCTCTTTTTTGTCCTTAGCGTTCTTTGCGCCTTTGCGGTGAATGCAGTGTAGTGCTACAGCGGAAACTCCTTCGCGAGTTTCACCGGCCGGCGCTCGCGGATGGAGCGGCGCAACGCGGCCTCAAATTGCAGTTCGCGCAGGCCGTCGATTCCCGGCACGGGTGGCGGGGCCTTTTCGCGCAACGATTGCACATAAGCGCCGACTGCTTTCTTGAACGAGTCGTCGTAGTGATTCCAGCGCGAGGCATCGCGCACGCAGGTGATGGTTTCGTGCTGCCGTCGTGCCCCGTCGAGAATTTCCAGCGTGCCATCGAGATCGCGCAAATGGATGCGCCCATGCGCAAAAGTGAAAACCAGTTCAAACAGCGGGTGTTGCCACTTCATCCCGGCGGTGCCCAGGATGGTGCCCGCCGCGCCGCCGGCGGTGACGAAGGCCGCCGCCACATCATGGGCCGTGCCGACGCGGTCGCCCGTGCGCGCCATCGGCCCGCGCAGCGCCGTGATTTCCCGCACTTCGCCCGCAAAGTGATAAATCAAGTCGAGGCAATGGCTCCAACACGCGTAATGCACCTGGCCGGTAATATTGATGACCGGGCCGAATTTTCGCTGGGCCGCGATTTTGCGCGCCGCGAGGGTCTGCTCGAAAAACCGGTAATTAAACACCATGGCCGTCTCGCACTGGCGTTTGGCCGCCAGCCGCAGCATTGCCCGGGCCTTGAAAAAATCCGCCTCCTCGACGTTGGCCTGGCCGTGCACAGCCACGAGCGGTTTTTCAAAAAAGATGCGCGGCACGCCGAGCTTGAGCAATGCCGTGCCCACTTCATGCCGGCAGGTTTCCGCCGTCAGCACGAGCACGGTGGTTGGTTTCCACGCCGCGAGTTCCTTGAGCGACGTACAGGCCACGCCACCAAATTCGCGGGCGGCCTCCGCCGCTTTTTCCGGAGTGCGATTATACAACGCCAGGGTCACGTCAGGCTGGCTGGCCAGAAACGGCAGATAGTTCCGCCGCGCCACTTCGCCGATTCCGGCAACGGCAATACGCAAGGGCTGGGCGCGGGATTTGGTTTTGGCGGGCATGAGAGACAATGGACGTGCTAGGTGGAAATCTTTGCAGCAAGCGGCTGGCCGATGCGCCACAACACCCCACTTGGATCAAGCAACGGGAAGTCGCGCATGCCCCACGGGCGGTCTTGCGGCGGCTCGACTGGGATGCCGAACGGCGCCGCGGCGATCGCGACCTGCCGCCACCATGCATCGACGTTCTCCACCCAGAGATGCATTTTAAAGTTCTCCGCGAGTGCTCGCACGTAAAAATTCTGGAGCAAAAAGCTGGAGCCCTCATGACGAAAGGAGGCCAATTCCGGCGTGGACCAGAGCAGGGTAAAACCGATGGCTTGATAAAAACGCTGCGAGAGGGCGAAGTCCCGAGCGGGCACGAACGCCTTGGCTTCAATGGAATGGAGAGTTGGGGTATCCATATGCCGGCAGAACAGTGCCTGAATTTATGCTTCGCTCAGGACGAGATTGCAAACCGCGTTTCTGCTGACTTAGGCGTGGCCTTGACGGCGGAAGAGATTTGGCGTCAAATCAACGCCAGCGTTTCGCTCTTTGACCGCCTCCGGTCGGTGCGGCCGTTTCCCTCCCTACCACTGTGAAACTTTCCCCCATTGATGCCTTCGCCCACGACTTGCGTCCCGAGACGAGGGAGTCCGTGTACAAGAGCACGAAAAAGACCCACGAGGCGCGCACGAAGCTGCTCTTTGATCATTTCCCGGATGCGAACCGGCTGCGCGAACTGGCTGGCGACATCAAGCAGCACGTCATCGAAAATCTCGACACCTACCTGCCGCAAGTGGAGGCGAAGCTCAAGGCCAACGGCGTGCAGGTGCATTGGGCCGCCACCGCCGAGGACGCCAACCAGGCCGTGCTCAGCATCCTGCAAAAGCGCGGCGCGAAAAAAATGGTCAAGGCCAAGACCATGGTGAGCGAGGAAACAGAGCTGGCGCATTTTCTGGAAAAGCACGGCGTCGAATGCCTCGAGACAGACCTGGGTGAATTCATTGTGCAGATTGACCACGATCACCCGAGCCACATCGTCCGCCCTATCATTCACAAAAGCCGCCGCGAGGTCGCCGTGTGCTTTGAGAAAAACGGTCTCGGCGCGTACAACGACGAGCCGGAGGTCATCACCCGCCGCGCGCGCCTGTTCCTGCGCCAGAAATACCTCGAAGCCGATGTCGGCCTGACTGGCGCGAATTTCGTCGTCGCGGAAAGCGGCCGGC
>Ga0265320_10000121_pt1 | contig 68108 bp, 53 predicted proteins | sample 4827metaG_FD_202087 | JGI IMG/M metagenome (GOLD analysis project Ga0265320, IMG submission 202087) | Rhizosphere microbial communities from Carex aquatilis grown in University of Washington, Seatle, WA, United States - 4-8-27 metaG | ecosystem: Host-associated > Plants > Roots > Rhizosphere >...
TCGCGCTGGATATTTTGCCCGTGGACGAGGAATTGGGCGCGCGGGTTGATCCGGCGCGCATGAAACAGATAATCTACAATTTGCTCAGCAACGCGGTGAAATTTACGCCCAAGGGCGGGCGGGTGACAGTCACGGCGGAGAGGGTGGTGCGCCCCATGGGCCCCGATCGGGGCGGCCCGGTGGGGTTTGCCCCTCATTCCATTTTGCCCGGCGAATGGTTGCGTCTGACGGTGACGGATACCGGCATCGGTATCGCGTCCGACAACCTTGAGCGCATTTTTGCCGAGTTTGAACAGGTGGACTCCACCTACTCGCGCCAGCAGGAGGGCACGGGGTTGGGACTGGCCTTGACGCGCAAGCTCGCGCATTTGCACGGGGGGGCGGTCTGGGCCGAAAGCTCGGGCAATGTCAATCAGGGCAGCGCGTTCACGGTCTTGGTTCCATTGCATGGCCGCGTGGGCATGGGGACGGCGACGAGTCCCTCGGATGCCGCACCATCCCCGCCCTTGATGGATGATGTTAGCGGCCCGCCGCGCAACCAGGAACGGCCGTTGATTTTGGTGGTGGAGGACGATTTGCAGGCGTGCCATCTGATGCGCGAACATTTGCACGCCGGGGGCTACGACATGGCGCATGCGGGCACGGGGGAGGAGGCGCTGCGCCTGGCGGACAGTCTGCGGCCAGCCGCCATCACGCTCGACATTTTACTGCCGGACTCCAATGGAATGGATGTGCTCGCGCGGCTCAAAGCCACGCGCTCCACCAGCCACATCCCCGTGGTGATCGTCACCGTGACCGATGAGCGGCCACTCGGTTTGTCGCTCGGAGCGGCGGAATTTTTTGTCAAGCCCGTCAGTGCGGAGAAACTGCTCGACGCCCTGGCGCGGGCGCGGGCGGCATCCCCCCGGGAGATTGAGGACGTGCTCGTGGTCGACGACGAGGAATCAGTGCGCGTCAGCGTCGAGGCGGCGTTGGCGCCGCGGGGCTTCACCGTGCGCACGGCTTCATCCGGCGAAGGCGCGTTGCGCCTGGTGGCGGAAAAAGCCCCCGATGTGGCCATTGTGGACTTGACCATGCCGGGCATGTCGGGCTTCGAGCTGGTGAACCGGCTCCGGCAGGACCCGGCGACGCGGCGGGTGCCCATCTTCATTTACACCGCGAAAGATTTGTCGGCGGAGGAATTGCGCTGGTTGCATGAACGGTCGGCGGCCATCACCCCCAAGCCCTTTCGCGAACAATTGCTCAACGAATTGGAGCGCATCTGCGCCAACTCCGCCTGAGGACACGCCATGTTGAACGGCAAAACCATCCTGGTCGTCGAGGACAACGCGCAGAACCGCGAGTTGGTGGCGGACCTGCTCACGTTGTCCGGCGTGCGCGTGCTGCTGGCCGAAGACGCCGAGACCGCGCTCGACCTCGCGCAGCGCGAGACGGTGGACTTGGTGCTCATGGATGTGAGCCTCCCGCGGATGGATGGGCTGGAGGCCGCGCGGATGCTGAAACGCACGCCCGCCACGACGCACCTGCCCGTGGTGGCGCTGACGGCGCACGCCATGAAAGGGGATCGGGAGCGCATTCTGGCCGCCGGTTGCGATGGTTACCTGACCAAGCCCATTGACACGCGGGCCTTCACCGCCGCCGTGGCGCGGTTTTTGCCCGGGGCACCCGCCCCGGCAGCCTCGACCGATGATTGATATTTATTAATTTAATATTATATTCCATGAACACGCTCACTCCGCCCGCCATGCCTGCCGCCTCCCTGCTCCTGTCCGACGCCCCGACGCCCTGGCCGAACTCACCGCCGGAGTCGCCGCCCATCGGCTCCGGCCGGGTGCTGGTGGTGGATGATGACGTGTCGAGCCGCGCCATGTTGGCGGACTGGCTGAGCGCTTACGGGCACGACGTGCGCACGGCCGCGGATGGGCCGGAGGCATTGCTGCTGGTCGAGCGGGAGGCGCCGGATGCGATTGTGCTCGATGTGATGATGCCGGGGATGGATGGGTTTGCCGTCTGCGAACGCTTGAAAAGCAACCCGCGCACGGCGGTGGTGCCGGTGTTGCTCTTGACGGCCCTGCACGAGCGGGAAGACCGCATGCGGGGCATGCGCGCGGGCGCGAACGACTTTTTGATCAAGCCGGCGGATTTGCCCTATGTGCTGCTGCGCGTGCGCAACGCCATCCGGCTGCGGCAATTGCACGCGGAGGTGGAGGAGAAACTCGCCGAAATTTGCCGCGAGCAACAAATGAAGGAAAACCTCCTGCACATGATTGTGCACGATTTGCGCACCCCCCTGGCCGGGCTGGAGGGCTTCCTCCAACTTTTGCAAATGGCCTCCGGGGCGAAATTGGACGAGCGGCCCGCGCATTATTTAAAACAAGCGCTCCATGCCTCGCACAATCTGGCGCACCAGATCGACCTGTTGCTCGACATCCACCGCATGGAAGAAGGGAAGATGCCCGTGCAGGCCGTGCCGCATAATTTGAACGAGGTCGTGGATCGGGCCTTGGAGCCGCTGCGGCCCTTGTTTGGCGGGCGTCGCTTGCAATTGGAAATGCCGCCGCGCGCGCTGCCGGCGGTGGGCGACCCCGCGTTATTGGGGCGGGTTGTGTCGAATTTGGTTGGCAACGCCATTGCGTTCACCTCGCCGCAGGAGGGCGAGATTGCCGTGCGGCTGCGCAGCGGCCTGGGCGCGGCGCGGGTGGAGGTCGAGGACAATGGGCCGGGCATCGAGCCGTCGAAGCAAAAGGCGATTTTCGAAAAATTCTATCAGGTCGGCGAACATGTGCGCAACCGCTCGAGCGGGCTGGGGCTGGCCTTTTGCAAGCTGGCGATGGAGGCGCAGCGCGGCCGTATCGGGGTGGATTCGCGGGCGGGATCCGGCTCGCGCTTCTGGTTCGAAGTGCCGGCGGGCGCATGATGGAGGAGAGAGCGTAATTCAGTAGGGTAACGCCCCATAGCGATGCGGGCGTGGATGGAGTATTCTCCGTCATGCGGTCGGAGGGGGCGCTCCACAATGGAGGGTTTCGGTCGATTGCCCAAAGAAAGATATTTTATATGTTAGGCACAATCTTGCTGGTGTTATTGGTTCTCCTGTTGATTGGGGCTTTGCCCACTTGGCCGCATAGTCGTAATTGGGGCTACTATCCGAGCGGCGGCGCCGGGCTGCTTTTGATTATCTTGATCGTCTTCCTGTTAATGGGTCGATTCTAACCAGAGCCGATTCGCCCGCGGACAGTTTGAAATCTAAAACGATGAACTCCACCCAGGAACTTTCCGGCGTGCATCTGCGCACGTATGACACGATTTTCCAGCACCCCGTCTCGCATAATTTGAAGTGGCACGATGTGCGCACCCTCCTCGGTTACTTGGGCGACATGGTCATGGAGCCAAACGGCAACTTGAAAGTGACGCGCCACGGGGAGATTCTGGTGTTGCACCCGCCGCGCACCAAGGATGTCGCCGAGACGAGGGAGCTGCTGGAGATCCGGCATTTTTTGGAGCGGTCGGAGCGGGCGGCGCAGGAGTTGATCGAACAGGAATCCCATTGGCTCGTGGTGATCAACCACACGGAGGCGTTGATTTTCCGCACGGAAGTGCGCGGCGCGGTTCCGCTCCAGATCAAACCGCTGGTGCCGGTGGAAAATTTCCGCCGTGGACACGATTCGAGGGAATTTCCCAGCGGCAAGGAGAAGCCGGCGCAAAACAGTTTTTTCGAGCCGGTCGCCCGGGCCTTGCAGGAAGCCGGCCAAATCCTCCTCTTTGGCACCGGCACGGGCACCAGCAGCGAGATGGAGCAGTTTTCAACTTGGCTGAAAAAACACCACGCGGATTTGGCCCGGCGGATTACCGGTCTGGTCGTCATTGACGAGGGCCATGTGACAGAGCCGCAACTGCTGGCCAAGGCGCGGGAATTTTATGCGCGGGCCCCTTTAACGGCAAACAACGAAGCGCATCGCGCCGAGCACGAACCGGTCCTGGCTTAACCATATTTTCCCATGAAACACAAACATTTGCATTTTCCGCACTATCAAGTCGATCCGCCAGTCAGCACCGAGCGGCCCTCTCCTGCGGAGGAGTTGAGCCAGCGCGGCATCGTGCGCGCACCCCGCGCGGACGAAGTCGCCACGCGAGCCTACTATAGTTACTTGAGCCAGGGTTCGCGGCCGGGACACGACATTGACGACTGGATGGCCGCGGAGGCGCAACTTTCCGTCGAGAAAAATATAATGCGGGTGGCCGGCGGTGGATTTCCCAACCGGACATAAATCAAACTTCGCCCATCAAACCCAACACAAAAAATATATGAGCACCACCATCATTGCCCGTGATTTGACCCGACAAGCCCCGCACAGCCCGCGCGACCGCCTGGCTGGATTCGCCATCGCCAACCGCGCCATAGATAAATGCCGCGCCACCGTGGCCGGAACCCAGGGGGAATACCACTTCGATTGTCCCCTGGACAACGCGCTCTTCACCTTCAAGGGCATCAATGGCGACAAATTCAAGGCCGTGGTGCAAAACTCGGAGAATTACGAGGAGGTCGGGGCCTGGCTGCTGGCGAACGGCACCGCGAAAACTCCGGCAGAAATCAAGACCTGGTCCGATGCCGTGGAAGCCGGCAGCATGAACCAGGACCCGGAAAAGCGCGCCCACTTTGCCGAGAACTGCCAAAAACTCGGACTGAACCCGGAAAAAAGTTCTACGTTCGACTGGCTCGAGGCGGATGATCGCGCGAGCTTCAAGGCGAAGTCCATGTAGCGCCACCGTCGGTCCCTTCACCGCATGCGCCAGAAATCGAGCCTGAGGACTCGTCGGCATTAAGAAAAGAATTACCATGAAAACCCAACTCATTAAGCAAACGGGATTAGCCGAAAGTTCCGCCAGCCCGGCCACAGTCACCCGCAAAAAATTGCGGGAACGGGCAATCGAATTGGCGGTCAGCAATGGCCGGGCCGTGTCGGAGGTGTCCAAATCCGATTGGGAGCAGGCCAAACGGGAGTTGGCGGGCGATACCGACCCGGAGACCGCTGTAAAAATCTCGGCGGCGGAATCCGAGCGGTGGGACCCTTTGCCCGGCTCCGTCGGGCATAAAGTCCATGTGCCATCGGGTGACGAGGAGGACGACGAGGGGCGCAGCGACGCGGAACGCCTGGTCGAGGGTGGCGTGCGACACGCCGGGCGCGAGCAGATGCGCGAGGCGGCTGGCGAGCCAACCAGCAATGAGCGTTCGGCGGCGCCGGATCGGCCGCGGCCCGATGCGCGCGTCTTTCGTTAGACCAGCAAATCGACGGTCGGCGGGTCAACAACGGTCAATCATCGCCAACCGGTATTTGCCGGGAGAGCGGATTCTTGTTGCCCATGAGCAGTGCGCGGTCAAATCTCGCGAAACATGAAAGCGGCTGAGCGCATTCGCGTCGATGGGGGCGAATCCATCGGACAAAGTCCCTTTGGCGCTTTGTCGAGCGCGGGGCTGCCCTCGGCGGTTGCTCGTCCAGCCGAGGCTAAACCAGCCAAAAAAAACCGCGGGCGGGTGGACATTATCCGCGAAAAGGCCGGGCGGGGCGGCAAAACCGTGACCGCCGTCACGGGCTTTATGGGCATCGGGTTGCCCGAAAAGGAACACCTGGCCAAATCCATGCAGCGCGCCTGCGGCACCGGCGGAACCGTCAAAGACGGGCGGATTGAAATCCAAGGCGACCAACGCGAGGCCGTCGCGCGCATTTTGACCGAAGCGGGCTTTCGCCCGGTGTTCGCCGGCGGGTGAGCGCGGGCTTGGCGCAGAAAATTTTGGGGGTGCATTTTGAACGATAGGGCATCATCCTGTATTCTTGGAATTGACCCCTGATAAAGCCCGACCCCCGTGGCGGATCCGATTGGGCCGCGGCTTGCGACTGCTGACTTTGGATGGGTTTGCGATTGCGCCCGTCTGGTTGCAGTTGCTCCTGATTTTTTCCGCGAGCGCCCTGTTAGTTTTTATTTTTGCGCCGCTGACGGGGTCGCTGGCCTACTGCTACACGTTATTTGCGGACCCGGGGACTTATGGCTCCGCGGAAGGCTTCCGCCAACTGTTCTTCGGTTTTTTTGTCCTGATTCTCGGCTTGATACTTGTTTCGCTGATTATTTCCGTGCTGACGGCCGCGCTGGAGGAATTGATTGAGCGGATTCGCGGCGGCATGCGGCCCTTCCGCAAGAAGGGGCACATCCTCATCATCCACCGCAACGCCAAGCTGCCCCTGATGCTGGAGGAGATGAACTTGAAATACGCGGGCCTGGGCCAGGCGCTGGATGTGGTCATTCTGCTCGACGAAGCGCGACAGGTGGAGGAGTTCTGGAGCAGTCTCGAGGTGGCCAACTGGCCGTTTCTAAACATTTATCTGCGCCTGGGCGACTTGCTCAGTTACGAATCGTATGAAAGGGTGTCGATTCGTTCCGCCATCGGGATTCTCCTGCTGCTGGATGAAGCGAAGGGCGACGCATTTCTGGCGGACAGCCAGAATATCAAAGCCCTGGCGATGCTGACTAATGAAACAGAATTCCGGTTGCACTTGGAGCGGCGGCATGCGGAACAACGACCGGTAAAGTGCGCCGTGGAGCTGTCCCACACGATCAAAAGCCACGAGATCGCCCGCCAGCTTACCGCAGTGGGGCGCGAGTCGCTCTTTTCTGTGATGGCGCCGGGCGACGTGGTGGCGACGGTGTTGTCCCGGGCGATTCTCGACTTTTCCTACTATGGGATTTATCTCGAGTTGTTTTCCTTCGAGAACAAGTCGATTTATTTTGTGAATCCGCAGCGGTTCGCGGCGCAGGGGCTGCGGCCCGGGCTGGAGTTTGCGGAGTTGGCCCGGCGTTTTACCCACGGCATTTTAATCGGCTACTCCTGCGCCACGGCGGCGGGGTTGGATGTGGTGCTCGCTCCGCTCGGTCGGGTGTTGCAGTCCGGAGAGTGGCTGCTGCTGATTGCGTCGAATGAAGCCCTCATCACCTTTGCGGGCGCGCCGCCGCCGCGCGCACCGAGCGCCCACTTGGTGCAGAACCCGTCCCTGATTCGGCAATGCCGGGTTTGCCTGATTGGGGCGGAGCGCCGGTTTGAGCGCCTGGGCGATTTTCTCGACGAGGCCAGCCGGGCGTGGTATCGCGAAAACCAGATTGTCCTGGCGCGGCCCGAGGAGTATTTCGACGAGGCGCTGATTCAGCGCCTGCGGGAGGGCGGCTTTGACAAGATTATCATCAACCTGGAGGACGACCTGGCGTTTCGCTTTGCCCTTTTCATGCGCGGACGATTTGGCGATGAGGACCCCTTCGTCCAGAAAATCATCACCGTGCTGAATGATCCCGTCACCGAAGGGCTGTTGAACCGTCGGGGTGGCCACCGCGACATCATCCTGTCGGACAAACTGGCGGCCAAATACGTCACGCAACTGACTTTTCAAAAGAATCTCGAAAAGGTTTACATGGAATTGACATCGTGCCAGAACGCGGAAGTGAAGCTGCTCGATGTGGATGTCCATATTCCCCGGGCGGCCCTGACGACCAAGCAGGAACTGAAGGGGCTGCTCCTGGAGAATGGACTGATTTATCTCGGGACGGTCAACGCGCGCAAACAGAGCAGTTTCGACACCGAGGATTTTGCCGAAGCGCGCCAGATCATCGTCCTGGGCCGGAGCGCGGCGGGCGCTTAAAACTTCATCGTGCGCAGCCACGCCAGGCACTGGGGCGCCCACGAATCTTTAAGCCCAAAACCGTGGCCGCCGTAGGGGCCGCGCAGATACACGACCGGAACATTATTTTTCTCCATTGCGGCGACATAGTCGTCGGAATTCGCGATGGGCACGGTGCGGTCTTGGGTGGAGTGGCAGATAAAGGCGGGCGGGGTGTCGGCCGTGATGTGCAGTTCGCCGCTCAACAGGAGCTTAAGTTCGTCAGACGGATTTTGGCCAAGCAGGAATGAACGCGAGCCTTTGTGCACCGTGGCTTCGTTGTTCATCGTGACCACCGGGTAGAGCAGAATTTGCAGATCGGGGCGCGAGCCGGCGCGGTCAATGAAGTCGGCGGCATTGGGGTCGCCTTGGTCATAGTGGGTCGCCAGGGTGCTGGCCAGATGGCCGCCGGCGGAAAAACCGATGATGCCAATGCGCGCGGGGTCGATTTTCCAGGCCGGCGCATAAGTGCGCACAAAGCGGACGGCGCGTTGACCATCGTCCATTTCCGCGGGGTGGCGGTAATCGTCCTGGCCCAGACGGTATTTGACGACAAAGGCGGTGATGCCGTTGCTCGCGAGCCACGTCGCAATCGTGGAGCCTTCGTTGACCATGGAAAGGTGCTGGTAGCCGCCGCCGGGGAAAATCACGATCGCCGCCCCGGTGGCTTTGTCCGCGGCGGCGAGATAGGCCTGAATTGTGGGAATGTCTTTGACCGAATCCTGACCGTGCTGGAGCGGCGCGTCACCGGCCCAAAGGCGGAAGATTTGCTTGTCCTGCAACGGCGGGGTGGTGGGCGCGGGGGCATCAGCGGCAGACATGACGAGAGGCAGGAAGAGCAGGGTAAGAATGGCCGAGGTTTTCATGGGGGCGTGAGATGGGGGAGGGTAGCGATTTTTAAAGGCTGGCCGGGCCGTGGCAATGGCAAAGAGGCAACGCGAATTCGGGTTGCGGCGCGACTTTTCCAGTCTTGCCAGCCGGGGCGCAGTCGAAGACAAATCGTGTGCCCCCATTATTGTGAAAACCCCGGCTCATCTTTTATGGCTTGGCGCTGGAATTTGCGCACTGGTCTTCAGCGCGTGTTCCCATGCTCCGACCAATACTCCAACGCCCATCGCGGAACCCAAGTCGACCACAGCCAGTTCCATCTCAGCACCCATGGCGAAGCCAGTGGCGGCCAAAATCGACTACGAAACGCAAGTGCGGCCTTTTTTCACGCAGTATTGTTACAGTTGCCACGGTCCCACGGTGGCTCTGCCGCCCGGCGGAGTGAACATGGGCGTCAAGAAAAGCGTCTTGCGCGCAATCAAGCCCGGCAGTCCGTTTACCAGCCTGCTATTCAAGGCCATTTACACTGGCAGCATGCCCCTGCGCGGCCAGCCCCGGCCCCGCCCCGCAGAAATCGCCATGATACAACAATGGATCACCGAAGGGGCCAATTGGCCCGAGCCGGCCACGCCGTAGAAGTTGCGGCCCATTTCGCAAATTGACGCGCCGGGGCGGACGGACATGATGGTGGCCAAGCGGATGCCGGTGTCGCCTCTATCCGTCCACCCCTGACCCCGGAGTTTATTATGTCTGTGGAAAATTTGCAGCGGCGGGATATTTTAAAAGGCGCGGCGGCGCTGGGCGTGTCGGCCACCTTGGCGCGCGCCGGGCGGCTGTCCGCCGCTGAAGCACCCGCGGCCAAGCGCCCGCCCACGATTGGCATTCAGATGAATGTCGCAGCGCTCGCGCAGGGAGATTTGGCACCCATCATGGACGACATGAAGGCGCAGGCGGGCGTGAACGCTTTGTTCCCATTTATCTACACGCATGTAAACCGCACGACCGGTTTGCCCGCGCGGAATTTTCGCGGGGGCAATTACGCGATTCCCCACATGGAGTTTTATAAAGACACGTCGCTGACCTATGCCGATATGCGCGCGCCGGAGGTGGGTGATGTCGATGTCCTGGCGCGCACGATTGCGGCGGCGAAGCCCCGCGGCATCAAAACTTTTGCCTGGGTGCTGGAAGACAATGAGCATGTGCCGATTCCCGCCTGGCAGGGTCTTTACGAAATCGATTTCCAAAACCGCCGCACACAACGGCATCCCTCGGGGCCGTGCTGCAACAACCCGAATTACCGCGGCTACTTGCTCGGCTTGATGGAGGATTACGCGCGCTCGTATGACATTGATGGCGTCATGTGGTCGTCGGAGCGGCAGGGCGGGTTGTTCAACGCGCTCGGGGCCTACCACAACGGCCAGGGTTCCGACCCCGGACAGGCAACGTGCTTTTGCGAATTTTGCCTGGCGAAGGCCAAGACGCGCGGGGTGGACGCCGAGCGCGCGCGGCGGGGCTTTGGCGAAATCGAAAAATATGTGCGCGCGGGCCGGGCGCGACAACGCCCGCGTGACGGCTATTTTGTGGAATTTTTCCGCATCCTGCTCGACTACCCGGAATTGCTCGCGTGGGAGAAGCTGTGGATCGACAGCCGCGCGGAGGTGATGGCCGCGATTTACCATAAGGTGAAAAGCGTCAAGCCGTCGCTGCAAGTCGGCTGGCATGTGTGGCACGCGCTCTCCTTCAGCCCGCTGCACCGGGCGGAGATGGATTACGCCTCCATGGCGAAATACTCGGACTACATCAAACCGGTACTCTACAGCAATTGCGCGGGCGACCGCATGCGCAGCTTCACCGACAGCGTCGGCCAGAACGTCTTTGGCGACGCCCCCCGCGCCGAGCAGATGGATGTCTTTTACGACATGCTGGATTACAAGGAGGCACCCTACGACGAGGTGACCAAGACCGGATTCTCGGCGGATTATGTGAAGCGCGAGACGCGACGCGCCCTCGACGGGGTCGCCGGGAACGCGATACCCGTGGAAATCTGGCCGGGCATCGACATCGACGTGCCCGTGCCCGCGGGCGCGAGCCATTGCACCCCCGAGAGCGTCAAGGCCGCCGTGCTCGCCGCTTTCCAAGGCGGGGCGACCGGCGTCGTCCTCTCCCGCAATTATTCGGAGATGGATCCCACTCACCTGGCCGGTGCCGGCGCAGCGTTGAGGGAGCTGGGAATGGGATAATCCAATTTTTTTGTTCCGATTTTCAAGCCGCGTGAAAGTTGCAGATTGCACGCGGGATGGGCGGTGGTAGTATTGCGGGTCTTGTCGACGACTTATGGGAGCCACACCGCCAGCTTTGGAGGGTTTGCGCATTAACCGCGCCGCCGCGCCACCGCCAAAATCGCGGGGGTGGTTGGTGGTGGTGGTGCTGGTTTTGGTGGCAGCAGGCGCAGGCGTGGCTTGGTTGAGGCAGCCGAAGTCAATAATCGTCCATACCGTGATGGTGCAGGAGTCGAGCGGCGGGGCCGACCGCACGTTGCTCAACGCCTCGGGCTACGTCACGGCGCGGCGGCAGGCGACTATCTCCGCCAAAAACACCGGCAAAGTCATTGAGGTGATGGTGGAAGAGGGCATGAAGGTCGACGAGGGCCAGATTCTGGCCCGGCTGGACTCGACCAATGTCGAGGCGGGATTAAGCCAGGCCGAAGCCCAATTAACTTCCGCCAACACCGCCTTGAATGAAATTTCGGCGAGTCTCGACCTCGCCATGCGCGAGCAGGACCGCTTTGAGAAGCTGGCCGCCAGCGAATTTGTCAGCAAATCCGATTTGGATAAATACCAGACCGACGTCAAGGTCTTGCAGGCGCGGATGCAGCGGCAGCGGGCGGAGGTCGCGGTCGCGGAAAAAACCTTGGCCGTCTGGAAGCAGCAAATGGACGACACGATCATCCGCGCACCGTTCGCCGGGGTCGTGATTTCGAAGGACGCGCAGCCGGGCGAGATGATTTCGCCGATTTCGGCGGGCGGCGGCTTCACTCGCACCGGGATTTGCACCGTGGTGGACATGAGCTCGCTCGAAATTGACGTGGACGTGAACGAGAGCTACATCAACCGTGTCGAGGCGGGCCAGCCGGTCGAGGCGACGCTCGACGCCTATCCCGACTGGAAAATCCCGGCGAAGGTGATTGCGATCATCCCGACGGCGGACCGCCAGAAAGCGACGGTGAAGGTGCGTGTGGGTTTTGAAAAACTCGACCCGCGGATTCTGCCCGACATGAGCGCGAAGGTGGCCTTTGAAAGTTCCGCCCCCGCGCCCGCCGCGGCGACGCATGATTTGCGGATTCCCCAGTCTGCCATGCAGCAAGTGGACGGGAAGTCGCTGGCGTGGGTGTTCAATGACGGCCATGCCGAGCGCCGTGCGATTACCGTGGGCGCGACGCAGGGCGCGGACATCGCCGTAATCGCCGGCTTGCACAGCGGCGAAAAAATAATTTTGGACGCCGCGAGCGGTCTCGCCGACGGCGCCGCAGTAACGGAGGCCAAACCATGAGCACCAATAACGGCGCATTAATCCGCATTGCGGATGTGGAAAAAACTTTCCAGCGGGGGTCGGAGCAGATCCATGTGCTGGCGGGCCTGAACTTGGAGGTGCCGCAGGGCGAATTTCTCGCGCTGATGGGGCCGTCCGGCTCGGGCAAGTCCACGCTGCTGAATTTAATCGGCGGGCTGGACCGCGCCACCAGCGGCACGGTGGAAATTGGCGGCGAGCAGGTCGGGCGGCTCAATGAGCGGCAACTGGCGGCGTGGCGCGCGCGCCATGTGGGCTTGGTGTTCCAGTTTTATAATTTGCTGCCGGTGATGACCGCCGAGCGCAACATCGAGTTGCCGTTGTTGCTGACTCATTTGAACAAGGCCGAACGCCGCGAGCATGTGGAGACGGCCCTCAAGGTCGTCGGCCTCTCGCACCGGGCCAAGCATTACCCGCGCACGCTCTCCGGCGGCGAGCAGCAGCGCGTGGGCATCGCGCGCGCCATTGTGACCGACCCGACGCTGCTCTTGTGCGACGAGCCGACCGGCGACCTCGACCGCAAGTCCGGCGACGAAATATTAAATTTATTGCAGGCGCTGAACCGCGAGCAGGGCAAGACGATCATCATGGTCACGCACGACCCGCACGCCTCCGCACGGGCCTCGCGCACGGTTTACCTGAACAAGGGGCAACTTTCGCGGGAGATGCCGGAATGAAATATTTTCGGCTCATCGGCTCCAACCTGAAGCGCCGCAAGTTGCGGACGCTGCTCACGCTGCTGTCCATTTTCGTCGCGTTTTTGCTCTACGGATTTTTGTGCGCGATCCAGCACGCATTTTTGGGCGGCGTCAGCATGGCGCAGGCGGACCGGCTGATCACGCGGCACAAGGTGTCCATCATCCAAACGATGCCCGAGAGCTATAAGGAGAGGATTTTGCGCATTCCCGGTGTCGCCGGGGCCTCGCATCAGACGTGGTTCGGCGGCATTTATCAGGACCCCAAAAACTTTTTCCCCAACATGCCGGTTGATCCGGAGGAATTTCTCACGATTTACCCGGAATTCAAGTTGCCCGAGGATCAAAAGAAAAAATGGCTGGCCACACGCAACGGGGCGATTGTCGGCCGCGCCACGGCGGAACGTTTTGGCTGGAAAATCGGCGACCATGTGCCGCTGACTTCGCCGATTTGGGGTCAGCCGGCCAACCAGCCGGCGTGGGATTTTGAAATTTGCGGCATTTACGACGGCTCAACCAAGGGCGCGGACACTTCGCAGTTTTTCTTCCGCTACGATTACTTTGAGGAAGGCCGCCAGAACAACAAGGGCCAGGTGGGCTGGTATACAATTCGGATTCAGGACCCGTCCCACGCGGCGGCGGTGGCCAAGGCCGTGGACGAGGAGTTTGCGAATTCCCCCTACGAAACCAAGACGGAGCCGGAAGGCGCGTTTGCCCAAGGCTTCGCGCAACAGATTGGCGACATCGGGACGATTCTCTTGTCCATCCTCGGCGCGGTGTTTTTCACGATTTTGCTGGTGGCCGGCAACACCATGGCGCAGGCCGTGCGCGAGCGCGTGACCGAAATCGGCGTGCTCAAGGCGCTGGGTTTCAGCGGCGAACTGGTGCTGGGCCTCGTGCTCGCCGAGTCATGTTTAATTTCGGCGCTCGGCGGGTTCGCCGGCCTGGGGCTCGCGTGGCTGATTGCGTCGCGGGGCAGCCCGGTGCCGTCGATTCTCCCCGTATTTTTTATTCCCCAGCATGATTTGCTGGTCGGCGTGGCGCTCGTGTTTGGGCTGGGCGTGGCCACGGGCGTGGTGCCGGCGTGGCAGGCCATGCGCTTGCCGGTCGCGGTGGCGTTGCGGCGGATGGCCTGAAATTTTTGCATTATTTCCGTATGTTCAACTGGCTCAATCAAGTGGCGTCCATCACGCTCTTCAACCTGCGCACGATTCCCGCGCGCAAGGGCGCGGCGCTGGCGACCATGGTCGGCATCGCCGGTGTCGTGGGCGTGTTTGTCGGCGTGCTTTCCATCGCCGAGGGTTTTCGCCAGGCGATGACAGCGTCGGGGTCGGACGATGTCGCGCTCGTCTTGCGCAGCGGCGCGGACAGCGAGATGACCAGCGGCCTCACGCATGAAAATTGCCGCACCATCAGCGACGCGCCTGGCCTCGCGCGTAATGCGGACGGCGCGCTGGCCTCCGCGGAACTCTTTGTGGTCATCAATTTGCCAAAGCGCTCGACCGGCACCGACGCAAATGTGCCGCTACGCGGCGTGCAGCAGGCGGCGTTTCCCGTGCGCGGCAACATCAAGATGGTGCAGGGGCGACAGTTCACTCCCGGTCGCAACGAGTTGATCGCCGGCGTGGGCGCGGCGCGCGAATTTGGCGGGCTGGATTTGGGCAACACCATTCGCTTGGGCCAGACGGATTGGAAAGTGGTCGGGATTTTTTCTGCGGGCGGCGGGTTGGCCGAGTCGGAGATCTGGACGGACGCGGCGGTGTTGCAGCCGGCCTATCATCGCGGTGACAACTTTCAGGCGGTCTATGCCAAGCTGGCCTCGGCGGATTCATTTCAGAAATTCAAGGACGCACTAACCACGGATCCGCAACTGAGTGTAAAGGCCATCCGGCAGACGGATTTTTACGCCGAGCAATCAACGCAGGTGACGGCGTTCATCAAGGGCATCGGCGTGTTCATTGCCGGCATGATGGGGCTGGGCGCGTTGTTTGGCGCGCTGAACACGATGTATAGCGCGGTCGCGGCGCGCGGGCGCGAGATTGCGACGCTGCGCGCGCTGGGCTTCGGTGCCGGGCCGGTGATATTGTCGGTGATGTTCGAATCGCTGGCGCTCGCGCTCGCGGGCGGTCTCGTCGGCGCGGGCGTGGCGCGATTTATTTTTAACGGCTTCACCGCGGCGACCATCAACTGGCAGACCTTCAGCCAAGTGGCGTTTGCGTTTGCGGTGACTCCGCAAATTTTGGCCCACGCCATAATTTTGGCGGCGACCATCGGCTTGGTTGGCGGACTTTTTCCGGCCTTGTCCGCCGCGCGCCGACCACTGGCGCAATCCTTGCGCGAAACCTGAGAGCGGAATTTCGCGGCCAGCCTCTACCCCCGATTCATCTAATGCCCCGCGTCCGCCGGCTGGCCGACCTTGCGGGTTTCGTAAGGATGGGCCACAAAGAATTTGTTCGCCATCAAATCGTAAAAATAGCCGCGCCAGCTATACCAGGTGTGGCTCCCGCCGGGCGGTTGCGACCATTCGACTTTCAGCCCGAGGCCAATCAGATAGTCAGCTGCGCTCTTACTCGGGGCGGTGTGGCCATTTTCGCCCGAGGCCTGGTCGGTGCCGACCATGAGGCCGATAAATTGGAAATTCTTTTTCGCCAAGTCGAGGTTCGCCTCGAGCGGCTTGAAATTCACGTTGGGCGCGCCAGCCCCGCGGTAATCCGCGCTGGAGCCCGCCACCCAGCCAAAAACTTCCGGGTGGTTCAGCCCGATGGTCGGCGCGATATAACCGCCCATCGAAAAACCGAAAATGGCGCGGTCCTTCGGCTCCCGGCCAACCTTGAAATTCTTTTCGATGGCCGGGATGACGCTCCCCAGCAGGTCTTGCTCAATCGCATGGACGGCGTAAACCCCGGTGGTGGTGTCCTCCTGGCCGTCCGGCGGCGAAGGCACGACGGTCGAGCCGTAGGGCATCACGAGAATCGCCGGTTGGGCCCGGCCGTCGGCAATCAGGTTGTCCATGATGAAATTGGCGCGGCCGATTCTGGTCCAATAGTATTCGTTGTCGCCCGAGCCGGAATAAAGATAAACCGCCGGATAGGTTTTGGCGGCGGCGGGGTCGTAGCCCGGCGGAGTATAAACGACAACGTGCCGCTCCCCGAGCGCGGGATTTTTATACCACAACTCATGCAACTCGCCGTGGGGCACGTCGCGCTCCGACCAGAATTGTTTTCCGTCGCCTTTCACTTCGACATAACTTTTCAGATAATGCGCGCCAGGCAGGGAATAAAGATTGCTCGGGTCGGTGAACCGGATGCCATCAATGCTGAAATAGTAGCCGTATATGCCGGGCGGCATGGCCTGGGAGGTGAAAGTCCACACGCCATCGTCGCCCTTGGTCAGGGCCGGGCTGGACGTGTAGAAATCTCCGGTAAACGTCACACGCTGGGCATTCGGCGCATAGAGCCGGTAGGTGATCGTGTTGTCGGCGTTGACTTGCGGGGAGACGACCTGCTTCGTCCCGGTGGCATTGAAGGCCTGCTGGGCAGGCAGCGTCCCGACCAAGGCGAAAAACAAAAGCAACCATGCCAATCGGCCAAATTTTTGAATGGGGTTCAAGAGGGGTATCCTTCGCTGGGGTGAATTGCTCCCACGGCAATCTGTTGATTTACGGCGTGGGCGCGGGGGCGGGCGTCGGCGGGGGTAATTCGGTCGAGGGCGAAGTTATGGCCTCCGGCGTGGCGGCGGACGGCGGGGCGGACGCCCCGGGATGGGCGACGAGGTAGCTGTCGATATTTTCCTGCACCAGGCGCGCCAGTTCCGGGCCGGGTTCGACGATTTCCTCTTTCTCAGCGAGGTTGCCCGAGACGATCATCACGCCCTGAAAACCGTTGGCCGAGGCGCGCCGCGTGGTTTCGAGCACGGCAGTGGGGGACTCGGCGGATGCGCGTGCCACGAGAAATTTTCCTTCCGGATACGCCGGGCGGTTTAATTCGACAATCGCAATGGCCGTCTTCATGTCCACCCAGTTCGCGGTTCCCACCGGGGTGGTTTTTTCCGCCGGCACAAATTTATTGAACAAACCGCCGTCCTGGGCGACCTGGCTGGCCGGTTTGGCGTGCGCGCAGCCTCCGAGCGCAAGCGCGCCCAAAAGTGCGAGGAGAAGTGGCCGGCAATATTGCATCACGGCATACGATAAGAGAAAAATCCGCACGGCGGCAAGTCGCGACCTTACGCCGACTGCGACTTGCGGAACTGCTCGAAACCCGGGCCGGTGGTCGAGAATTCGCCCTCGAAGAACCCATGCAACTGGCGGATGCGCGTCGGGTGGCGCATCTTGCGCAAGGCCTTCGCCTCGATTTGGCGGATGCGTTCACGCGTGACCTTGAACTGGCGGCCCACTTCCTCGAGCGTGCGGCTGTAGCCATCTTGCAGACCGAAGCGCAGCGAGAGAACGCGGCGCTCGCGCTCGGTCAGTGAGTCGAGCACGTCCATGATTTTCTCGCGCAGGAGCGAATAAGCCGTCATGTCGTAGGGATTCTCCGCGGCCTTGTCCTCGATGAAGTCGCCGAAATTGGTGTCGTCGCTGTCGCCCACGGGCGATTGGAGCGAGATGGGCTGCTGCGCCATCTTCATGATTTGCTGCACGCGCTCGACCGGCAGGTTCATCTCGTCGGCCACTTCCTCGGGCGTCGGCTCGTGGCCGAGTTCCTGGAGCAGTTGTTTTTGCACCTGCATCACCTTGTTCAGCGTCTCGATCATGTGCACCGGAATGCGGATGGTGCGCGCCTGGTCGGCGATCGAGCGGGTGATGGCCTGGCGGATCCACCAGGTCGCGTAGGTTGAAAACTTGTAGCCGCGGCGGTATTCGAATTTTTCGACCGCCTTCATCAGACCCATGTTGCCCTCCTGAATGAGGTCGAGGAACGACAGGCCGCGGTTGGTGTATTTCTTCGCGATGGAAATCACGAGGCGCAAGTTGGCCTCGACCATCTCCGTCTTCGCGCGGTGCGCCTCGCGCATGGCCTTGCGGGCCTCGCGCACGAGGTTGAGCAACTCCGGCGGCGTCATCCGGTATTCGTTTTCAATCGCGCGCAACCGGCGGCGGATGGCCGCGGGGTTGAGGCGCTTGCGCCGGTGGGCGATTTTCTCCGCAAGGTCCAGTTCTTCGAGATGGTCTTCGACTTCGCGCAGGACCGGCGAGAGCTGGTCGAGAAATTCCTCAAACACCTTGAGCTTGAAACAGAACTTGCGGAAGTAGGGCCGGATCTCCCCCTCCAGCTTGTGGTAACGGGTGAGGGCGCGTTTCTTGGCCGACTCGTCGCTGTTGCGGTGCGCTTCCTTCCAGGCTTTTTGCAGTTTTCCCTCCTGATCGTCGGTGTGTTCGATGAGCTTGGGCAGGTGGAGAAAATAGGCCTCGCGGCTTTCGATCTTTTTGTCGAGCACGATGCGGTCGAAACGCTCCTGGCGTTCCAAAAGTTTTTTCGCCAATTCAATCTGGTAGCGCGCCGTCAGCACGACGCTGAACAAAATGTCCAGCGCGGTCTGCTCGGCTTTTTCAATGCGCTTCGAGATGGCGACTTCCTGCTCGCGCGTCAGCAGCGGGACCTGGCCCATCTGCTTGAGATACATCCGGACGGGGTCGTCGAGGATGTCGAGCTGCGAGGTGCGCATCTGCTCCTCCTCGCTCTTTTCCTGGCGCTGCTTGTAGCTTTCCACTTCCTCGGCGTCGAGGATGTCGATTTCCAAATTTTCGAGAATGTTGATGACGTTCTCGATTTCCTCCGGATTGTTGACCTTTTCCGGCAGCGACTCATTGATGTTCTGAACCGTGATGTAGCCCTGCTCTTTCGAGAGGCGGATCAGGTGGCGGATTTTTTCATTGAGACGGAGGTTTTTCGGCGAAGTCGGGTCAGCCGTCGCGGCGGCGATGGCGGCGCGGGTGGCTTCTTCCTTGGTCGGGATGTGCGCCGGCAGTTGGGCGTGCACGACGACAGCGCCGTGGGTATGGCCATGGCCGTTGGCATGCACGGCGTCGGCCTTGGACGCCGGCACGGACGCGGCCGCGAGCTTGGCCGGGGCAGCTTTGGCCGGGGCGTGCGTCGCCGCTTTGGCCGGGCTGGCGACCTTGGCGGTTTTGGCCGGCGCGATCGGGGAGCGCGTGGCAGGTTTGGCAGGTTTGGATTTGTCGGCCATGGGCCAGAATCTAATTGGGTTTGAAAAGAGTTAAGACCGGTAAAAATCGGCAAAGTGCCCCTCTACCTTAGGCGGTGCGGGGAAGATTGATGCGCGGCGGTGTGCGGAGGAGCTTCTGGATTTCAAGAATGCGTTTTTGGATGGCAGAGAGGGACGGCTGGTCGTCCGAAGACAGGTTGACGGCGCGGGTTTTGAGTTCGAGGAGTTCGCGGCGGAAATGTTTTTCAAAAATGGCTTTCAAACAGAGGTTTACGTCAGATGCCGGCTCGTCGGATTGGAAAGGCCGGGAACGCAGATTGACCGCCAAGTTGCGTTCATCGTCGGTTTCCAGCAATTCATCAAGGTGATCCACGCCCGGCCAGGCGTCTTCGCGGTAAGCAGCCAGGCAGCAGTCTAGGAGGCGGCCCTCCGGGGTTCGAGTGTCAAGCCATTGATGATCAAGCGCATGGGCAATCGAAGGCGCAAGGCCTTCATAATGCAAAACGAACATTAATAGCTCAAATTCCGCCGTTGTCAACTTATCATTCGCAGATTCAAGTGGTTGTGAACTCTGGGTGGTTTCGGGCTTACCTAATTTTTCATCCGTTGGGATTGGCCGGGAGGTGCGTCGGGCGCGTTGGGTCAAAAAATGCGCGAAGTCGCGTTCCGTGGCCGTTCGGTCCGCCCCGGCCCGGCGGCAGGCCTCGGCCAGATAGTCGGCGCGCATCATCGCCGACTCCGCCTGGGCCAAAACTTCAAACAATTCGCGCATGGCGTCGGCTCGCTCGCGCGCCGTGGGGTTGGCCGCGGGCAGCAGCGAGCGCACGGCAAAGGCCATGGCCGATTCAGCTTTTTTGTCCAAATCGGTTAGTGCCGCCGCGCCCTTTTCCAGAAAAAGCTCATCCGGGTCGTCCTCTGCGGCGAGGGGCAGGAAGCGGATTTCCAAGCCGGCCATGATTGCCAGCGGCAGAGCGCGCAGGGCCGCTCGCTGGCCGGCGGCGTCGCCGTCGAGGAGGCAGTCCACCCGTCCGGCGTAGCGTCGCATCAGCGCAAATTGGTTTTCCGTTATCGCCGTGCCTTGCGGCGCGACGACGCTCTTGATCCCCACCGACCAGCAACGCAGCGCGTCGAGCTGGCCCTCGACCATCACGAACCGTCCGGCCTCGCGCACCGGCGCATGCGCGCGGTCGAGGTTAAACAGCACATCGCCTTTGCGGAACAGCGGCGTCTCGGGCGAGTTGACATATTTCGCTTCGCGGGAGGAATCGTCTGCCGGCGTGCGCTCCGTCTGCCGCGCCGTGAAGGCGATGACGCGGCCCTGGATGTCGCGAATCGGAATCATCAACCGCCCACGGAAGCGCGGCCGCCCGCGAGCGGGGTCGCGCTCGCCTTCGCGATAATAAAAAAGTCCGCAGGCCAAAAATGTCTCCGGTGCGAATTTTTTGGATTTGAGCAATGCCTCCAACAATCCACCCCCGTCCGGCCCGGCCCAGCCGATTTTGAACTCCTTCGCCAGCGCGAGGTCGAACCGCCGCGATTCCGTCCAATATTTTCGAATGAACGCCCCGCCGTCATCCTGGCGCAGGAACGCCGCATGGAAATGCGCGGTGGCGGCCTCGTGCAGGTCGAACAACTCCTTGCGCACGGATTGCGCCTCGCGCGGCCGGCCGTCGTCCTCATATTCCAAAGTCAGCCCGAAACGCTGCGCCAGCGCTTCGACCGCCTCCTGAAAACCAAGGTTCTCCTTGGTCTGCACAAACTTAAAAATGTCGCCGCCCTGGCCGCTGCTGAAGCAGTAATAGAGATTTTTGCCGGGATCCACGTAGAAGGACGGTGTCTTTTCCTGGGAGAACGGACTAAGCCCCTTCCATTTTGCGCCGGCCTTCTTCAGCGTCACATAGGGCGCGACCACGTCATACAAGCTGACGCGGGCGCGCACATCATCGATGGAACTGCGTTTGATTTTCGGCACGGAATCCGCACGCTAAAGGATGCGGGAGGCCGGGGCAACGAAAAGACAAACCGTCGCCGGACCGGGGTGTGATGGCGGACGAGGTTGCTGAACATCCGGTCAGGGAATCAGGGCCGACACCTCGTTTTCCGCCATGGGAACGGTCACAAATAACCAGCGTAAAGCTTTGCCAAGGCATTAAAATTTGGTTAATCTTTTCCCCGCTTGCCTTCACTCCGGCTCGCGCCCATACTACCCTTAATATCATTAATTATGAAACATAATCATAAAGGAGGGGGCTTCACCCTGGTCGAGATCATGATCGTGGTCGTCATCATCGGTTTGCTCGCGGCCATGGCCATTCCCGCCTTCGCCAAAGTCATCCAGCAATCCCGCGCCAAGTCCGTGACGACGAACCTGCGCCAGCTCGCCAACGCCGCCCAGCAATACATGCTCAACAACAGCACCACCCAAGCCACCTACACCGACATCGTGGGCACCACCACCGACAATCTGGTCAACGTCGTGAACGTCATCGCGGGGGAAACCTACACTACTCTTACGTTCGTGCAGAGCCAGTCGCAAGTCACCCTCTCGGCCACGGGTTTCGGCTCCGTCACCTACAATTTTTGAGCCGGTCGCCGGAATCAATCCAGAAGCGAGGCGCGTTTCGAGTTTGAAAACGCGCCCAACCGCCCTATGCATAGGCGCATGGCTGTGGCCCCCATCTCTTTGCCTCCGCGCTTGGCGGTGACCGGTTTGGGCGGTTATGCCCGTCACCATCACCTCACGCTGCAACGCCTGGAGCGGGCGGGCCTGTGCCGCGTGGTGGCGACATGCGACCCCTCGCTCGATAAAATGTTGTCCTTGAGCGAGGACTTGCTCCTCGCGGAGCGCGGGGTGGAGGTCTTTCCCAGTTTCGCCGCCATGCTCGACGGCCGGGCCGGCGCGGTGGACGCCATTACGCTGCCCACGCCCATCCACACCCACGCGCCCTTGCACCGCGCCTGTGTCGAGCGCGGCGTGCCCGTTTATTTGGAAAAGCCGCCCACCTTGTGGTGGGAGGAATTGGAAACCATGATTGCCGCCGACGCCCGTGCCGTCCGTCCCACGGAGGTCGGCTTCAATTTTATCACCGAGCCGGCGCGCGCGGCGTTGCAGGCGCGGCTGCGGGCGGGCGAATTCGGCCCGTTGCAATGTGCGGCATTTCTTGGCCTCTGGCCGCGCGCGGCGGCGTATTTCCGGCGCAATGACTGGGCGGGAAAAATATTCCACGCCGGCTCGCCGGTGCCGCTGCTGGATTCCTGCATCGGCAACGCGATGGGCCACTATTTGCAAAATCTGCTGCATTGGGCTGCGCCCGCGCCGGCGGCCTTTGCGCCGGTGTTGGACGTTCGCGCCAGCCTCCATCACGCCCATGCCATCGCCGGTCCGGACACCGTGTTTGCCGACGCTCGCACCCCCGGCGGGGTCACCCTGCGCTTTGCCGCGACGCATGCCTGCCCGCCCGAAAGTGAAAGCCACACCGAATATCTCTTCTGCGAGCACGCCCAATTGCGCTACGTCACCGACCGCGATTGCGAAATCCGATGGACGGATGGCCGCCGCGAAATCATCGACCTCCGCACCCAGGGTGACTGGCAGGAGCGCAATTTCCGCCGCTATTTCGATTATCTCGCCGGAAAACTCGCCGCGCCGGCGGTTTCACTGCGCGATTGCCGCCCGTTCGTCGCCTGGAACGATTTGATCTACGCCGCCACGCGCGGCATCGCCGCGTTCGCGCCGGAACAGATCGAGTATTTTTCGGACGGCACGATTCCCGCGCCCCGCGGCCTCCCGGCGGCCCTGCGGGATTTCGCCGAAACCGGCCGCTGGCCCCACGAAAGCCATGATTACGCCTGGGCGCGCGAACCCGGCCGGGCCCACCTGGCCGATTTGCCCCTCGCACTGACAAAAATCCGGGCGCTGGCCAATGAGGCCATATCCTAAATCTCGACGCAAATCAGCCATTTTGTTCTTGTGGCAGGGGGAGGGTAGTGGCTATCCTTCCGCCGCTATCCAGTTGGCCGTCCGTTGCTTGGGTGCGTCTCCGCGAAATTTTTCCGACGCGGGGGCAGCCAGGTGTCGGCACCCGACTGGCCACCACACATGGCCAAAGTCCGCAAGGTGCTATTTTTGGAAATCTCCGAGTATTCGGTGCTGGCCGCCCGAACCACCGGGCTGGAGCCGCCGTTTGTCATTGAGGAATTGAAGGAGATTCCCACCGGCACGTCGGATGATTTGGCCACGCTGGTGAGTGAAATGATGTCGTTGCCCACCGGGCAATACGCGCACGCCATCGTGGGCATCTATCCCCAGAACCGCTTCGTCCGCCGCGCGGTGATTGAAAATTCCGCGAAGGCCAAGGACCCCGCCTTTCTCGCCGATTTGGTCCATTCGCAATTTCAAGTGGACGTGAACAAGAGCGATGTCAAGGTGCTCAATGTCGAAACCGGCCAGTTCGCCACGGCCGAGACCGGCTACAGCAAGGAGCTGATTTTTTGCGGGGCGCCGAAGGAGGAAATCAAGGAACGCCAGCAATTCGCGGTCAGCGCGGGTGTTTATCCCCATCGCCTCGAGGTGGGCACCGTCGCCACCATTGCCGCGCTGGGCAGCTACCTCGCGGTGGAGGACATAAAATCGCCGACGCTGCTGCTCGAGATCACGGCCGACAGCTCCCAAGTCTTCATCCTTCGCGGCACCCAGCTCGACCTCGCCCGGCCCATTCCCGTCGGCCTGAGCAGCATGTTCCCCATCGTGCAGCAGGAGCTGGGCCTCAAGGACGAGGAATCCACCCGCAAACTTTTTTTCTCCAACACCTTCGACTTCACCGAGATGGGCCCGAGCCTGCTCAAGAAAATGATCAAGGAGTTGCAGTCCTCCACCGGCTTTTACGAAGTGCAAACCGGCCAGACCATCGGGCAAATCCACCTCAACATCCTGCCCAAAAATCTGGCGTGGATGGGCGGCTTGCTCGCCCGCACCCTCGGCATCGACCCCCTCAAGCCCGAATATCCCCGCTGGCTCAAGACCCTCGGCATCGAACCCGCCGCCAGCGTCGAACTCGCCGCGCTGGACAGCCGCTGGCTCGGCCTGTTCGGCCTCATGGGCAAATACGAACACAAACCCGAAGCCAAGTCTGACTCCAAAGCCTAGCCGCCCATGCTCGCGCGCAAGAAAAAACCCGAACCAGTCCTGAACTGGCACCCGAATTTCCGGGTGGTCGACTCCCTGCCTGACATCAAGCAGGTGCGGACGGGTTTCATCGTGAATTTCATCGCCATCACGTTCGCGCTGGTGGCCTTGGGATGGATGTTGGTGACCGAGGTCGAAATCCACAAGGTCAACACAGACATCGACCACTACTCGGCGCAGGTGGACGCGCTCAAGCCCGCCAACTCCAAAGACCTCGCCAGCAGCGCCAAATTCGTCAACACCTCCAAGCCGTTGCAATTTGCCGCCAAATTCTTCTCGGAAAAACTCTCCCCCCTCGACATCTGGTCGAGCCTCCTGGATGCCCGGCCCGACGACATTCTTTTTGACACGGTGGATATTCAATCGATCGAACTGGACCTCGGCGCGAATAAAAAAGCGCGGACGCAGCGCATCGTCATTAGCGGCACACTCACCAGCAACAACCTGCTCAGCCTCAATGATTTTGTGAACAAAATCCAGGCGGGCCCCGTCTTCAAGGCGCGCATCACCGGCGACTTGAAAGACCGCCGCATCGAAACCAAGGGCGACCAGGCCGCCGGCATTTTCACCTTTATTGTCACCCTCACGCTCAAACCCCCCGTATGAACGCCCAGCAATTATTAGCCAAGCTCAAGGCTTATCCCCTGGCATTGTCGCTATTCGGGGTGGCGATCCTGCTGGCTGGCTGGGCCTACTACCGCAGCACCGGCGCGTTGGTGGACGCCACCGCCACGCTCGACCAGGCCACGCAGGACAACAATCTCTATAACAAAAACGTCACCGCCGGCGAAAGAATCGACGAACAACTCGCCGAACTCACGGTCGACGGGAAAAAATTTAAGGACGCGCTCTTCGACCCCACCTCCGTGGTACTCAACCAGCAGTATTTTTACGATGTCGGGACCAAGGCCAATGTGCAGATTGGCGATCCGGTGGAGGGAACCATAGATCGTGACAAGGACCCCACGCGCCCCTCGGTCACCACCTTCTCACTCACGGTTTCAGGCCATTGGGAGAACATGGTCAATTTTATTTACGATTTGCAGACCGGACCGCGTATGCTGCGCTTCGCCCAGGTCCGGTTGGTCAAATCCGCCTCGGCCCACAGTGTCGGCGGCGATGCCAGCCGGCTCGATATGTCCCTTGTCGTGGAAATGCTCGGCCAATGAAAATAATTTCTCCGCATCCTCGGCTCATGCGCCTCGTCCGTTGGACCGTGGCGGGCTGGGCCATGGCCATCACTGCCCGGCTCGTGGCGGCGGATGCGCCCGCCGATGGGGCCCCTCCGGCCCCCGCACCAGCCGCGCCGCCGTCCGGAACATGGTATGTGTTTTCCCCGCCCAAGGAAGGCGAGGTCGTCCCGATTGCCCTGCGCGTGAAGCTGCTGGGCGTGGTGAAGACATTCATTGAGCGCGACAATCCCGTGATGCTCTCCAAGCTCACCTTGGTTGATAATCCGTTTTATCTCAAGTTGCCGCCGCCCGCGGTGGCGGCGACCAGCACCGCGACCGGCCCGGCGGAACCGCTCACGCCACCCAGGTTGACGGACGAAGACAAGCTCAGGCAAGTGGCCACGGCGCTCAAACCCACCGGCCTGATCGAAGCGGGCAAAGTCCGGATCATCACCTTTGCCGCGCGCGATCCGATCCAGGTCGGGCAGTCTTTCCCCGTGCCATTCCCCAATGAGCCGGCGGCTTCCATCATTCAAGTGGTTGACGCCGATGAAAGCTCCTGCGTGCTGAAACTCGGCACCACCACCTTCTCCGCGGATTTTGTCGCCAACGCCTCGGCCACGCCCTCCCCCCGGCCAACACCGGCAACGCCGCCCCCGTCCGTCCCGGCTCCCGCGCCGACACCAACTCCCGCTCCCGCTCCCGCCGCACCCACCTCTTCATCCACCAAATAAGCAAACCCTCCTTGCGCCATGAAAGCCTACCGCATCCTCCCCGCTCTTTTCCTTGCCACTGCCATCGGTCTCGTCGCGCAAGACGCCCCGCCCCCCGCGCCCGCGCCGGCCCCGGCGGCGGATATTCCGCCCAACCCGCTCGCGCCCGGGTCGGCGACCCCGGCGCTCAACGTCAGCCTGCCTTCCGACGCGCCCGGCGTACCCACCACCGCAGACGTTGGCAACGCATCACCGGACGTGATGCACGTCGCCAAATTCCCGAATGAGGACATCCGCACCATCATCACCAGTGTCGCCACGCTCTTTAACCTCAACGTCATCGTGCCCGACACCCTTGCCGGGACGACCACGCTCCAGTTGCACGACGTCACCTGGCAGCAAATCTTCAAGTATGTCCTCGACCCGATAGGCTACACTTTCGTCGTCGACGGCACCGGCCCGAACTCCGTCATCCTCATTAAAAACAAGACTGACATTGCCGCCGAGCCGATGGAAACGATCGTCCACCCCGTCAATTCCGCCAAGGCCGACGAACTCGCCAAGTCATTGACGCTGTTCCTTGACACGACCAGCAAGCCGCCCGAAACCATCATTCCGGATGTGCGCACCAATTCGCTCATCATTACCGCCCACCCGGCCAAGATGGGCAATATCCTCGCCGCGGTGGATAAACTCGACCAGCAGACCAAGCAAATCTTGATCGAGACCAAGTTCATCGAAGTGGACGCCAAGGACGACAAGGACCTCGGCATCGACTGGAATTTCAACGGCACACCGCTCGGCTCCGTGGGTTATGCCTATCAATACGGGCTGTTTGAAGGTCTGGGCGCGCTCAACAATTCCGGCACCATGCCCAGCATCGTCCCGGAACAGAACGTCACGGGCGGCAATGCCACCACTCCGAGCACCAACCTTAACATCCTGCAAACCCCCACCAGCATCGCCAACAACATCCCCGCCCCCTCGCGCAAGGCGCTCGACGTGGCCTTCTTCAATCAGGCGCAATACAACGCCGTGCTCAACGCCATGCAGACCCGCTCGGACACCAAGCTGGTTTCCAACCCGACGGCCGTGACCATGGACAACACGGAAATCACGATGGGTTCCGCCACCAACATCACCCTCGTGTTCCCGACCATCAATAACCAAAGCGGCGTGGCCCAGCCCGGCAACACCTCGACGCTGACCGTCGGCATCACCTTGAAAATCAAACCGCACTACACCAATGGCGGCTTCATTAACCTCACGCTCAATCCCATCTTCAGCACCTTGAACGGCCAGAGCGACACCTACTTCGGCTCCAGCTATCCCGAAGTCGTCACCCGCAGCCTCACCGATGCCCAAGTCAGCGTCAAAGACGGCTTCACCCTCGCCATCGGCGGTCTGATTGACGACCAGGACATCAAGAGCAACACGCAGGTGCCCATTCTGGGCGACATCCCCGTCCTCGGCAATCTCTTCAAGTCCACGGAAACCATCCACCAGCGCAATAATCTCCTCATTTTTGTCACCGCCCGCAGCCTGCCCATTGACAGCGGCGGCTACCGCGAGACGATGAACCCGCAACTGATGATGCGCAGCGGTGTCACGGCCGACGAAATTCCCGGCTACTATAACGTCAATCGTTCGGCCGATACCCCCGGCATGACTTACCCCAGCGCGGATCAGCTGGACCAAATGCAGCAAGTGCAAAAGCTGCGCGATCAGGCCGCCTCCGTGAAACAGATGCAGGATTATCAGGACCAGATACTCAAGGCGCAGGGCGTTATCGACAGCCAGCAGCATCCCACCAAGCCCGTCACCACCACCCCAATGAAGCGCTAAGGGTTGCGGGGGTGGTGCATGCGCCGCCACACCGCGCCTTGCCAAGCCGCCCCCAAGGCGTTTCCTTGGTGGGATGGACTTCCGTCTCGAAGCCGGTTTCTCGCCCACCGGCGATCAGCCTTCCGCCATTGCTGCGCTCGAAAAATCCCTGCGTGCGGAGAACCGCTTTCAGACGCTCCTCGGTGTCACCGGATCGGGCAAGACGTTTACGATGGCCAACCTGATCGCGCGCCTCCAGCGCCCGGCCCTCATCATCTCACACAACAAAACGCTCGCCGCCCAGCTCTACAGCGAATTCAAGGCCTTCTTTCCGCACAACGCCGTCGAGTATTTCGTCAGCTACTACGATTACTACCAGCCCGAGGCCTACGTTCCGCAAACGGACACCTACATTGAAAAAGACTCATCCATCAACGACGAGATTGAGCGCCTGCGCATCTCCGCCACCAGCGCGCTCATCAGCCGGCGCGATGTCATCGTCGTCGCCAGCGTCTCCTGCATCTACGGCCTCGGCTCGCCGGAGGACTTCCGCGCCATGATGATCCCGCTCGCGCCGGGCCAGGAGTTTCCGCGCGAATCCTTTCTCGAACGTCTCGTCGAAAACCTCTATGAGCGTAACGACATCGCCCTCGAACGCGGCAAGTTCCGCGCTCGCGGCGAGGTCGTCGACGTGTTTCCCGCCTACCTGGAAAGCGCCCTGCGCATCGAGTTCTGGGGCGGCGTCATCGAGTCCATCCGCCCGCTTGACCCGTTGACCGGCGACACCGGCGCGCCCTTGGAAAGTTTCAGCCTCTATCCCGCCAACCAATACATCACGCCGCGCCACAAGCTCGCCGCCGCCCTCGCCGGCATTCGCGCCGAACTCGAGGAGCGCGTGACTTTTTTCGAAAAACAAAACCGCCTCGTCGAGGCCCAGCGCATCCGCCAGCGCACGGAATACGATTTGGAGATGCTCTCCGAAATGGGCTTTTGCAGCGGCATTGAGAATTATTCGCGCCACATCTCCGGCCGACCGCCCAACTCCCGCCCGTGGTGCCTGGTGGATTTTTTCGCCCGGGATTTCCTGCTCTTCGTCGACGAGAGCCATGTGACCGTGCCGCAAATCGGCGGCATGTATGCCGGCGACCGCTCGCGCAAGTCGCGTCTCGTGGATTTCGGCTTCCGCCTGCCGTCCGCCCTCGACAACCGCCCGCTCAACGCCGAGGAATTCCTGGAGGTCACCGGCCAGACCGTCTACGTCTCCGCCACGCCCGCGCCCTACGAGTTAAAAAAATCCACCGTGGTCGCCGAGCAGCTCATCCGCCCCACCGGCCTCCTCGACCCGCCGATGGAAGTGCGCCCGCTTCGCGGCCAGGTCGAAAATCTCCTCGGCGAAATTCAGGCGGCCGTGCTGCAACATGAGCGCGTGCTCGTCACCACGCTGACCAAACGCATGTCCGAGGATCTCGCCACCTACCTGCGCGACGCCCAGGTGCGCGTCGAATACCTGCACAGCGACATCGACGCCCTTGAGCGCGTCGAGATATTGCGCCGCCTGCGCGCGGGCGAGTTCGATGTGCTCGTCGGTGTCAATCTCCTGCGCGAAGGACTCGACCTGCCCGAAGTCGCCCTCGTCGCCATCCTCGACGCGGACAAGGAAGGCTTCCTCCGCAGCGAAACGAGCCTCATCCAGACTTCCGGCCGCGCCGCCCGCCACGAGCATGGCCGCGTGCTGCTCTATGCCGATGTGATGACCGAGTCGCTGAAGCGCGCCCTCGCCGTTTCGCGTTACCGCCGCGAACGGCAAATCGCCTACAACGCCGAGCATGGCATCACCCCGCGCGGCGTGTCGCGCGGCTTGCAGTCGAGCTTGCATGTCTATGCGGACGCCACGCCCGACCCGGTCAGCGTCGCCGAGGCGCACGGCGACCGTGAAGTTGCCGCGGTGCTGGCCGAACTCGAACAGGAAATGCTCGACGCCGCGGGCAAATTGGAATTCGAGCGCGCCGCCATTCTGCGCGACCAAATCGAGGCCCTCAAAGCTGGCTACGCGGGCAAACCGCCGCCGCGCGGAAAGCGCGCCGAAGTTAGTTATCGGCAAAAGCGGAAAAAATCATAAAAATGGGCGGAGAGCGTTGGCTGGCCGGTTCCTTCACTCCATGACATATTTTCGTTTCCATCTTTTTTTTAATATTCCAGTGCTGGCCATCCTGCTGGTATGGCCCGCGGGCCAGGCATGGGGTGCCAGCCAGTGGATCGCCGTGATTTGGGTTATGCTGGCGGTCTATGCTTTCACGATCCCGTGGGACAATTACGCGGTGGGGCAGGGGATTTGGAATTTCGCCGAAGGCAAACACTGGAAGCGCCTCTGGCGTTTGCCGGTCGAGGAGTATTTGTTCTTCGGCCTGCAATCCGTCGAGGTGTTGCTCCTGGTCAACGGCCTCATCGGTCTGCATTGGGGTTCCGGCTCCTGGCCCATGCCGCCACTGAACAGCCCCACGGTATTGAGCGGGCTGGGCGCGCTGGCAGTCATTTGGATTTTTCTGCGACTGGTCGGGGCGCGCCGCCCGTTGCGTTTCAACTACGCCTGGCACTTGTTCTACTGGTTCCTTCCTGTGCTGGTCGCGCAGTGGATCATCGGTTGGGGCATTCTCGCCCCGCGCTGGCCGCTGCTGCTCGCACCCACCTTGGCTGTCGGCCTTTGGCTGACGCTCGCCGACCTCGCGGCGGTGCGCTCCGGCCTTTGGTATTTCGACCACAAACAAGTCACTGGCCTGCGGCTCTTCGGCATCCTCCCGTGGGAAGAGGCGGCATTTTTCCACCTGACCAGTCTGCTCGTCGCGCAAAGCTACCTGTTGCTGCTGCCGGAGGCGGCACGGTAGACCGAATTGTCGTAATTAGGATGAGTGATGCGGTAACCGCCCCAGAGCACTCACGCTCCGCTTGCCTTTCAGTTCAGCAATAGTATGCTCATGGTTGTTTCCGTTATGAAACCCTCCGTCGGCATCGTGGGCGGCCCGCTGGCCGCCTCCACTCATCCGGGTATTGCGCCGGACCAGCGCACGCGCACGATCCCCGATTTGGCGGCCACCTGGAAGGTTGTCGTGATGAATGACGATGTGAATTTGATGACCTACGTGGTGCATGTCTTTCGCCAGGTTTTCGGCTTTGAAACCGAACGCGCCCGCCGCCACATGCTCGAAGTCCACCAGCAGGGCCGCTCCATCGTCTGGTCCGGCGCGCGCGAAGCCGCCGAGCACTACGTCCACCTGCTCCAGCAATGGCATCTGCGCGCGCAACTGGAATCCCATGCCTGAGCAGCCCGCACCCTCCGACCCCGGGCGGCCCGTCGCGCGGCTGCGTTTTTCCCCGCCCTTGCGTGAATTGCTGAGCGCCATCGTCACCCGCGTCCACACCGCCGCCGTGGAAACGCCGGACGCGCCACCGCCGCCCGGTGCCCACCCCGCGCAGTTGCCCGACCCGGACTTGGATGCCGCTTGGGCCGAGGGTCTGCGCGAACGCGAGGAATTCGATAACCATGCCCTGCTCGCCTTGGTGGTGAATCCGAAATTCGGCCTCGCCGACCTGCCCTTGACGCCCCCCGCCGCCGAGGCCATCGCCCGCGCCAGCGTGCGCGTGCGCCTGCACTTGCGGCAGACGCTTCTGCGCGATTTGAATTCCGTGGAGTTGGACGGCGACCTCGACGTGTTCCGCCTCCCCCCCATAGAGCAGCAGGGCTACGCCTGCTTCCGCCTCCTGGCGCATCTCGAAGAAGACCTCATTCACCAACTGGACCCCGGATTGGCAAAATCGTAGGGTCCGGCCTCTTGGAGCTTGGTACTGGCCTCGAATGCTTTAACTAAGAACTAAAAAACCAGGCACCAGACAACTTGCCGTTATGCTCCAATTCCTCCGCATCCGCAATCTGGCGCTCGTCGAGCGCGCCGAGCTGGAGTTCGCCGCCGGCTTCACCGCTGTCACGGGCGAGACTGGCGCGGGCAAGAGCGTCCTGCTCGGCGCGCTGAGTCTGCTGGCGGGCAACCGCGCGGACAAAACGGTCATCCGCCAGGGGGCGGAATCGTGCGAGGCCGAGGGCGTGCTCGCTTTTTCCGGCCCGGCGCTCGCCCGGGTCGACACCCTCCTCGAAAAACTCGGCCTGCCCGCGTGTGAGGACGGCACACTGGTGCTACGGCGTTCGCTCTCGGCGGCGAAGGCTCCGCGCATTCAAATCAATGGCGCGCTGGCGACGCTGGGCGCATTGCAGGAGTTGGGCGAGAACTGGGTCGATTTTCACGGCCCCGGTGAGCCGCAAAAACTTTTTCAGGAAAAACACCAGCGCGAGATGCTCGACGCCTTCGGCCAGCTCGAGGACGCCCTCGCCAAATTTGCCGGCCTTTACCAAGCCTGGCGCGACGGTCTGCGCGAAGCCGAGGAGCTTTCCGGCGCCGGGCGGATGTCGCCCGACGAGATTGAATTCGCGCGGTTGCAAATCGCGCGCCTGGATCAGCTTGATCCCACGACGGAAAGCATCGCTCTGCTCGAGCGCGATTTTAAACGCGCCGACCAGGCGCAGGAACTCGCCGCGCTCGCCGCGCAACTGGAAACCGGTTTGGCGGGCGAGGAGGGTTTGGGCGCAAAATTTCCGCCGCTGGTGCGCGCCGCGCGCGAATTGGCCGCGCTCGACTCCGCCGCCGCCCCGTTCGCGCAACGGCTCGAAGCCGCCATCCTGGAACTGCAAGAACTCGGCAGCGACTTCGGCCGGCTGGGCGCCGAACTCGACATTGACGAGGAGACCGCGCGCGCCCTGCAGGAACGCATGAGCCTCTGGCTTGAACTCCAACGCCGCTATGGCGGAGACGCCGCCGCCTTGCGCGCCAAGCGCGACGAATTGGCCCGCAAGGTCTCCGCGCAATCCGACATCGCCGGCACGCTCGCCCGGCTCGCCGCAGCATCCGCCACGCGTGAAAAAGCCCTGCGGCGCGAAGCCGGTAAATTGCGCGCGGCCCGCGCCGCCGCCGCGCACACGCTCGAGAAAAAAGCCGCCCGTCTACTGCAAGCGCTCGGCTTCAAGCAGGCCGGTTTGCGCATCACCGTCACCGCCGCGCCCGAATTGCGCGAACACGGCGACAGTCACATCGAAATTCTCTTTGCGCCCAATCCCGGCCAGGCTCCGCTGCCCTTGAGCAAAATCGCTTCCAGCGGCGAGACCGCGCGGGTCATGCTCGCGCTCAAGGCCGTGCTTGCCGAGGCCGACGCCACGCCGCTGCTGGTCTTCGACGAGGTGGACGCCAATGTCGGCGGTGAAATTGGCGCGGCGGTCGGGCGCGAACTCGCGGCGCTCGGCGCGAAGCACCAGGTGTTCTGCGTCACGCACCTGCCTCAAGTCGCCGCCCGCGCCACACGGCACTTTGTGGTCGAGAAACACCATGCCGCGCGCGCCACCACCATCGCCATTCGCGATATGCAGGACGATGCCGCCGCGCGGGTGGATGAACTGGCGCGCATGCTCGGTGACCGTTCGGCCAAATCCGCCCAGCAGCACGCCCGCGCGCTGCTCGCTGCGGAGTAGCCAACGCCCGACACCATTCATTGCCGACGATTGCGGGCTTGCCCGGGCCGGGATTATGGTGTGAAATGTTCTTCCCCTTCATCGGTCACCTTTCATGCGACGGCTCAATATTGGCTTTGCTCTTTTGCTGTTGGTGGTGGCGATTCTCGTCATCGCTCCGACGGTGGTGTTTTGGTATTTGTGGGGACCGGAGGCCGTCATCCATCACTGGGCCTGGGTGACCTATTTGTTTGTGTTGACCGCGCTCGGTACGGGTCTGGTTTTGACGGCGCGCATCAAGCCGGGCCAGCCGGACAGCGTCAATCGCGGTCCGCAGCGCCGCCTGCGCCTGGGCCTTGCCGCGTATGGCTTGGTCGCGGCGATTTTGATCATCGCGCCGACCGCGGCGTTTGGAAATATTTTCGGCCTCGATGCCGTGGTGGCCTTTTGGGGCAGCGTTGGCCTGTTGCTGGCGATGACTTTTTTCGGGCTATTTTTGATTTTCACCGACAAGGAACGCGTTCGCCAGAGTTCCTGACGGCTCAGGCATACGCCGCGCCGCCGAGCAGGGTCTCCCCGTCATAAAGCGCAACAATTTGCCCGGGCGCGAGTGCGCGCTGCGGTTGCGCGAAAATAAGTTGCGCCCGCGTCGTATCTGCGGCCTCCACGATTAAGGTCGCCGCGACGGCGGGGTCGCGGTAGCGGGGCCGGGCGGACAGCGTATGCGGGACACCCGCGGGCAATGCGCGGTTCGTCCAATGCAAATCGCGGAGCAAAAATTCGCGGCCCCACAAGCCTGGCGCGTCCGGCTCGTCAAAGGCGACCACGAGTGCATTGCGCGCCTGGTCCTTCGCGACCACGACATAGGCTTTGTGGTCGGTGTTCGACGGCACCCCGATGCCGTGGCGCTGGCCGAGCGTATAGCGGTGCAACCCGCGGTGCGTGCCCAGCGCGCGACCCGCGGGCGTGACAATCGGGCCGGGTTTTTCCGAAATGTACTGGTCCAGAAACGCATTGATGGGCACGCGCCCGAGAAAACAAATGCCCTGGCTGTCCTTGCGCTCCGCATTCGGCAGCCCCGCCTGGCGCGCGCGCGCGCGCGCCTCCGGCTTGAGCAAATGGCCCACGGGAAAAAGCGCCCGCCGCAAATTTTCCTGCCGCACCAATGCGAGAAAATACGACTGGTCCTTGTTTGGGTCGGCCCCGGTCAGCACATCGACCGAGCCGTCCGCCCGCGCCTGCCGGCGCACATAATGGCCGGTGGCGACCAATTCGCAGCCCAAGCGCGTCGCGTGGCTTTCCAGCACGCCAAATTTGATTTCCCGGTTGCACATGCAATCGGGATTGGGCGTGCGCCCGCCAGCATAACCGGAGACCAGATAGTTCACCACGCGTTCGCGGTAGTCCTCAATCAGATTCAAAACGTGGAACGGAATGCCGATTTTTTCGGCCACGGCGCGGGCGTCCTCCATATCGCGCTCCCACGGGCAATCGGCAAACACCGCCGCGCCCTCCTCGTGCATCCATGTGCGCATATACGCGCCCACGACTTCGTGGCCCTGTTCGCGCAGGAGCAGGGCGGCCACGGCGCTGTCAACACCGCCGGAGAGCGCGGCCAGGATGCGGGCCATCCGCAGAGTTTCGGCTCACGGGATTCAGGTTTCGAGTTAAAAAACCAAGGATAACATTGCTGCCCGGGCATGTTATAAGCTACACCCACATGCTGCTCCGATGTCGCATCGCCACATTCTTGAAGCTTTTTGGGAGACCAGCGAACGCGGACTCGCCATCCTCGCGCGCGACTGGGCCGACCCCGCCCGCCCGCCCCCGCTGCGCCTCAACCCCGGCAACCAGCCGCTGCGCCTCCTGCGGCAACTGACGCCCTTCATCTATGGCCGCCGCTCGGGCTATTTCATCCACGGCCCCGAAATCGAGTTCGTCTTCTGGCCGCCCTATTATCCCAATCTTGATTGGGAGGACGAAAAAATCTTTGTCGGCGGGGATTTCAGCGGCTGGCTTAAGGCGGTCGACAACCCGGACTGGCAACTGCGGCGCGAAATCCGCGACGGCCAGGGCTACCTCACCCTCCGTGTGCCGAAGGAAAAATGCCTCACCGCCAAACCCCCGCGCTTCAAATTCATCACCGGCGAGGGCCGCTGGCTGGAATTGCCGCCGGATGTGATCAACCGCGTCCGCGACGGCGATTACGAAAATTACCTCATCGAGCCGGCGCGCACCGGCCTGCACGCCTTTTATTTTTGGGTGGATGAGCCGCACTACCTGCTCAAGCGCGCGGAACTGGTCTGGGCCGAGGATGGCCTGACCGAGACCTGCGACATCATCAACAGCGATTACCTCCTTAGCCATTCCTCCGACCGGCCCCTCGGCGCCCAAGTCGAGCCGGACCGCACGGTCTTCTCGCTTTTTGCTCCACGGGCCGCGCGCGTCACCCTGCAGGTTTACGAGGACCCCGTCGGCCCGTTTACCATGCAGTTGGAATTGTCCCGCCACCATGACGGCGTGTGGGAAACCACCTTGCCGCAAAATCTCCACGGCCACTATTACGATTATCACGTTTACGGCGAAAACTACGATGGCACGCGCCTGTTCAACTCCCGGGTGCGCATACTCGACCCCTATGCGCTGGCCACCGTCGGACGCGCGGGGCCGGGCCTCATCCTCGACGCCGCCACACTTCCCCCGCCCACGCAATGTTTTATGCCCCCGGCGTGGCACGACCTCATCATCGTCGAAACGCATGTGCGCGACCTCCTGGCCCATGCGCCGCTGGATTTGCCCCCCGTCGAGCGCCGCGGCTTCAAGGGCCTGGCGAAGTGGCTGCGCTCGCCGGATTGTTATTTGCGCCAGCTCGGGGTCAACGCCGTCGAGTTGCAACCCGTGCAGGAATTCGACAACGAAAAACCCGAGGACTACCACTGGGGCTACATGCCGGTGAATTATTTCGCGCCGGCCAGCGCCTACGCCACCGACCCCGCGCACGGCACGCAGATCGCCGAGTTCCACGAGCTGGTCGAGGCCTTCCACGCCGCGGGCCTCGCCGTCATCCTCGATGTCGTCTACAACCACGTCGGCGAGCCGAACCATCTCTTTAGCATCGATAAATATTATTATTTCACCTGCGACCACAATGGCCACCTCACCAATTGGAGCGGCTGCGGCAACGACTTGCGCACCACCACGCCCATGGCCCGCCGCCTCGTCCTCGACAGCCTCGTCCACCTCGTCCGCGCCTTTGATGTGGACGGTTTTCGTTTCGACCTCGCTGACCTCGTCGGCGTGGCCACCCTGAAAGACGTCGAGACGGCCCTGAAGGCCGTTAAGCCCTCCATCATCCTCATTGCCGAGCCGTGGAGTTTCAAGGGCCACATCGGCCACGCGCTGCGCCACACCGGCTGGTCGTCGTGGAACGACCACTACCGCGAATTCGTCACCCAATACGTTTGCGGCCAGGGCAACGCCGATGGCCTGCGTTTTTTTCTCACCGGCTCGCCCGGCTCCATCGCCACCTGGCCCGCACAGACCGTCAATTACGTGCAGTCGCACGACGACCGCGCCTGGGTGGATCGCATCACGGAAAACCCCGACCACCGCGGCGATTCGCCGACGCCGACCGACATTCGCCGCCACCACCTGTTCGCCGCCATCCTGCTGTCCTCGCTCGGCATTCCCCTGCTCGCGCAAGGGCAGGACTTCCTGCACTCAAAACAGGGCGTCAACAACACCTACCTGCGCGGCGACCTCAACGCGCTCGATTATGCGCGCCTCGAAAAATTCCGCGCCACCCACGACTATTTTTGCGCCTGGATAAAATTCCGGAGCTCTCCGGCGGGCCGGCATTTTCGCCACGACGGCAACCCGCCCACCGGCTATTTTGAATCCTTCTCCGTGCGCGACAGTTCCGCCACCGGCTTGCTTTACAATGCCAATAACGTGCACGGCCCCGACCAGTTGTTTTTCGCCGTGAATCCGCATCCTTTCCCCCTCACCCTGGAAACCGGCCCTCTGCTCGCGGAGCAATTTCGCCAGCTCGCCCATCACGATTTGTTCCGCCCCGCCGGCCTCGACAAACCCGATTGTTATATTTGGCGCAATGGCCAACTCGAGCTGCCTCCGATGAGTGTCGGCCTATGGCAAAAGTCCTGACCGCTTCACCAGCGGCGCGAAAAAAGCTGCCAGCCGAGCATCAGCCAAAAAATGGCCCCGGCCACACTCAGGCCCGCGCTAATCAACTGCATCCGTCGCGCGGTTTTTGGATAACCCTGGTCGGCCAGTTCGCCCGCCTCCGCCCATGCGCGACGAGCCAGCGGCGGCCACGCAAAACACCAGCCGCAAGTCGTGTAGGCGCGCATGGCGGCTTCCTGCGGGGGATTTTCCGCTGGCACGGGCGGCGCCGAGGGCGGTGCCGTCAACTCGGGCGCGGGCGAACTTGCTTCCGTCGCCGCGTCCGGCGTTCCAATGGACATGGCGGATGAAGGTAGTAATTGACGGAGCGGAACCAGGCCCGCCGAGGTTTCCACCCGGTGCAGCAGCCCGATGTCGCCGCGCTTGAGCAATTCCACCAGTTGGTCGAGCGAATAAGGCCCGTCGCGTCGGCCTTTCCAGACGATGAAATAAGTTTCGGCGGCGGGCATGGGAAAAATTTGCGGACGTGGCAGTTTAAATGATCGTGAATGGCGGCCCCGGGTCGTTCAGGGCACGACATTTTCCTGCACATAAACGAGCGGCGTCAAGCGCGCGGGCGAGTCCGGGCCGGGCTGCGCGACCATTTGACCGCCGCGTATATGATAGAGCGGACTCCAGTTGCCAGTGGCATTGAAGCCCCAAAGCGCGGCACCCTCGGAGGCCGCCGTCGCCAGGCGCGGCGTGTTGTTCAAGTCCACAAATCCGTCAAACACAACGGGTGTCGCATGCAGCTTGAGCAGGTTTTGCATGGTGGCCAGCGCCTCCTTGGCATAGCTCACGCCGCCGGTTTGCTGGTAAAAATTCCGGAGATTTTCCGGCAGGTGCGGGTTGACCGGGTTGAAGAGCCAGTCAGTCGCCTGCAAGTGGCCGCCGGTGATTTGCGCCAGTTCCGCCGCGTCCTTCCGGGCTGCGGGAGAAAAAGCCAGCCCCCAGTCGCGCGGGCGCGTTTGCATGATTTTGAACAATTCCTGCTGGTAATACGCCTTGAGCAACGGCGAGGATTCCGCGTCGGCCCGCACTTCGTCGAGCACGCGCAACAACGGCTCGCGCAGGGTGCTGTGGTCCTGGTCGTAGGCGCTGGTGAGGAGGGCGGCCAGATGGGATTCGGGCGCGGGCTTGATGTTTTCAAATTTTTGGCCGTTGGCCTTTTGCCCGGTAAACTGCGCCCAGCGCACCACCTTCTCTGGCGCGGTTCCATCGCTGCCGATGATTTTGCCGTCCATGATCACTTCGTGCACCGTCTCGATTTTGTTCTCCTCCGCGGTGGCCGGGCCGGCCAAAAACACGGGTTGGCGCGCGGTCTCGGCGTCATTCACGTAGGTCACCAAATCCGCGCGATAGGTGTTGGCGAGGGCACCATTGTGCGCCAGGCGGGAAAAGTCGATGTCCTCCTTCTGGTTGTCGTCCGCCGGCTCCAACCGGGCTTCATTCATCCGGCCCAGAAAAGCCCACGTGTCCGGATCGTTGGGCAGCAGGATGTGCTGCGCCGCCCCGGCCCAATCGGGCTTTTTCACGGCGAGCGCATGGGCCGCCGCCACGGTGGGATCATGCACAAGCGGGTTGGACGCCAGCGACTCGAGCAGGCCGCGATAATCATCAAGCGAGCGGGCCTGTGGGAATTGCGCGCGGCTCGCCAGCACATTGTTGGCTGCCGTGCCAAGTTCATCAAGCTTGGCGGTGAGGGCGGCCAACTGTTGAAAAGTCGCCTCCTCCGCCGGCCCGCGCAAATTCGGATTCACGGTGATTTCATCGGCTTCGGCGGTGATTTTCCGGGCCGCGGCCACCGCGGCCTGCGCGGCGTCAGCGGTCTGGGCCGCGTCGAGCTGCTGCGTGACCACCTGGTTGGCGCGGGACAGGATATCGGCGAGCCGCGTCGCCCGCGCATCCTGGTCGCCCGCGACTTTTTGGTTCAAATGCAGCCGCAAGGCGGCCACCGAAGCTTTCGCATGTTGGGCGTCTTCGGTGCCCAAGTCGGACACCTCCTGTTCCAGGTGGTCGAGGCTCGCCAGCAAACCGGCGAGTTGGTTCGGCGAAGGTTTGACGCCCGCCTGGGTCACTTGCGCAAGCTCCTGCTTGAAACGGTCGAGGGCGGCCAGGTGGATTTTGGCGAAGTCACGCGCCTGCTCGATGGCCTTGGCGGTCTCGGTATCCACGGCGCGGCCGCCGAAATCGGCGTCGTAGTTTTTCAGCGCATCGGTGAGCGCGCCGGCCGCTCCGTCCTTGTAATCCTGGGCGATCTGCGCCAGCGCCGTCTGCTGCCGGACATTCCACACACGCGCCCGAATGCTGAACCCCGCCGCCGCCAAAATGAGGAGGGTCGCCGCGGCCGCCAAACCGACGACAGTAAACTTGCGCTGTCGCAAATGACGCCGCAGCTCCGCAATTTTGCGGTCAAGCCGCAGCACGAGTTCCGTGGGGGCCGCGTGGCCTTCGCGGGCGTGCGCGGCCAGGATGGTGGCCTGCGCCGCCAAATTCTCGATTTGCGCGGCGACGACGCGGGCGGATTTTTGGGCCGGCTGTTCCTGGGCCAACTCATCGAGCCGCGCCGTCACCTGCCGCCAAAGTTTTTCGCGATCCTGTTCCCGTCTGCGCCCGGCGAGCAGGCCCCCGGCCCACTGGCGCACCTCGGCAACCTGCGCATCGCTCTCCGGCGGCAGCGAAAATTTAAATTGTCCCCGCAAGGAATCCCATTCCGCCAGGGCGGGCAGCGCATCCTGCCAATGGCCCTCGGTGTGGAGCCGGCGCAGTTGCCCGGCCAAATCCAGACAGCGCACGCGCGCGTCGGCGAGCTGGCGTGCTTCGCGGAATTGGAGTCCGCGCCGCCAGATGGGATCCTCCTCGCGGCCCGGCCAGTTGTCCGCGTCAAGCGCCTCCATTAACTCCAGCGCCCTCGTCGAATCGTCGCGGTCGAGCGCGGTGGCGAGTTCGCCGCGGCGGCGCGCAAAGAGCTTGTGCGCCAGGCGCGCGAATTCCGCGTGCGCATTGGCGTCGTCATGGTTGATGCGCCGGATGGATTTGAGCACGCGCAGCGCCTGTTCGTCCTGCCGCGTGCGGATGGCCTGGCGGTATTCCCGGTAGAGCGGGTGCGTTTCGCTGATTTTCTTGCTATAAAGCTGGTTCACCAAGTCCACGCCGCGTTCGTCAAACGGCGGCGCGGCGGGCAGATTGCGCTGGCGGCAGAACGCGCGCCACTGGTCGGCTTCGGCAAACGACAACTGCCGCACCAAATCCAGCACGGGCGGCGCTGACTCCGCGATTTGCAGCGCGGGAAAATCCTGCCCTTCGCGAATCAACGGCACGACCTGCTCGAGGCGTTGCGCCGCCTTCGCGCACCACGCGGTGTATTCGTCGGCCAGCGCCCGCTGCTCAAACTCCGAGGAATACCCCGTGAGCGCGGCGCGGATGCGGCTAAGGAGTCGGTCCAGTTTCATCGGGGGGTGAATTGCAGGATGATCAAAGTGTCCTTCGAGGCCACGGTGTAAAACAGCATCCATGGCGCGGCGGTCGCGGGCCAATTCGCATGGGCGGTCGCTTCGGCGGCGGCTTGGGTTTGGTCGAATTCCTTTTGGATTTTCTTGACGGTTTCCGCCGCGAGGTCAATCGCGCCGGGGGCTGGCCGTCGGTCCACCGGGCCGCTGGCTGCGGTGGTTAAATCCTGCCATTGCTGCTTGGCCATGGCGAGGTCGGTTTGCTCCTTGGACATTTTTTCCTTTAATTTCGCCAACAGGTCGGCGGCCGGGTAATGCGCTGATCGGGGTGTGTCCGCGGACTTTAGGTCCAGCGCAGGCAGCAGGCTGGCGGCGGGGCTGAGGTTGGCGGGTTCGAGGTGAAACGATTGCCCGGCCGAAGCGTGCCAGGCCAGATTATTGCCCAACCACGGCGGCAGCGCCACGGTGGCCGGTGCGCCGTTCACGGACAGCCACGCCTCGGGTGCCGTCAAGGGCTTCCACGATTGGATGCCCGTATTGTCCCGCCGCCGCAGCAGTAAATAAAACGAAGCGAGCGGCGGTTCGCCCGCAAAATGCAGCCACATCTCACGACTCACCGGCCGCAGCGGCGCATTGGCGGGATAGCGCTGGAAGATGGCTGCATTCGGCTGGAATTGCCGCCAGGTCAGCCGTGTTTTTCCCGGCGCTTCCTCCACCAATTGCAAAAACCGCCCGCCCGCGTCGCCCCGCGAGGCATCGTGCAAAATCAAATAATTATGCTGGCCGAAATCCGTGTCCAGCACTTGGAAATGATACCAACTCTCTGACCCGGGCAGAACGATGGACGCGGCGGGCGCGGCGGAGACATGGAACTTCCCGGCCGCGGAGCCGAGCAGCGCTTCCAACTCGGGAATGGCGAGCACGGCGGTGGCGTCTTCGTAATCCGGTCCGGTGGCCGCCGCCGACAAATTATCCACCACCCACACCGGTGCGTCGGGCAATTGCCCAAGAAAATTCAATTTCGCCGCCAAGCCGCCTTCCGCCTGCGTCATTGCTTCCGGATCGGAAAATGGCCACGCCCCGGCCTGCTGGTGCAGCGCTTCCAACTGCGTCGTCAATGCCGGGAGATTTGCCTGGCCGGTGTCGAGCTGCGCGGAAATTTTTCCGATTGCCTCGAGCCATTCCTGGCGCGCACCCGGCAACAAGCGGCGGTTCAACAGGTCAATGTGCGCCTGCGCCAAATCCGGCGTCGTTTCACTGTAGTCCTTCCACCTCGCCAACGCTTCGAGAAACTTGCCCTGGTCCGCCAGTTGCCCAAGGTCCATCAACGCCTCTTCATTGGCCACCGCCGCGCTGGCGGTTGGGGCAGCCAGCGGCGCGACCGCTTGGGCGGGCGGCGGCAGGCTGAGTTTCGGCGGCGGGGTGCTAATGGTTGAAAGCATCGCCAGCACCGCCAGCACGGCCAGGATCATCGCACCCACCGTCGCCAAAATCCAAAAATTAAAGCCTGTGCGCGGCCTCGCCCGTGGGCTTGGAACGGCTGCGGACAGAACTTCTTCCACGGGCACCGGGGCGGAGAGCCTGGCCGCCGGACGCGGGAGCGGGGGCGAGGCCGTGGCCGTTCGCACGGGCATGGTCGCCTCACCGCGGGCCAGCCGCACTGTCGCCGAAGCGGGCACCGGTGGCAGACTTTCCGGCCGGGTCAAATCCAGGATGACGCCCGAGCGGGTCACGGCCGCTTCAACCGACGTGCCTGTCCGCACCCCCGCCCAGCGATAGGTGGTCAAGGACTCCGCTGGTTGAAGACAGTTGGTGAATTCCGCATGCCAGCGTTCAGCGGCAGGCAGCAACGCGGCCGATTCGCGGAATAGATAGAGCAATTCGCTTTCGCGTCCCGGCCACCCGCGCAGCACACGATGGGCGGGTAGCGCGCCCTCGAGCAGCAACACCGCGTGCCCGGCGTCGCCCGCCAAACTTTTCCAGGCTTGCGCCGGCAGCGGCGGCGTCGGCGCGCCCGGCAACGCGGCGAGGTTGACCGCATCGCCTTCGTCAAGCCAGCGCGGTGCGCCCTCCCAGTGATTTAGCCATCCCGGCCAGCGCAAAAAAACCTCCGCGGGGGCCGGCGCATTTTGCGCTTCAGCGGGATCCAAAATCAAATGGTGGGCGAGGTAGTGGCTGCGATGCGTGTAATCAAAGCCCGCGTCCACCACGCGGCTCAGCACTGGAAAACGGGTGCCACCCACATCCACCAGCCGGAATGCGCAGATGACTGGCGCGGGCTGCCAGTCGGACGGGTAAACACTCAGGCTTTCGAGGATGGGCACCAAGCGCTCGCGCAAATCGCCGTGTCGCGCCACGGTGCAATAACCGGTTCGGCCGGGCGTTAGCCCCTGCGGGGCGCTGGTGAACACGAGTTGCCGCGCCATGACGGTGATTTTATTGGCTGGGGAACAGTTGCGGCATCAGCCGCGACAGCGCCCAGAGGGTGGGTATCTCCAGAAAAATCGGCTCAATGCGTTTCGGGTCCGGCGCCAGCAGCCCCGTGCCCGCGCCCGATTCGATCCGGGCGGGTGAATGGCCGAACGCACTCACGGGAAAATAACGCACGGTCCGCGCCAAGCCCTCGGCATGCGCCACGATGGCCGGGTCCACTTGCGTCAGAAATTCGCGCAGGCGCGCGGAGTTCGCATCCACCAGGGCATGGTCGATTTTCCCGTTTTGCAGCGGATTCTTGAATTGGTCCCACTCCACGAGATGCTTCCACACATCGCATTTGCCGATCAACACCGCCAGCGGCACGTCAATTTTCCGTCCGGGTTCGAGCGCCAGCAGGCGCTTCACGCGGATTTCCATCTCGGCCATGATGCTGTCCTGCTGGTCCAGCCGCGCGCTTTGCGCCAACTGTGGGTCGGGCGAACCGGCCAGGATTTTTCGAAAACCGAAATTCGTCGTCGGGTCGAACAGGAAAAAAATCGTGGCCGAGCTGGCGACATGCAACGCGCCGGGCGAGTCCTCCACATCCACACCCGGCTCAAAATGCTCACCCGCGTTGTCGTAGAAAATTAACGCGCAATCCGTGGCGTGGTCCCCGTCCTCCGGTTTGGCGCCCGGGCGGTCGACGGCGCGGCCCACGGCGTAGGCAAACGGGCGCGGCAGAGCGACCATGCGCCCGTAGCGCGGCAAACGCTCATACATTGCGCCTTCCAGCGCGGTTTTGGCGAGGATGGCCTCCTCCGGCCGGCTGGCGGAGAACAGCCGGTTCTTCATCTGATTCAGCAACATATTGCCCGTCGGGTCGCCATCCTTCAGCACCAGCCCAAATTCGCGAAACAGCGTTTGCTGCAGCACCTTGAGCAGCACGGAGAGGTAGTAGGTCTTGCCCGCGCTCGGCGCGCCCACGATGGAAAATATAAATTGCGGCACTTCCAGAAAACCCGGTGGTAGGCGGCGGCGGCAATGCGGGCACGCCAAATCCGCCGAGGGCAACCCCAGCGGGTCGATCGCCTGGCCCAGGTCGTTGAACCGGGTCGGAAAAAACCGCAGCCGCGCATCCTCGCCGAGGATGGGGTCGCCCCGCAGGCTGTCATGCGCCGCGATGTTCATCGCGTCGCCCGCGTCGAATTTGAGCCAGCACACCGGGCAAGTGAACGTGGTGCGCACGCCCGCGGTCGCTTCCCCGTGACTGGACGAGGGCGGCAGACTCACGCCCAGCGCCTCAAAGACCTGGGCGAGGAAAAATCCGCTCTCCAGCCCCAGCGGCGCGGCGGCGTATTGCGCCGGATCCAGCCCGCGCGTGCGCACCAACTCCGGCAATTCGCGGAATGGCGTGACGCCCTCCACCTGCCCGTCCGCCACGCGGAACAACCGCCAGTCGTGGGTCTGGATTTTTTCCAATTGGGCCCGCGCGTCCGGACCCACCGCCAGTGCCACCAGGTCGCGCCCGATTTGCACGAGGGTGACCCCGAGATTAATTTCGCAAGGGTTGACCATCGGTGTGCCATTCACCCGCAAGCCCCGCGAGTTTTCCGGCGTCAGGCGAAAGCCCTCGTTCGTATCCTCGATTAGGCAACCCGCTTCACCCGGTGCCAGGCTGAGCGCCTTCCAAGCGGCATTTTCCGTCTGGCCCAGATGCGCGGGAAACTCCGTTATCGCCGTCAACTGGCCACGCAGACAATCCACCAGCGTCAGGCTCGGTCGCGTGGAGCCGTTCCGGGGCTGGGACATGAAATTGGGCCGGGGCGCAGGCATGGCAGGGGTCAAAAACAGGGTGGGGGTGCCGTTAGGAAACACCAACGCTGGCGCCTCGTCAACCGCGCCATCTGTGCGACCCATTCTTGGGGCCGATCCCGCCCCTGCCAATATCCAAATCAGCTGTCGGCAAAAAAGCCTCGCGATGTTTCCCCAGTAATTGTCTCACGGCCCGATTTCGACGGTGTAATAACCGGGATTAAGGGGGTGGAGGCGGAAATACGCGCCGAGTTTTTTGCGCAGGTCCTCGTCCACCTTGGGGTTGTCATCTGTTTTGGCGACGCTGAAGCTGTTTTCCAATTGCGGCTCGCCGACCAAGCCGGCGGCGTTGAACAACAGCAGGAAATTGACCGGCTGCCAGAAAGCATTTCCGGCATCGGGTGCCATCTCCGCGGGCCAGGTAATATCCATTTCCGCCCCCGTCTTCGCCAAGGCGGCCTGCTGGCGCACGATGCGCAGCCGCGCGCCACGCACCGTCAGCGGCGATGGGGAATTGGGCGTCTGCCCCATCGTGTGCAGGGGGTCCCACTGCTCCGGCTTCAGCGCCTCGGCGGGCGTCGCCGTTTGGCTGGGTTTGGCTGACAGACCATCCATCTTCTTGCCGACATCGTCCGCGGTCGGTTGCAAAACGAAGGGCTGCAGCACCGGTTGCGGATGGGTGGGCGTGGCTGCGGCGTGTTGGGCAAAATTGCGCGGCGCCACCGCATACAACACTTGCGGGTCGGAAAGCATCTCCTCCTGGCGCATGACTTCGGCCTGGCCGGCGGTCGTGGGCTGGGAATAATGCACAAACGGCGGCGGCGAGGTTGGGGCCGAATTCAGCGCGGCCGGCCAGCGCACCAACAGCAGCAGGCCGAGGTGTGCGCCCACGCCCACCAGCAGCGCCGCCAAAAATGGCGGCGCCGCTGGTGGGCGTCCATTACGGGCGGGCAGATCAACGGCGGGCATGGGCAAAAATAAAACGGGATGCTACGGAGCACTCGCGCCCGGCGCGGCGGGCGAAGCTTCGTTGGTGTTCGCCCTCGGACGCACGGCGACTTGGATCATGCCAAACCCCGCCGTGTTCGCCATGCCCCACAACTTGGCCAAGGTCTCGCTCGGCGTATCCGCCGGGGCCAGCAGCAAGAGCACCGGTTGGCCGCTTGATTGCTTTTTCAACCGGTCCGCGATGGTTTTGAGCGCGTTGGGCAGGTCCGCGTAGTGGTGAATGCCATTGTCCAGGTAGAAAATCTTTTTTTCAATGTCCCCATTGGAAGGCTCGAGCGTCAAGGTGGCGTCGACCCGCCGGCCCGGCAGCTTGGCGGATTCCGCCGTGGGCAGATTCAAGGCGGTGGGCGTCGCGGTTTTGGCCGCCGCATCACCCGCATCCAACGCGACCGTCAAACCGGGCGCGTAAATATAACTGGACTGCAGCAGCGACAACATCAGGCCCACGGCCAGCACATTAAGCCACGGCACAACCTCCAGCCGGAGGTCCGGCCGGCGCACATGGCGCATCAATCCCAGGGGGCTGGTGAGGGACATGGTTAAAACTAAGCGGGGGTGTTGGCCGGCGCGCCGCTCGCCGGCGGCGGTTCGGCATTCGACGCCGACTCGGGCGTGGCGGGCAGGTCCACGAGCAAAAATTGCAACATGTCATTGCCGACCCATTCCATGTCGTGCACCAGCGCGCGCACGCGGCCATGGAGAAAATGGTGCGCCAAATACGCCATGATCGCGACGGCCAGCCCCGCCGCCGTCGTCACCAGCGCCGAACTGATGATGCCGGAAAAGTCCACGGCGTCGGCATAAGGCCCGCGCGCTTGCATCAGTTCGAAGCCTTGCAGCAGACTCAGCACCGTCCCGAGTAGGCCGAGTAGCGGCGCGATTTTCGCAATGGCTGCGAGGGTGCCCAGGCGGCGTTCCAGCGTCGGAATTTCCACCAGCGCCATGGCCTGGATCGCGCCGCGCAAATGAGTTTCATCCTCCCGGTAATGGCGCAAGGCGGCCTTGACCACGGCGGCGACCGGCCCGGGTGTTTCCTCGCAGACGGTCAACGCCTCCAGGATGCGGCGCTTGCGGGCAAGATTCTTGATGCCCTCGATGAACTTCGCCGTGCCAATCTGCCCCTTGTGCAGGAACAGCGCCCGTTCGAGGGTAAAAACCAGCCCGAGCAGACTAAGCGCAAACAGCGGCCACATCATGGGGCCGCCGCGCGCCAATAGGGAAAAGTCGAAAATATTCATGGTCGCGCCCCCACCTTAGCGGGCCGCCTTCCTTTTGATAAGCCCAAATCGCGGCGTGTTTGGAAACTTGTCCCACCGGTGTCCTTCCAATATAACCATGACATAACTTTTACCAGGGAACGGGTGTTATTACCTTCAATGGCTCGCGCTGGAAGGATAAGAACAAGCCTAAGCCGGAGGTAGTTCCCCCTTCCACCCCCTTCCCCTCCTGCTCATGCGTGCGGAAATCTCCCTCGAAGAACAGCGTTGGCGTGCGAGGGCGGTCGCGGTGGCGCGGCGGGTGAATTGGGGTTGGTGGTGGCACCGGCTCGGCCCGGCGCTCGTGGGCGTGAACCTCGGTGGGGCGGCGGCGCTGCTGTTGTTTCGCCAGTTGCGCTGGCCACTTGCCCTATGGTTCGCGCTCGTGGGTGCGGCTTGGTTGATTGCGGCGGGGTGGGCGTGGTGGCGCGCGCGGACAAATTTTTTCGCCGAGGCGGAAGGCTTGTTGCGCCTCGAAACGTATCTCCGCTGGAATAATATCCTGTCGGCCGCAGCCGCGGGCGGCCTGCGCTGGCCGGGGCTGCCCGCGCAACCCATCCGCTCGCTCCAATGGCAATGGGGCAAATCGGCGCAACCGGTCCTGGCCTCGCTCGCATTTTTGCTCGCCGCGCTGGTCATCCCCGTCAGTGCGCCGCCCAAACCGGCGTTGCCGCCGCCCACACAATTGCCGCCCGCCCTGCAGCAGGCCCAGACGTGGACCGACACGCTCAAGGAAGAAAATCTGGTCGAGCCGGCGACCATGGAATCATGGGCCGAGCGCCTTGAGCAGCTCAAACAAAAGCCGCAGCAGGAATGGTATGGACAGGAAAGTCTCGAAGCCGACGAATCATTGCGCAACCAACTGGCGCAGGAAATCGACGCGCTCGGCAAGAACTTGAAAAAGGCCGCTGATTTGCTGGATGCCCTGCAGAATCTGCCCGCTGGCGCCTCCCTGCCCGCCGACTTGCAGGCCGCCCTCAACGCCGAAGCCTCCGCCTTACAAAACAGCAATCTGCCCATGCGCCAGGAACTCGCCCAGATGCTCAACAACGCCCAGAATCTTTCGCCCAGTCAACTGGCCTACCTCAAAAACCAGCTCCAACAAGGCGCGAATGGTTTGAATTCCATGCCGACCACCATGGTCGCCCCGGGTTCATTGATGTCCGCTCAAGGGCTGGCGCAATATTACGACCCCAACGCCCAGGCGGCGTATCACTCGGCCCAAGATGACCAGCTCAGATATGTGCGGCCCAATGCCCGTGGGGCGGGCGCCACCGGGACGGGCGGCGGCACCAATGGTCTGTCCTTTGCGTCGCCAACCGATTTGCGCGCGCAAAAGCAGCAAGGCGTGAACAGCAAAAATCTGAACTCCATGGTGCCGGGTGATGTCGTCGGCATTTCCATCAGCGCGCCACCCCGCGAGCAAGCGGACGGCGCCGCGGCGGGCGCGGGCGGCGGCGCCAGTCAGGGTGACGGCGGCGAAGCCGTCTGGCGCGAGGAATTAACTCCCCAGGAGCGCGCCCTGCTCCAGCAATATTTCAAATGATGCTTTCCGATTTTCCACCAACCAGCCCCCGCGCTTGCCAACGGGCAAGCCGCGTGGTTTAACCTCGCTCAACCCCGCCGCCCCCCAATCTATGGATTCTCCCGCTGCCTCCACACCCCCGCCCACCGGGGTCATTGACCCCGCGCTCACCCAGGAGGCCGCGCGCAAGCTCAAGCTGCTGCACGCCGCCATTGCCAACGTCATCTTTGGCCAGGAGGAGTTGATTAGCCTGGCCATCACCGGCCTGCTGGCGGGCGGCCACATATTGCTCGAGGGTCTGCCCGGCCTGGGCAAAACCGAACTCGTCAAATGCTTCGCCAAGGCGCTGCAACTCGACACCAAACGCGTGCAATTCACCCCCGACTTGCTGCCAGGCGACATCACCGGCAACCCGGTCTTGCAGGAAACCGGCGGTGAGCGCCGCTTTGTTTTTCAGCCCGGCCCGGTGTTCACCAACCTCCTGTTGGCCGATGAAATCAACCGCGCCAGCCCCAAAACCCAGTCCGCCCTCCTCGAAGCCATGCAGGAGCGCCGCGTCACCGTTCTCGGCGTGACGCATCAACTGCCCGAACCGTTCTTCGTCCTCGCCACGCAAAACCCCATCGAACTCGAAGGCACCTACCCGCTGCCCGAGGCGCAGGTGGACCGCTTCCTTTTCAAACTCGAAGTTTCCCGCGTCGCCACGGAAGTGCTCGAAAAGATTGTCGCCCATCGCCGCCTCGGCGAAGACCCCCTGCTCGCATCCGTCATGAGCCGCGACGAATTGCTCCAATTCATCGCGCTCGCCCGGCGGGTGTTTCTGCCGCCGGTCGTGATCGAGTATATCGCGCGGCTGGTCAACGCCTCGCACCCCGGCCAGTCGGCGGTGTCGCAGTATATTAAATATGGCGCCAGCCCGCGCGCGGCCATCGGCCTCGCGGCGGCGGCGCGCGCCCGCGCCCTGACGCAGGGCCGCGGTTACGCCGGCACGGAAGACGTGCAGGCTGTCGCCCGGCCCATCCTGCAACATCGTCTGATTTTGCATTACCAGGCCCGCCTCGAGGGCCTGACTTCCGCCGAAATCGCCAGCCGCCTCGTCGCCGAGGTTCCTGTCGAGGCCAAAAGCCTGCCACGCACCCTCGCCGCCGCCAAAATCAATTAGCATCAGATTGCACTTTAATTTTAAAATCTTCATGGGAATTGCCTTTTGGTCTCGGGGAACGCGGGCGTCCCGCCCACTGTCGTCGTCCCACCGACGACACTCCGGCTGGCTTCGCCGTGTTGGCACGCTTGGCCTCATCGTATTGCTGCCGACGCTGGCCGCCCACGCGCAAACCATGTTTCCGATCAAGACGGACGACAACAGCGGCATCACCATTCAAATCACCGACATTTACAACGGTGTGCCCGAGCGCGGTTTCCTGCCCCTGCACGCGAGCATCAACAATGCCTCGAATAGTGATGGGGTGTGGGAGATTTCCACCGAGTCCTCCACTTACGCGTGGGGCAACAGCTCAACTTATGACGCGCAAGCCACCTGCGCCGTGCCCGCACATCAGACCCGTGTCTTCGAGGTGCTTGCGCCGATTGTCTACGGACTCGGCCAGAATGAACCGGCGAGTGTCACCGTCAAAGTTAATGGCCCCAAGGTGGTCACGTCGAGCGTCCGTTTCACTGCGACAATCACACCGGTGCCAAAATCGAGCCTCGTAGTCCCGCCGCCGCCGGCGGGAACGGCTCCCGCCCTTCCCGCGCCGCCGATCGCAACCGCCCCTGGCCGGGCCATGCGCGGCCGGGGCCGGGGCATTGGTCGGGTTCCGCCCGCGCCCGGCAAAGAGCGCAAGTCCGGCCCGAATATTTTTGTCGGCCTGTCTCCGGCCTTGAGCCGCGATTTGGGCGATACGATTAAATATTACTTGAATGCCGTCTGCCTGCGGCCCATCCAGCAATCTTCGCTCGACCCGGCGCAGCTTTCCGCCGACTGGCGCGCCTACCTGGGCTTCGACTTGCTGGTTTACACGGCCGCCGACTGGCAGGCCGCGCCGCCCGGCGCGCGCCTGGCCATCACCCAATGGGTCGCCACCGACGGCGAATTGCGGCTGATTGCCGACTCCGACGCCGGGCTGGATCTGCCCCCGCGCCAGGGCGAGCAATACGGCGAGGGGTTCATCGAGTTGTTCAAGGAGGACGATTTGAATCAATACGATTTCACCGTGGAGCACCAGTCGTTCACCGAGCGTTTTCTGTTCAACGCCCGTTACCGTCCCAAACCGGCCGCCGGCCAGGACGTGCCGACCCGCGCCATTCCGGCGGGCTTCGTGCGCCAAGAGTTCAACGTCAGCCAGCAGACCATCGTGGACATCATCAATAACCTTTCCGCGACCTCCTCCACCACGATCCCCGACGACCCGTGGGTGGTGCAGGAAAATCTGCGAGATTATTTCCGGGGTGAAAATGTCAATTTCCCCCCGGGTTCGAGCTTGGCCTATGACGCCGATGCCTCGAAAATCACTGTCACCGACACTAAAAAGGATTTGGACACGTTGACCGGCGTGCTCGCTCGCTTTGGCGGAACTCCGGGGAATCTGATCGGCACCGGGCCCACCTTGCCGGAGTTGCCGAAAACCTATGACGACGTGGTGCCGCGTCTGAATTCCCCCAATGTTGCGGTGTCCATCTTCATTATTTTATTCGCCGCCCTCATCGGGCCGCTCAATTTGTTCTGGTTTTGCCATGGCCGGCGCCGGCCCCGTTTGTTGTGGGTCACGCCGGTGCTCGCCATCGCGACGAGCGTGGTCATCCTGATATTTATTCTGCTGTCCGAGGGCCTTGGCGGGCACGGCGTCTATTTCCGCGTCACCCAACTTGTGCCGGACGGCAAGTATGCCGTCGAAGCGGAGGCCGAGTCCTCCGTCACCGGCGTGCTCTTGCACCGCGATTTTGAATTGCCCAACCTCTCGTGGGTGCGCTGGAACCCCGCGCACACCGCCTCGGATGCGTATCGTTCCAACACGCGCGGCGTTTTCACACAGGCCGGTGCGCGCTACAGTGGCGACTGGTTTACCAGCCGACGGGAGCAGTCGCTGCTCGCGCGCTCGGTGGTGCCCTCGCGCGCCGCGCTGCACCTCGCTCCGGCCGCGCCCGGCCAGCCGCCCGTGCTTACTTCCGAATACAATGACTGGATGCAAAATCTATTCTACGTGGACCACGACGGCCATTATTGGAAAACCGCCCGCATCTCCGACGGCCAGCCCACGCCGCTCCAACCGGCCACCGCCGAGGAATTCGACGCCGCCTGGAGCGAAAATTTGCTCTCCGCCCCGGCGGAGTTATACGACGACCTTAATCAGTTGACGCCGCGCCCGGACACTTTTTTTGCCTTGGGTAATGGCAGCAATTCCGCGCTCGAACCAGCCCTGCCCCATATGGTCTGGACCCGTTTTCGCCACCTTATCACCGGCCCCGTCACGCCTTGAACCCTGCCGTCATGCCGAACCCTGTCGTCATCGAAGTCGAAAACCTGCACCGTAATTTCGGGCAGGTGCAGGCGGTGCGCGGATTGAATTTCAGCCTGCAAAAGGGCCAGGTTGCGGGCTTCATCGGCGCGAATGGTTCGGGCAAGACGACCACGATGCGCATCCTCTCCACGCTCGATTTGCCCTCCGATGGCTCCGCCCGCGTCGCCGGCTACGACGTGCTCGAACACCCCGCGCACGTGCGCCGCATTCTCGGCTGGATGCCCGACCATTTCGGCGCCTATCCCAGTGTGGATGTGCAGGAGTATCTCGACTTTTTCGCGCGGGCGGTGGGCCTGCGCGGCAAACAGCGCCGCAAACGCGTGGCCGAGACCATGGATTTTACCGAGTTAAGCCCCCTGCGCGCGCGCCCGAGCGACCGGCTCTCCAAAGGCCAGACACAGCGCCTCTGCCTCGCCCGCACGCTGCTCAGCGACCCCGAGGTGCTGATCCTCGACGAGCCGGCGGCGGGCCTCGACCCCAAGGCGCGCCTCGAATTCAAAAACCTCGTCCGTATCCTGGCCGGGCAGGGCAAATCCATGCTCATCAGCTCGCACATCCTCTCCGAACTGGCCGAGATGTGCGACACGATGGTCTTCATCGACCAGGGTCGCATCGTCCATCACGGCACCGCCGACAGCCTGCGTTTCGACGACCGTAGCGTGACCTCGGTATTCGTGCGCGTCAGCGGTCCGGTCGAGGCCCTGCTCGAATGGGCGAAGGTGCAGCCCGGCTTGCGCGTGCGCGAGGAAGCCCGCCAAGGCGTCCTGTTCGATTTGGAAACCCGCGGCGAAGACGCCTTGCGCGACTTGCTCCGCCGCCTCGTGACGGACGGCCTGCCGGTCATTGAATTTCAGCGCGAACAGCAACGCCTCGAAGAGGCCTTCATCGGCATCCTTCGCCAGCAAACCGGTCCGCGCAACCTGCCGCCGCGCCTCGAGTCTCGCCCGCCCATCCTGCCACCCACTGCGGGCAACTAACCACCGCACTTATTTCATGAATTTCCGCCCTTCCAGCGACTGGCTCAACCCCATGCTCGTGCGCGACCTGCGCCAGGGGTTGCGCTCAAACCGCTTCACCGTCTTGTTCCTTCTCTTGCAGACGGGCATGGCGCTCTTTGTGGTGGTCGGGTTGCTCTCCGCTTCGAAGTCGGATGTCTCCAGTGCGATTATTGGAACGCTTATGGCGGTCTCGGTGCTGTTTTATCTCCTTGGCATGCCGTTGGCCGCCACCTCCGCCATGGCGCTGGAATTCCGCGACAACCGCATCGATCTGCTCAAACTTACTCAACTGAGCGCGCGCAGCCTGATCTGGGGCAAGTGGCTGTCCCTCGTGGTTCAGGGCCTGCTGGTTTTCACCTCCCTGCTGCCCTATCTAATTTTGACTTATTTTTTCGGCAACGTGGATATCCCGAGCATGTTGGTCTGGATCGTCGGGGTGCTTTCTTTCAACGCGCTGCTCGTCGGTGTGTGCGTGTCGTTGTCCTGTTTCAACAGCGGCCTTGTCCGCGTCTTTCTCGTCCTGGCCTTGTTATGGATGGTGATCATGTTTTCCGGCGGAGTGGGTTCGATGCGTATGCTTGCCGGCACCGCTGGCACGGGCCTGCCCATGGGCCTCGTCGTGGCCCTGTGCGCCTTGCTCTATGTGACCGCCGGGTTGCCATTCCTCTGGCTGATGATGGAGTGGGGGGCCTCCGCCCTCTCGCCGTCCGCGGAAAATCACGATACTCCGCAGCGCCTGACTTTGCTCGGACTCCTGGCCATCGCCGCCCTCACGACCGCGGTCCATCTTATTTTCCCCGGGATCAAGATCGAGGGCTTCGCTTATCCCTTTTTCGTTTTGGCGGGCATGCTCGCAGGGTGGGTGATGATGTTCGCCTCCTCCGGCGACCCGTCGCCCTTCCCCGACACCTATCGCCCGTTTGTGCGCTTCGGCCCGGCGGGCAAATTCATCGGGCGGCTGTTCCTCTATCCCGGCTGGCCGTCGGCCACGTTCTTTGTCCTGCTGACGACCGCCGCCATCACGGTGCTGATGTCCCCGTGGATTCCCAGCCGCAGCAGCCTGGATTTCGGCTGGCTGGCCATCGTCGTATTTTTGCTGCCCCCGGCAGTGTTGTTTCCGCAACTGCCGAGTTGGCTCCTGCGGGAGCGCACCAGTTTCAGCGCCCGCATCCGTTACCTCATCTTTGCCGCTTTTTTCTTTCTGGTCTTATTGCTGACGGTTTCCCTGAGCTACGGCATGGACACCTTGAAGATTTTGCCCTTCGCCTGCATTTTCCCGCCGGACGCCCTGGCCTTGTTTGCTTTCCATTGGTTCGACATTCCCGAGGTCACCAACCCGAAAAACCCAGACCCCATCCAAGTTCTGGCGTTTGCGAAAGCCACCGCCGTGCATCGGCCGGCGCTGATTATTGCCGGCCTCAGCGGATTGGCGACCATGGGAATTATCTGCGCCCGCAGCCTCAAATACTGGGAAAACTTTTCCAAACTCGAGGCCCGCGCCGAGGCCGCACTCAAACGCAAACTCGCGGACGCCGCCGCTGCTTCCGGCCCGCCCTCGCCACCGCCCGCCCCGCCGGCGGGGCCATGATTTAATATTCCATGCCCGCCGTCCTTGCCGCCGCCGCTGCCGCGCCGCCCGCCCCCCCGGCTGGCGGCGGCCTGGCGGCGCGCGGCCTCACCGCCGAGGTGCGATCCGGTTTGCTCGCGCAGGCCGAGGCGATTGTCCCGCGCCTGCGCCTCCCCTTGCGCGTGGCGCGCGGCGGGTCGGCCGGCCAGTGGCTTGGCGCGGGCATCGGCGCCTCGCTCGAATTTCAGGACCATCGCCCCTACCATCCCGGGGATGACCCGCGCCACCTGAACTGGGCCGCCTACGCCCGCACCGGCCAGCACACGATGAAAATGTATCGCGAGGAGGTCAGCCCGCGTCTCGATGTCGCGCTCGATTGCTCCGCTTCAATGTTCCTCGAACCCGCCAAGGCCCGGCGGGTATTGGAAATTTTTTCCTTCGTCCACGCTTGCGCCGCGCGCGCGGGCGCGTTGCTCCGCGCATATTTGGCCGACCCCGCGGAAGTGCGGGAGTTGCCCACCGATTCGCTCCGCTCGCACGCGTGGGACTTGCCCGCGCCGGTAAACCGCGTCGCCCCGCCCGCGCTCAACCGCGTGCCCTGGCGCGCCCAATCCTTGCGCGTCATCATCACCGACCTGCTTTATCCCCTGCCGCCGCAGGAAATCCTCGCGCCCGTCCTGCACAACACCAGCCGCGCCGTCGTGTTCTGCCCGTGGAGCCGCCTCGAGGCCGAACCGGATTGGGATGGCCAGATAGAATTGCGCGATTGCGAGTCGGGCGAGCGCCGCCTGTGCCAGATGTCCGCCGCCCGCCGCGCCCGTTATCAGGGCGCCTACCGCCGCCATTTTGATTTGTGGGCCGAAGCCTGCGCGGGCCGTGGCGTTCCCCTCGCGCGCTTGGGTGAGGACGGCGCGCTCCTCGATTGCCTGATGAAATCCGCCCTGCCCGCCGGCGCGGTCGAATTGGCCTGAGCCTTGTTTCGCCATGCACTTGATATTTGGCAATCCGGTCGGCTGGTGGGCGCTGCTCGGCCTTCCCGTCCTGGTCTTAATCCACTTTTTGCAGCGGCAGACCCGGCGCGTCGAGATCAGCACCATGTTCCTGCTGGAGAAGCATGAAGTCGAAAGCCGGGCGGGCCGTCGGCTCGTCTTCTGGCGCAATTCGACGCTATTCTGGTTGCAGTCGCTCGCCGTGCTATTGTTGGCGTGGATGCTCAGCGAACCGCGTTGGGTCGAAAGCGGAACGCTGCAACGCATCGCGCTCGTGCTCGACAGCTCGCTCGCCATGGAGGCCTTTCGCTCGCCCATGGAGAACGGCCTCGCCGCCGACACCGCCACCCTCCTCCGCGGCGCAAGCCGCACCGAATGGCTCCTGCTCGATTCCGACGTGGCGCGCCCGCCGCTGTATCACGGCGAGGACCGCGCTGCGCTGTTGCAGGCCGTCGCCAACTGGCACGCCAACCAAGGGCCGCACGATCCCGCCCCCGCGCTGCGTTCAGCGCGCACAGCCGTTGGCAACGAGGGACTGGTTTTCTTTGTCACCTATCATCCGCCCGCAACAGGCCCGTTGCCGGTCGAGGCGCATCCGCTGGCTTACGGTCACACGCTGGACAATGTCGGCGTCGGTGCCGCCACGGCAGAAATGGCCGAGGGCCACCCGGTCTGGCGCGTCCTTGTCCGCAATTACGCCGCCACTGCGCAAAAACGCGCGTGGTGGTATGAATCCGGCGGTCAAAAATCGCCCGAGCAAGTTGTCGACCTTCCGCCCGGCGCAACTGTCGCGCTCCAGGGCGCATTCCCGTCGGGTTCCGACCGGATTATTTTTGCCCTCCAGCCCGACGATTTCACCCTCGATGACCGCATCCCGCTCGTATTACCACAACCCAAGCAACTGGCCATCGCCTTCCACGGCCCGGATGATTTTATCAACTTCCTCCAACCCTTCCTCCAACTGGTCAGCCAGACCGCGCCCGTGGCGCAGGGCGCGACACCGGATTTATTATTCCAACTCGGCGGCAATGTGGCCGCCGCCCCGCCAGGCGCCACACAAATTTATTTTGGCGTAGACCCGGCGGGCGACGCTCCGACCAACCTGCACGCGCACCCCGCGCCGGAAAAAGACCCCCTGATGGACGGGCTGAATTGGTCGGGCTTGCTCTACCACGCGCTACCGCCCCTGCCGCCGGAACGCGACGACCTGACACTGATGTGGGATGGCGGCCAGCCGCTCATCACGCTGCGCGCCCCGCCCGGCGCGGGCCGGACGCTCATTTTCAACTTTGACCCGCGCCATTCCAACGCGGCCCACCTGCCCGCATTCGTGCTGCTCCTCACGCGCTTTGCCGAGTCGGCGCGCCGGCAAAAACCCGCCTTTGTGCGCGATAATTTTTCCGCCGGCCAGGCCCTGTCGCTCGTGCTGCCACCCGGCGCGTCCGGCGCGAAAATGGAAATCACACCCATGAATGCCCGGGACGGTGCCAAACTGCCCGTGACCGACCTGGCCGCCGCGGCTGCGGCGCAGGCCCATGCGCCCAGCCCGCCGGCCTTCTTTACCGTCAAGGTGGATGGCCGACCCTGGCTCGATGGCGCGTCGCAATTTCCCGATCCGCGCGAATCGGATTTTCACGACGCGACTTCGCTTCCCCTCGAATCCCGCCCGCAACTGGCCCGCGAGGAGGCGCATTCCCACACCGACGCGCTGACGCCGCTCTGGCTGCTTGCTTTGCTCGGCGTGTTGCTGGCGTGCTGGCGCGAAACCGGCAAGGCCGTGAAATAAATGTTTTTGAACCCATGAATTTTTCCACCCCCGCGTGGTTGCTGCTCGCGCCCGCCTTGCTTGTGCTCGGCTGGCAATGGCCGCGCTTGGAATTGCGCCGGCCGCTGCGGGTATTCTGTCTGCTGTTGCTCACCCTCGCGCTCGCGGACTTGAGCTGGCGGCGTTTCGAACCGGGCCTCGACTTGTGGGTGTTGGTGGACCGCTCCGATTCCTCCGCGCCCTTGCTCGGTCCGCACTTGCCGGAATGGGAAGGCTTGCTGCGCCAAAACATGGGTCGCAACGACCGTCTGCACTTTATCGATTTCGGCGACGACGCCGTCGTCCGTCCGGAGGATTTGAGCACGCAGTCCGAAGTTGCCACCGGCGAGACCCGGGTGGCCAACGCCTTGCGCCTGGCGGTGTCCAGCCACGACCCGGCCCGCGCCACACGTTTACTTCTGCTCAGTGACGGTTACCCGACCGAGCCGCTCGGCGATGTCAGCGAGTTGCTCGTCCGCGCGGACATCCCGCTCGATTTGCGGCTCGTCGCGCTCGGCAGCGGTACTGATTTCGAAATGGCCTCCATTGATGCGCCCACCCGCGTTCCCGCCGGCGAGCCGTATGTTCTCGATTTGCGCCTGCGGGTCGATAGCGCGGCGAATCTGTCCGCGCCCTTTGAATTGGAGCGCGACGGCAAAGTCATCGCCAAGGGCCAGGCAAATTTTCAAAATGGCCTGGCGCGTGTGCGGCTCACCGACCGGGTGGATGACCCCGGCGCGGTTCACTACACCGCGCGCGTCCTGCCCGACCATGATCCGGTCCCCGGCAACAACGCCGCCGAAACCTGGGTCGAGGCCGTGGCCGCGCCGCGCGTGCTCGTCATCTCCGCCTATCCCGACGACCCCGTCGCCGCCGCGCTCGCCGCCCAAGGGTTTAAGGTGGATTTGGAGACCAACCCCGCCGCCTTGAATGAAGGCCGCCTCAGCGGCGCGCGCGCCGTCATCCTCAACAATGTTTCCGCGGGCGCCATCCCCGCCGATTTTTTGAAAGCCGCGGAATTTTTCGTCGACCACCAGGGCGGCGGCTTGCTTATGCTCGGCGGCAAAAACAGTTTTGGTTCGGGTGGCTATTTTCAATCACCCATTGATGCATTGCTGCCCGTGGACCTTGAGCTGCGCGACGAGAAGCGCAAGCTGTTCGTCGCCATGAGCGTTGTGCTCGACCGTTCCGGCTCCATGCGCGCCACGGTGCCCAGCGGCGGCGGCACCCGCCAGAAAATCGAACTGGCCGATGCCGGCAGCGCGCAGGCCATCACCCAACTGGGGCCGCGGGACCTCCTCTCCGTGTATGCCGTGGATACGCAGGCGTGGCTGATTGTGCCCCTGGGGTCGGTGGAACCCTACCGGCAAAACAAAATCAACGACGTGCTCAGCATCGCGAGCGAGGGCGGTGGCATCGTCGTCCCCGCCGGCCTGCGCGCCGCCTGGGACGATTTGAAAAAAATCGATGTCGGCCAAAAACACATCATCTTGTTTGCCGACGCCAATGACGCCCTCCAGCAAAACGAAGGCACCTTCGACATCGTCAAGGAAATCACCGACGGCAACGGCACTATCTCCGTCATCGGCCTGGGCCGGGACACCGACAGCGGCGCGGAGTTTTTGCGCAAAATCGCCACGGAGGGCAACGGGCGCATGTTCTTCAGCAACGACGCGAACGACCTTCCGGCCATTTTCACCCAGGACACCGTGGCCGTCGCCCGCTCAAGTTTTCTGACCGACCCCGTGCCGCTGAAATCCTCCGCGGGCTGGATGGAACTGGCCGCCAAAAATCTCGATTGGCTCGGCGGCATCGACGCCTACAACTTGTGCTACCTCAAACCGAAGGCCACGCAGGCGGCTTTTACCGGCGATGACGATGCCGCGCCGCTCGTCGCCTTCTGGCAGCACCAATCGGGCCGCGCCGCCGCGGTGATGTTTCCCTTGGCCGGGGCCTTGTCCGACTCCGCCCGCGCGTGGCCTGGTTTTGGCGACTTCGTCTCCACGCTGACGCGCTGGCTGATGGGCGTCGCCGCGCCCGACGGCCTGGGCGTCCGCGCGCGCCTGGATGGCGATGAAATGGTGCTCGACCTGTTTTACGACCAGAAGTTGGACGCCGAATTGGCGAAAAATTTCCCCAAAGCCGTTTATACGCAAAACGACCGGGCCGGCAGCCAGGACTTGGTGTGGGAACGCCTCGAACCGGGTCATTTTCAAACCCACGCGCGCCTCAAACCCGGCCAGCCCGCCATCGGCGCGGTCGAGGCGGGGCCTTATTCGCTGCCCTTCGGCCCGCTCGCGCCGGGGCTGGATTTGGAGTGGTTGCGCGACCCGGCCGGGCCGCGCGCCTTGCGCGCGCTGGTGGCGGCGAGCGGCGGCAGGGAAATCACGGAATTGCCCGAGGCCTGGCGCGATATCGGTCGGCAATATTTTCATTCGCTCCGCCCCTGGATTTTGGCTCTGTTGGCGCTTTCGATTCTCGCCGAAGCCCTGGCTACGCGTGTCGGTGTGTTGAAGAGTTGGTCGCGGAAAAAACCTTCCGTTCCCGCGCCGCCGCCGGTCGAGTAGGGCGCTCTTCTGCGCGGGCCAGGTCTGCGGCGACTCTGCGCCGCACCCTTGGCCAACTTCTAGCTTCTCCTCACCGCCGCCTCCTGTATCCTGTCCCCTTCGCCTGCATGTCCTTTCTTTCCCCCGCGTTTACCCCCGCCTGGAGCCGCCTCACCGCCGACCGGGTCGAGCCGGACATCACTGCCGCCCTCGCCGATGCCGAGGCCAGGTTCGCCGCCATTGCGGCGCAGGACCCCGCGCTCGTTTCCTACGAAAGCGTGCTCGGTGCCTTTGACGAAGCCGCGGCCACCCTCGACCGCGCCTGGGTGCGCGTGCAACACCTCGACGCCGTTTGCAACTCCCCTGCGCTCCGCGCCGCCCACAATGCCATGCTGCCGAAGGTGACGGACTTCTACACGCGCATCTATCTTCACGACGGCCTTTGGAAAATCCTGCAAGCCTACGCCGCCATGCCCGCCGCCCGCGCCCTCACCGGCGTGCGCCGCCGTTTTCTCGAGGAAACTCTCGAGGACTTTCGTGATTCCGGCGCCGGCCTCGCGCCCGCCGAAAAAACCGAGCTTGAGCGCCTCAACACGGAGATTTCCGCGACGACGCAAAAGTTTTCCGAAAACGTCCTCGACGCCACCAATGCTTGGGAACTGACCGTCACCGACGAAGCGCGCCTGGTCGGTTTGCCCGACAGCGCGCGCGCGGCCGCCCGGCAAAGTTTTCTCGGCAAAACCCCCGCCGCCGCGGACCAACCGGGCTGGCGCTTCACCCTCCACGCGCCGTCTTATCTGCCGCTGATGAAATACGCGCAGGACGACGCGCTGCGCCGCGAAGTCTGGCAGGCCAGTGTGAACATCGGCCGTGCCGCGCCGCACGACAACACCGTCCTCATCACCAAAATTCTCGCCCTGCGCCAGGCCAAGGCGCGCCTGCTCGGCCGGGCGCAATTTGCCGATCTGGTGCTACACCGCCGCATGGCCAAAAGCGGCGCGTCCGCGCTCGCCTTTATCGAAAAACTGCAAGCGCGCCTCGCCGATGTCTTTGCGCGCGAGCAGCGCGAACTCGAGCAATTCAAGGCCGCGCAAACCGGCGGGCCCGCGGGCGCGCTCGAGCCGTGGGAGGCCGCCTTTTGGTCGGAGCGCCGCCGCCAGACCGAACTCGATTTCGACGAGGAGCAACTGCGCCCCTATTTTTCCATTGCCGGTGTGCTGGGCGGATTGTTCCGCCTCGTGGAGACGCTCTTTGGCGTGCGCCTCACCGAGCGGCCCGTCGTTTATCTCGAACCCGGTTCGTCCCTGGAACCTCCGCCTGGCGCGGTCGAAGTCTGGCACCCCGAGGTGAAATTTTATGATTTGCACGATGCGGACGGCCGCCACCTCGGCTCCTTCTACGCCGACTGGCATCCGCGCGAGAGCAAGCGCGGCGGCGCGTGGATGAATTTTTTCGAAACCGGCGGCCCGCGCCCCGGCGGCCGGTTTGCGCCGCACTTGGGCATCATCGCCGGCAATCTCACCGCGCCCATCGCCGACCGCCCGGCCCTGCTGACCCACGACGAGGTCACGACCATCTTTCACGAATTCGGCCACCTCCTTCATCACTTGTTCGGCGAGGTCGAGGTGAAATCGCTTAATGGCGTGCGCGTCGCGTGGGACTTTGTCGAGCTGCCCTCCCAAATCATGGAAAATTGGACGTGGGAGCGCGCGGGGCTGGATTTCGTCGCCCGCCACCCCGCCACCGGCACCCCCGTGCCCGAAGCCCTCTTCCAAAAAATGTGCGCCACGCGCCACTTCATGGCCGCGAGCGCGATGATGCGCCTGCTCGCCTTCAGCAAAATGGACCTCGATTTGCATTTGCACGCCGACGAACTTGCCAGCGGGAGCACGGATCTTGATGCCTGGTTGCGGGCGCGTTTGCAGGGCTATCTGCCGCATTTTCGCACCGAGCCGCCGACTTTTGTGCCACGTTTCACCCATGTCTTTGCCGAGCCGGTGGGCTACGCCGCCGGTTATTACTCCTACAAATGGGCCGAAGTGCTCGATGCCGACGCCTTCACCCGCTTTCAAAAGGAAGGCGTGCTCAACCCCGCCACCGGGCGCGATTTCCGCCAAAAAATTCTCGCCCGCGGCAATGGCGCGCCCCCCGAGCAGCTTTTTCGCGATTTCCTCGGCCGCGAACCTGACCCCGCCGCCGACCTCGCGCGCTGCGGCCTGCTCGCCTGACCCTACGCCACCGTCGCCGGTGAATTTTCCGCAGGGGCGTCCACCGCGCCGGAGTGCGGCGGGGGGCCATCCAGCAAACTGCGCACGTGTTCAAGCAGCGTATTAAGTGAAAACGGTTTTTGCAGATGATCGGTGCCCGCGATGGTCTTGTTCTTGGAACCAACGTTTTCGTAGCCGGACATGAAGAGCACGCGTAAATGCGGTCGTTGCACGCGCAATTGCGTCGCCAGCGCGCGGCCGGACAGCTTGGGCAGGACGATGTCCGACAACAGGAGGTCAAAATTCCCGTCGTTGTTGCGAAACACATCCAGGGCGTCCTCGCCATTCGTAGCCGCCACCGTCGTATACCCATGCATGTCGAGCAGGTTCTTGATGCAGTCGGCGAAATTCGGATCGTCCTCGACCATCAGGATGCGCTCATTCCCGCTCGGCGTGCCGCCGGGGGCGTCTTCCCGCACCACGTCGCAGGTGGTCTTGGCCGTGTGGGCGGGCAGGTAAATGGTGAAGACCGCGCCCTTGTCCGGCTCGCTTTGCACCTCGATGCGTCCGCGGTTTTGCTTGATCAGGCTGTAGACCATCGCCAGCCCGAGGCCGGTGCCCTTGCCGACTTCCTTCGTGGTGAAAAACGGCTCGAAGATTTTTTCGCGGATTTCCGCCGGGATGCCGCAGCCCGTGTCGGCCACGCTCAGCAGCACGTAGGTTCCCGGCCCCTGCAAATTTTGTCGCGCCGCCTCGAGGGAATCAAATTTGCGCGCGGCGAGGCTGATGGTGATCCGGCCCGCCTCGGCGATGGCGTCGCGCGCATTCAGGCAGAGGTTCACCAACACCTGCTCAATCTGGCCCGGATCGCTGAACAACGGCGGCAGCCCCGCCGGCGCGTCCACCACCAGCTCGATGTTTTCCCGGATGACCGGGCGCATCATCTTCTCCACTTCGCGCACCACTTCCGCGGGACTGATGGCTTGGGGCGGCGTCGCCGCCCGCCGGCTGAACGTCATCAGCCGCGACACCAAGTCGGCGCCGCGCTGTCCGGCCGTGCGGATGTTCCGGTAGTATTTCTCCAGCGGATCGCCGGGCTTGGCCTTCAGGAGCAGCAAATCAGCGTAGGAATTGATGATGGCCAGCAAATTGTTGAAATCGTGCGAAATGCCGCCCGCCAGCCGGCCCACGGCGTCCAGCTTTTGCGACCGGCGGATGTTTTCCTCCAATTGGTCGAGCAGGGTGACGTCGCGCAAAATAATCACCCGGCCCATTGCGGCGCCATCCGGTTCCGCCAGCGCATTGGTCTGCACTTGCACCAACCGGCCTTCCGCGTTGGCCCCCATCAGCAAAAGCGGATGGGTCGGCTCCGTATGAAAACCCGGCAAAAGCACGCGTTCCGTGATTTCCGGCAGTTGCGTGCGGGTTTCGCGCTCCCGCAAATCCAGCAACTCCGCCAGCGGCCGCCCCAGGCAATCCGCATTCGAACGGCTCAGGATGCGCTCGGCCGCCGGATTGAGGTAGGTCAGCCGCCCGGTCGCATCCGTGGCCAACACATAGTCTTGCAGCGCGCCCAAGGTGGCGGCCAGGCGTTGTTCCGTGGCCTTGCCGATGCGGTCGAGCCGCGCCTTGTATAGCGCCATCTCAATGGTGATGAGCACTTCCTTTTCCCGATACGGCTTCAACAGGTAGGCGAAGGGCGCGGTTCGCCGCGCGCGCTCCAGCGTGGCCTGGTCGGAAAAGGCCGTCAGGTAGATCAACGGGATATCCTGGGTGCGCAGAATCTTTTCCGCCGTTTCCACGCCGTCCTCGTCCCCCGGGATATTGATGTCCATCAGCAACAAATCCGGCTTCGTCTCTCGCACCAACTGGCAGGCCTCATCCCCGGACCCCGCCAAGCCGGCCACTTCGAAATTTCCCCGACCCAGAATTTTTTGCAGAATAAACGCGGAACTGGGGTCGTCCTCCACAATTAAGATGCGCGCGTGCGCCGCAGGATTGCGGACGGCGCTCGCGGGTGCGACCGTCAAAGGCGGTTGAGTGCTCATGAGCGCGCGCCGGCCAAGTCCGGCGCTGGCGACCAAGGCCTGCTGGCCCGGTCACACGGAATAACATAATTCAGCCTGCGGTTGACGATGCAAGCAAAACCAGTCGGGTTAACACCCTAGTTTTTCAGAAATTGTCAGGTAGGCTCCCGAAAGGCGTAATAAACGGTTGCTTACCGGCCTTGCCCGGGAGTAAAAAATGACTGTCCGGCCACGCTCCCGCAAAATCCCGCCTTGGGTTTTTACACTTCCACCCATTTTTTGCCGGGTTGACACCTTAATATAATTAAATATAATCCCCTCATTTACCATGTGAGCCGGTTTCGCTCTCCCGATTCCGGTGCGCAATTCCCCCCATGAAACGAGTCGTCATAATCGAAGATGAGACGATGCTGCGCGACTTGCTCGCCGAGCTGCTGAAGAATTTTCCTCTGTGCACACTGGCGGGTGCTTACGGCGACGGCCTTGAGGGCTGGAAGGCCCTCCAAAAGGTCAAGCCCGACATGGTCATTTTGGACATCAAGCTGCCTTCCCTCAATGGCTTGGAGATCCTGCGCCGCCTGCGCGAGCAATTGCCCAATTGCAACGTCCTGCTCTTCAGCGCCTTTTTCAGCACCGGCATGGTGCGCCAGGCCCTCAAGGCCGGCGCCAACGGCATCATCGAGAAAACCGCCGGCCTGCCCGAAATGGAAAAAGCCATCCGCGCCGTGCTCGACGGCGGCACCTACCTCGGCCCCGGCGTGGCGGACATGGTGCGCCGCATCATGATTGAGCCGGACAAGGATGATTCCCTCGAAAGTCTCTCCGAGCGCGAACGCGAAGTCCTCCAGTATGTCGCCGAGGGCTACAGCACCAAGGAAATCGCCGTCAAACTCTCCATCAGCGTGAAGACTGCCGAGACGCACCGCTCGAATTTGATGACCAAACTCAATTTGCACGGCATCGCCGGGCTGACCCGCTACGCCATCGAGCAGGGCTTGATTAAATCCACCCCGCCATCCGCCTAATTATCCGCGCGCGCGCGGGTTTCGGCGACGACCGTGTCCATCCAGGCATCCATTTTCGGCTTCAGCGCCGCTTCGAGCGCCGGTCGGCTGGCGGCGGAAGCCAACGGCTCCCGCGCATAGAAGTAAATTTTCAATTTCGGCTCCGTGCCACTGCCCCGGATGGCGCAGCGCCAGCCGTCGGCCAGCTCATAAAGCAGAAAATCTTCGCGCGGAACCGTCTCGCCCTCCTCATCGCGGTGCTCGCGCAGGAAATCCTGCATGCGCTCGACCGCCCGGCCGCCGAACTGCTTGGGCGGGTCCGCCCGCAGCGAGGCCAGCGCGCGTTGGATTTGCGCGACGCCCGCCGCGCCTTCAAACGTCAGCGTGCGCAGGGATTCCTTGAAGTAGCCATAGCGAGCATACAAAGTGTCGAGCGCCGCCGTGGCGGTCAGCCCGCGGGCGGCAAACCACGCCGCCAACTCGGCCACCATCGCGGCGGCGGCGTTGGCGTCCTTGTCGCGCGCGGCGTCCCCGGCCAGGCAGCCGTAACTCTCCTCGGCGGCAAAAACCATCCAGGCGGAATGGCGCACATACAAGGCCGCGCGTTCGCGGGGCGCCAGCGCGGCGATTTCCGCCGTCGTGCGTTGATCCCCCGCGGCGGACAAACCCGCGCGCATCCTCTCCTCGTAACCGCGCAATTTGGCCCCCATCCATTTAAAGCCGGTCAACGTGTTCACGCACCGTGCGCCGTGCCCGCGCGCCAGCTCATCCAGCATGGGCGTGGTCACAAAACTTTTCAGCAACACCGCGTTCTGCGAACCCGTGGGCGGCAGCCAGCCGAGTTCCTTCGCGCGGCTGAGTCGATAATCCGCCAGCAAGACGCCAAGTTCGTTGCCCGTCAGCGCGCGATAGCTGCCGTCGGCCTCGCGAAAAATGGCGCCCAGCCGGTCGTCGTCCGGGTCCGTCGCCAAGCCGGCCGCGGCCTGCACTGCGCGCACCTGCTCCATCAACATCGCCAGCGCGCGCGGGTCTTCCGGGTTGGGCGAGGGCACCGTGGGAAAACGGCCGTCCTGCTTCATTTGCGCGGCCACTTCCACCACCTCCTCCCCGAGCCGGCGCAACAGGCTGGGGATGACCACGCCGCCCGTGCCGTGCAGCGCGGAATACACCATGCGCGGACGACGCGCCTGAATCAGCGGCGCGTCGAGTACCACTTGCGCGACGGCGTCGGCGTATTTCGTCTCGATTTCCGCCGTGACGGTTTTCCAACTCTCGCCCTGCGCGGACGCCGCGGCTTGCAACACCGGCCCCAATTCCTCCGGCTGGATGGCCCGCACCGCGCTGACGATCTCGTCCGCCAGGGGCGGCACCACCTGGCCCCCGTGCGCGGCGTAAACTTTGTATCCATTATCGTGCGGCGGATTGTGGCTGGCGGTGAGCACAATGCCCGTGTCGGCCTCCAGCGCGCGCACGGAAAAACTCAATTGCGGGGTCGAGCGCGGCCCCGTAAACAGCCACGCCTCTCCGCCCAAATCCGTCCAGACCCGCGCACACAATTCCGCAAAATACCGCGAAAAGTGCCGCACATCGTGCGCGATGACCAGGCGCGGCCGCGGATTTTGGCTCACCGCCTTCACACTGCGGAAAAGGCCCATGGTCGCGCGCGCCACCGTGACATCGTTCAACGTGTTCGCGCCGATGGCGGGGTGCGCGGGATTTTCCACGCCGCCAGGACCCAGCTCCGTCGGCGCGGGCTGGCGACCGATGATGCGGCCTCTCATGCCGCCGGTGCCAAAACTGAGGTCGCGGAAAAAGCGGTCCTCCAATTCACCCCACGCCTGCGCGGCGGCGAGTTCGTCCAGCGCGGTTTGCGCCCACGCGGGCAAAAAACCGCCCGTGCGCCACGCGGTGAGCCGTGCTTGGGCGGCCGGAGAAAGTTGGTCGGTCATATAAAAATCAGGTTAGCACCAGTCCGTCGGTCAGTGTTGGCTTGATGGCGAGCGAAGCCCAGCGGGTGGCCACGCTTGCCGCATCGTCGCCAAAGAGCGGGCTGATTTCCAGCGCAAAGCGCGGTCGACCGGAATCGTCCACCGGCACGTCCGCGTCCGCCGCCCGCAGCCAGCGGGCAAATTGGCGCAACTGGTCGTCCCGGCACGATTCGGCGGAGTCCACCCCGGTGGCGTTTTTCACCGGTGAGAAATCCCCCGCCCGGTCCGTCTCAATAATGATTGCCTGGCGGGCGAAGGGCAGGGCGTCGAACACGAACATTTCAAATTTCACGCCGTTCGGCCGCTCCGGTTGCACGGTCCGGCCGGCTTGGTCCACCGTCGCAATTTTCTTGTCCGCGCGGTGAAAGGGCAGGCGGTGCGCGGCGTCCCGCCCCGCGCCGAGGCGGGCGACAAACGCG